>JADMIO011507000.1_pt1 | contig 112540 bp, 91 predicted proteins | sample 8958161 | NCBI WGS metagenome assembly JADMIO01 (sample SAMN16585339, study PRJNA669376) | soil metagenome | isolation source: Crop rotation soil | place: USA: Cullars Rotation, Alabama | collected 2011
CGCGACAACTTGTCCACGTGGAATTCTAAGCTTAGGATCCCAATGTGCTGGAAAGAGGAAATCCTCCGACAGCTGACACCCCAAAGCGGTAAGCAGGTGGTGTTGAACGAGATCGGGAGACCGCTGGCCACCTTCCTTTGACCGTTCGCAGACTTTCTCGTCTGCAGTTACCAAATCGGCGCCAACCTTTTGAAACCCCGCAGCGTCAAAACCGTAGTGCCGGAAGACCAAGCCGGGGGTTTTCCCTGCTCGCCCAATCCATTGACGACCACTCCTACACTGAGCTGGCCATGAAGCGTATCCTGTTTGCAGTACTCGCACTAGTTCTCAACCTCGCCGCCGCACCTTTATCCGCCCAGAATCCTGGCGCCAATCCTGCCGCTCAGGGTCAACCTCCCGTGCCTGCAGGTGAGGTACGGGGATCCATCGTTGCCGCCGACAGCACTGGCCTCGCCGTGCAACGTCCGGCGGTCGCCGTTCGCAATAAGGCCGACGGAAAACTCGTCACCGGCACCTATGGCGCCGAAGACGGCAGCTTCCGTGTGCAAGGCCTCCGGCCGGGCACCTACTACCTGCGCGTCTCCGGCATCGGTTTTACTCCGATCAACACTCCGGAGTTCACGATTGCGCCGGCTTCGCCTGTCGCAAACGTCGGCACCATCAAGCTCTCGCGCGTCTCGGTTCAGCTCCAGGCGGTGCAAGTCACTGGTGAGAAGCCGACAGTCGTGATCGAGCCCGATCGTAACACTTACAGCGCGAAGCAGGTTGCGCCCGCCGCCGCAAACGCGAGCGACGTCCTGTCCGCGACTCCTTCCGTCGAAGTCGATCAGGACGGCAAGGTCAGTCTTCGCGGTAACGAGAACGTCGTCATTCAGATCAACGGCCGTCCGACGCCGATCAAGGGCACGCAGCTCGCCGCCTATCTCAAGCAGATCCCGGCGAACATCGTCGAGCGCGTCGAAGTCGTTCCCAATCCGTCCGCCAAATACGATCCGGATGGAATGGCTGGCATCATCAACGTCGTTCTCAAGACCAACGCCGATCTCGGTCTGAGTGCCGGTCTCAACACCGGCTTCGCCACGGCGAGCCGCTTCAACACTGGTGGTAACCTCGGTTACCAGGCGGGGAAGGTGACGCTCTTCGGCACCTACGGCTTCAACGCTGATGATCGCGCCATCACCGGCCTTAACGATCGTTCGCGCTTCACCCCGACCGGTGCTCCGCAGGATTATCAAAACCAGGACATCGACGGGTCCACCAACAACGCCGGTCACAACTTTACCGGCAACGTTGATTACAAGCTCACTGACAAGGACGTCGTATCCAATTCGCTCACGGCCAACCGTCGCCACAGCAACGACGCCGCGCTCGCGGGCTATGAGGATCTCGACGCGAGTCAGGCATTCCTCGATCGCTACGTGATGGATCGCAACACCAAGGCGCGTGGTCTCACCTGGGACAACTCGCTGTCGTGGAAGCACACCATTACGCCCCGCACGCACGAGCTCTCGAGCGAAGTTCGGTTCAATCGCTCGCGCGACGAAGACAACACTCTGCTGTGGCGTGAGCCGCAGACCCAGACTGGCGCCAGCTCCGGCCCGCCGATTCAGGGTGAAATCGATTCGAACAACGCGCTCACTCGTCAGCTGACCGCGCAGATGGACTACACGCGTCCGTTGTGGGCGAAGTCGAAGCTCGAGACCGGTCTCAAGGAAACCGATCGCTGGTACGACAAGACCTATCTCGTGGAAAAGGACGACCTCGGCAACGGAAACTGGCTTGCGAGCAATCTGAGCAACTCCTTCAACTTCGACGAGCAGACGCACGCCGGCTACGGTGTACTGAGCCAGAGCGTCGGCAAATTCGATCTGCAGGGTGGTCTGCGCGCCGAATGGTCATCGCGCAACTTCGACCTCGCCGGTGCACAGGCGACTCCGTTCAACTATCACGCTCTCTTCCCGAGCGGCGTGATCATGTACAAGCCGAGTGAGCAGACGCAGTTCAAGGTCAGCTACTCCCGCCGCATTCGCAGACCCGGAACCCAGGAGCTCAATCCATTCCCGGTGTTCTTCGATCAGCAGAATGTGTTCATTGGCAATCCGCTTCTGAATCCGGAGTACACCGATGCGATCGAGCTCGGCGCCAGCAAGACCGGCCAGCTTGGCTCGATTCAGTTGTCACCGTTCTACCGTCACACCAAGAACGTCATTCGCGTCGACATCAACACCGCCGACACGGTTGACAATCGTGAGGTGACGTCGGTGAGCTTCCAGAACCTCGCCAAGAGTGATTCGTGGGGAACCGACCTGAATGGGAACCTGCGTCTTGGACCGAAACTCAATGCGCTGGCCGGGCTGAACATCTTCAAGATGGTCACCGATGGTGGATCGCAGTCGGCGCTCGGATCGAACGCGATTGCGTGGTCGGCAAGAATGAATGCCACGACGCAGCTCAGTCCGACGGTGATTCTGCAGGCGAACTACTTCTATCGCGCGCCGATGAAAATCGAGAAGGGCAAGTTCTCGTCCTTCCAGATGACCAACATTACGCTGCGGAAGAAGCTCGATGGCGACAACATGAGTGTGGCCGTTCGCTTCGCCGATCCGTTCAATCAGATGAAGTTCAGAATCAGAGCGGGCGACGACTACCTGTTGCAGGATACTCAACGCCAGTTCGGTGTACGCGCGACGTACTTCACATTCCAGTGGAACTACGGCAAGCCACCGCGCATCCGTCAGCCGCAGCAGGATCAGCCGGCGCCACAGCCAGTCTTCCCGTAAAGCAAGTCCAGCAGCAGAAAGCCTGGCACTGCGTGAGCAGTGCCAGGCTTTTTTCTTTCGGGCACGTTGCATGCGCCTTCAGCCTGAGCAATCAACTGGAGATGCAATGGCTGACGAGACAAAGAGAGGCCCCGAGTTTCCGCACGGTACGGACGAAGAGAATTCCCGCATCGGCCGTGAGTCCGAGCCCAAAGTGAAAATCGAGGATCCGCGCAACCCCGATGAAGATCCGCTCCATGGCGGGAATCCTCCGCGCACCACCAAAGGCGGAATCACGTCGCCAAAATTCGGCTCGGCGGGATCAGGCGGAGCCGAATTCGAGCCAGGGCCGGAAAGGGACTAAGCACTACTAGTAGAGAGGACTAACCGCAGTGCGGTTAGTCCTCTGGTAGTCCGCAGCCCCCTCTGGACGCAACCCGCGCTGCGCCATACTTTTAGCTATGGCAACCACAACTCGGCCGTCGTCATCGAAAAAGCCCGCCACCCCGGCACGTCCCGGAAGCGGGCTTTCGCGCATTAAGGGGGCTGAGCCCGCCGAAAACATGCCGAGGGTGCGCAGCGACATCGTTTTGACATTCGACGACGTGCTGCTCACGCCACGACATTCGCTCGTCCACCCCAAGGACGTCGACACCACGTCGCGATTTACGCGCGGGATTACGCTCAACGTCCCGTTCGCGTCGGCGGCAATGGATACTGTCACCGAATCGGATATGGCGATGGCGATGGCCCGGGCCGGTGGCATCGGGGTCATTCACAAGAACATGTCGATCGATCGGCAGGCCGCCGAGGTCGATAGAGTGAAGCGATCGGAGAGCGGTATGATCCTCAATCCGATCACGCTGTCGCCTGAAGGAACGCTGCGCGAAGCGGTGGCGCTGATGCGGCGGTTCAAGATTTCAGGCGTGCCGATCGTCAATCGCGACGGACAGCTCGTCGGCATCATCACCAATCGCGACCTGCAGTTCGAGCGCAATCTCGATCGGCCGCTGCGCGAGGCGATGACATCGAAGAATCTCGTTACCGCGCCCGTCGGCACCACTCTCGAAGAAGCAGAAGCGATACTCGGCCAGCACCGCATCGAGAAGCTGCCGGTGGTTGACGATGATGGAAAGCTGCGCGGATTGATCACGGTGAAGGACATTCACAAGCGTCGCGATTTTCCCAACGCCAACAAGGATCAACACGGCAGGCTTCGGGTCGCTGCAGCAATCGGTGCCTCGAACTATCGCGATCGCGCCAGAGCGCTCGTCGACGCAGGTGTCGATGTGCTCGTCGTCGATACCGCGCACGGACACTCGGAGGGAGTGCTGGAAGCGACCGCGAGCGTACGTGAGATGTTCCCCGACGTGCAGCTCGTAGCCGGCAATGTCGCGACGCGCTCCGGTGCCCAGGCACTCGTCAAGCGCGGCGTCGACGCCGTGAAAGTGGGAGTAGGCCCTGGCTCGATTTGTACGACTCGCGTCGTAACCGGCGTCGGTGTTCCGCAGCTTACCGCTATTCTCGATGCGATCGACGGTGCGGGTGACGTTCCCGTCATCGCGGATGGCGGAATCAAGTACTCCGGAGACATTGTAAAGGCGCTCGCGGCCGGTGCCTCGAGCGTGATGATGGGATCGATGCTCGCTGGCACCGAGGAGAGCCCCGGTGAATCACTCCTCCTCGAGGGACGGCGCTTCAAGATGATTCGCGGCATGGGCAGTCTGGCCGCCATGCAGGACGGCAGCGCCGATCGCTATTTCCAGGAGGGTGAGATGTCCGCGAAGAAGCTCGTTCCCGAAGGAATCGAGGGTCGTGTCCCGTACAAGGGTCCGGTCAGCGATGTCCTCTTCCAGATGGTCGGCGGATTGCGCAGTGGAATGGGATATGTAGGATGCGCCAACATCGAGCAGCTTCGCACTGAGGCGGAGTTCGTACGGATCACGGCGGCGGGATTGCGCGAGTCGCACCCGCATGACGTTACGATCACTCGCGAGGCGCCGAACTACTCGCTGTAGCGATTTGCTTGACAGTGTTTCTCACGCCGCCCCAACTTCTGGCGGCGTTGCAGTGTCGAAGTTCGTGTTCGCGCGTCAAACACCCAACGATTTCGGAGCTTTCTAATGGGCTTAGGGACGAAGAAGAGCATCGCCGTACTGCAGCAAGAGGCGGCCGGCGAAGGCGAGGCGCACACCCTTCGACGCGCACTTGGCGCGCTGAATCTCACGACATTGGGCATCGGCGCCATCATCGGCGCTGGAATCTTCGTCCTGACCGGGACCGCGGCGGCCAAATACGCAGGCCCCGCCATCGTCATCTCGTTTATTGTATCCGGTTTGGGATGCCTTTTCGCCGGTCTCTGCTACGCTGAATTCGCGAGCATGATTCCCGTCGCCGGCAGCGCGTACACCTACGGCTACGCTACGCTCGGTGAGTTCATCGCCTGGATCATCGGCTGGGATCTCATCCTCGAGTATCTGTTCGGAGCGGCGACGGTTGCGGTGGGCTGGTCGGGATACTTCGACGCCTTCATGAAGCAAATAGGAATAAAAATGTCGACGGCGTTTACCAGTGCGCCCTATTACTACGCCGATGCACCGGAGCTCGACCCGATTACTAAGGCGGTGCTTCATCCAGCTGGTTTTTCCCACGTCCCCGGCGCTGTCGTAAATCTTCCCGCTGTCTTCATCATCGCCCTGATGACCACTCTCCTGGTGATCGGAATCAGAGAGTCAGCGCGCTTCAACAATTTCATCGTCATTCTGAAAGTGGCGATCGTCCTGCTCGTGATCGGCTTCGGATTCATGTACGTAAATCAGGCGAATTGGCATCCATTCCTGCCCGCGAACACTGGTGAGCGGGGACATTACGGCTGGAGCGGAATCGTCCGCGGCGCCGCAGTGGTGTTCTTCGCCTACATAGGATTCGACGCAGTCTCTACCGCCGCGCAGGAGGCGAAAAATCCGCAGAAGGACATGCCGGTTGGAATTCTCGCATCGCTCGGCATATGTACCGTGCTCTACATCCTGATGTCACTGGTAATGACCGGCCTTGCGAACTACACCGAGCTAGACGTTCCGCACCCGGTCTTCGTTGCGATCGACAAGGCTGGACCGGCCCTCGCCTGGCTCGCTTCGATCATCAACATCGGCGCGATCGCCGGCCTTGCCTCAGTCGTGCTCGTGATGTTGATGGGTCAGCCACGCGTGTTCTACTCGATGGCGCGCGATGGTTTGCTCCCGCCGGTGTTCGGGAAAGTCCATCCGCGCTTCAAGACTCCGTACGTGACGACGATTCTCACCGGTATCGTCGCCGCCGTCATGGCCGGACTGTTCCCGATCGGACTGCTCGGCGAGCTTGTCTCGATCGGTACGCTGTTGGCGTTCGTGATCGTGTGCGCCGGCGTCATCGCGTTGCGCTACAAGTCGCCGAACCTGGCGCGCCCGTTCCGTACGCCGCTCGTTCCGCTCGTTCCGATCCTCGGCATCCTGATTTGCGGCTACATGATGTACAGCTTGCCGGCCGCGACCTGGGAGCGACTGATCTACTGGATGATCCTTGGCTTCGTGATTTACTTCACGTACAGCCGCAAGCATTCGAAGCTTGCGCAAGCGGAAGGCAGTGCTTGATCTTCTAAGCGTTCCCCAGCAACGACGGGAGTCGATCGAGCGTCTCGCGCAGGAGCTACGCGCGGGGCGCTCTGTCGCAATATCTACTCACATCAATGCCGACGGGGACGGCTGCGGTTCCGAGACCGCGCTCGCCCGACTGTTGGGTCAGATGGGAATTCGGTCGCGCATTGTGAACCCGACGCCGTGGCCGGACATGTACAAGTTCCTGCTCGGTGATGACGTGCGCGACGCGAGTGATCTGGGAGCAAAAGCGCTGAAGGAAGCCGACGTGCTGGTGGTGCTGGACATCTCCGATGTGAAGAGACTCGGCGTGCTCGCTGAAGCGGTGCGGCGCCTGACGATTCCGAAGCTGGTCATCGATCATCATCTCCCTAGCGACGAGCCGCCGAGCAAGCTGTTGCTGGCGGACACTGCAGCGTGTGCGACTGGTGAGCTCATTTACGATTTTGCGACATGCGTCGGCCTCGAGATAACGCCCGACATCGCGCGTTCGCTTTATGTAGCACTGTTGACTGACACCGGCGGCTTCCGCTTCAGCAACACCACTGCGCGCTGCCTCGCCATCGCCGGCCAGCTGATCGCATCGGGTGTCGAGCCGGAAGAAATGTACGGCCGGCTCTACGCATCGATGCCGGTTGGACGACTGCATCTGCTGCGCGACGCATTGGCGACGCTGGAGGTCGATCCGGAGTATGGCATCTCATGGATTTCCGTCCCCGCTGGTGCGGCCGAGCAGTACGGGCTCAAGTCCGAGGATCTCGAAGGAATCGCCGAGCATCCGCGGTCGATCGGTGGAACGCGGCTGGCGCTCTTTTTCCGCGATCTCGGCCACGACAAGGTGAAGGTGTCATTCCGGAGCACCGGTGACGTCGACGTGAATACTTTCGCGCGGCAATTTGCCGGCGGTGGTCACGCGCGCGCAGCCGGCGCGCTGATCGAGGGCAATCTCGAAGCGGTGCGAAAAAAAGTTGTCGCCGCAGCGAGGGAATTTCTCGCGATGCACGACAAGGACGCAGATCCCGCAGGGGAAGGAGCCGCCTGAAACGGTAGCAACTCCGCTAGCTGTCGTCTAACTTGCCGTCATGAGCGTTCTTCGCCGCAAACGCAGTCGCCCGCAAGCCGAGATCGAACAGGACATCCGGCACGGGCTGTCCGAGATAATGCCCATCCTTCGCATCGAGGATTGTGCCATCGAGCTCGATGGATTCGATCCCGCGACCGGCACTGCGGTGCTGCACGTCACCGGCGGCTGTCAGGACTGCAACGCATCGGCGGTGACCTTCATGCAGGGCATCGAGGTCCAGCTCAAACGACGCATCACCGAGCTCAAGTTCGTCGTCGTAAACGTCGACTCTACTGCATGACCCCGAATCTTCAGGAACGAATCACGGACGCGCTCTCGCGCATCCGGAATAACCGCGTCGGCGCAAACGTCCTCGAGGCGGAAATGGTGCGCGACATCGCAACTACCACCGACGGCAAAGTCAGACTCAGTCTCTTTTTATCTTCCGATGACGTTGCGACGGTCGTCCGAGAGATCAGGCAAACCCTGCAACAGGTCCCCGGCGTTACCGATGTCCGCGTCGACGTGAAGGACGCGTCTCAGGCAACCACTCAACGTGCGCCAATTGCCGCGCAGCCGGATAACACCCGGGTGAAGCAGGCTGCTCCGAAACCGGCGCCGCGTGCGCTACCAGTAATGGGGCAGGAGCCGCAGTCGCAGCGGGCCGCGGTACCCGCACCCACTCCCGTCGCCTATCCGCACCTCGGCAACATCATCGCAGTGTCCAGCGGAAAGGGCGGTGTCGGCAAATCGACGGTCGCTGCCAATCTCGCCGTCGCACTCGCTCAGCAAGGCGCGCGCGTCGGTTTGATGGACGCCGATATCTACGGGCCGAACATCCCGCGCATGATGGGGATCAACGCCGCGCCGCCGGTCGCCAACGAAAAGATCATCCCGCTCCAGGCGCACGGAGTCAAAATCATGAGCCTCGGCTTCATGATCGAACGCGATCAGCCGGCGATTTGGCGCGGTCCCATCATCATGAAGATCATCAGCCAGTTTCTGCGCGACGTGCAATGGGGCGAGCTCGACTACTTCCTTGTCGACATGCCGCCTGGGACCGGCGACGCCCAGCTGTCGCTGGTGCAGGCGACGATGGTGCACGGCGCGATCATCGTTACGACGCCGCAGGAAGTAGCGGCGGGCGATGCCCTGCGCGGAGCGAAGATGTTCGAGCGGGTCGCGGTGCCGGTCATCGGTGTGGTCGAGAACATGAGCTATTTCGTCTGTCCACACTGCGAGCAACGACACTTCATCTTCGGCGAAGGCGGGGGGAAGCGACTTTCCGAAGAGCTGGGGGTTCCCGTGCTTGGAGAGATCCCGTTCTTCCCGGGAGTGCTGCAGGGCGGCGATCGCGGAGAACCGATCGTTATCTCGAATCCGGGCGCCGACGCGGCGAAGGCTCTACTCGATCTTGCTCGACGACTGAGCGGGCTGCTCCCCGCTGGCGATGCGGCCCGCGTAAACGCTGCCCTTCTTTGAAGCGACTGATCCGGTTCCGAGATGAAGCTCTGAGTTGAGCTCTCCACCAATCAGGATCACCGCCGAAATCACGTACATCCACGTCAACAAAACCATCACCGCGCCAATCGTCCCGTAGGTCTTGTTCGGCGGGAAATGCTGTACGTACAACCGGAACACCAGCGTCGCGACGATAAATAGCACCGCCGCGAAAACCGACCCGACAAGTATCTGCTTCTTGTCCTGTTTGACATAAGGCAGTGCCCAGTACATCAGATAGAGAAACGCTACCAGCAGGGCAATCGCCAGCGGGAACTGCAGCCAGGCCCAGACCGTAAGTGCCGCGCTACCCATTCCCAGCCGGTCGCGCATGAAGCCGATGATGCTGTCGCCGGCAAGCAGCACTCCGGTCACCAGCGTGATGATGATGGCCCACCCAAACATTACCGCGATTGCTATCAGACGCTTCTTCCACCATGGCCTGGGGTCCGTGACGTCGTAGGCTTTGTCGAGCGCATCCATGAACGTCGTGAAGATGTTCGAACCCGACCAGACCGCGAGCACAAACCCGATCGAGATCAGCCCGGGTGCGTTTTGCGCAAACACAATGTCAGTGACGACTTTTGAAAAAAGCGAAAACGCCTCTGCGGGCATGAACTCCGAGAAGCGGTTCAACAGATCGGAGACGATCGTTCGCTTGTCGCCGAGCAGGCTCAGCATCGGCGCCAGAAAAAGCAGCAGCGGGAACAGCGAGAAGAAGAAGTTGTAAGCGACCTGCGAGGCGATACCGAGGATGTTGTCCTCCATCGTCTCCTTGAAGGTCTTCTTTGCTAGTGCGCCGGCTCGGTAGCCCAGGATGACCATGGGCTCACTGCGGCGGCAAGCGTCAGGCCAGCTAGGCCGTCGCTACTGAGTTCTTCCTGGCTCTGGTGCGCCAGAGAGTAAGCAGGACCGCGCCGAATCCGGTCGCCACAGCGACCAGGGTCACCGAGAAGGCGAACATCCGCAGGATAGTGCCGAGCACCGGGAACCAGGTGAATACGGCAGCGATAATCCACAAGGCACTGAAGGCCAGGATTCCCGTATAGAGGAATTGGAGCTCCTGACCCGCGGGGGTCTCCGCCGCGCGCTTGCCGGCGATCGCGATACCCGCAACCTGAGCGACAGCCAGGAATCCGAGCATCCCGATTCCTGAGAGTGCGATCAGGAATGCGGCAACACCAATTGGAATGAAGAACACGCCGATGATCGTAATCGCAAACGCAACGACAATTGCGACGAGCGCCGGAATGGATATCAGTCCGCCAAGAACCCCGGCCAGCAGGGATTTCCCGCTCTCGTTAGTGATGACCTCGACGGTGCGCTTGAAGTAGTCACGCATGTACAGCGCGACGACGGTGCCCACGAGGAGCAGCACGAGCAACCAGATAATGGCCGAGACCAGCGAGCCAAGAGTGGTGCGTGGTCGGCCCCCGAAACTGACGGTCGCGCGATTGTGTGTGGGGCCAACTTCCTTGACGACGCCCAGGATCGAACCGCCTTCATTCACAACCCGCCCGCCCAACGCGACAGCGCCGCCTCGGACTCGGCCGCCATCGTGAACGACGACATCGCCCAGCACCGCGGTCGCCGCACCATCGACGTTGCCGTAGATGTCGAGATTGCCACGCAGCACCATCACGGAGCCTGAAGTGCTGGCGCCCGCAGGAACCGTGTAATCCCCGGTGACTACCTGCGCGTACTTTCTGAGTCCCGCCAGTCGAACGCTGCGGCCATCCTGAGCGCTCGCCTCGTGTACAGCGGCAAGTGCAAGGAGACAGTAAGCGGGAATCAGAATCTTGTTCACGTCAGGCAGCCTTACGTTTGGCGATTTGTGCGGCCGTGCGGATACCGGTGTACCCGCTGACCAGTCCGACGAAGAGTGCCATATAAAGCAGCATCGCCTGAACGGCACCGGCCTGCAGATAGGCGATCGTGTCCGCGCCGAGCACCAGCGAACCGAGCTGCGTTCCGACCGCGGCGATTGTGAAGGCATACTGGCTTACCGCGGCACTCATCATCGCAGTGAGCACGTCGACTTCAAAGAACATGAACGCGGCGGCGGCGATAAAGGCGACGCCGACAACGGCCGTTCCGGTCGCGCGTACGACGCCCATCGGGCGGCGCTGAGCGATCGCTTGCCCGGCACGGTGCAGCTCCAGGTGCCTGGAGGCTACCGCCGGAGCCAGGTCCCGGGCGGGCTGTAGGCGATCGATCCCGGCAATCACGCGATCGGCAAAGTCCCGAGATGGCGACATATACGGCAGTCGCTGCAGCTCGGCCGCAATTGGTACAAATTCCTCGTCGAAGTCGTGCTCGATCATGTGTGCCTCACGTCAGAGCTTACGGGGTCAGTACAGGGTTGGTTTCAGGGTTTTTGTCAAAATTTTTGCTTGGAATCGCGGGGCTTTTGAGGGGCCTAATTGCGGGCTACGGACTAACGGCATCGACAATCGGAGCCCTCGGTCGCGACGACTCACTTAACGCCCTCCAAATACTGTCTCAGCTCCTGCCGCGCCCGGTGGATGTAGGTCTTCACCGTGCCCAGGGGCAGCTTCACGATTTCAGCTATTTCGTCGTAGGAATAGTCCTCGACGTGGCGCAGGATTATGCAGGCGCGGTACTCGGGTCTGAGCTTCGCAATCGCCTTTTCGATCTGTGTTCCGAGCTCGCGCGACTCGAGCTCTTCGAGTGGAGATTCGCCCCCGCTTGTGACCGTGACTGCCGTTGCGCGGGCCCGTTCGGCGGTGACTGCGTCGGGAGCGCCTTCGATACTCACTGTGTCTACGTGCCGGCGCCGCAGGTAGTCGATCGTGATGTTGTTGGCGATCTTGAACAACCAGCTGGAAAATTTGAACTCCGGCCGATAGCGATCGATGTTGTTCAAGACCTTAATAAAGGTTTCCTGCGCCAGGTCTTCGGAGGTCTCGCGATCGCGCACCATCCGATAGATAAGCGAGAACACGGGGCGCTCGTACCGTTTGATTAGCTCACGGTAGGCGTCCTCGCGCCCTTCCTGGGCAAAAACGACGACCTGTTGGTCGGAAACGTCGGTATAGGACCGTGCTGACATGCTGGGCACGCGCCGGAAAGATAGCTTGCCCCACGACTCGTTGCCGGTCAACTTTCGAACAATGCTGGCAACTGACATCGACAGCGCGACCGCCAGTGCGGCCGCTGCCGGTGGAGCGGAGAAGCGCGAATACGTAAAGCAGATCTTTTCTGAGATCGCCCCGCGCTACGACCTCCTCAATCACCTTCTCAGTCTCAATATCGACAAGCGATGGCGCCGAAAGGCCATCGCCTCGCTCGGCGTCGACCGCGACAAATCCGGCAACTATCTCGACCTTTGCACGGGTACGTTGGATGTCGCGCAGCAAATAGCGATGCTGCCCGGATTCGTGGGTGCCGTTATAGGAGCAGACTTCGCCGAGCCGATGTTGAGGGCGGGGAAGGGCAAGGTGAATGGGAAGAAGGTGGTACCGGTGACAGCGGATGCGCTGCAATTGCCATTGCCTTCGGGAAAACTGGCAGGAGCGATCGTCGCGTTCGGCATTCGGAACGTCGCAGGGCTCGACGCCGCGCTGCGTGAGGCGTTCAGAGTGCTGGCCCCCGGCGGGCGGTTCGTGATCCTCGAGTTCTCTACTCCGAGGATGCCGCTGTTGCGTGCGGCGTACAACTTCTATTTCCGGCAGATCCTGCCACGGATCGGTGGTTTGATCAGCGGCCATTCGACGGCGTACAGTTATCTGCCGCGTTCGGTCGCGAACTTTCCGGTCGAAGAAGAATTAGCCGCGAGAATGCAGCGGGCCGGGTTCACCAAGGTTGAGTGGACGAGCCTTTCGCTGGGTATCGCTGCGATCCATGTCGGCGAGCGGCCGATTAACGCGCTGGAAGCAAAGTGACCCTCGACAACATCTCGCAATTCCTGTCGGCGATCGATCGGGTCGGCGAATTGGCGCGCATCACCGAGCCGGTGCGAGCGAAGCTCGAGCTCGCTGAGATTGCCGATCGAGTGATGAAGCACCAGGGTGGCGGGAAAGCGCTTTATTTCGAGAACGTGATTCTCGATGACGGTGAGCGATCGAAGTACCCGGTCGCGATCAACCTCTTTGGCTCCATGCGCCGCATGTCGCTCGCGCTCGGTGTCGACAATCTCGACGAGATTGGTGAGCGGATCACCGAGATGCTGGATCTCAAAGTGCCCGAAGGATTGGTTGGGAAACTGGCGATGCTGCCGCGTTTGTTTGAGATCGGGAAGTTCCCGCCGCGGGTGAAAGGAGGAAAGCCCGCCTGTCAGGAGATCGTGATGCAGGGTGACGACATCGATCTCTCAAAGTTGCCGATCATTACGTGCTGGCCGGAGGATGGGGGTCCCTACATCACGCTGCCGATGGTGATCTCCAAGGATCCGAAGCGCGGAATTCGCAACGTCGGCATGTATCGGGTTCAGGTACTGGGTCCGCGCACCCTTGCCATGCACTGGCAGCGTCACAAGGTAGGAGCGGCGCACTGGCGTGAGATGGCCGAGAAGGGCGAGAAGATGTCGGTGGTGATTGCGATCGGGGCGGATCCCGCGTCAGTGTATTCGGCATCGGCGCCACTGCCGCCCACGATCGACGAGTTTCTTTTCGCCGGATTTCTCCGCAAAGCTCCGGTGTCGCTCGCGAAGGCTGTGACGTGCGATCTGGAGGTTCCGACTGAGGCCGAATTCGTGATCGAGGGCTACATCGATCCGGCGGAAGATCTGGTGGTCGAAGGGCCATTTGGCGATCACACGGGCTTTTACTCAGAGGCAGATCTCTATCCGCAGGTCCACGTCACGGCGCTCACCATGCGGCGGAATCCTGTTTACGCGACGACGATTGTTGGCCGGCCGCCGATGGAGGACTACTATCTTGGTCACGCCACCGAGCGGATTTTCCTGCCGTTGCTGAAGCTCACGGTGCCGGAGATTGTCGATTATCACATGCCCGCCGAGGGGATCTTTCACAACCTCGTGTTCGTGTCGATCGACAAGCAATATCCTGGTCAGGCATACAAGGTCATGAATGCGCTGTGGGGCCAGGGACTCATGTCGCTGGCTAAAGTGATCGTAGTGCTTGATAAGGAAGTAAACGTGCGGAACGTTCAGGAGGCGTGGTGGGTCGCGCTCAACCACATCGACCCCGAGAGGGATATCCGCTTTTCGATGGGGCCGATCGATGTGCTCGACCACTCGAGTCGTGCATTCACTTATGGTTCGAAGATGGGGATTGATGCGACGCGGAAGTGGCCGGAGGAGGGCTTTACGCGGAACTGGCCGAAAGTGATCGAAATGAATGGAGAAACGAAAAAGCGGGTCGATGAAATGTGGGCGAAGCTGGGATTAGGTCCCGACGATCGCGCGCAGCGGTTCAACCAGAATGCTCCGCGATAACGAGCCCGGGATTTCCGCGCGCGAGGGCCAGACCTTCGTCGGCCGCGGTATGCTTCTGCGCCACGCCAATCTGGTCCGGCTGCCGCATACGTTGTTCGCATTGCCATTTGCGCTTGTCGGCGTGGTGCTCGCGAGCTACGTGGCGCCCATAACTGTCAGTGCGGTGCTGTGGGTGGTGGTTGCATTCACAGCTGCCCGGTTCGCGGCGATGGGCTTCAATCGCATTGTCGACCGTGAGATCGATGCGCGGAATCCGCGAACGCGGATGCGGGAGATTCCGTCGGGCAAAATGACAGTGCGCGAAGCAGCGGTGGCGGTCACCGTTGCGTCGATGCTGTTTTTCGTCGCCGCATGGCAGTTGAATCCACTCTGCCTCATTTTGGCGCCCGCGGCACTGGTGTGGGTGTTGTTCTACAGCTACACCAAGCGCTTCACGCGGTGGTCGCACCTGGTGCTGGGAATTGGGTTGTCGATCGCGCCAGTGGGCGGATACCTCGCGATCACCGGACGCTGGAGCAGTCCATGGTGGATGCTGATCGCGCTGGCGGTGGCGGTCGCGACCTGGGTTGCCGGCTTCGACATTCTCTACGCGCTGCAGGACGTTTCGTTCGACCGGGAGAACGGGTTGTACTCTGTGCCGTCGACCTTCGGCGAGGCGAACGCGCTCGGGATCGCGCGTATGCTGCATTTCACCACTGTCGTCGCACTGGCATTCGCTGGATTTGGAGCGGACGCGGGTATGGTTTACTTCGCAGGTGTGATCGTGGCGGCCGGTCTTCTTCTCTACGAGCATTCCCTGGTCAAGGTCAACGACTTTTCGCGTCTCGATGCTGCGTTCTTCACCATGAACGGCGTAATCAGCATCGTATTCCTCGGCTTCGTTTTCACCGAACGCCTGCTTAGATGAGCAGCACACCGCCAATCGTCGTCGGCATCACCGGCGCCTCCGGTGCGCCATACGCGGTGAAGTTGCTGCAGGCGCTGACGGCAGCGCATCGCCCGGTGTCCCTCATCGTCTCGAAATACGGTCTCCGTTTGCTTGCCACCGAGTCAGGAATCGAATCGATGGATGCGCTGCGCGATGCCGTTGGGATCGACGCGTGGGCGTCTTATGTAGAAGTCTTCTCCAACGATGATCGCGGTGCCGCACCTGCATCCGGCTCGGCGAAGACCTCGGGAATGATCATCTGCCCGTGCTCGATGGGGACGCTGTCAGCGATCGCCGTTGGTGCATCGCGATCGCTGATCGAGCGGGCGGCCGACGTAACGCTCAAGGAGCAGCGCAAGCTGGTACTTGTCCCGCGCGAGACGCCGCTAAGCGCAATTCACCTCGGGAACATGCTGCGTCTCACGCGCGCTGGTGCGGTCGTGATGCCTGCCGCGCCCGGATTCTATCACCGGCCGAAGGAGATTTCGGATCTCGTCGACTTCATGGTTGCCCGCATGCTCGATCAGCTTGGCGTCGAACAGAATCTCGTCTCCCGCTGGAAAGGAGAAGCAGGGCGCTAAGAGCTTGCGCGGGCTTGGGCCTTGCTGTCAGTTGTTTGTAAACCAAACCAGGGGGCCTATTAATGAAAAGAGCTTTGTCCGTAACGCTGGTCGCTGGGCTGATTTTAGCGGCAACACGATGTAACCCGTTCGCTCCCGACCAGACGGTAGCACTCGGCGTCAGTAAGCTGGATGCGCCCGCGACAGTTGCTGCCGACAACACCATCGACGTCGTCCTCACCGTCGAAGTGAACGGCTGTGAGCGTTTCGATCGGATCACTGTCGAAAGGGGCGTCACAGGTGCGACGCTCACGGCGTGGGGTAAGGACGAATCGGTAGGCAGGAAGGAAGTGACTTGCCCTCAAGTTCTCCAGCTGCAACCGCATTCGGTGCAGATACTTCCGCCATTCGCGGATCCGTTCACAATCACCGTCCCGCGAGATCGACTCTCGCCACTGACGGCGACGGTTCGAACTCAGTGAATCACTAGACGAGGCAGGTCAGCTGACCTGCCTCGTTCTCTTCATCTCCTGGGGAAACCGTCGAAACCACGACGACAGCAATAGCAGCTCGTCGATCTCGTGCGTCGGCACCTGCGCGTTCGACGGCACTGGCTGCGAGAAGATGTCGTCGACCAGCTCTTTCATCGACCGTCGATCCTTCGACGACCGCGGCTTGGATAATTCTGCCCGCACCACGCCGCGACGAATGAGGTAGACCTTGTCCTCGCCCTCGTGCCCCGGCACGGTATACACGAAAGAGAGATTCTCCACCGCGAAGCGCAGACGCCCAAACTGCGCTCGCAAAGCCTCCAATCTTTCGAGCTTGTCCCGATAGTGGGCCGCGCGCTCGAACTGAAGATCCTCGCTCATCTTCTCCATCTGGCTGCGCAGCATGGTCATCGGACCGTCGTCTGATCCATCCAGAAACGCACGCGCCAGGGAAACCTGATGGTTGTACTGCGTCTCGGTGCAGCCGCCGATGCAAGGGCCGAGGCACTTCCCGATCTCGTGCCGGATACAACCTGGCGTGCGCGCCAGCTGAAACAGCTCAGTCTGATCGTTGAAGAACATCTTCAAGTCGCTGCGACAGTCGCGCAGCAGTAGAGCGTCGCTCAGCTCGCGCAGCGCTTCTTCCACGCGCTGGGCACCGACGAACGGGCCATAATAGATGTCCGCGTCTTCGCCGGTCGGCCCGCGCACCACCATCAGCTTTGGTGCCTGTCCCTTCGTGAGCTTGATGAAGGAATAGTTTCTCCCGTCACGCTTCATCGCCACGTTGTAGCGGGGCCTGAAGCGCTTGATCATCCGCAGCTCCTGAAGCAGCGCCGCGAATTCACTCGGGGTGTAGTCCCACTCGATTTTTTCGGCTGAGCGGAGAATGCGCGCGCCTTTCTCCTCGGGATACGCGCAGCGGAAATAACTGAGTAGCCTCGATCGCACGCGCTTCGACTTCCCGACGTAGACGATCTCGCCGTCGCTCGAGAGCATTCGGTAAACGCCCGGCCGGTCCTTGGCGCTGTCGCGCACGTTCGACTTCATCAGTGCCAGCTGCGCGTCCGTCGTTGGCTGGATCTCCAGCCTTGCGGTGCCCCGGATCACGTCAGTGCTGACACTTCACGCACATGACTGTCGCGCGTCCATCGACAGCGTGCGTTGCAACGAGCTTCGAGCCGCAGCGATGGCAGGGAAGGCCGCCACGGCCATAAGCGTCGAGTTTCTCGACGAATCCGCCCCGCTCCCCGCGCGCGTCGCGATAATCGCGAAAGCTGGTGCCGCGAGCAGCTATCGCCTCATTCAAAACATCGACGATCGAGTTGCGAAGGAGCGCTGCTTCTTCAAGTGTGACCGACGCTCCAGGACGCGATGGGTCGATGCGAGCGCGCCAGAGTGCTTCGTTCGCGTAAATATTTCCGATGCCTGCGATTTTGCGCTGCTCCATCAAAACTTTTTTGACCGGCTGACTCGTTGCCCGAAGAACTCCCGATAGATGCGCCGCAGTAAACGCACGGTCAAGAGGCTCCATACCAAGCGCGGCAGAGTACTCATCGAAGCGCTCGCCCTTCATAAGCGCGACAGTACCGAGTCGGCGCACGTCGGCATAGTGCAAAGCTCGGCCGTCGTCGAGCTCGAGCCTCATCGTCGAGTAGCTGAGCTGCGCGGCATCGAGCTTGGCGTCTTCGATCAACAATGCACCGGTAAATCGAGGCTGAACCACAAGGCGATCACCATTGTCGAGATCCAGCACGACCAGCTTCGCCCTTCGCCAGCTTTTTAAGATGCGAGTGTCGCGCAACCGTTTCGCGAAGGTGCGAGCGCTCACCTCGCGCAGGACATCCGCCTTTTTCACCGACACTTTTTTTATTTGTCGACCGCGAATTGCTTTGTCGAGATCGCGGGCGATCGTCTCGGTCTCAGGTAGCTCGGGCACTTCGCGAGAGTTCGCGCCAGCCGATGTCGCGACGCATCTGCTTTCCTCTGAACGAAACCCGCTCGGCGTGACTTCGTGACAGCTCCGCGGCTTCCAGCAGAGTTTCTGCAACGCCGGTGATGGCGAGCACGCGTCCACCGGCGGTCACCAGCTGGCCCAATGGATCTTTTCCCGTGCCCGCGTGGAATACTTCGACGCCGGGCTCCGGCGGCGGAAGCTGAATCGGCTCGCCGCGCTGCGCCTGATCGGGATAGCCACCCGAGGCCACAACCGTGGTCACCGCTGCCAGTGGTTTCCAATCCGGGTAACGCGCCCTGCTCAATGATCCACCGCCGGCGACGGTTGCAATCAGCTCCAACAGCGATGAATCCATCAATGGGAGGATCGTCTCTGTTTCCGGATCTCCGAACCGGCAGTTGAATTCGACGACCTTCGGACCCTCATCCGTGATCATCAGGCCCGCATAGAGCAGTCCCTTGAACGGAGATGCCGCGTCGCGCATCGCGGACAGCGTCGGTCGAACTATGTCCGTCATGACCTGCGTCACGAGCTCCGGCGTCGCCACCGAGGCTGGCGCGTACGCACCCATGCCTCCGGTGTTGGGGCCGAGGTCGCCCTCGTGCAATCGCTTGTGATCCTGCGCTACCAATAGCGGCAGCGCCTGATGTCCATCGGTAATAGCGAATAGCGACAGCTCTTCGCCTTCCATAAACTCTTCGACGAGAATCTCGCGCCCAGCCGCTCCAAAAATCCGGTCTCCCAACATCGCATCGATCGCGCGCTCAGCTTCGGCGGAGCTCTGCGCGACGATGACCCCCTTGCCCGCGGCAAGCCCGGATGCCTTGATCACCACCGGAGTCGCGAAATCAGCGAGTGCTGCCTTTGCTTCCTTCGCATCGCTGTGCTGACTTGCGCGCGCCGTTGGAATTCCGGCGCGTACCATCAGCTCTTTGGCAAACCGCTTCGACGTTTCTATCCGTGCTGCTTCACGCGTCGGTCCGAAAATCGGCAGCCCGCGACTCTGGAACAAATTGACGATCCCCGCCTCGAGCGGTGCCTCGGGACCGACGATCGTCAGGTCGACGTACTGTTCCTCCGCCAGTGCGGCCAGATCTTTGAGCTTGTCGGTGCCGATCGGCACGCACAGACCGAGCGATGCGATGCCCGGATTGCCCGGTGCGGCGATGATCTCCAGAGACGGGTCATCGCGACACAGCTTCCAGGCGAGAGCATGCTCTCTCCCTCCGCCGCCGACGATCAACACTTTCATGCGAAGGCTTGTTCGAGATCCGCGATCAGGTCTCCAACGTCTTCAACTCCGCAAGAAAGGCGCAACAAATCATCACTAATGCCAAGTCGCGCGCGCGTTTCGGCCGGCACCGACGCATGCGTCATCGTAGCGGGATGGCTTATGAGACTCTCTACACCACCGAGTGATTCAGCCAGCGAGAACACTTTTACCCTGCCGAGGACCGACGCTGCTTTGTCTTTGCTCCCGGTAAGGATCGAGATCATCCCGCCGAATCCTTTCATCTGTCTTTTCGCCAGTTCATGCTGTGGGTGCGAAGCTAGTCCCGGATAGATGACATTCTCGTGACCGATCTTCTCAGCCAGCCAGTTGGCGATCTGCCGCCCGTTGTCGTCGTGCCGCGGCATGCGCAAATGCAGAGTCTTGGTGCCTCGCAGCACCAGCCACGCATCGAATGGTCCGGGAACGGCGCCGGCCGTGTTCAGCACGAATTGCAATCGCTCCGCGAGCTTGTCGTCGCGCACGATCGCGACCCCGCCGACCATGTCACTGTGCCCGTTCAGGTATTTCGTCGATGAGTGATAGACGATGTCGGCACCGTAGTCGAACGGACGCTGAAAGAACGGTGTCGCGAAAGTATTGTCGACGACGAACAGTGCACCTCTGCGTTTTGCGATCTCACCAACCGCGGCCAGATCGGTAATTCGCATCAACGGATTCGTCGGCGTCTCAGTCATGATCGCGACCGTGTGCTCGTTGCACGCGTTCTCGACATTTTCCGGATCGCGCATGTCGACGTAGGTGAAACAGAGCCCGTAATTGCGGAGCACCTTGTCGAACAATCGGAACGTACCGCCATAGCTGCTCTCGCTCGCCACGATGTGGTCGCCCGATTTGAGCAGCATCATGATGGAAGTCGTTGCGCCCATCCCACTGCTGAACGCGAAGCCGTGGGTGCCGCCTTCCAGCGCCGCGACGTTTCTCTCTAGCGCTTCGCGTGTCGGATTCCGTCCCCTGGCATACTCGTAGCCCTTATTCTTGCCGAGCGCTTCCTGGACGTAGGTCGACGTCGTGTAAATCGGCGTCATGATTGCACCAGACAGGATGTCCGGTCGCTGTCCGGCGTGAATGGCGCGCGTTCCAAATGCTGAATTGAGATCTTCGTCGAAGATGCGTGTCATATCCGTTCAACTGATGGAAATGTCATACCGAAGTTAACCCCGAGTAAATTATCGGCTTCGCGCGGTGCCCAATAGGAAACAACAGAGGATGGTTCGCGAATGGCTTATGAAGGCTTGATGGTGAGTGTGTCGGGTGTGCGCGGACGTGTCGGCGAAGCGCTGACACCCGAGATCATTGCAAAATTTGCGGCAGGCTTCGGGGCGTGGGCGATGTCACGAGCGAATGGGCGAAAAGCACGGATCGTCGTTGGCCGCGACAGCAGGGTATCTGGCCCGATGTTTCAGCCGGTAGTCCACGCCGCGCTCCAATCAGTGGGCTGCGACGTGATCGACGTTGGGATGGTTCCCACACCGACGGTTCAACTCGCGGTCGAGCACCACCACGCCGACGGCGGACTCGCGATTACCGCCAGTCACAATCCGATCGAGTGGAACGCACTCAAGTTCATCGGACCGTCGGGTTTGTTTCTCGATGCGGAGGAAGGAAAAGAGATGCGCGCCGTCGTCGAGTCGAATTTCTCGCGCGCGACCTGGGACAAGCTCGGCGTAGTCACTCAGGACAAGGACGCGGCTCGTCGGCACATCGATCAGATACTCGCGCTGCCATTTCTCGACGTCGACGGGATTCGCAAAAAGGAGTTTCGTGTCGCGCTCGACTGCGTGCGCGGGGCGGGCGGTACCTTCATGCCGATTCTACTGGAGCTGCTCGGCTGCAAGCTGGCGACGATCAACATGGAACCCGACGGCAGGTTTCCGCGGTCTCCGGAGCCGGTCGCGGAGAACCTGGGCGAGCTTCAGAAGCTCGTCCAGGATTCTCACTGTGAGATCGGGATGGCGGTCGATCCCGACGTCGATCGACTCGCCCTCGTTTCCGATGAAGGACTGGCTATCGGTGAGGATTACACCCTCGCACTCGCCGCCAAGGAAGTACTTCGCCACCGCAAAGGAGTGATCGTCACCAATCTCTCCACCAGCCGCATCCTCGATGACATTGCAACGGAAGCGGGCACGCGGGTGATCCGGGCGCCGGTTGGCGAGGTTAACGTCGCCACGCGCATGCGCGCCGAAAACGCACCGATCGGCGGGGAAGGAAACGGTGGTGTAATTCTGTCCGAGCTTCACCTCGGCCGTGACGCTCCGGTGGGTGCGGCGCTGATGCTACAACTCCTGCTGGAAGAGTCCAAGCCGCTGTCCAAAGTTGTCGCGCAATACCCGCGCTACATTATTGTTAAGGACAAGCTGGAGCGTCCGAACGCGCCCCTCGACGCGGTGTACGAAGCCCTGAAGAAGCATTTTCCCGACGCCGCCGTGGATACACAAGACGGCCTGCGCCTGACCTGGCCGGATCGATGGGTGCATATCCGGCCCTCCGGAACGGAACCAATCGTGCGAGTAATAGCGGAAGCGCCGACGGCCGAAGCCGCGGAACAACTGGTCCGCGACTGCCGAAAGCCGGTCGAAGCGCTCGGTAAATAGACAGTCAACCAAAGCGAATATGTGTGGCATTATCGGGTACATCGGCAGTCGCTCGGCACCGACCCTTTTAATCGAGGGTCTGAAGAGGATGGAGTACCGTGGCTACGACTCTGCGGGCGTCGCGGTCATGAATGGGAACGGCGTCGAGACGCGAAAGGCAGCTGGCAAAATCTCACAGCTGGAGCGAGCGCTGAGCGCCAGTCCGGTTCACGGTGAGACCGGTATCGGTCATACCCGGTGGGCAACCCACGGCGTTCCTAACGAATGCAATGCGCATCCGCATACTGACTGCAAGGGCCGAATTGCTGTCGTGCATAACGGTATCATCGAGAATTCCGGAACGCTGAAGCAGGGACTGCAGGCACGCGGCCACAAATTCGCTTCCGAGACTGACACCGAAGTCATTGCTCACCTCGTCGAAGAAGCCTTCGACGGGAATCTCGAGGACGCCGTGATCGAGGCGCTGTGGCAGATCGAAGGCACCTACGGCATCGCTGTGGTTTCTAGCCTCGATCCGGATAAGATCGTTGCGGCGAGAAAGGGAAGTCCGCTTTTGATCGGCCTGGGTAACGGCGAGTACTACGTCGCCAGCGACGTTTCCGCCATTCTCGCCCAGACCCGTGAAGTCGTCTACCTCGATGATGGCGATGTCGCCGTTCTGACGCGTGAAGGCTACACGGTTCTCAACCAGCGCGCGCAGCAGCTGGAGCGCCGCGTCAGCAAGATCGATTGGGATCTCGATCAGATCGAGCGCGGTGGGTTCGATCACTTCATGCTCAAGGAGATTTTCGAGCAGCCTGCCACCGTCGAGAACTGCATGCGCGGCCGCTTGCTGCCGGAGCAAGGGACTTCGAAGCTCGGCGGTCTCAACATGACCGACGAAGAAATGCTGCGCTTCGACAATGTTCTCATCACTGCGTGTGGAACCAGTTGGCACTCCGCGCTGATCGGTGAGCACATGCTGGAGACCCTGGCGCGAATTCCGGTCGAAGTCGAGTATGCGTCCGAGCTGCGTTACCGGAATCCAATCGTCACCGACAAAACGCTCTGCATTGTGATTTCACAGTCGGGTGAGACGGCGGACACCCTGGCCGCGATGCGCGAAGCCAAGGCTCGCGGCGCGAGAACCTACGGGATCGTCAATGTGGTCGGATCCACCATCGCGCGTGAGAGCGACGGGGGCATCTACGTCCACGCCGGTCCCGAAATCGGAGTTGCGTCAACCAAGGCATTTACGAGCCAGATCATCGCGCTGATGCTGTTCACGTTGAAACTTGCCAGACTCCGTGCGTTATCGATGGTCGATGGCAAGGCGATCATCGAGGAAATGCAGGCACTCCCCGGAAAGATCAAGGAAATTCTCGATCGGGCCGATGAGATCGAGAAGATCGCCGAGGAGTTCAAGAACGCGCAGAACTTCCTATACCTGGGCCGTGGCTACAGCTTCCCGACCGCCCTCGAAGGCGCCCTCAAGCTTAAGGAGATCAGCTACATCCACGCCGAGGGCTATCCTGCGGCGGAAATGAAGCACGGGCCGATCGCGCTCATCGACGAGAAGATGCCGGTGGTTTTTATCACACCGCACGACTCGGTGTTCGACAAGGTCGTGTCCAATGTCCAGGAAGTGAAGGCACGCGGTGGACGTGTGATTGCAATTACCACCCGCGACGAAGACGCACTCGAAGGCAAAGTCGATTATGAGTTCCGCATTCCCGAGACAAAGGACATGCTGTCGCCGGTGCTGGCGTGTGTTCCGCTTCAGCTGCTCGCGTACTACATCGCGGTTAAGCGCGGCACCAATGTCGATCAGCCGCGCAACCTCGCCAAATCAGTGACGGTGGAGTAGGTACTGAGAGTCCTGCTGCAGCGGGTCTCGCGGGCAGAAGTCCGCATTGGTGATCGTACGGCGGGCAAGATCGGACGCGGTTTTCTCCTCCTCGTCGGTTTCACGCACGGCGACACGACCGAGAAAGTCGACTGGATGGCCGAAAAGTGCTCGGGCCTCCGGCTCTTCGGTGACAGCGAAGGCAAGATGAACCTCGGCCTCGCCGACGTCGGCGGTGCCGTGCTGGTCGTTTCGCAATTCACTCTCTACGGCAATTCGGAGAAGGGCAAACGTCCGAGCTTCATCGATGCAGCTCGTCCTGAAGAGGCGATACCGCTTTATGAGCGGTTCAAATCCGCGCTCGCCCAGAAGAATCTTCAGGTCGAGAGCGGCGAATTCGGCGCGATGATGGATGTCGAGCTCGTGAACGACGGGCCAGTGACGCTCTGGTTGGAACGATGAGCGTCAAAGTCGTATTGGCCTCCGGCTCTCCGCGTCGGCGTCAGCTACTCGAGCTGATTGGAATTCCGCACGAAGTGAGGCCGTCCAACATCGACGAAACGATGCGGCCGCGCGAGGTACCGCGTCGTCACGCCGAGCGTCTGGCGCGGGAAAAGGCCTCGGTGGTTGCCACGCGCGAGCCCGAGGTTGTGACAATCGCCGCCGACACCATCGTAGTGATCAATCGAAAGGTGCTCGGCAAGCCACGAAATATCGAAGACGCACGACGGATGCTTGAAATGCTGAGCGGTCGCGAGCACACGGTTATCACCGCTGTTGCCGTCGCGCGAGGCAGGAAACTTCGCTCGGCGATCGAGGAAGTGAAGGTAAAGTTTCGCCGGCTGCGCGACGACGAAATCGATGCTTACATCGCGACCGGCGAGCCGATGGACAAAGCTGGCGCGTACGGCATTCAGGGCTTTGGCGCGACGATTGTCGAGTGCGTGAACGGTGACTATTTCGCTGTGATGGGCTTACCGCTCGCACGCGTTGTAATGCTGATGCGCGACCTCGGTGTGCGATACCAGTTTGGTCAGCTGGACGTCACAAGTCGCTAACTGAAGCCGGGGACATCAATTCCCCGTTCGACAACGAACTCGGTTAGTGTCAGGGCGTCGTGGGGTGCATGCACTTTGGCGTCATTGTCGAAGTAGACATATACATCGAGCTGCCGACCGGCGTACTCGCCGGAGGTCCACGCTTTAGTTCGATCGGCCCACTCATTTAACTCATCGTCGGTGTAACCGCTGACGTAAAGCTGCTGCGATCCATGAAGCCGGACGTAGACAAAATCAGCCGTGACTTCCTCGGCGTAGGGGAATCGTCCGGCGGTGTCGGCGATGACGAACGCGCATTTGTGTCGGCGCAGCAGGTCGTAGAACTCGTTGCAGAAGTAGGATGGGTGACGCACCTCGAACGCGTGACGCAGTCTCAGCGGTGCTGCGGCCTCGATGAGCGCGCCACGTTTGAGGCGATGGTCGTGCCAGCTGGCGACCTCTTCTGCCTGCCGTGAATTACGTGGCAAGAGGCGCATGAAACCGTCCATGCGCTCCGCATCGAACCCATAATTAGCGGGCAACTGCCAGAGTATCGGCCCGGTAAGTCTGCCTAGCGCCAGCACTCCGCTGGCGAAGAAGTTTCCGAGCGCGGATTCGGAGCGCCGCAGCTTGAGATTGTGGGTGATGAACTGTCCGCCCTTCAGCGCAAACAAAAAGTTTCTGCGCGGCACTGCGTCTCGCCAACGCTCGAATACAGAGGGAGACTTCAGGCTGTAGAACGTGCCGTTGATTTCGATGGAGTTGAAACAACGACTGGCGTACTCGAGCCAGCGTCGTGCGGGGAGGCCGGGCGGATAAAAGCGATCGCGCCAGCGCTTATACTCGTAGCCGCTGATGCCAATGAACGCGCGGCCTGATTTTGATGCCATCCTTCTCCACCTGGAAGTCTACGAACCGTCCTGGCCGATCAGTTCGACTGCTCGCTCCATGACTCGTTTTTCATTGTCGAAAGCGAGCTGAGCTGCGGCATCCTCAATGGGCACCCACCGTGCCTCGTTGACTTCCCAGTCGTGGTCCTTCGTGTCTCCCGACACGTATCGCATCAGATAGAAATGCACGCGCTTGTGAAAGCGCACTCTGATTCCATTCTCCAAACCGGCGAACCAGTACTCGATGGTGTCGATGTGCGCGACAACCTCGCTGGTGACTCCGCCTTCCTCACGCGCCTCGCGTACGGCGGTGAGTTCTGGCTTCTCATTCTTGTCCACCAGTCCCTTGGGGAGTTGCCAGCGATTGTTGGGGCCGACGGCGATGATGACGACTTCGACGTGATCACCGACCCGACGAAACACAACACCTCCTGCCGACGTCTGATCGCGGATCGGGACTTTGATCGCCGGCCCTTTATTTGGCTTAGCGCCGTCTGATTTCCGGGGCGTCATCTGGCGCCCGCAGCATACCGATCGCGCCAAAGCTCGACCTTTTCCATGACATCCCGCGTCTGAATGCGCCTCATCCTGCCGGGCCGATTCTCCATTGTGATGGCGTACTGTTCACCGGGATCGCCGTAGGCGTCGATGATCAAATCGTGAAATCGTCGATATGGTCCTGTCCGCCTCGGATTGGTGTAGCCCATCAAACTGATCACTGGTCGGTTCAGCGCGACGCTGATGTGCAGCGGACCCGTATCTGGCGAGAGCACGAGGGACGACGCGTCGAGGATGGACACCAGCTTACGCAATCCGCTACCGAGCTCGGACCTCGGCTTGTGTCTCGCCTGAGTCAGAATCACGCGCTCTGCGTCCAGCTCACGCTCAGATTGCCCCCCGACGAGTACGACCTGCAAACCAAAATCTTCGTGGAGCGCATCCGCTACTTCCGCCCACCGTTCTGCGGGCCAGTCCTTTTCAGGTTTGCTCGTCGCGGTCACGATGGAGGCGATCGGCCGATCGATTGATTGGGCGAAGCTCTCTTGCCATGGCCGCTCCTCCGGCCACGGCCCCAAGTCCCATTCGACCGGCTCCGGCGAAACGCCGAGCGCAGCCAGAAATTCAAAGTATTGATCCTGTACGTGTTGCACCGGTCGCTTTGCAATTCTGCGATTGGTGAACAGCCAGTTCATGTCCCGAGCACGCGCGCGGTCGAACCCGAGCTTATCGGGCGCGTTGGCAAACCCGGTGACGATGCCCGCTTTGAGATAGACCTGGAGATTGATCACCAGATCGAAGCGCCGCCGCGACAACTCCCGCGCAATCGAGGAAAAGGCGCGCAACCCGCGGGTTCTGTCGAACAGGATTATCTCGTCCACCGAGCGGTGACCGCGCACCAGCGTAGCAGGCCCCGGCTGCAAAATCCATGTGATGCGCGATCCCGGATTGACTCTCTTGAGGGCGTTGATCACCGGCAGCACATGCACCGCGTCTCCGACCGCGCTCATCATCACAATGCAAATGTTGTCGGGCACAACTGCCGCGCCCTGCGCGCTCACTCCACGCTCCGCAGTCGCAGATACTCTTCGTCTTCCGCGGAAAACGGAAGCTCGTGCAAATCCCGCCATTTGCGGAGTGAGCGAATCAACCGGTCGAGATTTGCCTGCGCGACCAACGGTGAGCTCGGCGCACTAAATCGCACGCGGTCGACGTCGAGAACGTGCGCGTCGAGGCCGGGGCCTTCGCCCGCTGTCAGCAGAATGTTCTTGAGGTTGAGGTCCTGATGGTACGCGCCCGCATGTGTCAGCGCTTTGAGAAGACCGACGACCGCGTCCAGCACCATCCTCCGATGCGTGTGATCGGTGATCTTCGCCAGAGCGACCGACAGATCATGGCCATTGGGGATCTCGCGCGTTGCGACATCCGCTCGTCGGAGCACGAGATTCTTTGGATAGGATACATACGCCAGCACTTCGGGCGTGCTGACACCGCTCGCGCGCAGTCGAAGCGACGCAATGAGCTCGCGAAACCCGCGCGTGGGAAGGAAAAACAAATCCTTCGAGATTTTCGCCATCCACCCGCCGCGCATGCTGTGGCGGACTACTGCGCGGCCGCCGCTCCCTGGCAGGGTCACCGCAAACACCGGTGCTCTGCCAACGAGCGGCACCGCGTCCGGCTGCCGAGCGGCGTAATCGTAGAGCGGCTCTCGCTCGAGGACCTGGCGTATGCTCGCCGAGCAGCTTTTGGCGACGACTGCACGCGCGCCGTTGATCTCGAATCGCTCATACGACGGGATAGTGAGCGCGACGATCATTCTACGATTTGCCGCGTACCGCTGCGATCGCGCTCAGCAACGCTTTTGCCTTGCTCGTTGTCTCGTCCCACTCGCGCTCGGGTACCGAATCGGCAACGATCCCCGCGCCCGCCTGCACTGTGGCACGGCCATCACTGATGACACAGGTCCGAATCGTGATGGCGAGATCCATTCGGTTTCCCCCCGCCGCGATATAGCCGAGCGCTCCGGCGTATGGTCCGCGCGCAACGGGCTCCAGCTCGTCGATAATCTCCATTGCCCGTATTTTCGGCGCACCCGTCATCGTACCGGCCGGGAACGTCGCCGAGAAAACGTCGAGCGCAGACAGTCCGTCATTCAGCTCGCCTTCCACCTGACTCACGATGTGAAGCACGTGCGAGTACTTCTCGACTTTCATCAGCTCGGTGACTTTGACCGTTCCGTACTTCGCCACTCGTCCGACGTCGTTTCTTCCGAGGTCGACCAGCATCACGTGCTCGGCGCGCTCCTTCTCGTCAGCAAGCAATTCCTCCGATAGACGCCGATCGTCCTCCGTGCTCGCACCACGCGGTCGCGTGCCGGCAATCGGTCGCAAAGTGATCTTCCCGTCCGACACCCGCACCAGCAGCTCGGGCGAGCTACCGACAATTTCCACGCCGTCGAGAACCAGGTGGTACATGTACGGCGACGGATTTATGGCGCGCAGCGCGCGATATAGGTCGATCGCCGCGAAATCAGCCGGCACCTCGATTCGTCGGGCGAGCAGAGCCTGAAAGCAATCGCCGGCGCGGATGTATTCCTTGATGCGATCGACGCCCGCTATGAAATCCGCGCGACTCATACTCGACTTGCCCTCCGGCGGCTTGGCGGCAAAATCGGGGGCGATTGGTTGGATCGGCGCCGTCTGCATCAATCTTTTCAGTAAGTCGTCGAGCTCGTCGACAGCCTGATCGTAGGCTGCGCGCAGCTCTTTCTCATTCGCACCTCGTTTGACCGGAACCGACATCACCAGGCGTGCGCTGCCACGCAGATTATCGAGAATCACCAGCGAGCGAGTGAAGATGAAAAGCGCGTCCGGGACCGCGATGCCGTTTCGCGGACGATTCGGCAGCCTCTCGATCAAACGCACGATGTCATAGCTGAAATAACCGATCGCTCCGCCCCAGAACTGGCCGAGTGCGGGTACGTCGGCGGGGCAGGCGTCGTTGATGAGGGTTGAGAGATCGGCGAGTGGATCCGCAGGGCGCCGCGAATTGTGCCAGCCCCTTTCGCGGGTCCAATCTTCGACCACGCCCTCTTTCAGTCTCCAGGCGTTTCGCGGCTCAGTGCCGAGGAAAGTGTAACGCGACCACGTCTCACCGCCCGCCGGCGCGGACTCCAGCAAAAACGCGAATGGCTCTCTCTTGATCTTTGCGAAAGCCGTGACGGGAGTGTCGGTATCGAGCAGGCAATCCTTCCAAACCGGAACCAGCGTCGCCGATTGCGCTCGCTGCCTGAATTCCTCGAAACTCATGAAAAAACGCCCGACCGGCTGGTCCTTTCGGAGACTAATTTTGGTGTATGAAATTGCTCGGCCTTGGCGTTGCCATGGCGTTCTTCGCGCAACCGCTTACTGCACAGCAGGCGTGGAACGATGCGCGCACCCTCGCGCTCGTCACCCGCGCGACTGAGCGCAGAGCGAGTCAGATCGCCGACACCACGCTCGTCGACTACAAGGCGACGGCGCACGGTTACGTCACTTTCCTGGCGCAATTTGGAGAGGGTTTTCCGGAGCCACCGAAGATCGTAAAGGCGGACGAGTTGGGTTTGGAAGTCTACTGGCGCGCGCCCGATCTGAGCAAGCAGCGCATCATGGGTCGTCGCGACACACTCCTCTTGCCGACGGACATCAACTACCACCGCGATCACCTCGGCATCGTTCAGAACAACTTCCGCAATATCATCCGCATCGGTGAAGGCGACGAGGTGAAAGATGTTCCTCATCCGTTGTCGCCGACGGGCCTGCAGGTGTACGACTTCGCGATCCGCGACTCACTTCAAATCCGCCTCGGCGACCGCGTGCTCGATGTTTACGAAGTGCGCGTGAAGCCGAAAGATGATCGGCAGCCCCGCACCGTCGGCTCCGTTTACATCGATCGCGAGTCGAGTGATGTCGTACGGATGACGTTCAGCTTCACGCGCGCGGCATTGATCGACAAGGATCTCGAAGATGTGTCGGTTGTGCTGGAGAACGCGCTGATCGAAGGCCGCTATTGGCTGCCGCGCCGTCAGGAGATCGAGATCCGGCGCACGGGGTCGTGGCTCGACTATCCGGCGCGGGGAATCATTCGAGGCCGCTGGGAGATCTGTTGCTACGACATCAATCAGGGAATTCCGGCCGCCTATTTCAACGGGCCGGAGATCGTGATGGCACCCCCCGCCGAACGCGCGCAGAAGCCGTATCCGTTCGTCGGCAAAGTGCTCGACTCACTGCCGTCCGACGTTCGAGCTGTCACCGACGCTGATGTGAAGAAGGTGCAGGAAGAAGCGCGCGCGCTCGTGCGCAGTCAGGCGCTGCAACGGAGCAAGAGCTTCGCGCTTTCTGCTCGTCACCTCTCCGATATGGTGAGGTTCAATCGCGTCGAGGGCCTCGCGCTCGGCACCGGACTCATTCAGCGGCTCGGTGCAGGGTTCGCTGTCGCCGCCTCCGGTCGCTATGGCTTCAGCGACAAGGAGTGGAAGGGCAGGGGCGCGCTCGAGTATAGAACGGGTGCAGGCTCATTTCTCTCGCTCGCCGGGGAACGCCAGTACCGTGACGTGAGCGATGAGCAGGAAACATCGCTGGTCCGGAATAGCATTGCTGCACAGGAATTTGGAAGCGACTACAGCGATCTGTTCGACTCTCGCACGCTTTCACTCTCCGGTGAGTTGGCAGGCTATGCCTGGCGTCCGTCTTTCGATCTTGCCTACGAGCACCACGAACCCCTGCAGGTCCACGCGCGCCCTTCTAGTGGGAGTTTCGAGCCGACGATTCCCGCGCTCGACTTACACGAGGTACGCGTCACTCTCGGTATCGACCACCCGACCGCGTTGACGTGGGCCGGGCTCGAAATGGCGACGCACCTGGACGTTGCCGGTATTCGACGAACAAGGGGGAGCGGTACCCCGCGCGGCGATTTCCTCCGTCCTTCGCTCATGCTCGATCTCCAGAAGCCGATCGGCGACACCCGTTTCGTTTGGCACACCGTCGCGGCAGGAGTCTTTAGTCACGACCCCGTTCCGGCTCAGCATCTCGTGTATTTCGGCGGCCCAACGACCGGTCCCGGATACGATTTCCATGAATTCGTTGGCCGCGGCGGACTCAGTCAGCGCATTGAGTACCGGTTCCTGGCGCCGTTTGTCCCGATTCCATTAGGCCGTTTCGGACGCACGCCTGGCACAGTCACCCTGGCTCCGTTCGCGACCGCCGTCTTGGTCGATCGGTCGGCCTCCTTCAAGGGTACTCGGCAGGGTTGGTATCCCGCGCTTGGACTGGGCGCCCTCACTGTCTTCGACGTGCTGCGGTTCGACGTCGCACGCGGGTTACGTCAGGGACGGTGGACGTTCTCAGTTGACGTCGGCAAAGACTTCTGGAGCGTGCTGTAACCGCTCCCGGGGCGACTTTACCAAGTCGTTATACAACGCCGGCTATTTCGTCTTTTCATAGGGACATTCCCTGGTAATTCCAGGTGTCCGAGTCCCAACGACAAATAGCCCCTGTAGTCATGCGTACAAAATCCATCTCTCGCCTCGCCCCGCTCACACTTTTCGTCGTAGCGGCGTGTGCTACAGCACAAGCTCCAGTTAATTCGACGGCTTCTCCTTATACCGGCAGCTTGCAGCCCGGACAGGGTCGGGTCGCACTGGCTCGTGCCGAAAGTGCCTACAAAGCGGGGTCCTATGCGATGGCTGCGGATCTCTACCAGTGGGTCGTCACGCACGACAATCCGCCCGCTTCGATTGCGGTTTTCCGTCTCGCTACCCTGCGCTCCTGGGACAACAGGCTCGATGAAGCGGTTGCTCTTTATCGCCAGTACATCCGACAGGAACCGGCCGACGTCGAGGGCAGTCTAGCACTGGCGAGAACGCTGGGGTGGGGCGCGCATTACGATTCCGCGATCTCCATCTACGACGGTCTGATCGCCGCCCGGAAGCGAGTTCGCGATGCGACGGTTGATCGCGCGCAGACGCTGGCCTGGGCGGGTCGAATGAAGGAATCGCTCGACGCATATCGTACCTGGTTGCGGGATAACCCGACCGATCGGGACGCCGCCATTGCTTACGCCCGGACACTCGCCTGGAACGGCCAGCTCGACGAAGCCGAGTCACGCTACGCGGAGCTTTCACGCACTGGCAATGCGGCGGCGACGAAGGGCCTTGCTCGTGTGATTGGCTGGCGCGGTGATCTCGAGCGCAGTGAAGCGACCTGGCGTCGAGTGCTGGAGACCGATCCGAATGATCCGGAAGCACTGACAGGCCTCGCCCAGGTTCTGAGTTGGGAAGGACGCCAGACCGACGCCGAGTCAACGCTGCAGCAGGCGTTGCGCGCGAATCCAAGTTATGGCGATGCACGCGCGCTGATGCGCTGGGTACAGGCGGACTTGCGGCCAAGCGTGACCGTCAGTGGTTCCGGCGTCAACGATAGTGACAACAATCGCTCGACCGTGCTTTCCGCCGACTACACGACGCGAGCCTGGTGGGAAGGATTGGTCGGCGCGAGGTTCACTGACCGTCACGCGAATTTTGCCGCGATCGACTCACGCGCGGATGCCTTTAATCTGTTTGGGCGTTGGCAGCCCGTGGGCACCTCGTGGCAGCTCCGCGCCGAAGGCGGCGTCACGTCGCACTCATCGACATTCATTACGCCGCCGAAGAAGACTTTGTGGAGCGCAGGCGGTGGATTCTCCGGCAAAGTGGGACGCGATCTTACCGTCGGGGCGAGCGCTGTGCGCGCACCATTCGACGAGACAGCGCTGCTCATCGCCAACAACGTGGTGATTTCCGAATACGGCGGCGAAGCGGCAATCGCGCTTCCCGCTCGATTGACTCTTTCCGGAGCCGGCTCCTACGCAAAGCTCACGGGTGGCAGCCGCGATAACTCGCGCGCCGCGTTCAACGGCTCGTTGCGCTGGACCCAGAGCAGGAACTGGAGCGTTGCCGTCTCAGGTCGTCACTTTGGCTACGATACGACTTCGACCGACGGTTACTTCGCGCCCCGCAATTACACCCTCGGCGAGGTCAGCACCCGTGGCCACGTCGGTGCCAATCTGGGATGGTTCTCCGATGCTGAGGCTGCCGTCGGCAGCCAGCGAATCGAGTTCTTCGGGTCGAGCGCGACTACGCGGACGACGGAGAGGGGAGCGCTTTCACTAGGCTATCGCTTCGATCCCGCGCGCGAAATCAGCGCCTCAGGAGTGTACGCAAACGTCGCCGGTCCGACCCAGACCACGAGCAGCGAGTATCACTGGTACACGTTCGCACTGCGCGCGCGACTGGGATTCTAGCCGCTTCGCTCGTTAGCGCGTTGGATGCTCGGGTATCTGCCCGAACGTCTGTCGCATCGCACCAAAGAGTGGTTTGATCTCGGAGTGCCAACGTGGCTCTTCCCACGTCGGCCAGGTCCACGTCGTCGGAATACCGAAGACTTCCGGGCTCGCACCGCGCGGCAGCTTCTCGCCCGCTGAGTGGCTGGAGGGATCGTAGCTCTCGACCACAAAACGAAACCCATCCGTCACCGCGCTTGCAGCGGTCACGGAGTCGGCCATCCCGAACAGCACGCTGCGCGATGATGGATCGGTGACCTCCAGCATCCCCCAGGGAATGCGCATCTCGATGACGCCAGCTGCTTCGTTCGCATACCAGTCGGCGAGCGATGTCTGTGATTGCTTCGCAAACAGTAGTCGATTTCGATTGTAGCTGATCGACGGAAAGATCTTGCCGTCGCGACTGATGCGCCGCCGGTTCGTGACCACCACCAGCGAATCCCACTTGCCCGCGTCGTTCGCGATGGTTTTGAACGGAACGTTATTCACGTATTGGATGGCTAACGGCTTGCTGCCTGGAATGGCTACAGGCTTGTAAAGGTTGTAGGGATGATCGATGAGGACCTGGGTGGCGTTTGGTCCGGCGAGGTCGATCACGAACTCCAGTCCCACCGGCGACTTCGATGCCGTGTTCGGCAGTCGGGTATCGCCCCGCTGCTGTTGGTAGGTGTCAATACCAACCTGATAGTGAGCCCGGCTCCAGTCGATCTTGCCGACATCGAGTCGCAGAAATACATACGCCTCATCGTAGGCCACGCGTAGAGCTTTCAGATGCAGTGGATCGACAGATTTGGCGGCACCCGCGGCAGAGTATAAGACCGGCCGTCCTCGCCAGTCGACAGTGTCGCCATCTACGATGGGGGAGGCACCTACCGCGCCTGCGCGCATCGCGACCACACCGTAGTTCTCTTCAGCGTCGAGAGTGTTGAGCCACATTCTCTTCCGATCGAGCGGTTGTTCGAAGTCGATAACGACCCAGTTCTTCTTGAACCACTCGTCGATCAGCGCAAACAACCCCGCGCCTGCTGCGTCCGACGCGTAAATGTCGCGCGTAAGGCGAGCGTCAATCCGCGCCTGATCCGCCTCCGACAATCCACCGTGGTTCCAACCCTGCGGTTGTACGTGCGCGCTACCGCGCGATGAGGGCACACCGTACTCGCTGATCACCACCGGCATGTCGCCGTAGTGCGAGATCAGCTCTCGCAAATACCCGAAGTAGTTGCTCGGCCCTTCCGGAGATTGCGCGTTTCGGTATCCGGGGTCGACGACCATGAACTCGGGATAGTACGGGTACGCGTGATAAGACGCGAAGATGCCGGCGGTGAAGGCCGGTGTCGCCCGCATCTTCACCGCGTCGAGGCCCACCGCATCGTTGTCGTACTCCTTCGGCATCTCGACGATTTTTTCGCCGCGAGCCTTGAGCAGTGCGACTTCCTGTGCTTTTCCCGTTTCCGTCGGATGATTCAGCGGATCCAGCGTTGGCCAGTTCGAGTAGGCGATCGGTCTCTGGGAGTTGTATCGGTCCATCTCGAACGAGATCAGGAAATCACACTGCTGCGCGAGCCATGACTCCAGCGGATTACCGCCGGAGATCGTGACGTATTTGCCCGCGTATCTCGTGTTCCGCAGGTGCAGCTTGTTGTATCCGACGACTGAATACGGCTCCCACTCGCGACCGATGATGTAGCCGATCGTCCACTGCGACACGTCGGCGTTGTAGTTGCCGCTTGCGTGACCAGGCAGCGCTGGAATCACAACGTCGCCGTGGATTACCGCGGCAACATGCTGCATCTCGCGCTGGAACTGGCCCAACCACTGAGGATCATCGTACTTCTCCTCGTCCTTCCCCGGCGGAGGTTCAGTCCAGACTCCGTGGATCAGCCATAGAGGATGGTTCGCATGCGTCAGATTCCACTTTCTCAATGCTGCATAAAAGTGCGGCGGATGGATCGTGTAGACGCGTACTGTGTTTGCGCCCATCTCTGCGATTAGCGCAATCCATTTTTCGTAAGTGCTGTCGTTCGGAGGAAATTCCGATGCAAACTTGCCAGGGAGTGCCGCGCCGAGGTTCACCGCCTTGATCCAGGTTGGCATCCATTGCCCGGTCGCGCCCCGCACCTCAATGATCTTTCGCCCCGTTCTCGCCGGCATAGTCATCACGGCAGGCCGTTCACGGGCAGTCAGTGCGACCTCGCTCGAGATCGCGCCCAGCTTGGTCAGGTAGTCACGGGCCGTGGAATCATTGGGCGCGATGCGGAGGAGCCGTTCGAAACGCGAGCGTGCCCGCTTCTTGTCGCCCGCGCGGTACGCTGCCATGCCGGCGCCGGCTACAGCGTCGTAAGATCCTGAATCGCGCGCGATTGCCTTGGCGAAGAAGGTTTGTGCTTCCGGAAGCCTACCCAGGCGCATGGCGACGTAACCGGCGCCAGTGAGCGCGCCTGCTTCGTCGGGGCACAATGCCAGCGTCTGCTTGAACTCCCGCTCGGCCGCGTTCATGTCATTCGCACGGTAGGCCGCCCAGCCGCGTTCAGTCGCAGCGCGCGCCGCAGGCAGGGAGCGGCAGGTTTGCTGAGCGACCGCCGTCTGCCCTGCGAAGAGGGCGAGAAGTGCTAGGAGGCTTAAACGCATATCAGTTGACGAGGTTTGCCCTCACAGGGTCACCGCGCGCCGACGATGTCGCTGTCGATCATTCGTATATGATCGACTGCCCGGATTCTCATAGCTTCCGGCGATGACCGGGTTGCTGACATGGGATGACATTTCCAAGTCCGGGCTTGGATCGGAAGAAGAAGTCCTGGAAACGTTGGCCGCTCAAAGCGAGACCCCGATCGCACACAGCCTCGTCGTCAGCGCCGAGGCACGCGACAGCGTTCCCGAACGGTTTGCGCGCCGCTTTGCGATCCTGCCGCTCGCGATATCGGAATCCGTCCTCGACATTGCGACGTCGAATCCGTTCGACATCGACTGCGAGAAGACACTGGCTTTCGCGACCGGCCGCAGGATCCGCATGCTGCTTTCGCCGCCGCAGCGCATCGCCGACAGAATCGACGAGGTGTACGCGCCTCTCGACCGCATGAGCAAGCTTGTCGATAAGGCGTCGACCGACGCGCCACAGCCAATCACCGAAAAGCCCGGGCTGGTAGCGGACACGCTGCTCGAGGAGCAACAGGCGGAGCGGCCAGTTATCAAGCTGGTCGACCATATCGTCGCCGAGGGCATTGCAGCCGGCGCCAGTGACATCCACCTCGAGGCAGGTGAGAACGGAATCGCTGTGCGCTATCGCATCGATGGCATGCTCAAGGAGGCGATGGTTTTGCCAAAGGCCGTCGGTATTCCGCTCGTTTCCCGAATCAAGATCATGTCGGGAATGGACATCGCCGACCGGCTCCGACCACAGGGTGGGCGCGCCCGCGTCTCGATCAATGGCGCGCGCGTCGACCTACGCGTCTCGACGCTGCCCGCGTCGCACGGGGAGAAAGTGGTGATTCGCATTCTGGACTCGCGCGCCGCACTGCGTTCTGTGGAATCGCTCGGCCTCGACCCGGTCGACGGCCCGCGGATGCAGAAGCTGCTCGATGTCCGCGAAGGATTGATCCTGGTGACCGGACCAACCGGCTCCGGAAAAACGACGACCCTCTATGCGGCGCTCCGGCTGCTGCTCCATCGCGGCGTCAACATCATTACCGTCGAGGATCCGGTCGAGTATCGGATTCCGGGAATCGTCCAGGTACAGATCCATGAGAAGGCCGGCCTCACCTTCGCATCCGCGCTTAGGTCAGTGCTGAGGCAGGATCCAGACGTCGTTCTCATCGGTGAGATCCGGGATCGCGAGACCGCTGCCATCGCAATTCAGGCATCGCTCACCGGTCACCTCGTTTTTGCGACCCTCCACACCAACGACGCCTGCAGCTCGATCGTTCGCCTCACCGACCTTGGAGTCGATTCCGTGAAGCTCGCCGGCGCGCTAAAAGGTGTCGTCGCGCAGCGGCTGATTCGACGGCTTTGCCTCGCGTGCAAACTCGTCGCCAACGCCGGAGTGCCTCGGCGCCTGGTCGGCGCGATTCCGCAGGACTCGATGATCTACATGCCGACGGGGTGCGCCGATTGCTCGATGACTGGATACGCTGGACGCGTTGCCGTCACTGAAGTGTTGGTGACGACGCCCGAGATCGAGCGCGCGATAGCAGGCAATGAGCCGCCGGAACGATTGCTCGCGGCTGCGCGCGAATCGGGCACGCGTTCTCTCTGGGTCTGCGGCTGCGCTCAATTGCTCGCCGGCAACACCAGCGCCGAAGAGCTGGTGCGAGTCATTGAGCCTGAGACGTCGCGCTCGAATGCTTCGGTGCCATCAGTCTCATATAATTCGCCAGGGCAGATGGTTTACGAACGCAGTCGTGAGGATGGAATGACCAAGATCAAACCCGGCGTGATCGAGCTGTTCGTCATCAAGCACAATGCCGGCGACTGGCGCGTGCTCGTCCTCCAGCGCGCGGCGGACGGCAAGCGGCCAAACTCATGGGAGACGGTCTACGGAAAGGTTGACGCCCGTGAGAAGCCCGAGAAAGCCGCGCTTCGCGAGCTCAAGGAAGAAACCGGCCTCAAGCCGCAGTCTTTGTACAACGTGACTGTGAGCAGCTTCTATCTCCACCCGAGCAACACCATCCAGATGTGTCTCACCTTTGCGGCGTTCGTTGCTCCTGATGCCGACGTCGAGCTAAGCGAGGAACATCAGCGCTTCGAGTGGCTCACACTGGAGCGTGCATGCGAACGTTTCACCTGGCCGCGCGAGGCTCACGCGCTGCGGGACGCGCACCACTTGCTCAAGGCGGGCGATGCGGGCCCGGTCGAGGACGTACTGCGCGTGAAATGACTATGGCTCGCAGCCGCCGGCTCCCAGGGCTGAACCGCTGCCGGCTGTTTGTGTTGTTTATGTAGTTAACGCGGCTTCACGCTTGTAAATGCGTCCAACCCAGCCGGTGCATTCGGTTTTACGCGGACGCTCTTCGCCGGAATTCCAACATAGACGTGGTACGGTCGCACATCCTTCGTTGCTACAGCCAGCGCACCCACCATCGCTTGCTCATGGACGTGCACTCCCGCCAGCACCGTCGCATGATAGGTGATCCGCACTCCGTCATCGATTAGCGTCTGCGCGTCGGTAACGTCGCGCTGGTCGACAATGCTGTGCGTGTGACTGTAGACATTGGCGAAGTCGCTGATCGATACGCTGTTCCCCAATCTGATTCCGCCACGGTCATCCAGCAGCACGTACCGATGCACGACGACGTTGTCGCCCACTTCCATGTTGTAGCCGAACGAGAACTCAACGAATTGAAATGCTTTGAAGTTCTCGCCGCACTTTTTGAAGATGTAGGGTGCGAGAACCCGCCTCAGGCGTACGCCGAGCTCGACATTCTGGCCGCCAAGAACTGTCCGATCGAACGAATACCACAGCCAGAGTAACGGCTTCACTTTCGCAAACTTGGCGTCGTCGACCTCAGCGTAGTATTCAGGCTCGAGAGTGATGTTCCTCGGGTCGAGCGCCGTCAGCGCGAGCCGCGTTGCGGGCGAGAGTTTCTTGTCCTCCACCGCTGTCTCCCAATTATTCGCAAACTCGGGATAGCTGATCTCGCACAGAATGCGTCGGCACAACAGCGCGCGATCGACGCCCGTCTTCAGTTCACCGTCGATCCTGTCGAGCCAGTCGTTCGCCAGCCCGGAGCACGGCAGCGCGGGCAGCTTGCGGAGTGGGTAGATCGCCATGCCGGAAAGTTGGATGTCGTGGCAGCGAAAAACCAGCTATTGACTGGGGTGCGACGCGCGCGCACGCACCAGTGCGCGCTCGCGCTCGACACGGGTGAGGATCTGCTCCCAGCTGTCGTCGCGGATGTTCTGGAAGCTTACGCTCAATGGCTGATCGAGATCGATCGCTTCGTCGAACAAATAAATCGCGCTCTGAGCTTCGCGCTGTTTCAACCTCTGCTCGCCAAATCCGGAGCTGAGCGGAATGACTTCAAGTGGCCTGAAATCGCGTCCGCTGCTCGTGATGACAAGCTCCATCGGACTGAAATGAACGTCCGGCTGAACCCCGTAAAACGAGACATACCATAAATCCGGAGACCGGCCCCCGGTGCGACGCGTCACCGCCGCGATCGACTGTTTGTTGCTCTCCTGCAGCTCGCGGAGTGCGCGATATGAATCGGGAGTCAGCAGACGAATGAGATTTTCTTCAAGTGGAATGGCGCGGACGATGAGTCCCGGCAGCTCCATGCGAATGGCGATGTCGTCTTGGCGCAGCGTTCCGTAACCAACCGGTACGCTCGCTCTTCCGGTCGTATCGTCGCTTATCGGCGTCAGCGTCTGCGATTGCCCTGCGGCTGCCTGAGTTCCCCCGGCGCAAGCTGCGATGGCGGACCCCAGCGTCAGCCCCAGAGCCATTCGCCATCGATCGATCATTCCTCGATGCTCCGCGGAAACTCTACGAGCTGGACGATCGCTTCCAGCAGCTCGACACGACCCGCGCCCGTCATCGCGCTGAATGGGATCACCTGGTCGGCGTCGAGCGCGAGCGCCCGTGAAATCTCGGCGGCGCGCGTCTCCGCCGCGGACTTGCTCAGCTTGTCGGTCTTTGTCAGCGCCACGATCGTCGGCACCTCCACTTCTGCCAGAAAGTCTAGCATCGCCCGATCATCATCGGTCGGCTCACGGCGAATGTCCAGCAGCAGAACTATACCCCGAAGCTGACTGGTTCGCTTCAAATACGCTTCGATCAGTGGGCGCCACTCCGATTTCTTTTCCTTCGATATGCGGGCATACCCGTAACCGGGCAGATCGACCAGCACGAATCCATTGTTCACCCGGAAGAAGTTGATCTCTCTAGTGCGGCCGGGCGTGCGACTGACGCGCGCGAACGATTTGCGCCGCACCAATGTGTTGAGGAGCGATGACTTGCCGACGTTCGAGCGCCCCGCAAACGCAATCTCGGGAAGATCTGACGGCGGCCGCCAGCCGCCTCTCTCCGACATCCCGCCGAGGAACTCGAGGTTCCGGATGATCAGCGCGTCCTTTTCGGAGCGCTCACCCGGTTCAGACATCAGTGCGTAACTGTGTCGTAAAGCGCTTCGCCGGACGATGCGCTGGCGGACGGTTGGCGCCGCAGTGCGATCGCCAGAACTTCGTCCATTGTCTTCACCGGATGGAAGCGAACGGAAGCACGCACCTCCTCCGGCAGCTCCTCGATGTCGCGCGCATTGCCGTGCGGCACGATGACCTCGCTAACCTTGTTGCGATGTGCCGCGACCGATTTCTCTTTCAGTCCGCCGATCGGCAGCACTCGGCCGCGCAGCGTGATTTCGCCGGTCATCGCGATATCTCCGCGTACCGGCGCTCCGGTGAGCGCACTGATAACTGCGGTCGCGATTGCAATTCCCGCCGACGGTCCATCCTTGGGCGTCGCTCCGGCCGGCATATGGATATGGATATCCTTCGTGCGATAGAACTCGGGATCGATGCCGAGGCCACGCGCACGCGCCCTTGCATATGACAGTGCCGCACTGGCCGACTCTTTCATCACGTCGCCGAGTGTACCTGTCATGTGAACTTTGCCGCGACCTTTGACGACGCTGACCTCTATCTCCAGCACCTCACCACCCGCCGATGTATATGCGAGTCCTGAGGCGACACCCACCTTGTCCTCGAGGGAGGTGTCATCCGGATCGAACGGCGGCTGGCCGAGCAAATCTTTCAGGTCTTCGACCTTGATGGTGTGTCGGACAGTGGCGTCGCTGGCACTTGGTTCGGCCGGAGTTTCCGCGCGCTTGCGAGCGAGCTTCCGGGCGACGCGCGCGATACGTCGCTCGAGCTCGCGCACACCGGCTTCCCGCGTGTAGCCGCGCATGATTGCCATCAATACATCGGGCTCGACCGTCACATCTTCCCGCTTCAGGCCGTTTGCTTCGATCTGCCGCGGCACCAGATACTGCCTCGCGATCGCCATCTTCTCGTGATCGAGATACCCTGCGATGCGCAGGATCTCCATCCGATCGCGCAGCGGCTCCGGGATTCCGGCCAGTGAATTTGCTGTGGTGATGAACAACACCTGCGACAGGTCGTAGTCGACCTCGAGGTAGTTGTCGTTAAAGGTCGTGTTCTGTTCCGGATCGAGAACCTCCAGCAGCGCCGCTGCCGGATCGCCGCGAAAATCCTGGCCCAGCTTATCGACTTCGTCGAGCAGGATCACGGGATTGACCACTTCAGCGCGTCTCATCGCCTGAATGATTCGCCCCGGCATCGATCCGATGTAGGTGCGGCGATGTCCGCGGATCTCTGCCTCATCGCGCACCCCACCCAGCGCCATTCGCACGAATTTTCTGCCCAGCGCGCGTGCGATCGATCGACCAAGAGATGTCTTGCCGACTCCCGGAGGTCCGACGAGGCAGAGAATCTGACCGTCGAGGCGTCCTACCAGTGACATCACCGCGATGAAGTCGAGAATGCGGTCCTTGACCTCGTCGAGACCGTAGTGGTCGGCGTCGAGAATCGCACGCGCGTGTGCAACGTCCAGCACTTCGTCAGTGCGCTCCGTCCATGGAATCGAGACGATCCAGTCGACGAAGTTCCGCGCGACGGTGAATTCGGGGGACATCGGCGGCATCCGCCGGAGCTTGCGAAGCTCTCGCAGCGTTCTTTGTTCAACGAGCGAGGGCAGTGCTTTCTTCTTGATCTGTGCTTCGAGGTCGGCGAAGTCATCGCCATCCTCCTCGCCAAGCTCGCGGTGTATTACCCGCAGCTGCTCCTGCAGGTAGAACTCGCGCTGGTTCTGGAACATCGCGCCACGCACGTCGTCGTCGATCTTCCGTTCCAGCCGCAGCAGCTCGATCTCACCCGACAGCAGCTCGCCAAGCATTTCCAGCAGCGCTCGCAGCGTTTCGGCTTCGAGCAGTGACTGGCGCAGCTCGAACCGCACGGCGACGTGTGCCGCGACGCCGAACGCCTGCCTTTCCGCCGAGCTCGTGCTTTGAATGATCGTGACGATCTCGGGCGGGATGCGGCGCTGAAGGCCGACATATTCCTCGAACGAGTTCAGAACCCGCCGGCTGATGGCTTCCGTTTCTGCTGCATCCTTGGGCTCTGGTCCGTCGAACGGCGCCGGCGTCACAGCAGCGCGCAGCATGTTGCCGGAAGGGATGTAGCGGGTGATACGCGCGCGGGCGATTCCTTCGACAAGCACGCGGGTCGTGCCCGTTGGGAGCCGTGACACCTGAACAACGCGTCCCACAACGCCAGTGCGGTGCAGATCCGCCGCCGCGGGCTCCTGTTTTTCGCCGTCGCGCTGCGCCACGAGCAGCAGGATCTTGTCCTCGGCCAGGGCAGCCTCGATTGCCGCCAGCGATGCCGGCCGCCCGACGAGGAGCGGAATGACTACATACGGAAAGATGACGACGTCACGGAGCGGCAGGACCGGGATCCGGTCCGACGTCGTGATGGTCTCGTTGTCGCGCTGGAAAGTCTGGGTCAGCCCTACGCTTCCTTCTTCCGCCTCATCGGCGAGATCTCGAGCAACGGCTGAGTGCCGTTCGTGATGCAGGACTCGGTCACTTTGACCTCGATTACGTCCTCTCTGCTGGGGAGATCGAACATGACCTCCATCAGGACCTCTTCCAGAATCGCCCGGAGGCCGCGGGCGCCGGTGCCGCGCTTGAGCGCCTTGTTGGCGATCGCGACGAGGGCGGCTTCGTCGAACGTGATCTTCACGTCCTCGAGACCAAATAGCTTGGCGTATTGCTTGGTCAGCGCGTTCTTCGGCTCCTTCAGGATCCGAACGAGGGCGTCCTCGTCGAGGCCTTCGAGCGCCACGGTGACCGGCAAGCGGCCGACGAGCTCAGGGATCAGGCCATAGCGGAGCAGATCGTCTGGCTCGACTTCGGCGAAAATCTTGGTCTGGACCAGTTTCTTGTCTCGAGCGGCTGCGCCGTTGAACCCAATCTGCCGGCGTCCGGTTCGCGCCTCGATGATCTTCTCGAGTCCGTCGAACGCGCCACCGCAGATGAAGAGAATGTCTTTCGTGTTGAGCTGAATGTATTCCTGCTGCGGGTGCTTGCGGCCACCTTGCGGCGGAACGGAAGCGACGGTGCCTTCAATGATCTTGAGCAGCGCCTGCTGCACGCCTTCGCCCGAAACGTCGCGAGTGATGCTCGGGTTCTCCGACTTCCGCGCGATCTTGTCGATTTCGTCGATGTAGACGATGCCGCGCTCGCACTCGGCAACGTTGAAATCGCCGGCCTGGAGAAGTCTGACGAGGATGTTCTCGACGTCTTCGCCGACATAGCCAGCTTCGGTGAGGGTCGTCGCGTCGGCAATCGTGAACGGGACGTCGAGGATTCTGGCGAGCGTTCTCGCCAGAAGGGTCTTGCCGACGCCGGTTGGGCCGATCAGCAGAATGTTCGATTTATCGAGCTCGACGTCGTCATCCTTGAGTGACGTCGAATTGATGCGCTTGTAGTGGTTGTAGACCGAGACTGCCAGTGCCTTCTTCGCCTGCTCCTGACCGATCACATACTGGTCGAGGACGTCCTTGATCTCCTGCGGCGACGGTACCTGGGTTATAGCCTCAGCAACTTCGCGCTCTTCATCCTCCGCAAGGATTTCGTTGCAAAGAGCAATGCACTCGTTGCAGATGTAAACGGACGGTCCGGAGATGAACTTCCGGACAGAGTCTTTCGATTTCCCGCAGAACGAGCAGCGAAGGTGTTTCTCTTGGGACATGCAGACGAAATCCGGTTGCGGCGGCTAAAAGGTCTACTGGACTAAAGATACCTAACAGCGGGTCTGAAAGCGGTCAAGCAAAATACGAGGGCAGGACTCGTGAACATTTTCACAAGTAACAGTAGTCCTGCTCAGGCCTGCTTTAACGCCTCTTCCATCTCTCCCCGATACGAAATGACGTTGTCGATGAGGCCGTATTCTTTGGCCTCGGTCGCCGACATGAACCGGTCTCTGTCGGTGTCGCGCTCGATGCGTTCCGTTGGCTGGCCGGTGTGCTTGGCCATCAGCCTGTTCATTTCCGAACGAAGGTGAAGGATCTCCTTCGCCTGGATTTCGATATCTGACGCCGTCCCGCCACCACCGCCCTGCGACGGCTGGTGAATCATGATCCGGGAGTGGGGCAGTGCGGACCGCTTGCCAGGACGTCCTGCTGCCAGCAGGAACGCTCCCATGCTCGCTGCCAGGCCCATGCAGTTGGTGTTCACCGGCGACTTGAGGAACTGCATCGTGTCGTAAATCGCCAGGCCGGCGGAAACGCTGCCGCCGGGTGAGTTGATGTAGATGTGGATGTCTCGCTCCGGATTGTCCGATTCCAGGAACAGCAGCTGCGCGATCACGATGTTGGCGACATCGTCGTTGATCGGCGTTCCAAGAAAGATGATCCGGTCCATGAGAAGCCGGGAAAAGACATCATAGGTGCGCTCTCCGCGGCTGGAGCGCTCGATTACGTACGGCGTGTAAATCGTCGGCATTGGTTCGTCTTCTTCCTCGCGCCGTTTAGGCATTAGTCGATACATCGTTTCGGTCCAACAGCCACTTGAAGACTTTGTCCTCAGTGATGCTGCGCTCCATTTCTTTCAGTCGGCCACTCTTCTCGAGCTGCGCGTAAAGCTGGCCAGGATTTACGCCGCGTTTTTCCGCCTGTTCGGCGATCCTGTCATCGAGATCCTTCTCGGTGGCGGCGAGAGTTTCCTTGTCGGCGATCGTCTCGATCACCAGGTCTCGCCGGATCTGACGCTCGGCCAGCGAGCGAAACTCGCCCGCGAACTTGTCGCGCTGATCCTCAGGTACTTGGTACGCTTCGGCGTAGTTCTGCACGAACTGCTGAATCCAGCTCTTCGGAATGTCGAACGCGTTCGCTGAAATTATCTGATCGATCAGCTGCTGTCTGACGTTCGCTTCGATCTCATGTTCTGCATGGCGCTCCAAATCTGTACGGACTGTGGTGCGCAATGCATCGAGTGACTCAAAATCTCCGACTTCGCGCGCCAGCGCGTCGTCGAGCGGCGGCACCGCTTTGCGTTTCACTTCGTTCAGGGTGATGCGAACCGTCTTGGTCTGGCCGCGCTGCTTCTCATCCGGGAAATCGTCAGGCCACTTGACCGGCCGCTCGATCGTCTCGCCCGGCGTCGCCTCCATGATAAGCTCTTCGATTCCTGAGATCGCCTGGCCGGTGCCGAGAACCAGCGGGTAGCTCTTGCCCTCATTTAACTGCTCGCCGGGGGTCGCGGTCGCTATTTCGACGTTGACCATGTCGCCCGGCATCGGCTTCTCCACCACCGGCGTCCACGTCGCTTTTTCGTCGCGGATCTGCTCTAGCTGCTCGGTAACCTGCTCGTCGGTAACGGCCGGTTTCTGCCGCTGGACGCGGAAGCCGTTGGTACGCACGAGGTTGATTGTCGGACGCAGCTCGAGATGGAGCTCGAATGTCAGTGGCTTACCTTCCTCGAACTTCAGGTCGTGCACGTGGGGCTGCGACGCCACCTTGATGCTTTCCTTCTCGACGAACTCCTCGTAGGCATCGCGGACTAGCGATTCGAGCGCTTCCTGCCGGATGGCCTCGCCGAATTTCTTGCGCACCACGGTGGCGGGGGCTTTGCCCGGTCTGAACCCGGGAAGCCTTACAGTCGATGCATATCTTCTAGCCGCCTTTTCCTCGGCGTCCTTGACCGCCTCTGCCGGCACCGAGACCTGAATGTGTCGCTCCACTCCCTCGGAGGCACGCGGCGTGAACTCAATTTTCATGTACGGAATATAACAGTGCGAAAAAGCGTGGGCGGCACCGCTATTGCCTTGTTGGAAGCGTCAAAATCAATCGAAAAAACGGCTTTCGCGGAGGAAATAAGCTATGGAGCTCGACACCCTTAAAGACCTGTTCATCGACGAACTCAAAGACCTTTACAGCGCAGAGAAGCAGCTTGTAAAGGCGCTGCCGAAAATGGCAAAGGCCGCGAACGATCCGCAGCTGAAGGAAGCGTTCCGCACCCACCTTCAGGAGACACGACAGCACGCGGAGCGGCTCGAGCAAATCTGTCGCGATCTCGGCGTGAGCCCGCGCGGGAAGAAATGCGTCGGTATGGAAGGCCTGATCGAGGAAGGCAACGAATTGATCAAGGAAGATCCGGATCCTGACGTCCTGGACGCTGGTTTGATCAACAAAGCGCAGCACGTTGAGCATTACGAGATGGCCGGTTACGGAACCGTTCGCACCTACGCACGCCAGCTCGGCTTCGACAGTCACGCTGATTTACTTCAGCAGACGTTGGACGAGGAAGGGAAGACCGATCACCTGCTCACCGCGCTCGCAGAATCGGGAATCAACGTAGAAGCAGAAGTCTGAACGTAGGGCAAAGCGCCAGCACTGAGATAAAAAAGCCCCGACGTCACTTCGACGTCGGGGCTTTTTCTTTCCCGTCAGCTAATGGAGCTCATTAGGCTCTGAATCATCGTCCTTAGCACACTGGTGTCGGCGTCGGCCGCACGGCCGGACTGGACAAGTGCATCGAGCTCGTTGAGCAGAGCCGCGAGCTGCTTGACTGCGGGCGTCGAGTTTCCGCTCGCGAGCTGGTCCTGTGCCGCGCTCACCTTCGCCAGTAGTGAGTTTGCCTGACCGTCGTTGAGCCCTGCCGCAGCCGCGAGATCGCGCACCGCTCCCGCTGCGCGATCCAGGGCTTTTGCGGCGAAGATGTCACCGTTCTGAACTGAGCGCTCGAGCTTGTCGGGCAGCAGCGCGAGCAGATCGTACCCGCTCACTCTCTCCACCTGGTCAACGGTCGTCTTGTAGGTCTCCCAGTGAGAATCGACCGTCGGATCGTTCGGCATGACGACGGCGATCACATCGTCGATGTCCCGGAAACTCTGAACGCCGGTGAGTCCGCGATCGCGCGGCACCACGACCGCGACTTTCCACACCGAGGCAGGCATTACGATTTTGCCCTCGCCCTTCACCGTTCCCTTGTTTCCTGCAACGCCGGCGATTACGTAGACCTCCTTGTCGTGGAAGCGCGCGAGATTGCCGAGCGAGTCCTCCAGGAGCTTCCACGGCCCCTGATTGACGGCTGCAGCCTGCGGAATGATGTTCGACAGATAGTACGAGCGCGCGTTGTCGAGCGTACCGGACGTGAAGTCGAACGACCGCGCCATGTGACCGCGATCGATTCCGTAACCGGCAAAGGCGCCGGCCCCGGTATAGTCCGCGGTCGTCAGGTGAGTGAAGCTTTGCGGCAGCGCCGGATCATGGGTGAAGCAATCGCAGCGATCGACATTTCCACCGAAGTGCGTAGAGTCGAATTCGTAGCTGACCCAGTTCGGCGTGTTGCGGTTGTGATTGTACGATAGGGTGTACTGATCTCGAGTGATGATGAAGTCATCGCTCGCATCCCCGTCGGTCGGCAATCCGAAATCGGTGTTGCCTCGATAATCCGCGGTGCCGCCCAACGTCGCGGTTGCGGTCGGCAGTGAGAACGTCGCCGTGGTTCCGTTTGCAGCCGTTGCGCGTATGACGGCGAGTCCGGCATCGAGCGCATGGACAACACCGTTCTGGTCGACGCTCGCCACGGCGGGCGTCTCACTCGTCCAGGTAAAAGTCGATTGCACGGTTGCACCCGACACATCGACCATCGTCGGGAAAAGCTGATCTTCGAACCCGACCGGGATCGGTGGATCGCTGATCGGCTGGCGGCCACTGAAGGTGATATCGAACGGCAGCGGACCATCGCTGTTGCAGCGGCCAAAGGTCCGGCGCGCCGGTCCGACCCACTTTCCGGTTTCTGCATTCAGTTGCAGCGAAGAAATCGCCGACGAGCTTGATGGCTCCTCGACCTTGATGTCGGTCGACTTGCGGCCGGCCGCTGGACCCGCAATCGCGGTGAAGGATCCCTCGTAGGAGAGGAACTGCACTACTTCACTGTTGTGAATCAGCGCGAACCCGTCCGGGCTGCCATTCTGGATCGAGGCGAATGGAACCACCACGACTCCGCGATCACCGCAGGTGGCCGGGATCAGGCCAGTCAATGCGCGCTGATCGTACACATCACCCGAACCGCCGTTGTAAAGCACGATGCTCCAGCCGGACAGATCTGTATTCGCCGGCCCTTCGATCTCGATCTGCTCGTTGACGTCGTCGCCGCCGTTGTCGTAGTGAATTTCGCTGAAGCGCGTGTCCGGCAGCACGACGGTCTGGCTGATTTGGAATGTCCAGCTGAAATCGGCGACCATCGTGTCCGGCGGATCATCGCTGTCGACATCAGCGACCGCCGCGCCCGCAACGGTGGCAGCGCAGCTTTCGCCCGGCGTGAACTCCCCGAGATTGGAGATGGTGAACGTCCTTGGCCCGCCAGTCGTAACTCCGGTGTGCGCTCCGCTCTCGGCGCACGACACGGCAAACCAGTTTCCGCTCACCGTCACCGGCTCAGTGAACGTCACTGAGATTGTTGGCGGGTTGTTCAGTTCGCCGCCACTGGTCGGCAACGTTCCGGCAACCCGAGGCGCAATCTCGCCGCACCCAATTGTGATGTCCTCGTTGCGCGGCGCGGGCGCGCCGACGGTGAAATCGGCGAGGTTGTTCCCATTGTCGGTGCAGCCGTCGCCATTTCTGAGCGCGGCGGTCAAGTTCGTCAACGCAGGAGTCGGCGTTCCCTCGGCGAAACTCGCGCTGCCGTATCCGACGAAGTCTGCGACCTGCGTAGCATCGCTGCACGGGATCGCCGTAGTTCCGCATTTGAGGGCTGTGTCCGCCTTCACGAGCGCCACTTTTCCCGAAGTCGCAGACATCGCGATCGAGCCGGTGGCATTCGGGTGGGTCAGCTCCTTTGTGCCGCCGGCACCCTTGGCTTCCTGCACGAGGTAGAACTGTCCCGGCGCCAGTACTCCACTTATCGCGGTTACCTGCCAGGTGGTGTTACCCGCGCTCGCATACTGTACCGACCAACCGTCCAGTGAAGCGTCGGTCGATCCGACGTTATGGAGCTCGATGAAATCGTTTGTGAGTTCTGCCCCGCTGTTCCCGCCGCCGCCGTAGACCTGACTGATGACGACAGTCCCGGCGTCGGCAGCGTTCACACCCATTGCCTTCCCAGACGGAACGGTGAGCGGCGATGTCAGCAGCGCGTCCTTCGCGCACGCGACGCCGAACAATGCGACCGCCGCGCCCACCGCGGCGAATAGTCTGTAGTAGCCGCGCGAACGATTCGAATTCGGAGCTCCGATCATTTTGCCTCTCGCAAAGAGCTCTCCTGTCGCATGGGCCAGTCACGCCGATGCGGTGAGAGCACTGCTGGATTTTGTGGGTGGCCGCACAACCGCGGCGTACTTCGGGAAAGCGGAGCCGAAATCCTAAGAGGGGTGCACACCTCGCGCAATCTTTTTTGCGCGATCGCGACAGCTTCTCCGGAGAACTACTTAGAGATGCGCGAGGGAATTTTCAGGAGCCGCGTCTTCCTGATTTGACCGACGTCGATGCTGGCTTCGGTCGAACCTGTGGATTGGGCAGATGCTGATGCTGATTTTTGGACGGATCAGCGGGAACTCCCGGTTGCTGAATTTCTTTTTTCTTCTTCGAGAAATCGGGAATTATCGGTTTGCGTTTCATAGAGTCCTCATGGATGCGCCAACGTGCGAAAGGGGGGACTCGAACCCCCACGGATTGCTCCACTGGATCCTAAGTCCAGCGCGTCTACCAATTCCGCCACTTCCGCGGTCTCTGAAATATTCACTTCGATTTATTGTCGAACCAGTCCGCAGCAAAAAACCCGTGGAGCTTTCGCTCCACGGGTTTTCTTTCGGCGAAGGTCTGCCGGAAACTATCTGCCAACCTGAATGTTGACGATCCGCGGAGAATGAGTGCGGTCTCCTAGGTTGAAAACGCTGAGGCTGATGTACTCGCCGTTCTTCAATCCTTTCAGGACTGACTGCAGATCCGTCGGCGAATTGATCGCGCGACGCGGAAGCGGATAAAGAACTTCGGTAATGACGTCGTTGGGAGCCAGCTTCTCGTCCGCTGGACCGCCCGGGGTAACGTCGGAAACCATGACACCGCGCACCGGAGTTGGCATTCTCGCCTGCGCCGCCATCTCCGCACTCACCGGTGCCACTGCGATTCCCAGCGCCGGATGAATGGTGCCGCCATTGCTCGCCGGCGTCGGATTGGTCGAAGCTACTTCGGCGTCGGTCTGCGCTTCCATCAGCGTTACGCGGAAAGTCTTGCGCTGGCCGTAACGCATTGCTTCAATCTCGATCGTCTCGCCAGGGTTGTGATTGCGCACGATTCTCTGGAGTGTGCTGACGCGATCGACTGGCTGACCATCTGCCGTGATGATCACGTCACCCGGCTGCAGGCCGGCCTTCTTCGCCGGCGTGTCATCGCTCGGGAAGTTCCGAACGAGAACGCCTCTGATGTCCTTGACGCCCGCGACCGCCGCGTCTTCCGGGCTAACATCATCGATGCCGATGCCGAGCGCTGGAACACGTACGCGTCCGTTGGCGATGAGCTGATCCATCACGCGCTTCGCCAGCGTGATTGGAATCGCGAAACCGTAGCCCGCGTTGTAGCCGGTCGGGCTGGCGATTGCGCTGTTGATGCCGATCACTTCACCACGAGCGTTGACGAGTGGCCCACCGGAGTTGCCTGGGTTGATCGCCGCGTCGGTCTGAATCAAATCGCTGATCGCGTACTGATTCGTCCCGTTTGGATTCATCAGCTCGGCGAGGCTTCGGCCTTTCGCGCTGATAATGCCTGCGGTGACCGTGTTCTCGAGACCAAGCGGATTGCCGATCGCGAGGACCCATTCGCCGGTGCGCGCGTTCATGTCGTTGCCAAGCGGCAGGGTCGGGAAGTTGTTGCCATCAATCTTGATCACTGCGACATCGGTCGTACGATCGTGACCGATGACCTTCGCGGTGAACACGCGGTGGTCGAGTAATCTCACCGTCACGCGATCAGCGACCGTCTCACGATCCTGATTGGTGACGACGTGATTGTTGGTCAGGATGTATCCATTCGACGTCACGATGAATCCCGAGCCTTGGCCGCGCATTGGACGCGACTGCTGCGGGATATCGAACTGACGGAAAAAGTCCTGCATGTCAGGAGGAACGCCTTGTGGAACCTGGACGCGTCCGCGAGTCGTGTTGTTCGAGCTCTTCGGAGTGCTCACGACTTCGATCGAGACAACCGCCGGAGTGACGTTGTTGGCGATCGCGACGAACGCGTTGCTGGCCTCGGCAATTGGCTGGACTACTGCCGCGGCGGGGCGAGTTTGCGCAAACCCGAGCTTGGTCCAGTTGAACCCGGATGCGACGATCAATCCGCCTACGAAGGCGGTAATTGCGGCTACTACGAGCCGTCCTCTGTTGTTTGCCATCGACATTTTACGGCTGATGTGGCTAAAGGGTGTAACTATGAGACACGTTGATGGACCTACAGGTTTCACGCCAGCAGACGAAAGCTTCTTCGTTGCGCAACGGCCCCGTTTCGGCGGCCCAACATCAACTAGTACTACGCGGATCGGTAGCAAGATGCTTCGCGGGCGCGAACACATTTTTCCGCCCCGTTCCGGGTAGCTAAAAGGTTTGACGTAAAAAATTGACAGATGTAAAGAAAAATTTCGGGTGTAAAGAAATGTTGCACCGTTCTTGATGAGCTCACTTAAAGCCGAAAAGTTAAGTTGTTGATTTAAAAGAGCTTAGGGCTCGGCATAGCCGTTGCTTTAGGGAGGGCGTCGTTCCCCGCATTCCCTTCAACACGGACGCAGATGCTTCGCCTCAGACTCTTCAGATCCTTTGGCTCGCTCGTTGGCGCGCTCCTGATCGCTTCGTGCGCCGATCCCGCTCTCCAGAGTCTCACCGCTCCGGTCAATGCCGTCGCGGAGAAGGGTCATAGCCTTGGCTCAGTTACAGGGTCTGTAGCTAATGACGCCGCCGACCTCGACCTGCATGCTCTCTGGTGGAGCAATAGAGGCAAAAGCCAGGTCAAGGTTTCGCAGCGCGTCGACCAGTCCGGCGGCCGGATCGCGATCCCCGAAACCGGGTTCACGATGGACATCCCCGCAGGCGCGCTCAGCTCGCCGCTGACCATCACTGTCACGGCGGACGAGAAGTACGTCGCTTACAAGATGGAGCCGACGGGGACGCAGTTCAAAAAAGACGTCACCATCACTCAGTCCCTGCGCAACACCACCATCGCAGGTTCGCCGCTCAGAACATCGATCTTCGCGGCTTATATCGCTGATGACAACGTGAAGCTCAGTGGCAAAGTGCCGGTCCTCGAGATCGAGCCTTCGACCACGATGTTCTCGCCACTCAATGCGCGCATTCCCGAGGCGCAGGTGTGGATCATCAGGCACTTCTCGCGCTACATGCTCGCTTCTGGTTGATCATCCCCTTCGCTACCCCTTAGCCAGGTTCGCCCAATGATTCGCTCAAGATTCGTCCGCTCGCTGCTGCTCGTTGTCACGGCTGTTGGAGTCATGTCGTGCACCGACAGTATCCCAACTCAACCAGTCGCTCCAACTACTGCCCAGAATGGTCTCCTTTCCGGGCTCGTTGGTGGAGTAGTTGACCTTCTCGGTGGGGTACTGCGCGTCATCGGATTCCAGACGGATCCGAACGGCATACCAGTAAACGCAGTCGCATGGGCGCCTTCTCACGTCAATCAGGTGCGCAGCGTTTCGGCCACGATTGGCGTCAACGGTGGAACCCTCGCCATCCCGGGATCGGACTTTACCATCACCTTCCCATATGGCGCGCTGAGCACGGCGACCAAAATTACGATCACGTCGGACGGCACCGGCTATGTCACCTACGACATGCAGCCGCATGGGCTGACCTTCCGCAGGCCGGTGGTCGTCACCCAGCGTCTGAACAACACCTCGGTGTACGGCACCCCCAAGGCACTGAATTCGTTCGGCGCCTACTTCGCCCATGATTTGCTGGACCTGTCGGGCATTCTGCGTGCGCTGGAAATCGAGACGACGACGATTTTCTCGAATCCGCGCAGCGGTCAGGCTGAAGTCGAAACGTGGCTGTTGAACCACTTCTCCCGATATATGCTGGCATCGGGCTGAGCCGGTATCGCAACAAGAAAGGCTGGTATCTCTAACGGGCAGGTCTACATGAAAAACCCAAAGAATGTAGAGCGCGCCCGCCACCTGGTAGAACTGGCGCGGACGGCTGAAAAGCGGGAAGAAAACGACAAGGCGCTCGGGCTGTTCGACGATGCGCTGGCAGAGCTCGGTGAGAATTGCACCGACTCGTTTGTCGCGGACGTGCTGAGATGGAAAGGAACGCTGCTTCGGGAGCGGGGCGAAACCGAGGCAGCGTTTCGATGTTATTCGGCGAGTCTGGAGCATGCGAAGGCGACGGGCTCGACGGGCTGCCAGGCCCACGCACTCAACTGCCTGGGCACTATCTCGCAGCGTCGCTGCGAGCACAAGGACACCGAGCGCCTCTACGCAGAAGCCTCCGAGCTCGCCGTCAAAGCTGGAGAAGCGCGCCTGCTCGGCATGATTGAACAGAATCGCGGCGTTCTTGCGAGTATGCTTGGCGACTATGGCAAGGCCGCGGTTTTCTACTCTAATAGTCTCAGCGCGTTCGAGACTGCCGGCGACACGGAACCGATGTCGTGGGTGCTCAACAACCTCGGGATCCTGCACACCAAGCTGCGCAACTACGGTGAGGCGCTCGGGTATCTGCAGCGCGGGATGGCAATCGCAATTGCCCGCAACGACAGCATTGTGAAGAACGTTGTAACACTAAACATCGCCGAAGCGTGGATGGGACTGGGCAGGCTCGACAAAGCAGACGCCTGGTGCGTCGATGCGCTTGGCCAGGCTCAGCGCCGCGGTGACCACCTTAGCGCCGCTGGAGCACTCCGCGTTCGCGCCGCCATCGAGCGACAGCGGGGCGCGCTCGACATGAGCATTGCCACTCTTCGCATCGCCATATACGAGGCCGAGGGTGCCGAGGACCGGCTCCTCCACGCCGAAATGCTCCGTGAGCTCGGCGAGATCTCCCGCGCGGTCGGTAATGCCGGCGCCGCTCGTTCTGCCTTGCGCGAGGCTTTTGATTCTTACGAGAAGATCGGAGCTGTCCAGGAGCTGACAGAGGTAAGGAGTCAGCTCGAGCTGCTGCAGTAAGATCCAAAAGCCAGAAGCAAGTTTGTTGTTGGAATAGCAGCCTCGTTGCAGCGCGCGCTCTCCACTCGTCTCTCGTTGTCGCCTGCAGAGCGCAATGACCAACCGGCCCACAGTTGAATTGAAGGCGGTGGAATCGACCACCGTCCGTGAAAGTATTGACCTCGCCAAGCAAGCCGAGCGCGAAGGTCGGTGGGCCGACGCCTGTGCGGTTTACGAGCAGCTCGTTCGTGACCCTCATACCCAGCCCGACACCAGACTCGCTGCGCTCCGGTGGCTGGGTCGCGCCTATCTCGAGCAGGGGAATCGCGGAGCGGCTCTCGATGTGCTTGAGCTGGCCGTTACGTCAGCCGATATCTGCGGTTCGCCGCCAGCGGTGGCTCAGGCCCTCAATGTTGTCGGCATCGCCTACCAGGTAGGCGGAGATCTCGACCAGGCGGCGGCAATTTATGCAGCCGCGCGCGCCAAGGCCGAAGTTGCGGGCGACGGCGCTTTGATCGCCATGATCGACCAAAACCTCGGCACCGTCGCCATGATCCGCGGTGACATTCGCGCCGCGCTCGAAGCTTTCCGCCTGAGCCATCTGGGATACCAGACGCTCGGCATGCGCAACCACGAAGCGCAAATCCTCAACAACATCGCGCTCGCCTACATGGAGCTGGGTGAGCTGAACGATGCGGAGGTTGCGTACAACGAAGCGGCCCGTGGTTTCGAAGAAGAAGGAGATCGCGCACGGCAGCTCGACCTCGCTGTCAACAAGGTGCAGCTTTACATCGCCGCCCGTCGTTTCGACGAAGCGCTTGTGCAGTGCGATGAGTTGCTTGAGGTCGCGACAAAGGAGCAGGCGCCGTGGCGCGGAGAAGTGCATCGGCACGTTGGCGTCATCGCGCGCGAGCGTGGAGACTACGCCAAGGCCACCGACAGCTTACTGCGCGCCGAAGACCTCGCCATGGACAGCGGCGACCTTCTCCTCCGAGCGGATGTCGCCGAGCAGCTCGCTGAGGTCTATTGGGCACAAAAGCGGCATCGCGACATGCTGCACTCACTCAACGAGTCGCATTCGCTCTACTCGCAGCTCAAGGCGCAACATCGCGTTGCGCAGGTCGACAAGCGCAATGACGCGCTAGAAGCGCGGTTTCTCGAGATGGCGAAGCAGTGGGGTAACTCGATCGAAAGCAAGGATCGCTACACCCAGGGTCATTGTGAGCGCGTCGCATTCTTCGCCTGCGTACTCGCCGAGACCGCCGGCTTCAATTCACGCTCGCTGTTCTGGTTCAGAATCGGTGCGCTACTCCACGACATCGGCAAGATCATCGTGCCGACAGAGGTGCTCAACAAACCGGGCAAGCTGACCGATGAAGAGTGGACGATCATGAAGCGCCATCCTGAGGCAGGCCTCGAGCTGGTCGCTGACATCGATTTCCCCGGAGACATTCGCGCGATCATTCGCAATCACCACGAGCGTTGGGACGGAGCCGGCTATCCCGACGGCCTCAAAGGCGATCAGATCCCTTACGCGGCGCGTATTCTCTGCGTCGCCGATGTCTACGATGCGCTTACCACCACCAGGTCGTATCGGCCTGGGTTGACCCACGCTCGCGCCGCCGAGATCATGCGTTCCTCAACGGGTCAGTTCGACCCTGAGCTATTAGAAACATTCCTCACCTGGGCCGAGACTGCCGACATTCCCGGACGTCCGACACCGCAAAGGCTCGCGATTTTCGCTGCCAGTCACGCCGCCTGACGCCGAAGAAAATCCGCTAAAGAAACGTTTACGATCGTAAAGCGGTGGTACAACAAAATGGATGCGCAAAACCAGCCGCAGAGTCTAAGCGTATGTAAATCAATAGCTTAGCAAACGGCACGGCCAATGCCACGGTTGAGCTGGGAAGGACCCAGATCTCTTTCCGAGGTGGTTCACATGTTAGGTCGCCGTTTGTTTAAGTATTTGGCCGCTGTGAGCGCCGTCGCTTGTCTTGCGTGCGGAGACTACACCGCTCTTACCAGCCCGCCTACTACAAAAACCGTAAATTCCAGCTCGCCAGTGACTGCAGCGTTCTCGAGATACATTCTCATCTCAGGCGCCCAGCCCTGTACCGAAAGCTGCAACAACGAAGGAAAAAATCTTCTTTTCAGAACCGATAGTTTGAGGTAGACTGTTCACCTCACCGCTCGCGAGGGGTAGCATGGGCAGAATCACAGTCTCGCTTTCATGAAGCAGACTGCATCAGAAGAATCGCGTCGCCTAATCGAGCTGGCACGCGATGCCGAGCGGCGGGGTGACACAGCGAAGGCATTCGGCTACTACGACGACGCCATCGAATCCCTCGAGCGTGAGCAGGAATCTGCTGCTCTAGCCGAAGCCCTTCGCTGGAAAGGCACCCTGCATCGCGAGCAGGGTGAAACGGAAGCGGCATATCGCTGCTATACCGAGAGCTTGCACCAGGCAGACCTCTCAGGCTCGGTCGCGTGCAAAGCGCACGCGTACAATTGCCTGGCGATCATCGCCCAGCGCCGCGGAAATCTCATCGAGAGTGAACGTCTCTATCAGCAGGCGGCAGAGTACGCCGCCCGGGCCGGTGACGTGCGTCTGCTCGGTATGATCGAGCAGAATCGCGGAGTTCTCCTGAACATGCGCGGGAGATTCGTCGCCGCCGAAGCCCGTTACTACAACAGCCTCGGCGCATTCGAACAGACGAGAGACAGCGAAGCAATGTCGTGGGTTCTCAATAACCTCGGCATGCTGTACACGAAGCTCGGACACTATCAGCGCGCGGTGGAGACATTCGACCGCGGGCTGCGAATTGCCCGCAACCGCGGAGACGCACTTGTCGAGAGCGTCCTCATTCTCAACCTCGGCTGGGTTTGGGTCGCGATGGGTAAACTCGACGAGGCTGAGCACGCGTGCGCCGAAGCGTACGGAAGCGCTCACCACCGTGGCGATCACCTCACCATGGCCGAAGCCCTTAAATGCCGCGCCCGCATCGAGCGTGAACGCGGTGCGCTGAGTGCCAGTCTGGCAACGCTGCGCATCGGAATCTTCGAAGCCGAAGGGCTCGAGGACCGCCTCTTACAAGCCGAGATGCTGCGTGAACTGGGGCAGACATCCCACGCTCTTGGGAACAAGGCAGACGCCGAGCTCGCGTGGCGCGAGGCGGCTGAATCGTTTGACGACTTGGGCGCCAGAAGTGACGCTGCCGAGACGAAAGCATTGCTTGCGACGCTGGGAGCCGCTTCCTCCAGGGAAAAACCGCGGCTGCGTCCGAAATACATTCCTCTGAACCCCGACGCCCCAGAGCCTCCAACGGCAGAGCTCTAAGTCCAAGAAAACTGGTGACTTGGCCACCGGTCCCCTCGTCTCCTAAATAAGCCCAAACCCCTTCGTTGGGGACGATTCGCTCGATCACAATTCCGCGCGCAGGCAGTCGTTTGCCCGCGCGATAAAGGAACGGTGGAATTATTACAGCTCGACTGCAGCAAACCGCGCAGGAGCGGTGGGATGCTCACGTAATCGGTCAGAGCCCCGCCATCCGCGAAGTCATTGCCCTGGCGACTCAAGTGGCAGCGAGTCGCAGCGTGACAGTATTGCTCGTTGGGGAAACGGGCACCGGCAAAGAGCTTTTCGCCCGCGGCATCCACGCCGCCAGCGCCCGCGCCGCCGAGCCTTTCGTGGCAATCAACTGCGCCGCCATCCCCGAAACCCTGCTCGAAAGCGAGCTCTTTGGACATGAACCGGGCGCCTTCACTGATGCCCGCGCGCTAAAACGGGGCCTTTTCGAGGTCGCCGGAGCCGGGACCGTATTTCTTGATGAGGTCGCCGAACTACCACTTAAGCTCCAGGCGAAGCTCTTAAGGGTCGTCGAAGACAGACGATTCCGGAGACTCGGCGGATCGGAAGAACGCGCTCTTGACGCACGCATTGTCGCAGGCACAAACTCGTCCCTGGAGACGGCGGTAGCAGACAACCGCTTCCGGGCCGATCTCTTTTATCGACTTAACGTTGCAAGGCTCGAGCTTCCGGCGTTGCGCGAGCGGGAAGGCGACATTCCTATCCTCGCCAACTTTTTCGTCCGCCGCCATGCCGAAAGTGAGGGTCGGGAGAACCTGCGACTGGGCCAGGACTCGCTAGCTGCGCTGGAAAGACACCGTTGGCCGGGCAATATCCGCGAGCTCAAGAACGTCATCGAGCGCGCGGTTGTCGTCTGTACCGGTGATGTCATTCAGCCGCACCACCTGTCACTCCAGCGTCGCTCTTACGTGCCGCTGGTCGAGACCCCGACCGGCGGCATGATCCGCATTCCGCCCGAGGGAAAGTCTCTGCAGGCGATCGTCGACGAAGCAATTCACACCACGATCGGTCTGACCGGTGGCAATCTGAGCGCGGCTGCTCGCATTCTTGGAATATCCCGCCCCACTTTGACGCGCAAACTGCGCGATGAAGGCTCTCAGCGTCGCACCATTCTCGCATCGTCATGACGGCACGTTCCACATCTCGCGAGAGCGAGGTGGAATCGCAGGCAATACAGTCCCTCGTTGAAGAGGCGAAGGTCGCGGAGCGGGAAGGGCGGTGGACGGATGCCTGCTACCGTTACGAGCTGCTCGTCCGAAACCCGTTTGCCGACGATGTAACTCGATTGTCGGCCCTCCGGTGGCTCGGTCGGGTTTACCTCGAACTGGGCAATCGCGGTGCGGCGATGGACGTTCTCGAGGCGGCGGTGGCCGCGGCATCGCAGGCCGGATCCCCGTCTGCGATCGCCCAGGCGCTCAACGTCGTCGCCATCGTTCACCAGACCGGCGGCGATCTCGACCTTGCTGAATCGCGCTACACGGAAGCGCGGCTCACCGCCCAGTCCATCGGAGACGCCGAAGCGCTGGCGATGATCGATCAGAACCTCGGCACCGTCGCGAGCATTCGCGGTGACGTCAACCGCGCACTAAGCGCTTTCAAGTCGAGCCTGGAAGGCTATCGGACCCTGGGGCGGCGCGATCAGGCCGCTCAGGTTCTCAACAACATCGGTCTCGCCTACAGCGACCTCGGCGACCTGGAGAGCGCTGCCCAGGCCTACGCTGAAGCGGAGCGCACCTTCGGCGAGGAAAACGATCAGGCGAACAGACTAAACGTCGCCCTGAACCAGGTTCAGCTGTGCATCGCGACCGGGCGGTTCGAGGAAGCGCAGGAGCGGGCGTCGCCGCTGTTGGAGATGGCCGGCGAGATCACTGCTTCGTGGCGCGGTGAGGTCTTCCGACACGTTGGCGTGATCGCTCGCGAGCGCGGTGACTACATGAAGGCCGCCGAATACCTCGGACGCGCATCGGAGTGCGCCGAGGAAGCAGAAGATCTGCTTTTGAAAGCGGACGTCACCGAGCAGCTCGCCGAGCTGTATTGGACGCAGAAGCGGCATCGCGACATGCTGGCGCACCTAAACGAGTCGCACGCGCTCTATTCGCGTTTGAAGGCACAGCACCGTGTCGCTCAGGTTGAACGACGCAACGCGGCGCTGGAAGCAAGATTCCTCGAGATGGCGCACCACTGGGGCGACTCTATCGAGAGCAAAGATCATTACACCCAGGGCCACTGTCAGCGCGTTGCTTTCTTTGCGTGTGTACTCGCGGATAGCATGGGGATGGATGCGCAGTCGCTCTTCTGGTTCAGGCTCGGTGCGCTGCTGCACGATATCGGCAAGATCATCGTGCCGACGGAAGTATTGAACAAAGCCGGCGATCTCACCGATGACGAGTGGGAGATCATGAAGCGGCATCCGGAGGCGGGGCTGGATCTGGTGGCGGACATCGATTTTCCCGGCGATGTGCGTGCGATCATTCGCAATCATCACGAGCGATGGGATGGCACCGGCTATCCGGATGGACTGAGCGGGGATGAGATTCCGTTTGCGGCGCGCATTCTTTGCGTCGCCGATGTGTACGACGCGCTGACTACGGCGCGCTCTTACCGCGACAGCCTGTCGCATGCGCGCGCCGCCGAAGTCATGCGCTCGTCCAAGGGGCAATTCGATCCGATGCTGCTCGATGCGTTTCTCGACTGGGCTTCGAGCACATCGATTCCCGGTCGACAGACGCCACAAAACATTGCAGCGGTCTCCATAGGAAACTTCGTTTGAAAAGAATAGTTCGTGTTATCCCGGTCACGCTGGCGTTGTTGACGATTCTCGCGGCGTGCTCGACGGAGAAGCGTGTAGGTGGAACCATCGTCATCTCCACAGCGGCCGATGCCGATGTGTTGTTGCCGCCGCTGACGCTGACCCTACAAGGCAAGCAGGTGGTCGATCAGATATTCGACAACCTTGCCGATGTCGGCCCGACGTTGAATACAGTCGGGGACGCCGGCTTCACTCCGCGGCTGGCTGATCGCTGGCGTTGGAGCCCGGATTCGAGCTGGATCTCATTTCACATAAATCCAAACGCACGCTGGCACGACGGCGTCCCGGTCAGCGCGTACGATGTGCGTTACACCTTCGCGCTGGTGAAGGACACTTCGCTGGCGTCGCCTTTGTCGGGTAATCTGGACGACGTCGATTCGGTGACCGTGCCGGACTCATTGACAGCGGTGGTCTGGTTTCACACGCGCATGCCTGACCAGTTCTTCAAGGCTGCGACCCCGGTCGTCATTCTGCCGCAGCATTTGCTCGAGAAGATACCAGCGGAGAAGCTCGCCGAGAGCGATTTCGCGCGAGCGCCCGTCGGAAGCGGCCGCTTCAAATTCGCGTCGTGGGATCGCGCCGCTCGCATAGTGCTGCAGGCTGACACGGCGAATTATCGCGGGCGACCGAATGCCGACAGGGCGATCTGGGTCATCGCCGCCGACTATACCGCCGCCGAGCTCAGATTCCTGGACGGCACCGCCGACTTTCTCGACGTGGTGAAGCCGGAGCGTGTCGCCGAAGTGAAGTCCAAGGGGAAAGACGTCATCGTTTCGCCCGGCAGCCTCGATTATGGTTACGTCGCTTTCAATCTCCGCAACGCAAAGAACACCGGACAGCATCCAGTATTCGGTGACAGGGAAACGCGGCGCGCGCTGGTGAGATCCGTCGATCGCGCGTCGATCGTGAAAAGCGTATTCGATACCCTCGGCCTTGTCGCGTATGGGCCCGCGACCCGGATTCTTGCGACCAGTGATACCACTCTGGGACCCCGATATGATCCCGACGGAGCGGCGCGGACACTTGATTCTCTGGGTTGGAAGCGCGGCGCCAACGGGATGCGCGTCCGCGGCTCAACGCCACTTGCATTCAGTTTGAGTGTGCCGAGCTCGAGCGCCATTCGAAAGCGAATTGCAGTGCTTCTTCAGGAGCAATGGCGAAAGGCGGGGGCCGACGTGCGCATCGATCAGCTCGAGCTGAACACCTTTGGCGCGAACATGGAAAATCGGAAGTTCGAGGCGTTGCTCAACGCCTGGCACATCGATCCGACTCCCTCTTCGGTGCGTGAGGAGTGGGCGAGCTCCGAGATCAAGAAGGGCGGCTATAACGCTACCTCGTACAGCAATGCAGCATTCGATGCCGTCATGGATAGCGCGGTCAAAGAGATGAATCCGACAAAAAGCCCCGAACTGTATCGAAGAGCGTATCGGATCCTGACCGACGACGCGCCGGCGATGTGGATATATGAGCTGAGAAATGTTCAGGGCGCGTCAAAACGAATTCATCCGGTCGGAATCCGACCAAACGCCTGGTGGGCCGATCTCGCCGACTGGACGGTCAGCGGCTAAAGAGACGGACGTTTGCGAGCGGCGGGGTGATTTTTTTTCCTTTCGGACGCGACACAACTGTTGCAGAGGACACGCAACGCGCGACTAGTCCAAAAACTAAGTACCACCGGCAAAACGACTTGCTTCGGGGCACATGGTATGCTTACGCCCGTCCGCTTACCTAAGGTGTTCCACCGATCTCCTTACTCGTCGAGGGGCCCGTTGATGTCAGGTCGTCATTGGCTTTGGGCAGTCGCTCTCGTTGCTGTCGCCGGTAGCGTCGCTTGCAGCGACTCGACCGGGCCTACCAGCCCACTTCAAAAGAAAGCCAGCCTGGCTACCCCGACGGGAGCCGCCTTCGGTCGATACATCCTTATTTCAGGCGTCGTAACCTGCGTAGAGGATTGCGACGACAGTGGTCCAGGCCAAAAGGTTGACGGAACTCCCAGCTCCGGCACGGACAGCGTGTCGACCGTCCAGATTTCCGCGGATAGCACGAGCGGCTTTTAACCCGGACAAAAACAAAAGGCCCGACTGGGTAACCAGTCGGGCCTTTTTGTTCGCCCAGAATAGCGCGGTGAAGCGCTCTTACTTCTTGTCGTCCACGATCTCGTAGTCTGCCTCGACGACGTCATCCTGCTTGGCGGCACCGGGGTCGGCACCTGGCGTCGCGCCGGCAGTCGCACCCGCACCAGCATCGGTCTGAGCGCCGGCTTGCGCCTGCTGCTGGTAGAACGCCTGTCCGGCCTCGCTGAAGACCCTGGTGAGCTCTTCCTGCGCTGCGCGAATCTCGTTCATGTCGTCCCCACGGAGCGCCTTCCGCGCACGCTCGATCGCGGCGTCGATCTTGGACTTCGTATCAGCTGAAACCTTGTCGCCCCATTCCTTCACGTTCTTCTCGACTTCATAAGTCATGGAGTCGAGGCGATTGCGTGCATCGATCGCTTCCCGCTGCTTCTTGTCGTCGGCGGCGTTTCTCTCTGCGTCTTTGACCATGCGGTCGATTTCGGCGTCGGACAAACCGCTCGAAGCTTCGATGCGGATCTTCTGCTCCTTACCCGTGGCCTTGTCCTTCGCGGTCACGTGCAGAATGCCGTTGGCGTCGATGTCGAAAGTCACTTCGACCTGCGGCATCCCGCGCGGTGCGGGCGGAATTCCGGTCAGCTGGAATTTGCCGATGGTCTTGTTGTACGTCGCGAGCTCGCGCTCACCCTGCAGCACGTGGATCTCCACAGTCGTCTGATTGTCATCAGCCGTCGAGAACGTCTCGCTCTTCTTGGTTGGGATGGTGGTGTTGCGCGGAATCAGTACCGTGGTGACTCCACCAAGGGTTTCGATGCCAAGCGACAGCGGAGTTACGTCGAGCAGCAGCACGTCCTTCTGCTCGCCCGTGAGAACCGCGCCCTGAACCGCGGCCCCGATCGCAACCACTTCGTCAGGATTGACTCCCTTGTTCGGCTCCTTGCCGAAGAACTTCCGGACGATGTCCTGGATCTTCGGAATACGAGTCGAGCCACCGACAAGAAGCACTTCATCGATCTCGTTCGGCTTGATGCCCGCGTCCTTGAGCGCCTGCTCCATCGGCGGGATGGTGCGCTGAATCAGATCGTCGACCAGCTGTTCAAACTTCGCTCTGGTGAGGGTGTAGTTCAGATGCTTCGGTCCGCTTTGATCGGCGGTGATGAACGGCAGATTGATGTCGGTGGACTGAGTGGTGCTGAGCTCCATCTTCGCCTTCTCGCCCGCTTCCTTGAGACGCTGCAACGCCATCGGATCCTTGGAGAGATCGATGGCTTGATCGCGCTTGAACTCGCTGACCAGCCAGTCGATGACACGCTGATCGAAGTCATCGCCGCCGAGGTGGGTATCTCCGTTGGTCGACTTCACCTCGAACTGACGTGAGCCTTCAACGTCGTAGAGCTCGAGGACCGAGATGTCGTAGGTTCCACCACCGAGGTCGAACACCGCGACTTTCTCATCCTTCTTTTTGTCCAAGCCATACGCGAGCGCTGCCGCGGTCGGCTCGTTGATGATGCGGAGCACGTCGAGGCCGGCGATCTTGCCGGCGTCTTTAGTCGCCTGGCGCTGTGAGTCGTTGAAGTAGGCAGGAACCGTGATGACTGCCTTCTCGACTTTGTAGCCGAGGTAGTCTTCCGCGGTCTGCTTCATCTTCTGAAGAATCATCGCCGAGATCTCAGGCGGCGAATAGCGTTTGCCCTGAACTTCGACCATCGCCAGATCGTTGGTGCCGCCGACGACTTTGTACGGGACGCGCTTGATCTCGTCCTGCACTTCCGAGGTCTTGCGACCCATAAAGCGCTTGATCGAGAAGACGGTGTTTTGCGGGTTGGTTACTGCCTGTCTTTTAGCGATCTGTCCAACCAGCCTCTCGCCATCCTTGGTGAATCCGACGACCGAGGGGGTCGTGCGGCCGCCTTCCGCGTTCGGGATGACGACGGGATCGCCGCCCTCCATGACCGCGACGACGGAGTTCGTGGTTCCCAGATCGATTCCAATTACTTTGTCAGCCATTCTTGATTTCTCCTGGAGGCTTGGCGGCCTCCATTATCGGGATCTCTATTCCGCTAGCTGACAGGCAAGCGCGGGGCCGCAAATCTCTGCCATAACGGCCGATTATTCGTGTTTTAAGAGCGGCTCAGCGTGCCAACTTGCCGCTCCGTAAGCTGTGCGCCATCTTGGCTGCTCGATTTCCAGTTCGCTGCGGGGGTCCGATGTCTCGGCGGATTTTACTTGTTGTCGCTGTTTTGATCGGCTTTCACGCAACGCCGGCTCTGGTATCGGCGCAGGGTGATCTCCGGCCGGTACGCATCGATGTCGTCGCGAACGACTACGCATTCATGCCGTTGCCGGCCGACATCGCGGGCGGATTGACGATGTTCACTTTTGCCAATCGCGGCAAAGTCATCCATGAGATGAGTATCGGACGCCTCAAGGACGGTGCGACATTCGAAGATCTGCAGAAGGCGTCAAAGGAAGGTCGCCCGCTACGTGAGTTTGTCGGACGGTCGGTCGGCATTCTCGTGGCCCGCGCCGGGATGGAGGCCGATGGGAAGCTGCTCGTGAATCTTGTTCCGGGTCAGGCGTACTTCGTGATGTGCAATTTCAAGGATACGCCGGACGCTCCGACGCACCTCTCCCTGGGAATGTTCGCGACCTTCCGCCCCAGGTAGCGACCAATCGTCAGACCACACTAGTCGGTTGGTACGGGCTAATTTACCTCGTATCCGCCACCTGAAATCACCGTTCTAAATGATCCCGCTTAGCGACGAACTGCCCACGGTTCGCACGCCCTGGATGACGTACACGCTCCTGGCGGCGATGCTCATCGTCTGGATCTTCGTTCAGGGCGCTGGCTTCGATCAGCAAACTCTCGTCGCCAGCGTTTGCAACCTCGGAATGGTGCCTGGGGAGTTAACCCACATGGCGCCGATCGGCACCGCCGTCCCGCTGGGTCGCAATCTCGCGTGCGTGGTCGACAACGATCCGATCAACCTGCTGACGCCTGTGATTTCGATGTTCCTGCACGGCGGCTGGGGTCACCTGCTTGGCAACTGCCTCTTCTTCTGGGTGTTCGGCAACAACATCGAAGACAGCCTCGGCAGCTTTCGATTTCTGGTTTTCTACATCGTGTGCGGTCTGGCTGCAGCCGCAGCGCACATTCTCGCCCAACCCGCTTCACCGCTCCCAACTGTTGGCGCGTCAGGCGCAATCTCCGGGGTGCTCGGGGCGTATCTGATCCTTTATCCGCGCGTGCGCGTCCGAATGCTCTTCATTTTCTTCATCGTTCCGATTCGCGCCTGGCTGGTGTTGATATGGTGGTTCTTCTGGCAGCTGGTAGCCGCGCTCCCGGAGCTGACAAATGGCGCAGATCTGTCGGGCGGGGTCGCCGTTTGGGCGCACGTCGGTGGATTCGTTACAGGCGTGTTACTGGTGAAATTCTTTGAGAACCGCAGCTTAGTAGTGCGGCGAACACGAATTGCATAAGCGACAACAGCAAGCTCGCAGTTTTCAGTTGTGGTTAAATTTCCGCACCTCCACGGAGCTCTACTTTGCGCATCCTTCCTCGCGACGAAAAGTTCTACGATCTCTTCACCGAGCTGGCGAAGCGCCTCACGGGCTCTGCAAGCCTGTTGCAGGAACTGTTTCAGGCTCCGAGCGAGCTCGATGCCAAAGTGACGGCGATCAAGAATCTAGAGCACCAGGCAGATAACCTGACGCACGACATCATCGATCGCATCGACCGAACATTCGTTACTCCGTTCGACCGCGAAGACATCCACGCGCTTGCATCGGAGCTCGACGAAGTCATCGACCTCATCGACGGAACCGCTCGGCGCGCTCAGATCTTCCGCATTCAGAAAACGCGTCCCGCCGCCGGTAGGCTGGCGGAGGTTCTTTCACGCGCGGGCTGCGTGGTGGAGGACGGCGTGCGGAACATGAAAGACGCGAAACACGTCTACGCCGTCAGCGAGAAACTGAAGACCCTCGAAGAAGAAGGGGACGCAGTCTATCACGAGGCGATGGGGAAGCTGTTCGCTGAAGGCGGTGAAGCTCTCGAAGTAATCAAATGGAAGGATCTGTACGACAAGCTGGAAGACGCGCTCGATAAGTGTGAGGATGTCGGCAACGTGTTGCAGAGCATCGCGCTGAAAAACGCGTAGTGGTCTACTACGTCGTCGCGATCGTACTGGTCGCCTTCATATTCGATTTCATCAATGGCTTCCACGATTCGGCGAACTCGATCGCTACCATCGTCGGAACTCGGGTACTCAGCCCTTTCGCCGCGGTCGTTTGGGCGGGCTTCTTCAACTTCACCGCGGCGTTCACTTCAGGTGAACTGGTAGCAAAGGCGATTCAGAAGGGGATCATTCGCACCGATATAGTCACGCCCAACCTGATACTCGCAGGCTTGACAGGCGCGATCGTGTGGAATCTCGTCACGTGGTTCTATGGAATTCCCTCGAGCTCGTCGCACGCACTAATCGGCGGTTACGCCGGCGCCGGAGTCGCCAAGGCGGGCTGGAGCGCGATCACGTGGGGCGAGAAATGGATTCAGACATTGTCCTTCATCGCGATCTCCCCGCTCGTGGGCATGCTCGCTGGTTTTCTGTTGATGGTGGCTGTCTACTGGTCCTTCCAGAAAATGGGCCCTCCGCGAGTGGATCGGTTCTTTCGCGGAGCGCAACTGGTGAGCTCTGCATTTCTTTCGCACGCACACGGCGGGAACGACGCGCAAAAGACAATGGGAATCATCGTAGGCTTGCTCGTTTCCGTTAAACCGTTGATGGCACAGCAGACCGGCTTTTTCCACCATTTGTATGTGGCCGACGAGGGCATTCCACTCTGGGTGAAGATGGGAGCGTACACTGCAATCTCCCTCGGTACGTTGTTCGGCGGCTGGCGCATCGTACATACGATGGGCTCGCGGATCACGCGCCTCCGACCCGTTAGCGGGTTCGCTGCCGAGACAGGCGGAGCGATTGCCATTACAGTGGCAACCCATTTTGGGATTCCTGTTAGCACGACGCACACGATTAGTGTTTTTATCGATCAGGATACTCATCGTTAGGATTTCGTCGCGGCGACGGCCAGCTCGGCCGCCTCGGTCAGATCTTTTGCCGCCTGAAGCGCAATTCCCGACGAACGCAGGATCTCACGCCCCTGCTCGACGTGGGTTCCTTCCAGCCGAACGACCAAGGGAACGTTGAACGAGACTTCTTTCGCCGCCGTCACGACGGCGTTGGCGATCACATCGCACTTCATGATGCCGCCGAAAATATTGACCAGCACCGCTTTCACTTTGGAATCTGACAATAAAATACGGAACGCTTCCGTCACTTGCTGAGTATTCGCGCCGCCGCCCACATCGAGAAAATTGGCCGGATCACCCCCGTGATACTTAATTAAATCCATCGTCGCCATCGCCAAGCCGGCGCCATTCACCAAGCACCCAATCGTGCCGTCGAGCGCGACATAATTCACACCCGCTTTGGACGCGCGTGACTCTAAGGGATTTTCTTCCGCGGGATCGTGCCAAGCCTTGAACTCCGGATGGCGAAACAGCGCGTTATCGTCGAGTGTCATTTTGGCGTCCATCGCGACCGCATGCCCGTCGGCCGTGAGCCCTAACGGATTAATTTCTATCAAGGACGCGTCCTTGTCTAAAAATAATTGCGCCACGCCTTGTGCGACCCCAGCCACCGAAGCGACCGCCGCGCCCTGGAGTCCTAACCGAGCGACCAACACTTCTGCGGAGGCTCGATCAAGTCCCGATAACGGATCGACCGGCTCAAACATCAGCGCGCCCGGACGATTCTTCGCGAGCTCTTCGATCTCCATCCCGCCTTCGCGCGAAGCCATCAACACCGGCCCCCCCCTCGAACGATCCAGCACGCACGCCAGATATAACTCTTGTTGAACCGATTGGGCCTGCTCGACATACAACTTGCGGATCACCACACCCGCCGGTCCGGTTTGATGAGTGACAAGGATTTTCCCAAACAGTTTGCGGGCCGCGTCCTCTACTTCAGCGAACGATCCGGCTTTTAAAATACCTCCCGCCTTCCCGCGACCGCCGGTGTGCACTTGCGCTTTCACGACCCAGGGCGCCGCCGGGAGCTGACCCGCCAGCGCCGGAAGATCCTTGAGCGAAAGCAATGGAACGCCCGCAGGAACCGGGAGTCCGGCGTTCCGGAGAAGTTCTTTGGCTTGGTATTCGTGGAGTTTCAACGGGTTAGTGCGCGGCGGCCGTCGAGTTGCGGTTCGCCAACGGTGTGTAATGCAACCCTTGCGGCCCGGTGTATTGCGTCAGGGGACGGATCAACCGGTTGTTCTTGTACTGCTCCAAAAAGTGCGTGCACCACCCGATCATCCGGCTGGTCGCAAAAATCAACGGGAACAAATCCGTATCAATTCCGATGTAGCGATACACCGAGGCCGAATAAAAATCCAGGTTGGCGTGAATGTTTTTCTCGCGCAGCATTAATTGCTCAATGGCTTCCGAGATTTCAAACCACTGCGCCGGCCCTATCTTTTGGCTCAAATCCCGAGACATCTGCTTTAAGATCGCCGCCCGGGGATCGAGCGTGGTATATACACGATGGCCAAAGCCCATAACTTTTTTCTTGGCGGCGAGCTGCTCTTTAATAAACGGTTCTACGTGGGCAACGCTGCCCACTTTCTCTAACATCTCCATCACGCGCTGATTGGCGCCGCCGTGCAAGGGACCTTTCAAAGTCCCCACAGCCGATGTCGCCGCGGAATAAATATCAGAGAGGGTGGACACCGTGACCCGTCCTGCGAATGTGGAAGCGTTCAGCTCATGGTCGGCTTGCAGAATCAGCGCCAGATCCATCGCCCGCCGGCTCAACTCATCGGGTTTTTTCCCGCTCAGCATATACAAGAAATTGGCGGCATGATCGAGCTGCGAATCGGGCGCAACCAACGGCAGTTTTTTCCGAATGCGGTCGATCGCGGTCGTGAGCGTCGCGGTTTGAGCAACTAAACGGAGGGTTTTGCGCAGGTTCGCAGCTTCGCTGTTGTCTTCAGCCTCGGGATCAAAGGCCGCCAGCGCGGATACGCCCGTGCGCAACCACGCCATCGGGTCGGTTTTCGGCGGAATGGCTTTGAGAATCGTGGCTAAGGTGTCAGGGATCGGGCGGTTTTTCTTGAGCTCATCACTGAACTGATGCAACTGGGAGGCGTTGGGGAGTTGGCCGTACAATAAAAGGTAGGAGACTTCTTCATAACTGGATTTGGCGCCGAGCTCGCTAACATCGTAACCGCGGTAACGCAAAATTCCTTTTTCCCCGTCGATGAAACAAATCGTTGAGGTGGTAATGACCACATCTTCCAATCCAACCAGCGGTTCAACCATGTGTCAATGTCTCCCTTGCTTAACGTCGGGACCCACCGAGCAGTCCCAAAAATTCTTCGCGCGTCCGGGGATCTTTGCGGAACGCACCCACCATCGCGCTTGTCATGGTCGGAGAATTCTTACTCTGAGCGCCGCGCATTTCCATACAGAGGTGACGCGCTTCCATCACGACCGCCACCCCTAACGGATTAATCTTGGCTTGCATGATTTCGGCGATCTGCGACGTCAGGCGTTCCTGCACCTGCAGCCGTCGGCTAAACACCTCGACAATGCGCGGAATCTTGCTCAATCCCAACACTTTTCCATCTGGGATATAGGCGACGTGACAACGGCCAAAAAACGGCAACAGATGATGTTCGCAGAGCGAATAAAAATCGATATCTTTGACGACGACCATCTCGCTGTAGGTCACGTCGAACAGAGCGCCGTTGATCAAACGGTCGATATCGACGTGGTACCCAGAGGTCAATTCGCGCAGCGATTTCGCCACCCGGGCAGGCGTTTTCGCTAAGCCTTCGCGAAAAGGATCTTCCCCCAAATGAATCAAGATATTCTTGACCAAGTCGGGCAAGGTGCGCTCTGTGTTTCGAAAGAGTGAGGATGCGATCGCTGTTTTATCCATGCGTAAGCTGTGGGATTCGGATGACTAGGGGATTATACCTTAATTTGAGGGAGCGACTGGAACGCGGGGGCTACCACGCCTGTGTTCCGGATCCTTTCACGCGCAAGGCTTGAAGTTGCCACCCGTTGGAGGCGGCGGCTTCTAACCAAACAGCCACCATCCCACCGGAAAAATCCGGGCAGCCCATGGGACGCGTGGGCGAAGAACCTGCCGGCGTCACATACGTGCCCGCTTTATCGGCGCGATCGCCATTGGATTTAAAGCGTTGCGTATAAATATCCCAGGGATGATCGAAATTATCCAACCAGAGGACGATCGGATCGCCTTGTTCCGCAACCATGAACGGATCGCGTTGTTCGCCGTCGCGAGGTTCCGTGACGGCCGTCCCGCTGAGCGTCCACAGTGTCTGGCCTTTCCGGTCCCATTGCTGCACAAATATTTTATGCAGCGCCCCTCCGATATCTTCCCACGCTAAATTAATTTTTCCGTCGGGGTTCACCGAGAGGCTGGCGTTTTCCGCTTCCGCCGGCGTCAGCACCAAGCCGCGATCGCCCCAGCGCCGCCGCCCCGCGGTACTGATACTTTGCGCGGCCCAGGCATCGCTCGGCTGATCGCCTTCTTTCCATACCACCAGCAATTCGTCGTCACTTGTCACCAAGAGCGATTGAATCTGGGGGTGCGAACCGGCTTGCGTCGTAATCGAGTGACCGTAAGGTTCCCAAAATAAATGATTTGACGAATCCACGTACTGCCCCAACAGTTCCGAACCGTGGTCAGCGTTGTGCCAGACGACAAAAAAACCGTTTTCCTTGTCAAAGGTGATCGCGGGCGTCACCAGCGCGGAACTCGCCAACGCGATTTTCCGGCCGGCGCCGGGCCAGCGCGGTTGGTTCTTCTCGAGGATCTGGCAGCGGAGCAAGCCATGCTCGCCCTCCAGTTCTTCCCACGCCAAATAAATCCGGCCGGGGTCGTCCACATCCAACCACACGCCGCTCCCCGGCACCGTGGCCGAAGAAATCTGAAGTCCAGGGGCCGGCCAGCGCAAACCGCCTTCGGATGAAATGCCTTGGACCCATGAACGGCGGATGCCCAAACTCTCGTCTTGCCAAACGAAGATCGCGCCGCCGTGGTGGTCGGACGCGAGACGTAGCTCTTTGAACGTCGATCCGGAGGCGAGCGCGAGTCTGTTTTTCGCCCAGCGCGGGTGCCCGGCAAAATCCAGCGCCTGCGCCCCCAATGAAACCCCCGAAGACTCGGGAACGATCCATGCCACGATCACGCCGCTTTTACGATCGCTGGTCAAACGCATCTCTTGAGGCGGCGTGGTCCAATGGGCCAACGTGACAGGACCGGTCGCGTATAAGGGCGAACTCGCCAGGCAGGAGAAAAAAAGGAAAGCGGAAAGGCGTTCCGGGACCCGCATTAGCCGTTAGCTTAGATAGCTCCCTTTGTGCCTGTCAAGGAAAATGACAGCCCGCGTTGTTTTCGTGTATTATTTCGTTAGATGGTTGACGCGCAAAAGCCCGCTCTTTCCGTAGTCGAAGTGGCGATGGAAATCGCCTTTCCCCCTGATCTTCTCGAAGCGGCCCGGGTGCGTTTCGGCGTTCGACCCACGCGCGATGTGGCGATGTCAACGTCGGTCGGTGGCATCGGGCCGCTGCTGCGCGACCGCTTAGTGGAACAAGCGGCCAAAGGATTGCAAACGGTCGGTGTGACGCTGCTCTACGACACCACCTGGATCCAAAGCTGGTTTGAGTGGGGCCAACTGCATCTGGAAAAACGCCCGGCGGGCATTTATCTTCGCGAGCTGCTGAAGGATTCCGGTTTAACACTCTCCGTCACGATGTATGACGGCTCGACGGTGTCGGTGAAAGTCTGGCAATGGGATTTTGGCAAGGCGCGTGTTTACTTTTTGGATGCGCCGTCGATCACACAGGTCGTGTATCCCAGCGAGGAAGACGCGCCCCCGCATACCCCAAATCCCGGCGCTTGGGGCGAGGACCTGCGCTATCAACAAAGCTGGCTGATCGGCCGGGGCGCACTCACGCTCCTCAAAACCCTGAACCTCACGCCCGATTTCGTCGTGCTCAGCGAAACACCGACGTTCTTCGCGCACCCTCGGGTTGCGAAGGATGAATTTCATGACGATCCATTTTTTGAAAAAACTCGCTTTGTCTTCAATGACCACACGCCGATGGAGTACGCCCATCCTACGTGGTCCAAAGCCGTTCAGGAAAAATTAAAACTTGACACCTCCGCGTATACACCGCCGCCCGGCGCGCCCAAAAATCACACCGATGTGGATGTCACGCGTCTTTTGATCACGATCGCCGATGGTGTTTTCGGCGTCTCCGAAAAACACGGGCGGGTGATGCGAGCGATGCCGTCGCTAAAAGATTTGGGCGACAAAATCGAATCGATCACCAACGGTGTCTCGATTGAGTTTTGGCAAGCTCCCGAGTATCGAAACGCCGCCGCGCTCAGCGACGAAGCGTTACTCGCGGTCCTGGAGCGGAAAAAAACTGAACTCTTGGATTGGATCTGGCGGAGTTACGGACTTTGGCACACCTGGAAAGAACAGGTTCGCGGCAAGGCAGTCGTATTATGGACGCGGCGCATCACCGGGTACAAGCGATTGGATTTGATGCAAACCCTCTGTTCTGACCCGGTGCTTAAAAAACAGTTTCTCGATTCCAATATCGTTTTGCTGCTGGGCGGTCGTATCCATCAACACGATGACCAAGCGCAAACGATGGTCTACACCTTATTGGACACGATCAGCCAAGACCGGATTCTTCAAGAACGGCTAGTCATTCTGGATAATTTTAACGTCTGGTCAGCGCCGCGGATTTTTCAAGGCGCGGATGCGGCGATCATGCTGGCTGACGATGGGCGCGAAGCCTCGGCCACCGGCTTTATGAAAGCTCAGCTCAATGGCGACTTGATTATCGCGGCGCAAGATGGAGCGATCCCCGAATCGGTGATTTTTGCAGGACAAGAAAAAGCCGGTCAAACCGCCAACGGATTTGAAGTCCCCTACGTCAACGGCCATCCCTCCGCCGAAGGGTTGATGCGCGCGTTTAAAGCCTTACAGCAAATCATGCAAAACCCTGCCCGGCATGCCGCGATGAAGCGCGCGGCGTTAGCGGCTCAACCCCAAGTTAGTATCGAAAGAACAATCCGCGACACGCAGGCTTTTTACGAGCGCATTTTGACCAAGCCCGGCCGCGTCCCCACCCCCAGCCCGTCCTAATTTCACCTTCCCTTTTAGACCCAGCCCTGGGTTTTTTGCCTTTATCAAAAACTATTGAAAATTAAATACAAAGGAGTTATGTAAATAAAAGCTTAGAGATATTTTATTTGGTTGCAGGGGTCTGTTAATGGATGTAAAAAAGGAACGATGAACAAGCGATCGTCTGGGGTCACGCTCGTTGAACTTATGGTCACGGTGGCGATTTTATCCATCGGGGTGCTTGCGACGATCGCGTCGTTCCGTTTCATTTCCATCTCCATTCAAAATTCCAAATCCAAAACCCTGGCGAACAACTTGGCCCAGGAACAGATCGAAAAATTAAAGAATCTGTCTTATTATTTACTGCTCGTCACGACGACGACCGTTAGCGACAACCGGTTTAGCCCGTCGTTGGATTACGATGCAGGCAACTACCCGGCCGCGCCGATCGTTGAAGGCGGTATCACTTATACGCGCGCCACGCGCGTAGATCTTGCTTACCAAAACGGCAATACGATCACGACGGTCGCAGCCAGCAGTAACGACACCGGTCTTAAGCAGATCACCGTGTATGTTATCTGGTCGGATGCCAACGGACTGCATTATCAAGAAATGCACAACCTCATGTCGAACCCCGCGGCCAATCCGTTAAATGCCACTTTTAGCGGCACTGTGAGGCAATCCGGGACCGGGACGGCCGTTGCCGGCGCCTATGTCCAAGTGGTGGATAATTCCAATTGGTATGCGATTACTGACAATTCCGGATTTTATTCGTTCCAAGTTAGCCAGGGGTCGTATACGATTATGGCCTCTTCCAGCGGTTACTTCACGGCGACGACCAACAGCTATCAGACGATCGATAGCGGCCAAGCAAAGACCGTGGACATGTATCTGATGAAGATGTCGTCTGGGTCCGCCACCGGGTATGTTTATCTCGATAATCACCTTGTGATCAGCGCGGTGGTGGCCTCGACCGGCACCAACAATGATTTAGAGTACCTGGAACTCTACAACCCTACGACGTCTGCAATTTTTATCGGAGACAGCACGCACGACGGCGAAGCCGGCCATTCCATGCCGAGCTATGTACCGGTGCTATGGGGGCGCGACAATAGCCATTACAACGCTAGGCATTTGCACTACATCTCGTCGACTATCCGTGCGAACGGGTTTTACCTCATCGCCAATACCGGGAACGCCATCCCCGCGACGGCGTGCGGGACGATCGGGGTCGCCGGCGTCACGCTGACACCAGACGCCTGCTGGAACCGAGTTCCGTATAACGCAGGGGGCGGAGATCACGCCATCGCGTGTGGAAATGCTTGCACCGGGTCGGGAGGAAGCGACGCTAACGATTCCGGAGGCATCACGTTGTTGTTGTCAGGGGGGGTGGATTCGTCATTTAATCTGGTCTCGGGGTGGCAATCGTACATCGTCGATTCGATGGGATGGAATCAAAAAAACGGCGGTTTAGGCAACGCAGCGCCGTCGAACTCGGTAGAAGGGACAGCGCTTTCGCCGATTAGTAACAATGGGTTGCCATCGAACGGTCAATACGTCCGAATGTCGCGGCCGGGAAGTTTGATCTCGGGGGAGGGGAGGGCCTATGACTCGGACGACAATTCGACGAATTTCTTCGCTTTTGCCACCGTCACCTATACCCCTTATACCAGTTCCAACACGTACATACCGGTCGCGGGATCGCCTGCGACGGGGGCCTATGTGGCCTTTAATGACCCGATCTCCAATGTCGCCACGTGTACCGACACGACTATTGCCGGGACTTACAGAGTCTGTTCGTTCGCGTCGACGAATATCGCCACGGGAACCTGGACGATGGAGGTGGCCAGTGGCACGTACTACGTTCAGGTAGGGACCGCAATCATTACCGCCGGCACCACGTCGTCTTTGCCTAATGCGTCGACGAATCCGACGTGGCCGAGCGCAGGACTCAATAATACCTTGCTAAATGACACGACCAACTGTGCTTTGATTTCAGGAGTTGTGACAGACGCGAACGGCATTGCCTTGTCCGGCATCGCCGTGAACGCAGGCGGAACCACACGCAATACATCTTCCTCGGGACGCTACTTAATTTCCGCAACCACAGGAGACATTCAGGTCATTGCCAATTACAACACCCAAAACAAATCCTACACGTACCAGAGTAGTAGCATGACGGTTTACGCCGCCCAGTTGTATGACGTTCCGTCGGGAGTCGGACACACCTGGTTCACATTGAGTCAAGGAGGTCTGTTGAGCGGATACTTCCAAACCGGATCGAATACGCCAATTCCCAATCGGGTCGCGAACGCGCTGAACGGAGGCAACGTGATGGGGACGGGGGTTTCGGGAAGTGATGGGCATTTCTACATCACCAATCTCGCCACCGGCTCGTACACTGTGCAGCCCGCTCTCGACACCGCCGAGGATGCGTCTCCCGACTCCATCGGTGTGACGTTGTCGGCCGTCGGGGCCACGACGTTCAGTTCGACATTTACAATCACCAGTGGTCTCGCTCAAATTACCGGTCAGACCCTTAGCCAAAGCCAACCGATTACGACAGGCGTCTTAGTCATGGCCAGTACGGGCGCGCTGAGCGGCGGCTCCACAACTCCTCCACCGACGATGAATGGCGGCACAGGGATGGCGTGCAGTCCCTGCTATTACGCTGCTTCCAGCGATTCGACCGGAAGATACACTTTGAATCTCCGCAGTTCTGCAGTCCCTTATCAAGTCTACGGGTGGTACACGACATTCAATGGAAAGACTCCTGTCGTCACACGGGCGGGCGCTTATTCCGTCAGTGTCAGCTCGGCCGGTCAAATTAAGTCGCAAGATCTCTCATGGTAAAGCACGCTCCGCATCGGTCCGGATTCTCCTTGGTCGAAATGATGATCGTGGTCGCGATTTTAGGCGCCATCGTCATGGGAGCTCCGGTGCTATTTACTCAAATCTATCGTTTTTACCAACTGCACAACGCCAAAGTTGAAATCCAGCGCGATGCCCGTGCCAGCCTCGATCTGATGAACCGATTTATCCGCGAAGCAATCTCTTACACGGTCGTGATCGATCAAGTGACCAATCAACCCCCGGCCTCGCGCATCCGTTTCTCGACGATTGACGGGCAGAATATTATTTTTTATCAGAGTGGGAATACGCTCTACCAGGTCAACCGCAGTACTACGACGCTTTCTCAAAATCTGCAATACGTCGCGTTCACCTATCCGCGCAGCGACGACCCGACGATTATTTCCGTCGCCATGACGATGGAAAAATCCACCTATCAAGGGCTCTACAAAGCGCTGGAATTATCGATTGAAAAAGTGAGGGTGATGAATTGAAACGAACGCGCGACGGCCAAATCATCATCGGAGCGATTGTATTGCTGGTCGTTTTGGCGATTTTAGTCCCTTCCATTATTACCTACGTACAGAATGAAGGCCGATGGACGCAGAAAGAGGAACGCACCACGATGGCCTTCCAGTTGGCGGAAGCCGGCGTGGAACGCGGGTTCCAACAAGTGATTCAGAGCACAACGGTGTGGGCTTCACTCCAAGCAGGTGGAACCATCGCCAATTACAATTTTGATCAAAAATATTCGGATCTTCCGGGCGGAACCTATGAAGTGCGGGTCCTCAAAGGCGTTGGAACACAGACCGTGGCTATTACCGGCGTAGGACGGGACAATGCCCAGAAAGAGTTGCGCGCTATCACGGCGATCTATGCCAATAGCGCGTCAAACGCCGCGATTTATGCGGAAGGCGGCCTGACGCTTACAAGCAATCCCAGCGTGGAATGGGGTCCGGTTTTTTCACCCGCCTCCATTACCTCGACTCAAGCGCACCCCCGATTCTACAGCTCGGGAAGCATTTCCCTCGATTCCAATGGCGCCACGCCCCCCAATACGGACAATATTCAATGGTGGTCTTACTATCCGAATCTTCCGCCGGCTCCACAGATCGATCTGCAGTCCTATCTCTCGTCGGCAACCGCGCAGGGTCACTATTACAACACCAGCCAAACATTCTCCTTGGGAGATATTACCGGCACCTATTACATTGATGGCGATCTCACCATGCAACCGCACAACTTTTTAACAGGCAATTTAATTGTGACGGGGAATTTTACGCTCCAAGGAAACGCCGCCAACGGCAGTTATACCGCCACGCTTCCCACCAACGCCTGGAAAGAATATGGCAATGATTGGGCCTCCTATCGCAGCACCTACGATGGTAGCGCGCCAGCCACATTCCCCGGAGTGAATGGAACCTATAGCCACGGCACTTTAACATGCGCGATCGACAAAGTCGTCGTCCATGGCTTTATGTATGTCGGGAATTCCTTCTCCATCACCGGCGGCGGGAACTGCTGCGTGCATGGCAGCATGTATGTCGGGGATTCGTCCAGCTTGGACGGCTCGCACGTGAAAATCTATTACGACGACACCTTAACGATCCTCACCAAAAATGTGTCCCTCGCTCGAAGCTCATGGCAAGAAATTACCGGCTGTAGCTGGACTGGTGCTAATCCAACCTGTCCCTAATTAAAAACTAAAGATCCGTTGCTGGGGTTCGGAAGAGTTCTTGCAGGACGGAACGCCAGTAGGCTCGGGCTTCTTTCACCCGGGCTTCGTATTCCTTCAGCTTGGCTTTCCATTGGCGGCGGGTCAATTCGGAATTTTTCCAGGCGGCTTGTTTCATCTCACGAAAACGCGCCTTGGTCTCGGCCCACTGCGCGAGCGCGTGTTCCATCCGGACACGAGCGGTTTCCATATCTTGGCGAAATGAAAAACCCACCTCGGGCGACAGCCGCTGGAGATGCTTCTCTGCATCGATCGCGTCGACTTCCATCCGGGCGCGCAAGATCAGGTGCATCGGGATGCGGTGCAGTTTATCGGTCAACTTGAAACAATTTAATCCTGCGATCAACCACTTCGTCGGATCGTATTGATACCACTTGATGCCGTTGCGATAGTCCGAGGGAAAGCGATGATGGAAATTGTGATAGCCTTCGCCATTGGTCAAAAGCGCCAGCCACCAAGAGTCGCGGGAAGTATCGGAACGGGAATAATCCTGCGTTCCTTTCATATGGGCTAAGGAATTGATGAAAAAGGTCATGTGATGAACAAATACCACTCGGATAAGTCCGCCCCAAATCACGCCCCCGATCGGCCGGCCGACCATAGCCCCAATCAACAGGGGCAACCCAAACCCCACCACGATCGCGATCACCCAATGGTAGCGATGCTGCCAACGCACCCAGCGATCGCGTAGGAGATCGCCAACATTGTCCAGTTTCTTGTTGGAGGTATCGTGATAAAAAATCCAACCGATGTGCGACGACCAGAATCCCAAGCCAGCGTTGTAGGGATCTAAGTCGGTGTCGACATACTTGTGATGCATGCGGTGATCCGCCGCCCAGTTGAGCGCCGAGTTTTCCAATGCGCACGCGCCAAAGACCAAATAAAAAAGCCGGACCAACGAATGGGCCTTATAGCTCAGATGCGCGAAATGCCGGTGATAGCCCGCTGTGATGCTCAACCCCGTCGCAAAAAACATCCCGACAAATAAAGTGATTTCCAAAGGATGGATGCCGTAGTGATGGGTGTAATAAAGAGAGCTGACGAGCGCGGCGATGGGAGAGAGTGTCAGGAAAAAAACGTTAGGCCAATGAATGCGCCGGGGGTTCGATTCGGTCATAAAAAATGCGCCTCCTTGAATGTCGAAAATGCATTATCAGTCTAACACAATAATGCAAAAAGCGCCATCCCTACGAAGGCCGCCTCAAGCATTTCGACGTAGCGCATTATTCCGCCGCTTTTCCGCCGCTAAGGCCGAATAGCCGTAGTTATGGAGAGTTCGTATGCAGCAACCTATAAGTTGAGCAGCAACTAAGTGATTAGGGGGCTGAGGTAATGCCAACACAGCTTCAAGCCTTAAGTTTTTCGGAAGACTATGGATACGCTTGAAAAGAGCCTCGAAACGGGCGATGTCGTGTTCTCATCCACTGCGGCGGCGGCCCGGCGCTGTGAATCGGGTTCCACGGGCGGCATCTGGTCCTTTTCGGAGGAACGCTTTTTTATTTTTGCGGCGGCCCGGCGCTCATAATTATGCTTAACAAGCATTTCCACTGGTGCACCCAGCCTTCGACTCGCTTCCAGGAGATCGGGGGGCACGGGCTCCTCTAAAAGATTTCGAATACCGTTCTTCACTTGTCGATTCGATGGGAGCTTGCGTTTGATTATTTTCATTTCTGCCTGCCTAAGGATCGCCAACCGGCGGGCCACTGCCGCTTGAATGGATTCAAAACTAGCACGCCCCTCCCTAGAGCCGCGTGGTTCAGTGAAGGACCTGTGGATCGAAGAGATTTTAAGATCGACTCCCTGCATTCCTTGATAAACGCCAGCCGCTAAAATGACTTCCGGCACAACCCGCTCGGAATGCTTTTCCAACCCACGAAACCCGACGATCCGGTCCAAGGGGACATCCATAGCAACCCAGGGAGTCGCCTCGGGCGACGGAGGCTGACGGGGCCTTATCCCGAACGCCGTAGCGTTTTCTAATTCTATCGTCTGAGATCCCGTAGAAGCCGCTTCTCTATACAATCGCAGCGCTTTCACATTGGGAAGTTGATGGAGCAGAACCCATAGGACTTTGCGGTTCCGTTTCTGATGTAACTGCGTAAAGCGCTCTCGTAACGCATGAACATCTTTCGGGGATAGTTCAAGAAGATCCGCGTTCCACAGATCATCCAGGGGAACGCCTCGGGGAATCGCGTGCGATCGATCCATTTCAACATCTTCCAGATAGCGCGCAAAAGCGTCTGCGGATTCCGGTTCATCGAGAACACGCAGTACCGGTGACTCCGAGGTGTAATCTAAATCATACGCGAGCCATAATTTTTCCAAAGCCGCTCGAAATCCAAAAAGCACGTGAGAAAGGTTCGTGTGGTCGGATATCGCTCCCGGAAATTCGGCATCGAGCTGTCTGCGCAAGACGGCGCGTTCGAGCATTTCCTCTTCGGAATTCAAGAAAACTAATTCAGCGCCGGCCCTTCTCCACACGGGACTGACTTTTGACATCGCCACATCGACCTGAGCGGCGGCTACGTCTTCAGACTCTAAACGTCCTCGAACTTTCCGAATCCAGACGTCCCGACCGTTCCCGTTCGTTGGGGTCTTCGGATAGGCAAAGGCGGTGACTAATTCTGGATTGACCGCCTCGAGTGCGAAGCAAACGTCGCACGAAAGGTCGAAACCCCCGGAGTTCGAACGCATCGCTAGCCCTAGCGCAAAAGGCGCTGCGCTGGCTGGATCGACAAGGAGAACAGACGCTAGAAAGCTAGCGATTAAACGCAGAAGAAATTTTTTCATACTAATGGGGTCCGCTGTAAATTGTTGGCCCCCTATATTTTATGCGAACTTCCTCGTCGACGAAATAGAACGGAAGACTAAAAATTCGGGAGCGAAGGACCTAGGCTGTGCATAGGCCGGCCGCAACATGGCTAAAAGTCCTCCTTGACTATTGACCTACCGCATGGTAGGTTAAAGGACCATGAAGACACTTGATCCGGTCCTTTATCAAATCCGTAAGGAGGCGATCCTTCAGCAGGCACGCCATTTATTCTCGACCAAAGGGTTTGCCGAGACGAGCATGGATGACATCGCTCACACCAATCACATGCAAAAGGCGAGTCTGTATCATTACTTCAAAAGTAAGGATCAGATCCTCCACGAAATGATCGCCATGGAGGGCGAGCGGTGGGCCCGCCGGCTGCGCGATATCCCGGCGGGCTCGGATTTTAAAACCAGTTTGATGCTTGTGGCGAAATCGCTTTTGCAAAACCTCGACGACCCGGCGGGTCGTGAATTTTTTCGTATTATCTATTTCGAGTCCAGCAAAAACCCGGCGATCTTCAAAGCCTTCAAGGAAAGCCCGGCCTATAAAAAGGGGCCGATTTTTGAAGTCTTTGAATCGCATCTCGGGAAGCGCTTGCCCCGTGTCAAAATCGCGATGCTGGTGACCCAGTTTATTGGAAGCATCGTTCACTATGCCCGGCTCTCTCGGTTACACGAAGAAAACATGTGTCTCGAAAATTTTTCGGACGCGGATTATCTACAGCAATCTGTCGATCTTTTTGTGCGAGGCTTGGAAGGTGTATAAACAACCAATCGGTAGTTTAATCGCGTTCTGTCTGTGCTTCCCCGCCTCGAGCGGCTTCGCGACCGCTCCTACACCACCGACCCCTGCCACGCCTCAGACAGGCATTACCCTTCCCGAGTGTTATCAAAAAGCCCGGCAAATCAGCGAGACTATCGGCATCAGCGCCGAAAACACCCGCTTGGTGCAAGCACAATACCGTTCCAAAATCGGCGCGGTACTCCCGCATATCGACTGGATCAAGACGCAATTTTATCAAGAAAAGCTCCAAAACAACGAAACCGGCGTGGGCGGCTCTGCCTTGAAGTCGACGCAGCCAGAATCCTACTTCCAATTGGTGCAACCGATTTATGCAGGATTTCGCGATTGGGCGGTAGCGGCGGTTATCAAATCCCAGGAACGGCAAGCGAAGCTCAATGAACGGGCCGCGGACCTTCAAGTTTTATCGGATGTCGCCGTCGCCTTCTATGCGGCATTCACCCTGCAGGACCAATTGGCCGTCCTCAAAGAGATAAGAAACTTAAACAAAAACCAGGTGGACCAGCTCGATCATTGGGTGAACATCGGACGATCGCGGCCGAGCGAACTCTTGAGCGCGCAAACGCAATTAGCATCGCTCGATGCTCAAATGGAAGACACGCAACGCTCCTTAGCGGAATCTCGGCATGTGCTGTTCTTTTTAACGGGGGTCCCGGCCGATGTCCCGCTCGTCGACAGCACGTTCCCCCCTCTGACGCTTAGCGCGGACGAAGCGCTCAACCGCGCGGGCAAACGTCCGGAGATCTTGTCCGCTGAAGAGTCGGTTCATCAAGCCGATCTCGGTGTGCGCTACGCTCGGGGTGCGCACTATCCAACCCTCGGCGTTCTCGGCCGTTACTACACCGAACGTGTAGGTTTCTTATCGGATGTTCGATGGGATGCGACCTTTACGCTGGATGTTCCTTTATATGAAGGCGGCTCCACGCAAGCCGATGTTCGCGCTGCGCGCTCACAGCAACTAATCGCGCAACTCACGCTGGCACGACTGAAACGTGATGTGGAGCGGGACGTCCGCACCGCCTATGACGATCTTACGCATGCCGCGTCGGAATTCCAGGCGTATGAGAAAGCCGTCCAGCTCGCCAACAAAAACTATGAAGTCCAACAAAAGGAATATCGCTTAGGCGTGATTAGCAACCTCGACCTCTTGCACTTATTGACCGACATGCAAAATGTCCGCGGCCAGTGGCTGGTCTCGCGCGCCACCGCGCGGTTGAATGATATCCGCCTGCGCATCGCGATGGGAGAAGGACTATGACGCTTTCCGACGCCTCGATTAAAAACCCTGTTTTCGCCTGGATGTTAATGATCGGGTTGATTGCATTTGGGTGGATCGGGTTTCATCGGATGGGCATTAGCCAGTTGCCGGATGTCGATTTCCCCGTCGTGACCGTGACGGTCACGTGGGAAAATGCGGCGCCGGAAATCATGGAAACGCAGGTGTCCGACGTGATCGAAGACGCTGTCACCAGCGTCGAAGGCATTCGCACAATCACCTCCACCTCTCAACTCGGCCAAGCCACTATCACCATCGAATTTAACTTAAGCCGTAGTATCGACGCGGCCGTTCAGGACGTACAGTCACATATCGCCCAAGCGCAACGCAACCTGCCGGCACAGATCGATCCCCCAATTATTCAAAAAGTGAACCCGGAGGACCAGCCGATCATGTGGCTGGCCCTGACGACCAAACCGGGCTCGACGTCGAGCCTCCTGGATCTGTGCCGTTACGTCAACGAACATTTGAAAGACGATATCGCGATGACCCCGGGCGTGGGCAACATCTTCCTCGGTGGGTATGTCGATCCCAACTTGCGCATCTGGCTGGATGCCGACAAAATGTCGCAGCGCGAAATCACCGTAGAAGACGTTCTGGACGCCATCAATACCGAACACGCAGACGTGCCGTCCGGTTATATCGACAATGGCCCCAAAGAATTCAATGTCCGCGTCTATGGCGAAGCCTACTCGCCCGAAGAATTTTCCAAACTGATCATTCCGAACCGGGTGCGCGGCGGCGCCCGCTTCCGCTCCTTCCGCTTTAGCGATGTCGGCACCGTGGAAGACGGCTTGGCCGACGTACGACGCATCTCCCGCTTGGGCAACGCCACCGTAGGCTCGCAGCGCGCGGTGGGCCTGGGCATCATCAAACAACGTGGGACCAATGCCGTCCAGGTCGCGGACAACGTCAAAAAACGGATCAAAGAACTCGCCCCCATGTTGCCGAAAGGAATGGACCTTCAGCTTGTTTCTGTCTTCGACACTACGGAGTTCATTAAAGATTCCGTGAAAGAACTCGATGACCAATTGATCCGATCGGTACTGTTGACCTGTGTCGTCTGCTTCCTCTTCCTCGGTTCCTGGAGCGCCACGCTGAACGTGCTCTTGGCGATCCCGACCTCGATCATGGGGACGTTCATCGCGCTGTATTTCTGCGGCTTCACGATCAATAGCTTCACGATGCTGGGGTTGTCGATGGTCATTGGGATTATCGTGGATGATGCCATCATGGTCTTGGAAAACATTACTCGGCATCGGGAAGAAGGTGAAACCAAAGTACATGCGGCCCTGGTGGGCGCGCGTGAGATTACCTCCGCGGCGGTCGCGGCCTCCGTGGCCATCCTGGCGATTTTCGCGCCGATCGTATTCATGCAAGGGATCGTCGGCAAATTCTTCTTCCAATTTGGGGTGACGATCTCCGTCGCCGTGATGATTTCGCTCTTGGAAGCGTTGACGATCGCTCCGATGCGCTGTTCTCAATTTCTAGAAGTGGGCAAATCCAACTGGCTAATCCGACACGTGGATGCCTTTATGAACTCTCTGCGCGATCGCTACCAATCCAGTTTGGCCTGGTGCCTGCAGTGGCCTAAGATGATTTTGCTGGCCGCGGTGGTGTTTTTCGGCATGTCGTTGTTTTTGATCGGCGGAATCAAAAAGGAATTCATTCCATCCCAGGACCAAAACCGGTTTTTGATTACGATCACCAACCCGCTGGGCGTGTCAATTGATTACACCGACAACCTGTCCAAAACCGAGTTGGAGCCGTGGCTGTTGAAGCAGCCGTGGCTTAACCAATTTTATGTGGCGGTGGGCGGCTTCCAGGGTGGAGCCGTCAATACGGAAAATATCTTTGTCACGTTGAAGCACAAAGAAGAACGGCCGCGCGTCGGAGCCGATCACCACCGCATCAGTCAGGCGGAAGTGATGGCCGAAGTCCGCAAACAGTTCAGCACGATAAAAGGCATCCAACGCGTTTCCATCTTGGACTTCTCCCAAGCCGGGTTTTCCGCGCAGCGGGGGTATCCGGTTCAGTTCATGGTTCAGGGGCCGGATTGGGACAAGCTCGCGGAGTATTCTTATCAGATCATGGATAAGATGAAAAGTTCTGGGATGATGACCGACGTCGACACCGACTACAAGCCGGGTATGCCGGAAATCCGCGTGGTACCTGACCGCGCCAAAGCCAACGCTCGAGGCGTGACGTCTTTGACTATCGGCAACACGATTAACGCGATGATGGGTGGTTTGAAGGCCGGTAAATATACGGGGCGGGGTAAACGCTACGATGTGCGCGTTCGGCTTGCGGAGGCAGATCGGACCCAGCCGGAAGATCTTAGCAAGATCTGGGTGCGCAACAACTTCGGCGAAGTCGTCCGGTTGACCGATGTTGTTACTTACGAGACAAAACCCGCGCTGTTCGCTGTGACACGATTTAATCGTCAGCGCTCGATCAGCATTTTCGCCAACCCGACCAAAGGAACATCGCAGGATGAAGCGCTCAAAAAATGCCACGAGTTCGCCCGCGAAATTCTGCCGTCGGGCTACAATATCGTGGAATCCGGTAACGCGCAGGTGTTCCGCGAGTCCAGCCAAAATCTTTTGTTCGTCTTGATTTTGGGTATCTTTGTCGCTTACATGGTGTTGGCCACCCAATACAACAGCTTTATCCATCCCGTGACAATTCTCTTGGCGTTGCCTTTCAGCGCGACGGGTGCGTTTTTGGCATTACGGCTGACGAACCAGAGTTTGAACGTTTACAGCATGATCGGGTTGATCCTCTTGATGGGAATCGTTAAAAAGAATTCGATTCTTCTGGTGGATTTCACTAACGAACGCCGCAAACATGGCTTGAAACTTCGCGAGGCCATTTTGGATGCCTGCCCCGTGCGGTTGCGCCCGATCTTGATGACGTCTGCTGCGACGATTGCCGGGGCTATTCCCGAAGCTTTAGCCCGCGGCGCAGGATCCGAGTTGATGATCCCGATGGCCGTCACCGTCATCGGCGGCGTTTTTCTATCGACGGTCCTCACGTTATTTGTGGTTCCCTGCTTTTACGAACTCATGTCCCGCTTCGAAAGCCACGCCCACGACGCGGAACTCAAAGAAGCCCTCGTTGAACTCGGTGAACTGCCCGCCACCGCGAAAACCCACGCTTAAAACTTCGCTGGCTCATGGAGGACCCCATCTCTTAAAATCCGCGTGAATGCGTAGCATTTCATCCAGCGGAACAAAACAGCTATACTTTCCGTCTAAGACAATCAGAAATGAATCGATATTTATTTGCGTTTTTATGTGTCGGTTTTACAGCGCTGGCAACCGCCCAAGAAACCCCGGTTCCGATCGGAACCCCCGCGAATGTCCTTACCTGGCAGGATTGCGTTCGATTGGCGGCGCAAAACAACCCTGATTTTCTATCGGCCTTAGCCGCTTCAGAATCTACTCGCGCACTTTATCTAAAGAGTTATAACGGCATCCTCCCGCAGCTCTCGCTTTCCAATAGTTATTCCGACAGTAAATCAGGAGGGTTGGAAACGAAATCCTGGAGCGCGGAAGGAACCGCCAGCCTCGACTTGATTGATTTCGGCCAGTGGGCGAGCATTCAATCCGCCTCCGCCAGTCTTCGAGAAGCCAAGGCCAACTTGAAAATCACGTCGAGCAACACCCTCTTAAATCTTTATAAAGCATTCACGGCTGTGCTGTATAACCAAGATGCCATTCAAGTGAACACGACCATTCGCGATACCTGGAAAACCAACGCACAAATGGTCACGTTACGCTACCGGTCCGGTCGAGAATCTAAAGGAAACAGCATGAACACCAATGCCCAAGCTCTTCAGGCAGAACTTGCGTTGCAACAATCCTCGCGTGACCTCCATGTCGCCCAGCAAGAACTCAGCCAGGCGATCGGGAAAGAGGATTTCAGCGCGCTCGTCGTCACCGGGACCTGGTCGGCCTCGCCCTTGCCGACACCGCGTCCGGATTTCAACGCGATCTTGGCCAACCATCCGCAAATCGAAGCACAGTTGGCGATCGTCGACCAGGCGCGCGCCGGCGTGAATATCGCGCGCAGCAGTTTATTGCCAACGCTGTCATTGAACGCTTCGAAAGGAACTGTCGGCCCTACGGAATTTCCCAAAAATCCGTTCTGGAGTTTTGGCGGCAGCGTGAACTACCCGCTGTTTGCCGGCGGCTTAACGTCAACCTATTACGCGTCTCAATCGGCCGAGCGCCTGTTCGAAAAAGCGAATGAAGATCTCCGGTCGTTGCGCAATCAGGTTCGTAGTTCGCTGGAAAGTGCTTGGTCCTCCTACGCTCAAGCGCAGGATCAAGTCCAAGTTCAAAGTGATTTTTTAGCGGCCGCGAAACAACGCAAGGACGAATCGGACGTGCGGTATCAAAGCGGTCTAATGACATTTGAAGAATGGAATCTGGTGATTCAAGATTACGTGAATTTCCAACAGAGCTTTTTACGGGCGCGACAAAACTTGATGCTGGCGGAAGCGCAATGGCGCTTCACTATCGGAGAGCAACTATGAAAAAATGGATTTTCATCTCGATTGCCATCCTGCTAATCGGAGGGGGTGCATTTTATCTGTGGAAATCGACGCATCGTTCTCACCGTGGCGACCGGATGACGCAAATAGTGGAAGCCCACCTGGGTACGATTGAAGATTCCGTAGAAGCGACTGGCGAAGTGATGCCGCTGAACCGCGTGGAAATCAAACCGCCGATCGCGGGCCGTGTGGAAAGTCTCAGTGTGGATGAAGGCGACCACGTCAACGCGGGTCAAATTCTTGGGTGGATGAGTTCGACCGATCGCGCCGCGATCCTCGACGCCGCCCGCGCCAAAGGCGAAGACGAACTGAAACATTGGCAAGACGCCTACAAGCCTACGCCGATCGTCGCGCCGCTTGCCGGCACCATCATCTTACGAAACGTCGTAGTCGGACAGACTGTAGACGCAACCACCGTGATCTATGCGATGTCGGACAAATTGATCGTGAAGGCGGATGTCGATGAAACCGATATCGGCCGGATTCGACTGAAAATGCCCGCGGTCATCACGCTCGATTCTTACCCGAACCAGCCGATCGACGGCGAAGTGTTTCAGATCCTGCATGAAGGGGTGAATGTTTCCAACGTGATCACCTACCCCGTTAAAATCGAACCGAAAAACGTGCCGCCGTTTTTCCGATCTCAAATGACGGCGAATATCCGACTGATCTCCACCAAAAAGGACAACGTCTTGCTCGTGCCGCTGGCCGCCGTGAGCACGTCTCCGTCGGGAGACAAACAAGTGATGGTTCCGGGGCCGGATGGAAAAACCGTACCCCACGCGGTTCAAGTCGGCGTGGAAAGCGACGAAAACATTCAGATTGTGAGTGGATTAGAAGCCGGCGATAAAGTTCTGGTCGTGACGAAACGCTACGTTCCTCAACAGGCCGCGAACACCAGCCCGCTCGTCATGGGCGGCAACCGCCAAGGCGGAGGGGGCAGTGGAGCGGGTGGGGGTGGAGGCCGGCGTTCTCAATAACTCTTATGCCGCTCATTGAACTCAACGGTATCGGTCGTTCCTATATGGTGGGCGGGAGCGAACTGAAAGTGCTCCGCGATGTCACTTTAAAAATCAACGAAGGCGAATTTGTCGCGATCGTCGGTCCTTCCGGTTCGGGCAAGTCTACCCTGATGCAAATCCTCGGGCTTTTGGATCGCCCCACCTACGGCACCTACAAGCTCATGGGTGTGGACGTCTCCAGCTTGAGCGACGACCAAGGCGCCGCCTTGCGTTCGCGAACAATCGGCTTTATCTTTCAAATGTTTAACCTACTGGCCCGAACTAGCGCGCTGGACAATGTCTCATTGCCGATGATCTATTCCGCCGCACCGAACCGTGAAGCGCGCGCACACGAACTTCTGAACGACGTGGGGTTGGGTGATCGCATGGACCACAAACCCAACCAGCTCTCTGGCGGACAACAGCAACGCGTCGCGATCGCCCGCGCTTTGGTGAATCATCCACGTATCCTTTTTGCCGACGAACCCACAGGAAACCTGGCCTCTGACCAAGCGGACGATATTCTTCGGCGGATCAAGCTTCTCAATCAAGGTGGCATCACGGTAATTATGGTCACGCACTCTCCAGAAATCGCTGCCAACGCCAAGCGCATTATCCATATCAAAGACGGCGCTATCTTATCGGATGAATTAAATAAAACGCCCTCCACCCTTTCGGGGGAAGGTCGGGGAGAGGGCAGTTCCACGGCCACGTTGACCCGCCCTGGGAGCACCGTCTCCCGAGAAAAGAGACAGGACTACCAAGCCAAGGCGGCAATCACACCACCGCCCTTACGCTTGGAGGAATTCAAGGAATACGGCACTTCTGCGCTGCGCGCCATCACCGCCAACAAAGTCCGCAGCATGCTTTCCATGCTGGGCATTTTGATCGGGGTGGGCGCGGTGATCGCGATGCTGGCGATCGGGAAAGGCGCGCAGAAAGCAATCGAGGCGCGGCTGGCCAGCCTGGGCTCCAATCTCCTCATGTTGATGCCGGGTAATCCGTCGCTGCGCGGCGTCGCCGGCGCAGCCGGAAGCATCAGCCGCTTAACCTTAGATGATGTGAAGGCTATCGCACGGCTCAACCCTCATATCGCTCGCGTCGACGGGAATGTCACGGGGTCCGCGCAAGTCGTTTATGCCGACAAAAATACCAATACCAGCGTGACCGGTGCGCTGCCGGTCTATGCGGCGATGCACAATGCCCAACCCTATTATGGGCGCTTTTTCACCGACGACGAAAATCAAACGCAGGAACGCGTGGCCTTATTAGGTCAAACCGTGATCAATAATCTGTTCGGGAAAGAAAACCCAGTCGGGAAAATGATTAAAATCAATCACATCGGATTCAAAGTGATCGGCGTGCTGCCGCTCAAAGGGGCCACGGGGTTTCGCGATCAGGATGACATGATCTTGATCCCTCTCAACACCGCGATGAACCGAGTACTCGGCAAAAAATATCTCAATCAGATCTACATCGAATGCGCCACGCCCGACAGCATCCCCAAAGTGATCCAGGACATCGCCGTGATGATGCGCCACCGACATCGACTGCCCGCCTGGAAAGAAAACGACTTCGACATTCGCAACATGGCGGACATCCAAGCAGCGCTCCAAGGCACCACCCAGACCTTCACGCTGTTGCTTGGGATCGTGGCAACGATCTCGCTTTTGGTCGGAGGAATTGGGATCATGAATATCATGCTGGTTTCAGTGAGCGAACGGACCCGTGAGATTGGCTTGCGAAAGGCGGTCGGCGCGGCGCGGCGAGCGATCTTGGCTCAGTTTTTAATGGAATCGGCGGTGCTCTCAACCTTGGGAGGCGTCCTAGGCATTCTTTTGGGAATAGCGGTCTCATTCGGGATGTCTAAATTTGCTGGGTGGGCCGCTGAAGTAACCGTGCAGGCGACGGCGCTCGCTTTCATTTTCTCCGCCAGCGTAGGAATTCTCTTCGGATTTTGGCCCGCCCGAAAAGCCTCACTGCTCTCGCCGATTGAAGCCTTGCGATACGAATAGGCGATATTTTTAATTCAGGTATTTCGCGACTTGGTTGGCCACGCCCATTTTTTGGAGCGTGGATAGGGAGAGGTTGGAGATCGCGTCATCGGCCAACTGCAAGCTCAACACCAATGACATACTATCTTTCGCGAGCACTTCGATATGTGCTTCCGGGCTGGCATAGCGATCTAAGGAATCGGCGATCGGGCGCGTGACCGCGGAGGACAGCGTGTATTTCCCCGCCGGTAGCGTCAGCGTTAAGGATCCCGAGGCATCCGTCTTCAACACCATAAGGTTTTTGTGCCCGTCTAAGAGGTAGACCGGCGCGTTGGTGACACTTTGTCCAGCATCATCTTGAACAAAAACGCGCACGCTACCCGTTGCAGCGTTGAATAAATCGGCCAATACGAATTGTGGGTTCTGGGTTGAGAGGATCAAAAGGCCCAGGGTGGCCACGATGAATTTGGGGGTCTTCATCGAATTTCTCTCTACACATATCTTACTAAAGGTCGGAGAAAAAGCCAATGGAGGGAAAGGGCAAAAATATAGGTCCAACGGACCCAGCGTTTTATTGGGTCTTCTCGTGAGATTTCAGGGACACAACGGTTTCAATGTGCGGGGTTTGAGGAAAAAGATCGACGGGCTGGACCTTCTCGCAGCGATATCCTCCTCGGATCAACTGCGCCAGATCCCGGGCCAGGGTTCCCGGGTCGCAGGAGACATATATAAGGAAAGGGGGGCGTAGCCGAGTGAGCGCTTGCAAAACTTGCGGGCTGCAACCGACGCGCGGCGGGTCCAAAACCACGGTTAAACCTTTCTTATTTTTGGAATCGATTCTATATTTAGACAGAAAACGATCCACGTTGTCCGCAATAAAGCGTGCATTTTGAATCCCATTTAAACGAGCATTCCGGCCGGCATCCTCGACGGCGCTTCGGATTTCATCGACTCCAATCACTTGACGAAATCGTCCCGCCAGCCACAATGCGATCGTCCCCACTCCCCCGTATAAATCGATTAAAGTATCCCCCGATCCAGCAAAATCTTTCACAGTATTATAAAGGACCTCCGTCTGAAGACTGTTGACCTGAAAAAAGGAACCCGGCGAAAGCCGGAAGCGAAGCCCTCCCAGTCGCTCTTCGAGTCCATACTCTCCCCAACATTTACGCCAATGTCGGCCGAGGATGACGTTGGTGTGGCTGGTGTTGATGTTCTGATGAATCCCCACCAAACCGGGAAATTCCTTTCGCAGCTCGGAGACGATCGCCGCCTCGTGCGGGAAGTCGTCAGAATACGTAATGAATACCAACAAGGCTTTATCATCGCGGGAAGTTCGGACCCACAGGTGACGAATCCAGCCCTTACGCCTATCTTCGTCGTAAACACGCAGATGGAATTGATCCAATAACTGCCGGGTTCGGTTAAGCAGACGAACGGAGAGTTCGCTTTGAACTAAACAGTCCTCGATCGGGACGATATCGTGAGAATAAGGCGCATAGAAGCCAGAAATGACTTTCATGCCTCCCCTTTCGCCCGAACCGCGCGGGGCGAGCCCAACGGGTTGTTGCACTTTATTTCGATACCGCCAGGGATCGGACATGACGAGAACGGGCTCGACTTCGAGATCGCGGATGCCACCGATCCGTTCCAATGTCTCTTGAACTAACTGCCGTTTTGCGTCCACCTGGAATTCGTACGACATGTGCTGCCAGGAACAACCGCCGCAGAACAAAGGAGAGGGGTGAGGGTGGAGTGGAGAGCGAGTTAGGTCTGTCTTCTCTCTCCCTTCTTCTCTCATCGCTTTGAAATGATACGGGCACGGCGGATCCATCCGGACCGGCGAAGCGTCTCGCACGCGGACGAGACGGGCGCGACAGAAATTGCGGCGGACTTCCGTGAGCTCGACTTCCAAAGTATCGCCGGGAGCCCCGTAGGGAACAAACACCACGGCATTGCCCACGCGCCCGATTGCATCCCCGCCCAGCGAGAGCCGATCCACGCGCAGCGTCACACGAGCACCGATGCGGAGAGATGTCATGAGATAGATTATACGTTGATTTAATTCCCTCCCCCTTCCCCACCACTGAGTCGTTAGTGGGTCCGCCGAGTCGTAGTGGCGGATCGGGGGAGGGTGCCCGAAGGGCGGGAGAGGGCCTTGCACGCAATCATCAGTGAGATCAAAGCCCTCCCCCCAGCCCTCCCCCGAAAAGGGGGAGGGAGCACTATTACAAATACTTTTATTGATTCGGAGAAGCGCTCAACCGCGCGAGCGTCTCTTGAACTTCCGGGATCAGGGCGCTCTTCGGATATTTTTCTTGGAAGGCTTTTAACGATGCGATCGCTTCGGTATTTTTTCCGGTACGCGCTTGATCGACGGCGGCACGAAACGCTTTGACTTCATCGGGCGTGACATTTTCTTTGCCCTTCTTCCCTTTCCAATAAAGCTGTTTCGACGCGGACTCCTGCTTCGCACCGCGCAATCCAACCACGCTCGATCCTTCGGTGTTCGGTTGATTCACGCGGCGCGCGGTGTGATCCAATTGAATTTGCAACTGCTCTAAGTACTGCGCCAGCGTCGGGTCCGATTTTTTTTCTTCCGCATGCGCGCAGATCCACGCGCTCATCACGATCAGGCACAAACTCCACAACACCGAACGTTGGATGAATGTTTTCATGAGTCCTCCCCGTTAAATATCCCTTGAAATCGAACACTTTTCAAGCTAAATACACCATGATAGTCGGACCCGAGAGAGGTCGTCGGGTTCTTCAAATAAAGGGAGGTGAGCACACGAATGAAAAAGCGAACCAAGCGGCATGCGCGCCGCAGCGTTAAGCGGAGTCCCAGGAGATAAGGTCCGCCACACGTCGGGCGGATGCGCCGGTAATTGGGCGCGCCGCAAGTTTGCCATTTGTGTCCCACCGATGCCCCCCCCTCGCTTGGGGGGGTTTCGTTTTTTTAAGGACTTATTTATATTTCACGGAACAACCGTAAGGCTTTGTGCTGGAAGGTTCGACGGGTTTACCGGCGAGCGCGTTGTCCAACGCCATCGCGACATAATTTTTGGATTTGGGAATGTCGCCAGGATCGGGCGAGTCATTGTTATCGATCGCGCCGTCGTAAATCAATGTCCCTTTCGGATTGATAACGAACATGTGCGGTGTGGTCTTTGCGCCGTAGAGCCGACCGACTTTTCCTTCTGGATCTAACAACGTCGCCGTCGATTGCACTTTATCATCAATGCGCTGCTTTACGGCGTCGGCTTTTGTAAGAAATCCTTGCTGGCCGGGCGCGGATGAACAAATCGACAGCCAGTCGACGCCTTTTTTGCGGTAGGTTTCCTGCAGGCGCTGCATATTTCCGGAATCATAATGCTTGCGCGTGAATGGACAGTCTTTGTTAAACCACTCCAACACCACATACTTCCCTTTGAAATCCGATAGATGATAGGTCTTCCCATCCGCAGCGCCTAACGCGAAATCCGGCGCCTGATGCCCAGGCTCGACTTCGGCATGAGACAACCCGACCGCCAAGGCTCCTACCATCAACCCACTCACGACCGCCACCCGAAAACGTTGTTTCATACACCCTCCTCTTGGATGCTTATGGAGACAATCCCCTAAGAAGATTTTACTTGGAAAAATGGGGGTATGAATCAGGAAAGAGACGACGGTAGCGTTTTTCTTTTCCAGGCCAAACGCAGTAATTCCTTGGCTTTGGAAAGCCGGGAGCTGACGGTGCCCGGGGGAATTTTAAGTTGCTTGGCCAGGGCCTCATAAGAAATCCCCCGTAGGAAATGCCCACGCAAAATCTGCCGATACGGTTTGGGGATGCGGTCGATCGCTTCGTCCATTTGGCTTTTCAAAACTCGTTCATCAAGCGCGTCCGCTACCCGATCCTGTTCCGCAAACGCCACCGGGAGGATCGCTTCATCGCCCCGCGTCAGAGTTTCCAGAGAGATGTTCGGCTTCTGTCGTTGTAAATGGTCGGCCTCGTTCAGCGCGATCCGGTAGAGCCAGGTGTAAAAGGAGGACTGGCCCAAAAATTGATGCAAGCGCTGGAACGCTCTCAAAAAGGCGAGCGAAGCGATGTCCTCGGCGTCCGAAGGAAGTTTTCCCGAAGCCTGAAGGCTACAGATCAAGCGTTCGCGGTATTTTTGAATCAAGACTTCAAACGCAGCACGATTCCCAGCGACGGAAGCTTGAATTAAAAGATATTCCGCGTTGTCGGACAGCGTTGCCGTCACGCGACGGCCTTCCAAACAGGTCCGCACACGTTCCACCAATTCCGGAGGATTCAGGGGCTTGGACACATAATCATCGGCTCCCGAAGAAAATCCGCGCAGCCACTCGTCCGGCCGCCGCCGAACCGTCAACATCAGGATCGGCAAGTCATCGAAGTCAGGATTTTTTCGCAGTTGGCTGCAGAGATCGTATCCATTGGCATCCGGAAGATTGATATCCAAAATCAAAAGCGACGGCCGTTGTCGCTGCAAGCGTTCCATCCCTTCTTCGCCGGTTTGAGCGATGTCGACCGTCAATCCAACTTTTCCTAGAATGCGCTGCACTAGAAGTTGATAATCTTCTTCATCTTCCACATAGAGGATTGAGGACGTTTCCATCGATGTCTCCATAGGCGAATCTTAACCGACGGGCACGGCCGTGGTGTCGGTCTGGCAGACGGTAGTGTCCGCGAGCGGAATCGTAAAGAAGAAGGTGCTGCCTTTCCCCGGCTGACTTCGGACACCGATCGAACCGCCCTGCATCTCCACGAGTTTCCGACTGATCGCAAGCCCCAATCCCGTGCCCTTGGGTCCCTTCACGCTGAGCCGCGCCGATTTGACCTGTTCAAATTTATTAAAGAGTTTCGCCTGATCGGCCTCGGCGATCCCGATCCCGGTATCGGTCACGGAGATCTGTAACAGCTTCTGCGAGGGAGAGGCTTCCGCCTGAATGAGGAGATGGCCGTTGTCGGGCGTAAATTTGATCGCGTTGGAAATGAGATTGACCAGCACTTGATGGACCTTGTCGGGATCCCCATACGCGGCAGGCAAAAGCGGTGGCACCTGAATCTCGCAAGTCACCCGGCGTTCATGCAATTTCGCGGCGAACAGATCGATCACGTTTTGAATCAGCGGACCGATGGGCAAGACTTTGCGTTCCAACGTGATCGAGCCACGTTCTAACGCCGCGACATCGAGCAGATCATTGACGAAACGGGTGAGCCGTTGGGTGTTCATTCGAAGCCGTTGCAGATACATCTCCCAGGTCTGGTTCGAAATCCCTTGGGGAAGCTCTTGCGAGATGACATTGAGATACGACTCGATCGCGCCGAGCGGCGAGCGCAACTCGTGAGTCACGGCGGACACAAAATCTTCTTTCATCCGGTCTAGTTCCCGCAGCTGTTCCGCCATCGTATAGAAAGACCGCGCTAAAAATCCTAGTTCGTCACGCCGTTTCTCCATGGAACCGAGGTTCACATCCCACTGCCCGCGGCCGATACGCTCCGCCATCGTCGCTAAAAACCCGATCGGCCGGGTCCATGATAACGCCAGAAGGAAACACACCGCCAAACTCATTCCGAGCGAAACCAACACGACTTCCACCAGGCGTTTCTGCAACGCCTCTAACCGCTGATGCAAAAGCTCGTCCAAGCTACGTTGTGAAAACGCGACGGAGGCGTTGCCCATCCACTGTGCGCCCAGATGGATCGCCTGTGTGAGCACCAAGACTTGCGCCCGCTCGGACTCGGGAATCCCGTCCTGGAGCGGCTTTCCAATCCGACTCGGCTCCGAATGTGCCAACACCTGGCCTTGCGGATCCACGACACTGGCGCTGACCATCGCGGGGTTCCATTTCGCTAACCAATGGGTGTATTTCACCAGGAGCAGATCGTCGTTGGTCAAAAAGGATTCTTGTGCGATGTGCACCAAGTTCTGCAGAATCGCCTGCTGTTCCGCGCTGGCTTGCGCGCGGATCGAACGCTGTTCCGCCCAATAAAATGAACCGCTCAAGCAAGCAATCGCAACAATCAACAGCGAGGAAAACGTCAACGTCAGCTTAGGAAATAAACGCATTAGGGCATCTCTTTCGACAACACTAGTTCTTTCTGGACTTTGGCTAAGGCGTTCACCGCTTTTCCGTTTTGCGGATCCATACGACTGGCGATGCGCCACTCCCGAACGGCTTCTTCCAATTTACCGCTGGCATACGCCACGAGTCCCGCTTCGTAATGGATTTGAGCCGTTTTGGGATCATGCAAGCGTTGAATCTCAGCCTCCACGACGGTCAGATACGAATGCGCCGACGGATTCGAAGGATCCAACGCTAACACACGGTGAAAGGCTTCACGCGCCTCGGGATATTTTTCATGCTCCATGAAATCGACACCCTTTCCCAGCGTTGTCGCGATGTCGCGCCGTTTTGCTTCCGTGAGAAGACGCGTGCGTTCTTTTTCCACGCCGTTTTCAGCCTGCACCAAATAATAGGCGAGCTGCGGATACTCGGGTTTGGCAAAGGCCACTTGCCGGAAGGCTTCCAAGGCTTGGGCAAATCGTTTCTTCTGGTAAAGCTCCATGCCTCGATTAAAAAGCGTTGCGATTTGAGCCTCATGATTTTTTTCTTCCACCGCCGCATCGGCGCGCGTCGCGTAAGATTCGAAATGCAGAGCTGCCAGCTGCTGAGCGGCCTGAGGCGCCGCATAGGTCTGCTGAACGAGCGCGCGTGCCTTTTTCCAGGCGGTCGACGCCGTGGCATAATCCCCTTGGCCATAGGCATAAAAGCCTTCGAGCGCATAGCGCTCTTGCACTAACAAATCGGAACCTGCCTGCAAGGCGCGTGCCGAATCGCTTTGAAGAAGACTCAATTCCTGTTGCGCACCCACGTGATTCGGTTTTTCAGCGATAATTCGCAGGACTAAATCGTTGGCAGCGAGCAAACGATTCATCTGGCGCTCGACTTTTGATTCCTCTAACCAGCGGGTCCAGCGTTCTTCTTGAACATGCTCTTCGGAATGCGTCGTCTCCTCCAACGCAGCTTCCAGAGGTCGGGTATCCCATTGATTTTTCCCCAGACGTTGAGAAGCTCCACTTAACAAGCTCAAGCGAATTTCGCGGACGACGGCCTGATTCTGTGCCTCGATTTCTCGCAGCGTCAAGGGCACATACTTATGCGCCTCGGCGTTATTCGGATCGGTGCGGAGAACCGCCAGGAAATCGGCCATCGCATCGAGCCACCGGTGATCCTGAAATGCCTGCAAACCCTCGGCTAAAGCCGGAGGCGGCTGTGTCGCGCGCAATAAGCCACAACCCCAAAACACGCAGAGGCCCGTGATCAGTCCTTTCTTCCAGGTTAAATAAAATGGCCGCATCATTAATATTTGATGATGTAATTCACAACCGCGCTCGGCTGCATCACGTTATGAGCATTCCCTCCCGTAGGAACAGACACCGTCACTCCCGTGGTGGAGGCAGCCGTCTGCACACCACTAGACCCGGGCGTCGTTAAAATCGCATTCCCGCCGGCGCCGGAGGCGCCTAAACTTTGATTGATTCCATGCGAGTGACCGGGATCGGCCACGACATACCCGTTGACTGGAAGCTCCTTCGCTAGGAGCGTGTGATTTTCCTCGCCTAACATTTGACCTAAGGCACGATTGGAAAGACCGGTGCTTTGACCTGCTCCAATCGCTGTTCGTCCCCGGAGATCGGGGAGATTAAACGTAGAACTTCCGTCTCCGGGGCCCCAGACGGTCCCGATCGCTTGAAAAAGACCGGCATACAACGTTCGACTGACTTCCGCGCCATCGCATGCCAGCCAGCCCACAGGGGGTTTGGGGGACATGGAACCTCCGAAAGCATTGATGACTCCCGGAGGAATGATAAAACTGTTCACCGCCGGATCGAGCTTGGCGGGCGTGATCGCTCCATCGATAACGGACGCGCTCATCAAAGCGTAGGGCGTAGCATTCAGCGGTTCCGTCGGGCTTAAGACTTGGCCGTCAATTGTCACTTGAATGTACGGTTGAATCGATTGCCATGGAACCGACTGAGATCCGTTGGCAGAAAAATCCAAGGGGACGGAGAACAGACCTTGATTCACAGGCACGTTAGAGAGATTCACCAAAGCCCCGTATTGCGCCGTACCCGAGACATCGGTCAATTTAAAACTCATGTTGTGAGAACCGTTGACGGGAACCCCGGCCTGCTTTAATGTTCCTTGATAGGTAATGTTCAGCGGCACGCTCGCCGCCCAAAGACTTACACCGGTCCCTAAAAGGATCGCCGTTCGAATCAGACTCTTTTTCATAACAAATCCCTTCTGAAATTATCGAATGATCATCAACTTTCCATTTTTTCCATCGACGGAAGATTCCACACGCCATAAATAGACGCCGCTCGCGGCGGGACTCCCATGGGCGGTGAGACCATCCCATTTTTCTTGGTTGAGGGCACCACTCACATCCGAGTGATGCAATTCACGAACCTGCTCGCCGCCCAACGTATAGATGCGGATCCGGCATTCGGATGGCAGGTTATTAAAGGTCATTCCTCCGGCCTCACTGCCGGTCTGGCCAGGGCCGTCTCCGGCATTCGGACCGTGAGGACGCCACGGCGTGGGAAAGACATAGACATCCGACGCACTGCCTTCCGCCCCACCCATGAGCGAATAGACGGAGAATCGCGTGATAGGCGCGGTGACTGTTTTTGCGGAAGGATCGATATGGCTGGAAGGCATCTTCACCCACAGGTGGTGCGTCGTATCCAACGCCCAGAGCGAGAGAGTGCCAGATCGCACCGGCACTGAAGGACCCGTGAGCAAACCGTCTTTTTCATTGAAAGACATCGAGGCCTGCGCGGGAAATGCCAAGGTTTGCAAAGGGCGTCCATCCAGATCGTAGGCGGCGATCTCTCCGAAAGCCACCGGCGTCCGATACGGCCCGCCGGCCTTTTCCGCCTGAGCATTTGCGTCGCGAAGCACCGACGGGTCGGTTTGTAGCGGGTTATTCACCGGATCCGGATTAAAAAGGATCATGGCGTAGTTGGAAAGCGCCGAGCGCGGAATACTCATCGTCAAATTGAAACCACCCAACCCTGCGCTGGGAAAAGTTCCCGACATGAGGTCATTTAAATTGAGCGGGGTTAAAACCACGTTGTCCTGCTGAGGATCTAATGCAGTTTGAAACAACGCGTGCGTGGAACTTTCCAACGTGTACCCGTCGCCGCTCAGCAGCTGCGGATTGATCACGACGTCGTATAGGGTGTTCCCTTGCCAGGCCGTTTGTGGCAGGAGCGTCAAGGTGGGACCTGAGGGATCGTAACTCCATTTCGTCGGAGCGAGGGTATTCTGGACTTGCCCTAGATGATCCAAACGGATCGCAACACTCAATCCGTCCGCCACTGAAGAAAGGTCGAGCGCGTCGGAAAAAGTGATTTGAACAGGCGCTTGGATAGTGACTCCTACTTGCAGGCCACTCTGATAAAACCGGGGAAGTCCGCCCACACTGATTTGGCGAATGCTCAACGCTTGGCCTGCACCCGTTCGCCCTGATAAATAACCGGACGACAAACTCCACAGCGCATCCGATAAAACATAGCCCGCGATAGGTTCGCCGACGCTGAAATCCAGCGTGAAGCCACTGCCTTGAATACCCGACCCGCCTCCTCCGGAGGTAATCAGATCTTTGGTGATCGTAAAATCTCCCCCCGAGGTCTGAGCCGAGGCCGTCGATAAAAACAGCGAAACAAAGAGTGCCGAGAAAACGGCGATGCGCAGCCAACAGCGGTTATTCGGGAACGATAAGTTTAATTTGATCATAAGTCTGCTTCATCATCTTCAAAGCATCTGGATGGGCGGGATCGATTTCCAGTGCTTTGTTAAATTTGGCAAGCGCGTCGGTGAAATGTCGTTTTTTATAATCGCGAAGTCCTTTTTCATACCAGGTCTGAGCCACATATTTGGGATCGGGCTGCTGGGTTTTGAAGTGGAACGTCAGACTTAAATAGTGGCTGTTTCCCATATCGCCCGCGCCGGAGAAGGCGTAATCGATTTGCAATGTTTTGAGCTTTAACCCTGCGCCCATGCGCAATCCGTTGCCTAAATCCCCGCGGGACGTATATCCCCCGCGCAATCCCAGGATTTGAAGCGTCCAAACCTCCAAACCGACGCCCATAAATCGCGGTCCGGCTTTGGGTTGGGTTCCCTCCACAGAAAAAATCACATCTTCACCGAGCCAGGATCCCGTATAAGAAACGCCCGCGGACATCTCTCGGGGAAGCGAAAAGGAATCTTGATCGTATTTCAAAGACGTTCCGGCATTGCGCAGGGCTGCGCCCGCCTTCCATCCGGAAAGCAGATCCCCCCAACGGATTCCTGGCGTGAAAATCACTCCGAGATCACCGGCATACGCGGTCGCACCCACGGTGTCGAGACGCTCCTGGATCCACCGGCCCGTCGCTCCCACGGACACATCAGCCCCGTAGCGCCGCTCATGATACAGTGAACGCGCATACGATAAAGCTACAGACGCATCATGAGCACCCACCTCTTGTGTGGGCTGTCCCATCGCATCATAGCCTTGAAATTTACCCACATTGAAATAGGTAAAACTGCCTGCGAAGGTGCCGAGCGATCCGCGCGGCAACGCATAAGCCCCGAACTCTTCGTTGATATCTTGAAGGTACTGAGCGTGGGCAAATCCGGCTTCCGCGCTCTCTAAGCGCGCCAGCCCGGCAGGGTTCCAATACGTGGCGTAGACATCATCGGCCAGAGCGACTTGGGCTTCGCCCATCGCGATCGCGCGCGGTCCGACCCCTAAGGAAAGAAAATTCGCGGCCGTCGTGCCGGCATCCGCGGCGTGCGAATCAGAAGGAAGGCTTGCCGATAGGACTATCAGCAAGCTTACGCATGTGTACCCTAGGCAGGTTCGGGATTTCGTCATACGGCCCTTAGACCCCAATCCTGTTTTTTTCTTCATTTTCAAGCGCGATAAATAACTCGATTCGCGTCTAATTTTCGATACAAACATCTTCGAAAAATTTTTTCCATTTCGAACAAAAACCTCTGCTCAAAAGCCCTGCGAGCGACCTAGGTCTTTTGTCCGATAACCGTCTACTCTTTTATGTAAGTGTGGGTTGGAATTTCCGACGAAGGCGAGGATACATTATTTAGAAAACCAGAAGCAAAGCCGAAAATCTAAATTTTTAAAACGTCCAAATACCCGCGGATCGTGTTCCAAATCCGGATTTTACTGTCGGCGCCGCGGCGCTCGTAATGCAGCGCGAAAGGAATCTCGCCCGCCTTCGCGCCGCTGCGAATGGTTTTGATAAATAACTCGGCGCCGCCGGCGAAATTGGTTTGTTCGATCAAGCGGTCTTGATAACGACGATAGACGTTTTGCAAAGCACTCAAGCGGTAAGCGCGAAATCCATTGGTGTAGGTTCCCACATTTGGTAATCGAAAACGAAGTTGGAAAAGTAGATTCGCTCCCGCGCTCAAGAACCGCCGTTTCCCTGGAACGCCATGGCTCTCCCCGCCCGCCATTCGATACGACGTCGTCACAACACCATACCCCTCGTCCAATTTCCGAACCAGCGCCGGAATATACGACGGGGAATGCGTGGTGTCGGCGTCCATCGTCACTACGATATCGCTGGGCTGGCCATTCTTCATCACCCACAAGATGCCCGTCCGGATCGCCGCCCCATACCCGCGATTGACCTCATGGCGAAGTGTCTCGATCGGGATCATCGGACTCCATTTCTGAATCACACCCGGCGTCCCATCCCGAGACCCATCATCGACGACAAGAATCCGAAACGGCAACCCCATCGGCTTCAAGGTCTCCGCTAATTCCGGAATTAATTGACCGAGCGCGCGCTCTTCGTTGTAGGCGGGGAGGAGGATGTAGATCATGTATGGAAGGAGATTCTACTTTACCTGGGCGGCAAAACGGCAAACGGCGTGAATCGTAAGTCCTGAGTCGTTAATCAAAAGTGCTATGCAGCGCCATCCAGCGGCGTCGCGTCGTGCGGGGCTTTTTCCCCGAGGATTTTGTCCCTCTGATTCCATACGTGGGTCAGCATCCACATCGCGCCACCGATCACGAGATAATGCCCACTTGCAACACCCGCGCTGCCACTCCAAAGAAGTCCAAAAACAATCGGAATTAGGAATAACAACTGCCCCGCCGAGAAAAATACAAAAGGCCTACTTCGGTTGGGATCCGGAGACGCGCCAAACGGACTATATCGATCATAGGAAGCACGCTTTTTTGGATCCCGCAATACGGCGGCAGCCTCATCGATAACACCCATAAGTCCACGAATGATGTATTGCGTTTCGTCCATATTTTCTTGGGCAAAGCGATCATCCAGACGCCATTGAGTCACAAATTCCCGCTCACGTTCCGTTGGCAAGACGTCGAAAGCGCGGGGAGGTACTTTTTTCAGACGATTAAACTCCAAATCATCCAAATATTGCGCTGCATCGACGTGCAATAAACGCATCAGTTCTCGGAATTTTGAAGTGATCATCGAGGACTCCGTTCTCTTATCTTCAATTCCAAGAACTCCATAATAGTCCTGCTCATACGAAATGCTGGGATCAAATAGGGGTGTTTCCTCTGTCGATGCCATGTTGATCGATACCGGCCCATTCGAATCCGCACCATGGCCCTCAAAAATATGCAGAAAGACCTTATACAAGGATGAATTTTTTAGATTTAACTCGCGATTAATCGCTTGCCAATGAGTCGAACTGAAAAGTCGATCTTTCCATTGATTCCAGGAATTATAGAGTGACGGATCAAAAAGAACCGTTCGGGCGATGTCCAAGGCGCTCATCCGGGCCAGAACCTTCCCGATGGGGTTGTATTCAGCATCGCGGTAGCCGTCGCGGTGAATTCTTCCTACGCGGCGGGCCGTCTCATAGAAATGCATCATGGGATGAACAGCTCGGGCGTCGCCGAGGTCTCCTAACATTTCCCATGCATCCTCGGCTCGTGAATTTCCATACATCGGGTCCCGCCCCCAATCCTTACGATATTCGAGATCTTTAAGAAGCACCGCCAAATAACGTTCTCGGATTGCATCATCCACGGTGCTGACAGGACTTCCAATCACAACTCGGGGATCTTTCACCATGCCTTCCTGTTCAAAGACAATCTTAAGTGCACTCAAAAAGAGTTTTCTCCAAGAGCTTAATTTCTCATTGTCTAAACAGGCAATTAGAAAGGTGACGATCACGGTGCGCGCCGCGGGGTGCACACGCGCCATATGACCTAACGCGCCGATCAATTCGTCAGCATGGAATTTATGTTCACGGATTCTAGTCTCTAGAATGTCAATGGTTCTGTGACCATACTGGATTACCCACGGATGCAAGGACCAGGACGGAATGAGATGTCTATCTACAGCCGCGAAAAGCAGCTCCAGAGCACGTCGGGTTGTTGCTATATCACTATGGGTATCAATATAGCCTTTAGCGAACATGTAAGGGATCGTCCCGACTGCGACGTGCATCAGCCATTTGTCTTCAAGTCGACTCTCCTGTCTAACCTGCCTCATGAGTCGTTCCATGCTCTCCAGAATTTCAGGCAACTTTCCGTGCATGGCGAACTGATCGATTACATCTCTAAATTTTTGCTGATCTTCACGCCACCACATACTTTGCTCGGTTTCTATATTCTCTGGATCGAACCGCACGTCATTCCAGGCATAAGAAAATTGCCCATATTCGCGCCGATCGATTCCTTGGCCGGGACCATGAGGACGTGACATGTAAGGGAAGAGAGATTCATAAAAACGCTGTAAATGATCGGGCTCCTTTTCATAAAGAGGCGACCCGCTTCTATAGGCCGAAGCATCAAACCGATCCTGTCCAAAAAAGGTACGCCCTTTTTGGGCAGCGCCGTACCCATAGAAATATTGCGTAAAGCGTTGACCCGCCGCACGGTCTTGCCATTCATAAAGGACCCGCTCGTCCATGGGCCGGTTATTTCTTTCGGATTCCGCCTCCGATTCTGGCCCGTGGTTGACGAGATGAATTCCATTCAGCTGAAGATCATATTCGCGCCCATTAAAAATTCGATTTCGTATAAAAATATATGCGATCGCGGTCCGGTCATTCCCTTTCTGAAGATCCTGCCACGCCTGTCGCCGAAACGCCTCCCCGTTGTTTTCAAAACGCAAAGCCATCTGAATAATGTCATTCAACCAAGCCGCGCTGGCAAAAGGCTGTTTTGGGTATTTTCTCAATCCATCAAGCAGGGCAAACAGCTTCCATGATTGATAATCTTCCGGAAACGATCGCTTAATCCACGGATCCCGATGTATCTTGGAGGGTATTAGGGGAGATAGCATAGGTTCGTGCTGAGCAAAAGCATGATCAATTGCATCTTCCCCGACAAAATATAAAAGCCATCCGAGAATCGTGCATCGACTGGAACGGCTCCTCCAATCGTGAACAGACCAATGCTCCCGAACTTTGCCGTCTGGAAAATTCGGAAAATAAAAAGTTTCCAGCTCTTCCATAATTTGGTTTCGAATTTCCGCGATTCGGGGATTTTCCACTTTTTTCTGCACAGGGCCTGATTCTTCCGGGGACAACGAAATCCAAGATTGTTCGGCCAGGTTGGGGTATTGAGGAACATAGCCCAGCGTGGCCTGATAATACCGCCGATAACGGGACTCTGCAGCCAAACGAATCAAGCTTCCCGACGCGTTCAACTCCACGAAGTGGAGGACCGGCATTAATAGGTTGTCCAGCAATGCGCGATTAATTGAAAACAGCTCATAGCCGAACTGAGCAACGCGTCGTGACCACTCATCAAATGAGAAGGACTGTAAAAAACGAAGTATTTCATCCCGACTCAGCGGGCCGTTACGGGCCGGCGTCGGCCCCATCGCGCGGATGATCCGTCCTTCTACGGATGCGCTTCCTACTCTGGACGCAAACCCATCCAAAGCGCGGCGGGTCGCTTCGTGTTGCTCGTTCGTCATCAAAATCATTGCTTCTAATATTTCACCCAGAGACGATGGCAATAACCGAAGGGTGGCCTCGATGTGGGATTCTTGACTTGCATGCGGTGCGCCGACCAAATAGCTATCCAGGAAATCCTCGCCCCCAAATATATCCGCTAAATAATGGCGTTGTTGATGACGCGGGATTCCGCTTCCATCGGCCTTTTCCATGCGTCGTCCGATTTCCGCCATCGTTCCGGCATAGGCGGTGAATTCAAGATCTCCCAGGGTGGGTGTTTTCCGTTTTTTGGCAAATTCACTGAGCAGGAAACGATGTTCTGCTTCGTGCAGGGCTGCCAAGAAAGGGTCGACCTTGAGTTGTTGATTATTGACCACGACCACTTCTTGCGCGTTGGAAAGAGGCGTGAACCCGCCTGTTATCGTTGTGTCTTCCGACCGCGGAGCCACTTCAATGACGGAGTGAAACCCGTTCCATTGAATGGGAATATAACGACGAATCGGCGCAAGAAGAATCAAGGGCTCCTGCCCTCTCGGCTGTTGAGCTTGGAAATAAAATGCATATTGATAGATTCGGAAAAATCGCCGCAGCCATTCAGCAGATCCGTTCATCTGTGTAATTCTCACGGGCCCCATCATAGTAGACGACGCCAAGAGGGAATCCAGATGGAATCGGAGTTGACGTCGAATCTCAGGATCCTGATCAAGCGTTTTCCAACCCGCCAGCACAGTAAAAAGGTCCGCGACCACCGCATCCTGAGGCATTCCTCGGGCGTAATTCAACAGAAGACCAAAGATTTGATCAATCGCTGCGCGGTCTTCCGGCCGCGGAGAACGCCACGCCGCTTGCGAACGGGACGTCTCGTCAGTTGGGATGGCGGAGTTCAAACCCGCCCATAATCGTTTTTCAATTTCATCCTCTGTTTCTTGTCTGTCTGAATGATGACCTTGGGGCGCTATTCCCACACTCAATGCTAATAGCAATGTTCCAAGAAGTAGCTCAGATGATTTTATGTGAATCCCAAAATGATGAGCCGCTAGCGCAGCGATCACGCCGAGGGCCACCAAGATACCGGCGCGAGCAGTGATTGTCTGTGGGTGTAAAAAAACGTTGGCGGGCGCGCCCAAGGCTTGAGCGTCAAAAACAAGAGGACTTACATGGGATGGGAGCATCTCCTTAGAAAACGAAAAGGACACGGCCCCGATTTCTACAGCCACCAAGCAGGGAATCAACAGAACAACCATGATGCGCGTGAAAAATCTAGACATGGGATACAAACGCAGACCCTGACTAGGTCTCGGCATGCATTCGAAACTACTTAATTTTACAGTGGGAAGGTGTTTTTTAGTAGACCCAAAGTTCGACGGCGAAAGACCTAATCCTGCCGGACAAAAGGCCCTCCACGGACCGTCGAAGAAATCGCGTTTTGTTCGGAGCAGATTTCTCGAAGGGAAGAATTTTTTTAACCCGTCTATTTTTCAAAGTAAGCACGTTGCAACTTCATCCGAGCTCGCGCCAGGCGCGATTTCACCGTACCGACCGGTATCGTCAGGAATTTTCCAATTTCCTCATAAGAACATCGTTCCATGTCCTTCCATAAAAGCAACGCGCGTTCTTCGGGTTCTAATTGACTCAGCGCCGCTTGAAGGCGATTTTGTTCTTCCGAGCGCTCCAAGGACCGATCCAAGGCCGGCTCCTGCATCGCGGGCTCCGGCTGCTCCGGCCACTCCGGCACCTGGATCGCCAACCACCCCCGACGCGCGCGTCGCTGATTCCTTCGGACGCGGTCCTTCCAAAGATTAACACAGATTCTATAAAGCCAGGTGCTGACTTGAGCATCGCCTCGAAACTCGGAGTAATGCTTAAAGGCCTTTACAAAAGTGTCTTGAGCCAAATCTTGCCCCTCGGCCAGATTCCCGCCCGATAGACCCACCGCCAACGTATAAATTTTGGGGCCGTTGGCACGCATGACCGCTTCAAACGCGCAGATTTTGTAAGTGGTTTGGCATCCTCCCTCGAAAACCAGGGGATTCATCGGTAGGCTTATCATCGCACCTACCATCGAAACCCAAGTTTAAACGAGGGACCGCCCATCCAACGCCATCCGTGCCCTTGCGTAATGATCGGAGCTGCATGCGTGTAATCGCGCTGTAATCCGGTCAAATCGATGGAAGGTGTTTGTTGGACGAAACCCAAGAGACTATACCCCGCAGAGAGTGTAAAGCCCCGCGGCCAACCCATCGTAATACCCGCTTCACTTGTGATTCCTGGAGACCACTTTGTAGAAGAACCAAAATCTCCATCGAAATGAAAGCGATACGCCGCCGGGCCCAGCTTCGCGTAAGGAGTTAATCCAAAACGTAACCGTTTTTCGAGCCGAGCGACCGGCGCGATATAGGCAACGCTGCGCCTGATCTCGGTATATTGATAATAAGAAAACCCATTATTATCGACGAAGACTTGATATGAACTAAAAAGTCGACGGCCCTCGATGCCAATGGCCAACGTGGGTGAAAGATAGTATTCCAGAGAATGAGGAAGGTTCGTAGCGGATCCTTCTTCGTAGTAATTCAAGAATGACCCCTTACGATCAACCGTGTGATAAAACGTCATATCCAACCATTCAAACGCCCAACGGGTTGGCGGTGGCGCGTAAATTACCGTCGGCGTGCTAGCTTGAACTTGCACGATGGACTTTTGCGTCTCGGCCATGAGTTCCTGTAAGTCATTTTTGGCGTCCTGATACGCTGCCGGTTGGTCGCCATACTCTTGAACGACCTTGTTCCACGCTTGCTTGGCTTCTTCATTGTGGCCGAGCGTCCGCTGACAAGATCCTAAACGTAGATAGGCATTCGCTTGCAGGGTCCGGCTGGCGTCGCGCTGCTCCACTACTTTTTGATAGAGCGTAATGGCACCCATTAAATCGCGGGCCGTGGTTTCTTTAAAGAGGGCCTCTTGGTAAACCGTGTCCGCTGGGGCGTCCGGCGCAGCGGCCTGAAGCGGCAACGGGAACCAGGTCATCGCGCATACAATCCATAGAAACGTTTTCATAAAATTCTCCTTCGTGATGATATTCGAAACGTCTCCATGAGTGTAGTGAGATTGGTTTCGAAGGATGTCACGAGGATGAAAAAGGATGTAAAAGAAATGTGAAAAGTTGTGAAATCGTCCGCGAACAACGTGAGCGGACGGTCGCCGGATGTTTGGAGACCGTCCGCGAACACATTCAGTAGACGATCGCTGGGGGGCAGGAAACCTTTATTCGGCAAATTTGTACCCGCCGTTGTGGACGGTAATGATCTTGGGGCCGCGCCCCTCTTCCGACCATCCTAATTTCCGCCGCAGCGAGCTGACCTGGGTGTCGACGGTGCGCGTGCTGGGCAGCTCATCATCGAATTTCCAGACTTCTTTTAAAAACCGCTCTCGGGAAATCACTTCGTCTTTGTGCTCAATTAAAAACTTGAGAATCTGAAATTCTTTCGACGTCAAATCCAATCGGGTTTTACCACGGAACGCTTCCTGACGACGGAAATCAATCACCCACGAACCGCTCTCGTATTTTTCCAACGAGGGCGCTTGCGGGGTTCGCCGCAGCAACGCCTTCAAACGCGCCACTAATTCTAAAATGCTGAACGGTTTCGTCAGATAATCATCGGCGCCCACATTGAATCCCACCACTTTATCGGTGTCCTGACTTTTCGCCGTAAGCATCAACACCGGCGTTGAGATCCCTTGCGCGCGGAGCTGCCGGCATATTTCGTAACCCGTCATCTTTGGCAGCATCACATCAAAAATAAATAAATCGAACCCATCTTGCATGGCTTTCTCCAGCCCACTGGCTCCGTCGGATGCAACGTTGACTTCAAATCCTTCTAGTTTTAAATTATTGACCAACAACTTGGACATCTTCGCGTCATCTTCAACAATCAGAATACGTTTCATGGTTTCTCCTTCAGCGGAAATCGGACTATGAAAGTGCTGCCCACGTCCTTTTGGCTGCGCACGGAGACGACACCGCCATGCGCCTGAACGATATGCCGCACTAACGAAAGCCCCAGCCCCACCCCATTGGTTTTTTGATGCTCGGTCGCTGAACGGCCACGATAAAAGCGCTCGAAAACGAGTCCGATCTCGTCGCTGGGAATACCGTACCCTTGATCCTTGACCTCGAGAACGGCGTCGCCATTGTCCTGACGCAGCGACACGGCCAGCGACGTGCGCTCGACGGGCGAGTATTTAATCGCGTTGTCCAACAAATTTAAGATCACGCGCTCCATCGCGTCCGAATCGACCGAGGCGAGAAAGGGTGTTTGGCTTGATTGAAATGTCGTGTGAACATCACGTGGACCGACACTGCGAAGACAACGGTCGAGTGTTGTTTGCGTCAGGGTCACGAGATCCGTCTCCCGGCGATGATAGGGCTTGCGATTTTCCAACAACCGGGAGAAGTCCAATACTTCTTCGATCAAACCTTTGAGCCGATCCGTTTCCTCCGCCAACATGCCGTAGTAATCTTCAACTTCTTCGTCGGATTGATAGCGTTTCAATTTTAGCGTTTGACCGACCAAGGAAATAATGGACAGGGGCGTTTTCAGCTCATGAGAAATACTGGCGACAAACCCAGCTTTGAGCTGCGCCACCTCCATCTCACGCCGGACCGCATACCACACCGTATAGAGAGCGACGAGGATCACGATCGCGGCCAAGGCCACCATCGCCAAGTAGACCTTTTGCCGCTGAGACACCGCCCGTTCCACCGGATAATCACGACGCTCGCCCATCTGAAGCATAAGCGTGGGCAGAACATTTTCCAAGGGACGCTGCCACGCCCATCGCGCGGCCGCCGGTTGCGGGGACGAGGCCAAGGGCGTCCCGTCGGGTAAACCGATCCGAAAATCGATCTGAGAGGCGGCTGCCAGGGGCTGGAGATCGCGCTGCCATTTTTCGACTAACGGCAACGTCGGCAGCATTGCTACCAAACTAAATCGGCGCTCCTCATTGCGTGGATCTACATAGGGACAATAAATCACCGCTGAATTTTTCACGGAGAGCAACAGCGTAGGAACATTCAATCGATGCGCTGATGCAAGTTGTGCGTGCAGGGCAACCCAGCGTGTGCGCATAAACTCGCCGATGTCGCGCACCTGCGCTTGGCGCTGACGCCAGTGATCCAGCGTTTCGTCCGCCGCACGTCGCTGCGCCCCGGAAAGAATTTGCTTTTCTTTTTCCAGGCGGTCAGCGATGTGATGACCGTAGAAATCTTCCATTCGCCAGGCGAGCGACCAATGCCCAGCCAGTAAAGTCTGCAGGGTTTTGAGATCCAAGGCGGCGGCCTGAGCTTGCTGGCCGGCTCCCTGCCAAAATTCAGCGAGCTGCAGCGCGGTGGTCAATCCGTAAGGATCGCCATTCTCCGTCAGCTCGGAATCAAAGTCAGTTAGGATTTGCTGATAAGCGGCCTCGGCTCGGTCGCGATCGCTAGTCTTCGAGAGGCATCCCGCCATCCGAGTCAGCAAGGAAGCCTTCCATCGGGGATTCTTCACAGTCGCTAAAAGAGTTTCGTACTCTTGAGCGGCGACGGAGAAATCGCGATCTTGAAACTCGGTTCGCTCCGCGGCGCGCAACCGTGCAGCCTGTGCGAGCGGAAGATCGGGCAGCGCAAAACGGCCAGCGGGCGGCACCTCGAGATACGGGAATAGAACCTGATCCTGTGGATCCAGAAGGATCAACGACGAAGCCGTCTCTTGCCGCTTTAATTCCTTCAAAGCCGCGATGTCCGGCGCGGCCAGTGAGGAATGGTTTTGGGTGTAATCGATATAGGGCTTTAAGAGCGCGCCGATAGATTCTTGAGCGCGTATTTGAATCGAGGCGGAGGCTTCGCTGATGCGCTCCGCCGCCTGGCGCCGCAGCAATGTCGTCTCCGTGCGAATCGAATGAACCCCCAACGAGACAAGAAACCCCGTCGGCAAAATAATGCCGATCAAAAACAAAACGATCACCTTCGCCAAAGGCGTCCGCCAGAAATGCAGCGGCGGAGCTGGAGATTCCTTTCCAGCACAGTGGGATCCGAAGCTTGGAATTCACGTGACTTGAAGTCGCGGC
>JADMIO011288063.1_pt1 | contig 112516 bp, 98 predicted proteins | sample 8958161 | NCBI WGS metagenome assembly JADMIO01 (sample SAMN16585339, study PRJNA669376) | soil metagenome | isolation source: Crop rotation soil | place: USA: Cullars Rotation, Alabama | collected 2011
GCCGCGACTTCAAGTCACGTGAATTCCAAGCTTCGGATCCCACTGTGCTGGAAAGAAGGTCAGAAGGCGCAGTTTTAGCCGCGCCAAGCTACGCGCGATGCGCGGCACGTCGAAACCGTCCTCGCGCGGGTGAAGAAGAAGATCATGTGTGCCTGCGAGCGTTGCAAAGGCGCTTGCATGCAGGACCGGCAGGCTTCTCGGGTCTTGCGGATCGTCGAGGAAGCGGCGGCGCACCTGCCGGATCAGATCGTCATCTAACGGCCGTCCCGCGAGATCCGCGATCCTATCGCGGGCTTGCGTCACCCACTGCCGCGCGGCGCGGGCATACAGCATGATGCGCATCACCCCGCCGGCGCGCAGAACGCCCGCGAGCTTCGTCCAGCCGGCTTCCGGATCGGGCAAGTGGTGCAGGACACCGGAGCAGAAGATCGTATCGAACCGCTCGTTCAGCGAGCCGACGTCATGCAGGTCCAAACGCTGGAAACGAATGGACGGCAAGCCGAGTGCGGCGCATTGCCGGCGAGCATAGGCAAGGCTCGCTTCGCTGAGGTCGATGGCCGTAATGGTGGCATCCGGAAAGTCGCGCGCAACCTGGGCCGCTTCGCTGCCCGTGCCGCATCCGGCGATCAGAATCGTGGCACGCAGCGGAAGAATATCCGGACCGCCGGGATCGAGACGCCGGACGAGTTCGGGCAGGCGATCTGGTGCGGCCGGGGCCATGACACGGCGCCATTGCGGATAAGGCCAGCGCTCATAGCCTTGCGCGACCGCGCGTGTGGTTGGATGGACAAAACCGTTCGTATCGGCGAGCGAGTTCGGAGCGGGCGGAGTGTAGGCATGTTGGAAGGGGTGGCACGCATCTCGACCAAGTCGCACACGTTCCTCTTCGTCGAAGGGCCACGCGCCGCCGTTCAGCTGCGCCTGCTGCGCCAGCGCTTGCGTGAGGCGCGGATAGATAGGCCAACGCGCATTAAGAAGCACGCTGCGCCGTATGCGGGTCAGCACGATCTCAGCACCTGCGACGAACACAGGGGCTTCATCGAGGAGCGCGAGCGCGAGCTCGTCCGCTTCGAGATGCGCCGCGAGGGCATTGCATGCATCCTCGGAAGTGGCTGTGTTCCACCAGGCTTCCCGCATCACCAACAACCATCCGGCAATGCTGACCGGATCCGGAGCGACCTGTGGGTCCCGGATCAAGCGATGAAGGTCTCCTCGAAGTTCTGGGCCGGCCTGTGCCGGAAATTCGCCGAGGAGAGAGGCAAGCAGAACGGCGGTTTCGGAATCGTCCGGGCGCTGACGATATGCGGCGCAGGCCTCTCGGACTGCCGCGTCGGGCCGGCCGAGAGCCCAATGCACACGCGCCGACGTTGCTAATGAAGGGTCTGTGACGCCGGCTGTCTTCATGACCGCCGTCGCAGAAGCGATAGGAATACTGTCGCGGCCGCGGGCACGCGCCCACTGCCGCTCGCCCTCGCTAGAAACGAGGTGCGTACCTTTGCCCAGGTCTTCATACGAAGATCGGCGTGGGGAAAATCTAGAAGCTGTCCGTTTGGTTGTGAAGCGGCAGCGCCTTACATGCCTAGGCTTGAGCCTCCGTGGAGGTACGATCCCAGGCTGCGCGGCCGCGGTGTGTCGATGTAGCTGCCAAAGCACCGCTTCTTGGCCGGCGCCAGAAAGCGGCATCCCGGACAACACAACACCGTCTGCCGGCGCAGAAGTTTCCGTATCGGCCGCTTGTGGCGAATTTCCAGCGCCACTCCGCAGTTTGGGCACGGATCGCCCACATGCAATCGTCTATTCATCGGCAGCCTCAACGCGCTGGCTGCCCCCCATGAACACCCGACAACGCAGATAACGCAGATCGGTTTCGAGTTGTTACCGAATGTTCGTGACAAAAATGAGGTCAATCAACCCCCTACAGCCGACTTTCCGGAGCACGCAGGCAGGTGGTAGCGTGCGCCTCGTTCCACAGAAAACGAGGGGTCAGCCATGGGAAAATGGGTTAGCAGCCTTGGTCTTGCTTTCGTCCTGATGTCGAGCGCGGCCATCGCGCAACCGGTCGCATATCCGCCCAATGAAATGGGCGTGAATATGGGCCACTGGCATCTGAATTCGAAGGACCCGGAAGCCAACAAGAAATTCTTTGTGGCGCTCGGCGGCCGCGTCATCAAGCGTGGCGAGGCCGAAGTCGTACTCTTCCCGGGCGTGGTTGTGTTCTTGCAACGCGGCCAGGGTGGCGCCGGTCCGACAGGCGGTACGATCGGCACGGTGGTCAACCATGTGGGCTTCGTCGTGCGCAATGTTCAGGATTCGCTCGCGCGTTGGAAGGCTGCCGGCATTCTGCCCGAACCAAGCCCGAGCGGCCGTCTCGATCAGGCCTACATCAATACGCCGGATGGCTTGCGGATCGAGATTCTCGAAGACAAGAACATGCCTTGGGCGATCCGCAACGAGCATATCCATTTCTCCGCACCGCAATCCGAGGTTGCGAAGATGCAGGGCTGGTACGCGAAGGAATTCGGCGGCTATGCCTGGACGCGCAACAACGCGCCGGTCGTCGAACTGCCGGGCGTTCAGCTCCGTTTCGCGGTGGCGGACAAACCGCAAGTGTCGACTGCCGGACACGTGCTGGATCACATCGGGTTCGACGTGAAGAACCTGGAAGCGTTCTTGAAGAAGCTCGAAGCCGATGGCGTGAAGATCGAACGTCCGATCCAGAAGAATGCTCAGACGGGCGCGGCGTTGGCTTTTGTGTCCGATCCTTGGGGCACCATGATCGAATTGAACGACCGGCCGGAGCCGATTCAATAGCGACCACAGATCGAGGAGAAAACGTCATGACGAAATGGATAGTGAGCTTTGGTCTTGCGCTGGGCCTGATGTCGGGCACGGCACTGGCTCAAGTGGCGCCGCCAAATGAGATGGGCGTGACCATGGGCCATCTGCATATGAACTCGAAAGATATCGAGGCGAACAAGAAGATCCTCGTGGCCATGGGTGGCGTCGCCGGCAAGACCGGCAATTTCGAGATCGTGAAATTCCCGAATGCGATCGTGTTCCTGAATCAAGGGCCCGGCACGACGGCGCCGGTTGGCGGTTCTGTCGGCACCGTGGTCAATCATTATGGATTCCTCGTGCCCGACGTGCAGGCCGCGATGGTGAAGTGGAAGGCTGCTGGTGTGCCGGTCGAACCCGGCGGCAATGGCCGGAAGGATCAGGCCTTCGTCACCACACCCGACGGAATGCGCATCGAGATTTTGGAAGACAAGGCGCAGGCCGAGCCGATCAAGAACCACCACATCCATTTCTATCTGCCAGAAGCGGAAATCCCGAAGGCGCGCGATTGGTATGCGAAGACCTTCGGCGGCAAGCCCGGTATGCGTGGGACCAATGTCGCAACCGATCTGCCGGGCGTGAACATGTCCTTCTCGAAGAGCGACACGGCACTGCCCTCGACCAAGGGACATGTGCTCGACCATATCGGCTTCGACGTGAAGAACCTCGAAGCCTTCTGCAAGAAGCTCGGCGATAGCGGCGTGAAGGTGGACCGTCCGTATACGAAGAACCCGCAGAGCGGAACCGGCATCTGCTTCATCTACGATCCTTGGGGCACGTATATCGAGCTGAACGAACGCACCCAGCCGCTCTAACAAGGCTGTTCAGCGTCATGAAAGCGCCGCCGCGCTCTAAGCCGGCGGCGTTTTTCTTTTCTGCCCCGGAAAGAACAGGTCCAAGGCTCCAAGAACGACGCCGTAAAATCTAACATGCTGGAGCAATTTACGTTTTTGTACGGACGATCCGGTTCAATGTCGGACCGCGATCCTGTGATTTACCGCAAATTTACTTGTGACGCCGACACTAAGCTCGGGGCGATTCGATGGGCTTGGGGCTCTTTTTCCATGTCCTTGTTGACCGTGGTTGTGTGCTGGATAGCAGCGTCTTGCGTATTGACGCCGGCGATTGGCGAGTTCATCGCCCGCGGCGATAGGGCTACGTCTGACTATCCAATGCGGCGCGCTTCAGCGCAAACGCGAGCCGCCGCAATACTGTCGATGCACCGTGCGGCAATCCCATCGCAGGTGAGCTTCGACCGCCGGCGCAAGGCTATCCGCTACGGCCGGCGCTAGAGCCAATTACGTTTGAATCAAGCCAAAGCCAACGTTGCTTGAGCGGATTTCGGGAACGACATCCGCGCAATTGATGGCGTTGCTCTTGAACGTGACCGTCAGAATATCCCAGAGCGCGCGCATCTCCGGATTGAGCAGGATGTCATCGATGATGATGTATCTGGGCTGGAGCAGGAGACAATAAAGCCCGAGATTGGTGAGCGTCGGCAGGAAGCGATGATCGGCATCGATATACAACAGGTCGATTGGAGCGCCGACCGCGAGTACGGCTTCTTTGACGATCGCAGGTCTGTTGGCATCGCCGGTCAATTTCTTCAAACGCGGAATGCTGTGGAGGTCGGGATTCCTGTCGACGATGTCGATGGTGACCAGGAGAGGCTCCGGTCCCTCATCCATCATGCCGCGCAGCATGGCCGTGGCTGAACCGCCGAAATTGGTGCCGATCTCGACAATCCGCTTGCAGACATGCGTGCGCACGAAGCCCGCAAGGAACGGATAGTAAGGGCCCGGCGCATCGTGAAATTTCGTCCAGTCGGCGGGACCGTACACCGCGCCTGAAATGTCGATGGTTTGGCCGACCGTCCAAGCGTGCCGGATTTTTTGCTTCAAGATCGCTGTGCCGGCGCGGGATCTTACATCGTCGGCTGCCGCGGCCCAGCGTGCATCTAGATCATCGGTGGATGGTTCCGGATCGCCGTAGCGGACAAGGCGACGGCCGACACGCACAGCAAATTTTTCAAAACGACTCAAGCAAAGGTCGCCAATTGGGATACTCGGTGTTTCTATCATGCGGACTCTTTAGCGACGAGTACGGTTTGGCATTTGCGCCAACACATCGCAGGTATGAGCGCGGATTGGTTAAGTCATCTGCGATGTGGAAACGCGGTTAAGGCCGCCGGTAGGGACGATAGACCGGCTCCCACATCAGCGAAGCGATGGCGTCGGCATCGAGCGGCGTGTCGTCTTTGCGGGCGAGGCCGTCGCGGACGGCTTGGCGAGCCACCGCCGTTGCGACCGTAAGCGCGACAGAACGCAGCTCACTGACCGGCGGCAGCAACCGTCCGCCGCCGATTCTGGCTGGCGATAAGGCTGCGAGCGCCTTGGCTGCCGCCATGAAGAGGGAATCGGTGACGCGATGGGCATGCGCCGCGAGGACGCCGAGCCCGAGCCCCGGAAAGATGTAGGAATTGTTGGTTTGATCGATGGGGATGGTCTGGCCGTTCCAGGCGACCGGGGCGAAAGGACTGCCGGTGCCGATGATGGCGCGGCCATCGGTCCAGCGTAGCAAATCCTGCGGCGTCGCCTCGGCGCGCGAGGTAGGGTTTGACAGTGGAAAGATGATCGGGCGTTCGGTCGCTTGCGCCATCTTGCGCACCACCGGTTCGGTCAGCATGCCGGGCTGGCCAGAGACGGCAATCAGCGCCGTCGGCTGTGCGTTCGCCACGACGTCTTCGAGCTGGATGTGCCCGGGCTCTCGCAGCTTCCAACTCGCGACGGCGGCACGCGGTTGCACGAAAGGCCGCTGTCCGGGTTGGATGTCGTTCATCCCTTCGAGGAGCAACCCGTCGCGATCCACCGCGAAGAACCGGCGCCTGGCCTCCCGCTCCTCCATTCCGGTCTCGGTCATGGCCTTGAGCAAAAGCGAGCCGATTCCGCAGCCGGCCGAGCCAGCGCCCAGGATAACGATGCGCTGTTCGCGCAGCGGTACGCGCGTCACCTCCGCGGCTGCCATCAGCGTCGCCGCCGCCACCGCCGCCGTGCCCTGGATGTCGTCGTTGAAGCTGCACAGCCGCTCGCGATAGCGGTCGAGCAACCGCGCCGCATTAGCGCCGGCGAAATCCTCCCATTGCAGAAGTACGCTCGGCCAGCGTTTCACCGCCGCATCGACAAAGCATTCGACAAAATCATCGTATTCGCGGCCCCGAATGCGCTCGTTGCGCCAGCCGATATAGAGCGGGTTGGCGAGGCGCTCGGTATTGTTCGTCCCGACATCGAGAAGGACGGGAAGGGTCTCGGCGGGGTGAATGCCCGCGCAGGCCGTATAGAGAGCAAGCTTGCCGATGGGGATTCCCATGCCGCCGGCGCCCTGATCGCCGAGGCCCAAAATACGCTCGCCATCGCTGACCACGATAACGCGCACCCGGTCGAAATGCGGGTTGGCAAGGATTTCCGGAATGCGCGCCTTGTTGGGATAGCTCAAGAACACGCCGCGCGCCTTGCGCCAGATCTCGCTGAACCGCTGGCAGCCTTCACCGACGGTCGGCGTGTAGACTATCGGCAGCAGCTCTTCGAGATGCCGCGTGAGAAGCGCGTAGAACAGGGTCTCGTTCATATCCTGCAGATCGCGCAGGAAAGCATAGCGCGCGAAGTCGGAGTCGAAGCCGCGCAGCGCCTTCAGACGCCGCGTCACCTGTTCGTCGAGCGTGCCGACATGCGAGGGCAAAAGCCCATGCAGGTGAAACGCGTCGCGTTCGCTTTCCGTGAAAGCGGTGCCTTTATTCAGCAGCGGACGGTTCAAGAGATCGAAGCCTGCGAGATCGACTTCCAGGGCTTCGTTAGCGGTGGACATGGCTGTGCTGGAAAAGGGCGCGCCCGTTCCTTATCGGGGAGAATGTGAAACCGGTCAAACGACGGCTTAGGGTTTAGGGATATCGGTCAGGCGAACCGCGCTGACGATTGCACCGAGCAACGAGAAAGCTACCGCAAGCCACAGCGCATCCGCAGCATGTCCTGCCGTGTTCGCAAAAACCAGCGCCGTCAGACCGGCACCGACCGTTTGGCCGAGCAACCGCGCCATCGCCTGCATGCCGGAGGCGCCGCCGCTACGCGACCGCGGTGCCGATGCCTGGATCGTTCGGTTGTTCGGCGATTGATAGAGGCCGAAACCGGCGCCCGCGAGCGCCATGCGCCAGGCGACGTCCAGCGTGGCGTCCATGGCCGGCACCAGCGCGAGCGCGCTCAGCCCGCAGGCAAACAGCACGAGCCCAACGAGACCAAGAAGCCCCGCCGGATACCGGTCCGAAAGCCGTCCGGAATAGGCGGCGAGTACGGCGGTTGCGATCGGCAGCGGTGTCATCAGCAGCCCGGTTTCGACAGGCGAATAGCCGACGGCCTCGAGATGAAACGGTAGCGCGATGAAGCTGAGCGTTTGCGCCGTGAAGGAACAGATGGAGGCACCGATCGACAGCGCGAACATCGGGATGCGCAAGAGATCGACCGGCAGAAGCGGCGAGGGCGCCTTCAGCTCGCGGCGGCAGAGCACGATGCCGGCAGCGACCATCAGAAAAAACTCCGCGCTGACGACGAGGGGCGATACCGGTCGCGCCAGCGTATCGATGATAGCGATCAGCATACCGAAGGTGACCGTCGACAAAGCCGCAGCCGTAGCGTCGAAAGGGTGCGTCGCGCGCGGCGATTCCGGCAGCGCCGCCTGTCCGATGATCACGGCGGCAACGCCGAACGGCACCTTGATGGCGAACAACCAGGGCCAGGGCGCAACCGCCAATATCGCGCTCGCAATGGTCGGACCGATGGCCGCGGAGACGGCAATGATGACCGCATTGATTCCGATCCCGTAGCCGAGCCGGTTGATCGGATGGATATGGCGCACCAGCGCCATGTTCACGCTCATGACACCGGCCGCACCTAAGCCTTGCGCCACCCGCATCGCGGTCAACACGAGCAGCGAGGGCGCCAGCGCGCAGCCCAAAGACGCGGCGGTAAAGAGCGCGAGCCCGGCGGTGTAGATGCGCTTGTAGCCGATGATGTCGCCGGCCGAAGCGAGCGGCAGTAGCGGCAGCATGATCGCAAGCTGATAGGCGTTGACGATCCAGACCGAAGACGACGCATCGATGCCGAGATCGGTGCCCATGGTCGGGAGCGCGACATTGACCATGGTCTGGTCGGTGACCGTCATCAGAATAGCGAGGCCAACGGTCAGCATCGCCCAGCGGCGCCGCGGATAGGGCAGCCCATCTTCCGGGCCTGGCGCAGGTGCTATCAACGCCCGCGTGGTCCGGTCACGGCGCGTGGCGCGCGAAGAATGCGAGCAGCGCCCGGTTGAAGATGCCCGGCGTTTCCCAATAGACCGAATGCCCAGCTTCCGGCACGAACATCAGCTCGGCATTCGGCAGATGCGATTGGATGGCACGGAGCATCGGCGGCGCCACGGCAAGATCGGCATCGCCCCCGATCAGCAGCACCGGGAGGTTGAGCTTTTCCAAGGCAGCCCAAGAAATGCGGTTGGCATTCATTTGACCGAACCGGTTGCCGGTCACGGCGACTCGTTCCAGCGCCGCCCAGGCGGCAGTGCCTTGCGGATTGGCCGCACGATAGGAGGGCGACAGCTCGCGGAATTCAGCGGGCATAGCGTCGAAACCGGGCAGGCGAATGCGCTCGGCAAGTTTCGCATAATCCTCATCGACAATACCGCCGACACCGCAGGCGAGAACCATGCTGTGAAGACGCGCCGGGTTTGACAACGCGAAATCGAAGGCGATCTGGCACCCGGCTGCGGAGGCCGCGATGTGGCATTTCTGAATCTTCAACACATCGAGCAGATTGGCGAGGTCGCCGGAAGCGGTGCCGGGATTGTCCCTCGGTACGGAATCGGATTTGAAATAGCCGCGCCGGGAATAGGCGATAACGCGATAGCCCGCCGCCGCTAGTACAGGCTGCTGATAACCCCAAATCTCCGAGCTGCCGGTTGCCGGATGCAACAGGACGATTGGCGTACCCGTGCCGCCGGTATCCGAATACCAGAGGCGTGTGCCGGGCAGCGCGGCAAGCTTCGCCTCCGAAGCTGCCTGAGGTGGGATCTGCATTGACGCCATCGGATCAGCGACTGCCGCAGCTTGCACGCCCGCCGCGCTGAAACCGAATGCGCCCGCCATGGCCATGCTTCCTTTCAGAACGAGCCGCCGCGACAGCATGCTACGCCTCCAGCCGCCGGAAGAAGCAGGCCCGCGCACCGGTATGGCAGGCAGGGCCGGTCTGATCCACCATCAGAAGCAGTGTGTCGCCATCGCAATCGATATGCGCCGATACCAGCCGCTGGGTGTGTCCTGATGTTTCGCCTTTGCGCCAAAGCGATTTGCGCGAACGCGACCAATAGGTGACATCGCCGCTCGCCAATGTTGCGCGCAAAGACTCGGCATTCATCCAGGCGAGCATTAAAACCTCGCCCGATTTCGCATCCTGTGCGATTGCAGGCACCAGTCCGTTCGCGTCGAATGTCACCGCGACCAGAAAATCCCGAGTCGAAAGTGCTTCTTCGGTCAGGCGCGTGTCCCCGTAAAGGGCGCCGAGCCGAACATCCCGAGCGAAACCGAGCCCGAGATCGCATCGCCATCGACCTGGCCAGCGAATTTGAGGGTCATCGGCATCGGCTTGGTAATCGACGCATTCCAGGCGACGCGATTGCCATCCACAGTGCCGCCATCGATGGGACGGCCTTCCCCATGACCCGCGCTTTGCGTTCCGGTCAGCGTGCCGCCCAAAGATTGAATCGAAAGCGTGCTTTCCTGATCTCCCATCGGTGTTTTGACCACGAGCTTCCAGGTCCCATCGACCGCCATACGCATGTTCTCCTTGTCCGCGATTTTGTCAGATATAGCATTTTTAGCTGGCTTGCCTGAGCCGGTCGAAACCGGCGGTAAGGTCGGCCTTAAGATCTTCGACATCTTCGAGCCCGGCATGCAGGCGCAATAACGGGCCTTCGAATTTCGGCGGGAAGTTGCGATGGATGCGCGCCGGGATAATGAGGCTTTCGAAGCCGCCCCAGGAATAGCCGAGCCCGAAATGGGACATGCCGTCGAGCATGGCCGCGACGGCTTTGTCGCGCGCCGGTTTGAGGACGACACCGAATAGACCGCACGCGCCCGTGAAATCGCGCTTCCAGAGTACGTGGCCAGGATCGTCATGCAGCGGTGGAAACAACACGCGTGCGACCTCTTCGCGCGTTTTCAGCCAGGCGGCGAGTTCGGTCGCGGTCTCTTGCTGCCGCTTGAGCCGCACGGACAGCGTGCGCAAGCCGCGTAACATCAGAAACGCATCGTCCCCAGAGGCGCAAAGCCCCAGCGTGCCATGGGCCGCGACGAGCTTGTCTTTGTACGCGGCATTGGCCGTCACTGTGCCCATCAGCACATCGGCATGGCCACCGAGATATTTGGTCGCCGACTGCAACGACAGATCGCAGCCGTGCCCGATGGCGTTGAAATGCAGTGGTGTTGCCCAGGTGTTGTCGATAATCACGGCGATATCTTTGGCATGCGCGGCAGCGGCGATGGCCGGCACGTCTTGAACTTCGAAGGTCAGCGAGCCCGGCGATTCCAGGAACACCGCTTTGGTCTCGGCGCGGAATTGCTTCGCCAGCGCAGTAGCATCGATGCGGGGTTCGAAATAACTGGTCGTGATGCCAAAGCGTTTCCCCTGGCGATCGCAGAACACCCGCGTCGGACCGTAGACGGAATCGGCAACCAGAATGTGATCGCCAGCACCGCAGACCGCGAGGATCGCGAGCGTGCAGGCGGACAGCCCCGAAGGCGTCAGTACCGTGCGTGCGCCGCCTTCGAGTTCGCAGATCGTCTCTTCAAGCGCCCGCGTTGTCGGCGTGCCGCGCCGGCCATAGGTATAGGGCTGCGCCTCCGTCTGCATCGTTTCCACATCGGGAAACATGACCGTCGACACGCGATAGACCGGTACATTCACCGCACCCGCATGCAGCGATGGTTTGCGCCCCAATTCGATGAGCTTGGAGTCTTTGCGCGTCACGCGGGTGTTTCCTTGAGGATCGGCGCGAGTGGCCGGTTGAACGCCCAGACCATGAGGGCGGAAACGCCAGAGATCGCCGCGATCATGAGAAAGAAGGAAGGCTTGCTCATGCTGCTCCAGAAGGTGCCGAGCCAGCCTTGCAAGAAACCGCCGCCCAGGAAATTCGGAATGAAATTCACCGCCATCATGGTCGATAGAATTTGCGGCGGCGCAACTTTGGAATAGAGCGACAGGCTGATCGGCGAAAGATACAGCTCGCCGACCGTCATCAACCCGACCGACAGAAGAAGCCACAGCCAGCTCGCCTTGCCGGTGTCGCCGGTAAGAAAAGCCGCGAGCACCATGACAAGATTGGCGATGGTCATGAACAGGCCGCCGAGCGCCATCTTGTTGAGCGAATTCGGTTCGGCTCCGCGCGCCGATTGCCGTGACCAGAAGGCGACAAGAAACGGGGTGAAGGCAAAAATCATGAACGGGTTCAGTGATTGGAACCAGGTCACGGGGATTTCGCCCCGCCAGAACCCCAGATTAATGCTCCGGTCTGCGTTGTCGGCGGTCCATAGATTCAGCGTGTTGCCTTGCTGCTCGTAGCAGGCCCACCACAATGTCAGCGGGACACAGAGCAGAATGAGGGCGACGACGGCGCGCCATTCCTCGCGGGTCAACGGTTTCCGCATGGTGTGTGTCAGCCGCTCTCGGGTCAGCTCGTCCTCTGGCAAGGCGCTGAACCCGGCAAGATAGATTGCGAGCGCGATCAGCATGCCAACACCGGCAGCGCCGAAGCCGTAGTGCCAGCCGACTTCCTCGCCAAGCGTACCGCAGATGAGCGGCGCCAGGAACGCGCCGACATTCACCCCTACATAGAAGATGGAATAGGCGCGGTCGCGTCTTGGATCGCCCGCCGCGTACAGCGAGCCGACCTGGCCCGAGGTATTTGGCTTGAAGATGCCGCCACCGATCACGAGCAGGAGCAACGCTGGAAACAACAGGCGTTCGACGGCCATCATGAAGTGGCCGAATGCCATCAAGATGATGCCGAAGAGGACGACGCGCTTTTGTCCCAGTACGCGATCGGCAATCCAGCCGCCGGGCAGCGGCGTGAAATAGATCAGCCCGGTATAGAAGCCGTAGATCAACGACGACAGTGGCTGAATATCGAGCGGTCCGGCAAAGAATTCCAAAAACTGCTTCACGGCGCCGTAGCCCCAGACATATTCGATATGGCCGGGCAGCAGCAGGTATTTGGTGAGATACAGCACGAGAAGCGCGCGCATCCCGTAATAGGAAAAGCGCTCCCACATCTCGGTCCCGAACAGGATCGTAAGACCTCTCGGGTGACCGAAGAATTCGCGAGGATGGGCGCTTCGGGCGGCCGCTTTATCGAGAGGAAGCGAGTCCGCCGCACTCACCGCGAAACCGGTCCCGCCTGCGTGCGCTTCAACATCCAACCGTAAAGCAGCGCGATGATCGCGGCGAAGCCAATGAGGCCGATCGGTACCGCAGCAATGAAATCGGATGCGACCAGAGCGAACGGCGCTTCATCGTTGAGGGCAACAATCAGGCCCGCGAGCAGCACTCCGAACAGGCTTTCGCCGACGATCAGCCCAGAAGCGACCAGAACGCCCAGATGCTCAGCGCGCGCGGGATCGCCACGATGTTGCGCTTGGCGATTGTACCACCAGCCGATCACCGAACCGATCATGACGGTCAGTGTTGCCGACATCGGCAGATAGATTCCCATCCCGATGGCAAGTGGCGGCAAACGCATCCGCTTGGTTGCACCGAGAAAAGAGTCGAGCGCGACGGCAACAATCCCGATGACAATGCCGATCCCGATCATGCTCCAATTCAGCGTACCGCCGATGACGCCGACCGCGAGCGTCGAAATCAGATTCGCTTGCGGCGCCGGAAGTGGTTTTGCCGCCACGGCTGCTCCGGCGGGCGCGCCGGCAAAACCATAGGCCTCGGCGAGAAGATTGAGGATTGGCGGAATGACCAGCGCGCCGACCAGAATGCCGACAATCAGCGCGAGCTGTTGCCGCCAGGGTGAGGCGCCGACGAGCTGCCCCGTCTTCAGATCCTGAAGATTGTCGTTCGACGTGACCGCGACACCGAACACGATGGCGGTGGTGAACAGGGAAAACGCGACGAGAGCGGGTTGGGTCTCCGGGTTCACCGCGGCAATCAGCGCGAACAGCGCCGAACAGCTGACGATGGAAAGAATGCCGACGCCCGAAACCGGGCTGTTCGACGAGCCGATCAATCCCGCCATATAACCGCAGATCGCAGCGATGATGAAACCGGCGAACACCACGAAAGGCACTGCTGCAAAGGTTAGCGGCAATGCGTACGCCGAAACCGCGCTAGCTCTCGCGAAGAAGAACAACAGACCGGCGATAACCGCGACGCAGGCGGCGGTCAGAACGCCGATGCTGCGGGGCGTAAGATCACGGTCGGTTTCGTCCTCGCTGCTGCCGGTTTGAGATTTCGATGCCGCGATGGTGCGGCTGAAGCCGACGATCAGCGGATGCGCGAGACGCGCAAGCGTCCAGAGCGCCGCCACGGCCATGGCTCCGGCACCGATGAAACGCACTTTCGTAGCCCAGGCCGCCATGACGCGTGCATCCAGCGCAGCGCTGGGATCTGGGGTAAGCGCCGTCAGGATCGGGATTGCGCCCGCCCAGGCAATCAACAGCCCGATCAGCATGGCGATGCCGACGGAAAGTCCGACGAGATGGCCTGCGCCAAGCAGCGCGAGCGAGAAGGACAGGTTGTAGCCGGTGGCGCTATTCGTTCCTAAACGGAAGAAGCTTTGCAGCTCGCCCGCTGCGATATGGGTTGCGGTGACAATGGCGAATCCCGCCGACGCAATCGCACCCAGCACGATGGCAACAAGACCTTCGCGCGCGGCTTCCGCACCGGCCGCCCCGCCATGCAGCGCGTCGCCGACTTTCAAGACTTCGGCCGCGGCGACTCCTTCCGGGTACGGAAGATCGGAATTGGTCACCAGCGCGCGCCGCAAGGGAATCGTGAACAGCACGCCGAGCACCCCGCCCGAGGCGCAGAGGAGGAAGGATTCCCAGAACGGAAATCCCGTCCACCAGCCGACGATCACAAGTCCCGGTAACACAAAGATGATGGAAGCGAGCGCTCCGGCGGCCGACGCGACCGTCTGCACGATATTGTTCTCGCGGATATTGGAATGGCGAAACGGTGCGAGCACCGCCATGGAAATAACGGCCGCTGGTATGGAAGACGCGATGGTCAATCCGACGCGCAGGCCGAGGTAAACATTGGCCGCGGTGAAGATGAGGGTGATCGCAGCCCCGAGCAGCAGGCCGCGAAGGGTCAGTTCGGTGGTGTGCCCGGTCGCGGTTGCGGTGGTCATTCAAGTTTCGTGATCGAAATCGCCACGCGAAGCAAGAGCGGCTCAGAGGCCCGGAAAATCCGGCGGCACATGGACGACCCGCTCCGCCCTTGCATAGGGGGTGAACCCGGCGCGCTGATAGACGGCGAGCGCCTTCCGGTGATCGAGCGTGCAGGTGTTGACCAGCACCTTGCCGGTATCGTTCCCCCAGGCGAGTTCGAGCACCTGATGCAGGAACCACGGTCCGATGCGCCGCCCGATGAATTCCGGCATCAGGCCGAAATAGGCGATTTGGGCTGTACCGGCTTCACGAAAATCCAGCTCGGCCATACCGGCAGGCGCGCCGGCGACATAGAGCACGTAAAGCGCAAGCTTCGGGTCGGCGAGCATCTCCCCGAGCTTTTCATCGCTCCATAGCCGCCGTTCGACCCAAAAATAGGGCTGGCCGATGGTATTGTAGAGATAGCGATAGAAATGCACGGCCGGATGCTCGCAGCGCAGAATCGCGAGCTTCAAAAGCGGGGAGGGTGGCGGGGGCAGGGTTGGTTTCGCATGCTGCGCGAGATAGGTCACGGTCGCGGGCATTTCCGTGAATCGCTTGCCCGACCGTTTCATGGCACTTATGGGCCCGTGGCGATCGGTGCCCCGGCGCGTGCGCCCCATTCCGCCCAGGAGCCGTCATAGAGCGCGGTCTGTTTCGCGCCGGCGATCTCGAGCGCGAGGCTGAGGATCGCCGCGGTTACGCCCGAGCCGCAGCTTGTGACAATGGGGCGGTTCAGATCGACTCCGGCCCGCGCAAAGATTTGTGCAAGCGCATCGGGTTTCTTCAGCGTTCCGTCGGCCGCGACGACATTGGTGTAATAGATGTTGCGCGCGCCAGGTATGTGCCCAGGGCGTACGCCCGGACGCGGTTCCTGTTCTTCGCCACGGAAGCGCGTCGGACTGCGGGCGTCGACAACCTGTTCGCTCGCTGCTTTGAGATTGGCGAGCATGTGGTCGAAGCTGCGGACGAGCGCTTCATCTGGGTTTGCCAGGAAATGCCGTCTCGGTGTCGGAGCGGACAAGGCATCGACGAAGCGGTTTTCCTTGCGCCATTTCGGCAGGCCGCCATCGAGCACCGCGGCCTTATCATGCCCCATGGCCCGCATCATCCAGAGGGCGCGCGGCGCCGAGTACAGACCCGCACCATCGTAGAAGACGACAAGATCGGCATCGCCGATGCCAAGCTTCTTCATGTTGCCGGCGAACACCGCCGGCTCGGGCAGCATATGCGGCAGATCAGTCGTATGATCGGAAATCGCATCGATGTCGAAAAACACCGCTCCTGGAATATGTGCCGCGTCGTACTCGGCGCGCGCGTTGCGGCCTGCCGTGGGCAGGTACCAAGACGCATCCGCGACACGCAGATTGGGGTCTTTCAGATGCGCGGCAAGCCAATCGGTGGAAACAAGCGGCGACGGCAGCGTCATTGAAACGGCACGTGGGGAAGGGGGGCTGGGCGCTCAAGCCAAGGCGGCATCGGTAAATGCTTGCTGCGCAGAAACTCCGGATTGAACAGCTTGCTCTGGTACCGTGTGCCGTAATCGCAAAGGATCGTGACGATGGTGTGACCGGGCCCGAGCTGACGGGCGAGGCGAATGGCGCCGGCGACATTGATGCCCGACGAACCGCCGAGACAAAGCCCCTCATGCTCCAGAAGCTCGAAGATGAGGGGCAGCGCCTCTTCGTCGGGAATCTGGAAGGCATCGTCGATCGGCACACCGTCGAGATTGGCGGTGACGCGGCCCTGGCCGATGCCCTCGGTGATGGAACTGCCTTCGGCTTTCAACACGCCCGTCTTGATCCAAGAATAGATCGCGGCGCCCATCGGGTCGGCACAGGCAATCGTGATGGCGGGGTTGAAGGTCTTTAGCGAGATCGCGACGCCGCCCAGCGTTCCACCGGTGCCGACGGAGCAGACGAAGCCGTCGATCCTGCCGCCCGTCTGCCGCCAGATTTCGGGGCCCGTGGTTTCGATATGCGCCTGGCGATTTGCGACGTTGTCGAATTGATTGGCCCAGATAGCGCCCTTGGCCTCGGTCTTTGCCAATTGTTCCGCAAGCCGGCCCGAAATCTTCACGTAATTGTTGGGGTCGCGATAGGGCACGGCGGGCACTTCGATGAGCTGCGCACCGAGCAGCCGCAGCGCATCCTTCTTCTCCTGGCTCTGCGTGTCCGGAATCACGATCACGGATTTCAGACCGAGCGCATTACCAACCACCGCGATGCCGATACCGGTGTTGCCGGCAGTGCCTTCGACCACGGTTCCGCCGGTCTGAAGCTGGCCCTTGGAGAATGCGTCGCGGATGATGAACAGCGCGGCCCGGTCCTTGACCGATTGCCCCGGATTCATGAACTCGGCCTTGCCCAGAATCTCGCAGCCCGTGCGCTCCGAGGGGCCGTTGAGACGAATCAGCGGCGTGTTGCCGATTGCCGCAAGAACATCGGATTTCAAAGCGCTTTCGGTGGGTCGGGAAAGCATTCCAGCAGGTCGTCTTTCGTGTGGTAAGACCCTAATCCCGCGATCCCCCGTCATCAAGGACACTCACGAAATACTCCCATGCTGCGCGGTTGCGCTACGGAAGCGGGCTACTTTGCAGCGCAACAATCGATCGGGGCTTGGCTTGCGCCTTGCGGAACCGCGCCGCAACGGGTGACGAGACGTGCACGCTGCCATAGAATTGCAATCAAAGAAGAACAAGGAGAGGGCGCGTGTCCAAGTTCATCATCGAGCCGCATTTCCGGTTGCAGGAATGGGTGGCGGAAGAGAAGGGCTATTTTCGCGCCGAAGGACTTGAGTACGAATTCCGCGAGCTGGTCCAATCGACCCAAGGCCAGCATCATAATACGCCCGACCGGGTCGGCGCGTATCATGTGATCGAGCAGGGCCGCGAATCCAATGTGAGCTGCGCCTGCCATTGGACGGTGAATGCGGCGGCGTCTGCCGGTCATGCGAAACTGTATGCCGATGTCTATTCGGTTTCGCCGGCTGGTGTCTTTGTGCCGCTGGGCTCTAAAGTGCGCACGCCCGAGGATCTCGCCGGTGTGCCGATCTCCGTCGGCTACCGTTCGGGCAGCCATTACTCCACCATTCAGGCGTTGGAGCAGTATCTGCCGGCCGATAGGATCAATCTCTCCTTTCAGGACGGGCTTCTGTTCCAGCGCATGGCCTTGCTGGTCGACGGCAAGCTCGAAGCGGCTTCGCTGTTCAGCGGGCCGTATTATTTCGCCGAGCAGCTCGGCTATCGGAAGATCATCGACAGCACCTTCATGATCGCGACCATGATCCACGGCGATCCCGATCCGGAAAACGTGCGCAAATACTTCCGCGCGCTGAAGCGGGCGCAGCGCGATATCGATCTGCGGCCAGACCGCTACACGCACTACTACCGGAACGAATTCCCGAAGCGCTTTCACGATGCGATGGATACGCGGCGCTGGGGACCGGGCGAGCGTCTGGTGTTCGAGAAATACACCCAGAACGTGTTCGAGGAATCGCAGGGCTGGATCGCCGATCACGGCATCTTCACGCCGGATCAGTTGCAGCAGCGCGGTTACGAACAATCGGTGCTCAGCCTCGCGGACTGAGCGCCGCTATTTCGCAGCTTCAGCTTTGCGCGCCGCCTCGCAAGGGCCGGCCTCTTTGCCGGCCGGGCTGTCGCAGACCACCGTCTTCACCGGCCCCATGCCCCAGACGATTTCGACCGCAGGCTCTTTTTCTGTCGAACGCGCGCCGTCGTAATGCACCTGGTTTTTGAAATGCGTCATGTAGCTGCCCGGCTTTACCGGCGCTGTTGCGTGCTCGAGATCGAAATGCGTGCCCTGGCCGACCCACCACGTGCCTGAAAGCACGACGAGAGACCGGTCCTGATCGTGGAAATGCGGACGGCTCGAATTGCCGGGCTTCCAGCGATACATCAGCACATAGAAACCAGGATCATTGGGATTGCCATAGATATAGGCCGTGTCCAGCCCTGGCGTGATTTGCCAGGGGATCTGATCGGGCATGAGGCCTTTCATCACGGCGGGACTCATTTGCGAAATGTCAGGATCGGCCGCGAACGCGACGCCGCCAAGAACCGCGAACGCAATGACACCCGCAACGATGGAATGGCGCATGGCAGTCCTCCGTCGTTGATGACCGGCCTAATTGATGACGGGCAGTCCCGCCGCCTTGCGTGCATCGGCGCAGGGGCCGGCGCCCTTTTCGGCGATCGGTCCTTCGCATTCATGCCGCGTGCCCGGACCGTTGCCGAAGATCATGACGATCGCTTCGTCGCTGCCGGCGCGTGCGCCGTCGTAATGCACTTCCTTGCCGGTATGGATGGCGAAGGTGCCTTCCTTCATCGGCACAGTTGTCTTCTCCGGGTCCCATTTGCCGCCCGTTCCGACCCACCAGGTGCCCGACAGCACCATCACATAACGGTCATTGGCGTGGTAATGCGGGTGGCTGAAATTGCCGGGGTGAAAGCGGTTCAGCACGATGTAGAAGCCGGGTTTTCCGGCATCGCCGAACAGGGTGAAGGAATCGGTACCTTCTAGGCCCGCGGCCGGCGCCCATTTGATATCCTTGGGCAGCATGAGTTTCACCGCCGCAGGATTGAGCGAGGAAATATCCGGGATGGGGCCCGTAACACCCGCCGCATAGCCAATTCCGGCAGACGCCAACACCGCCAATCCGACCAGGATTGCCTTCCTCATGCTCATCTCCCTGAAGCTGTCGTTAATGGGGAGTTTCCTCCGAAGACCGCTTTGAGTCCAGCAGGGCCGGCATCCACCCGAGGCTGAATCGGGAGTAGTTTTTGCTGGTAACCTTCGACGGTGTATTCTTACAGGGTATCCAGCGCGTGAGGGGATTTATGAGGCTGCATTTTTCGGGCTCTGTTGTCGTTGCGCTTCTGCTCGGGGGCGCAAGCCTTGCGCTCGCCGCCACAGAGCCTGCCGCCAACCCGGGCGTGGCGAGAACCCGCCAGCAGGCAGCGCATGACCGCACCATCGTCGCGGCGACGCGCGCGCACGATACCGGCCTCGCCGCAGCGGATGCGATGTGTCGCGGCGATCGCCGTGCGCGGACAGCCGACACAACGGCACGCAATGCACTGGAAGCCGCGGCCGCCGAAGAAGCCGATTTCGATCCCGAAGTTTCGAAGGCGCACATCGCGGCGCTCTCGGCCGGTCTCGATCAGAATGGTTTGCGGTCGGATGCGGAGAACGCATCGCTTCAGCGCGACGCTGACGGGAAATGGAACGCCTATATGGCGATGAAGACGGCCAAGGCGAAAGAGATCGCCGACACGGCGCTGCGCGTCGCAGGCCCTGTCCCTGCGAGCGCCAATTGTCCACCACCAGCTCCACAGCCGAGAACGACGGCTGCGATCCCGTCCTTGCCCGCGACACCTGCGAAGTCGCTGACCATGCTGCGAAGCTTGGACAACCGCATGTTCAAGGCGACGCTGGCGCAGCCCGGTCTTCGCGTACGGGTCGAGACCTTGCTTGGTCTCGGCGGTTGCGATTTCAGCGTCGATAACGCGGTCAGCCGTCAGGATACGCCACGTCGCGCTGGCCAATATCTCAATCGCATGAACGATCGCGATTTGCGTGACACGCTGACCGACAATTCGATGCTCGACCGCGTTGATCTGGTCTTCGATCGCAATCGCTGCGCCGTCGCGGGACCGGAGAACAATCCGATCACGGAATTTCCGACAAACGATCGCTATCGCGGCCGTGACGACGGGCCGGCGCCGTATCCCTATCAGGGCGGCTATGGTGGTCAGGGCTATGGTCCTCCGGGCGGCGGGTACGGCGGTCAGGGTGGTTATGGTGCCCCGGGCGGCTATGGTGCTCCTGGCGGTTACGGTGGCTATGGCGGGTACGGCGCGCCGTAGCCGTTTTTCCTGACGCGTATGCGTAACGCGGGTGGAACTCACCCGCCTTCGGCTCTATCGTTGCCGCTCGCTCGACAAGGACTGCCGCCATGACGGTCGAACACGCATTTGGATTGGCGAAAGGCGCGCGCCTGAACCAATACGAGGTCGAGAGCATCCTCGGCGCCGGCGGGTTCGGAATTACCTATCTCGCGCATGACACGACGCTCGATACGACCGTCGCGATCAAGGAATACATGCCGGGCGAGCTGGCGACGCGGCTCGACGATTCTTCGATCACGCCGCGTACCAGCAATTCCAAGAGCGATTTCGATTGGGGCTTGCGGCGCTTCGTCGACGAGGCGCGTGTGCTGGCGAAATTCCGCCACCCGCATATCGTGCGCGTGAACCAGATCTTCGAAGCGCACAGCACCGCCTATCTGGTGATGGAGTATGTGAAGGGCGATACCCTCGACGCCATATTGCGCCGTGCGGGCGCGCTTACCGAAGAACAGACCAAGGAGATTCTGTTCCCCATTCTCGACGGCCTGAAGCGCGTGCATGCGCTGGGCTTCCTGCATCGCGACATCAAGCCCGGCAATATCATCGTGCGCGACGAGGGTGGGGCGGTGCTGATCGATTTCGGCGCGGCACGCGAAGCAACGGGATCGAAGACCCGCGCCATCACCTCGATCGTCACCGAAGGCTATGCGCCGCTCGAACAATACGACACCACCGGCAATCAGGGGCCGTGGACCGATATCTATGCGCTGGGGGCCGTCGCCTATCGTTGCGTAACTGGGAAGAAACCGGCGTCGGCGACGTCGCGGGTACGAAGCGATCCGCTGCTGCCCTTGGCGGTTGCGGCGCCCGGCAAAGTGTCGCCCGCATTCGCCGCCGCAATCGAATCATCGCTGCGCCTGCATGAAGGTGAACGGCCACAGACGATCGACGAATTTCTCGCGATTGCCGCAGGCACGGCGCAGCCGCGAAGCGCTGCGCCACCGCCGACGCATGATGCGACGGTCGCGATGTTGGATGCAACGCGGGCAATGTCGGCGCCGTCTGTGAATGTCACGCCTCCGGTCACGCCTGCGCCTCCTGCGATAAGCCCGCCATCTATCAGGCCTGCGCCCAGCGTGGTGCCAGCACCGGTATCCGTGAAGCCTGCGACGGCCGAGCCGCTTAGGCGCGAAGTCCCCGAGCCGGCGACCGAGAACCGGCGCAACGCCGTCTATCTTGGTATCGCCGCGGCATTGTTGTTGAGTGTTGCGGCCGGAGGCTGGTTCTATTTCCAGAATACCGGAACGCCGGCTGCGCCGGGTACGCGCGTTGCCGATGTCTCACCGCCACCACCCACCACACCTGCACCGCCCGCGCCTGTTACGCCACCACCGGCGCCGCCACCGGCAGCAGCCGTGGTGCCACCTGCACCGGTTCCTGCCACACCGCCAACAGCCGTTCCGGCTGCGCCACCAGCCAATTCGCTAGCATCCAATCAGCCACCGGCTGTTGCGCCTACGCCTGTACCACCTCCGGCACCTGCAGCCCCGCCGCCACCGCCGCGGAATCCCGTGCCATCGCTTCCGGCCACGCCCGCAAAGGCGATCGGCATGCTTCAGAACTTCAGCGATCCGGAGTTGAAGGCGACACTGGCGCAGCCGGGTTTGCGCACCCGCGTCGAAACGTTGCTCGGGCTTGAAGGCTGCGATTGGCGCGTCAATGGCGCGACCGCAGGCCAGACGGCGATGCGTCAGGCCGGCGCCTATCTCAATCGCATGAACGACGACGCGCTGTCGGACACGCTAAACGATGGCGTGCTGCTCGACCGCATCGATGTCCTATTCGGCCGCAATCGTTGCAATGTCACGCGCCAGCCGGACAGCAATAACGGCACCAGCGGTTTCCCAGATCAAAACGATACCGGACGTAACGCGGGCCGCGACGCCTATCCGCGTGGCGGGTTTCCCTCGGGACAAGACCCGTCGACACCGCGCCGCGGCGCGCCGGCTATCCCAAACCCCTATGGCGGTTACGGTGGATTCAATCCGTAACCGCCACGCGTCGCAGCGCTATTTCTTCATCTCGTAGCGCATCAGGCGGCGCGAGAAGACCTCCGCACCATAGATGACGCCGTTCTTGTCGGCAGCACAACCCTCAGCGGCACTCGTGGTGTCGCTGCCATCGACGGGGTCGGGGATGAAATATTTCACCGATCCATCTTTGGCCGAACCGATGCGCATGCCGCGCTTCCAGCCATCGTGATTTTTGGACACCGATTCCGATTCGGAATCGCAGACATAGATCACGTCGTTCGCGTCGATAGAAACGCCACTCGGGCGAGAGAATTGCGGCCAGGATTCGATGAATTTGCCGTCTTGTGTGAACAGGTCGATGCGGTTGTTGTTGCGGTTACCGATGAACAGACGCCCTTGCGAATCCATGGCGAGCGCATGCGGCGTGTCGAACTCGCCCGGGGCTGTGCCCTTCGTGCCCCATTCCATTAAATACTTCCCAGTCCTGTCGAACTTAACGATGCGATTGTTCGACATGCCGCCATGACCGTCGCCGATGAAGACATCGCCATTGGGCGCGACCAGCACGGCGGATGGGTTGTAGAAATGCGTCTGATCGGTACCGGTGACGCCCTGGGTGCCTAATGTCAGCAACACCTTCCCGTTAGAATCGAATTTGACCACCGTGTGCCCGCGCCCGCCACCGCCGCCGCCATCGGTGACCCAGACATTGCTGTCCTTGTCGACCCAAATCCCGTGCGGGAAGGCAAACAACCCGCCACCGAAGCTTTTGACGAGCTTGCCGTCCTTATCGAATTTCACGACCGGATCGGTGTTGGAGCCGATGCAGGAATTCGCGCCGCAGCGATCGACCGCCCAGACGCTGACGCCATCGGGATCGATCGCGACGCCCGCAGTCGAACCCCAGAGCCGGCCCGTCGGCATCTTCGCCCAATTGGCGATGGTGCGATACGGGTTGGGCGCCGAGTTGGTCGGAGCATTGCCTTGTGCGAGCGCATCGCCAGCGAGAAGTGCGGCGCCAAGGAAGAGCCAGGTCAGTTTCATCTTCATTTTCGTCTCCTGCTCACTTCATGACATAGCGGCGGACGCGCTTCGGTCCGACTTCCGCGCCGTAAATGATGCCGTCCTTGTCCGCGGCGCAGCCTTCGGCGGCGCTCGTGCCGCGCTGCGGATGATCGGGATCGGGGATGAAGTATTTCACCGAACCGTCCTTGGCCGAGCCGACCCGCATTCCGCGCGTCCAATCCTGATGCGCTTCCGCGGCCGAGCCGGATTCGGAATCGCAGACATACATGTTGTCGTTCTTGTCGATATAGACGCCGGAGGGGCGCGAGAACTGCTCCCAGGAATCCAGCAGATTGCCGTCCTGATCGAAGATATCGATACGGTTGTTGTCGCGATTGGCGACGAACAGCCGGCCCCGCGAATCCATCGCGAGCGAATGGAGCGACGAGAAGGCGCCGGGGCCGCTGCCCGGATGGCCCCATTCCTTGATGTATTTGCCGGTTTTGTCGAACTTCACGATGCGCTCATTCGTGCCCGTGCCGTGACCATCGGAAACGAAGATGTCGCCATTCGGCGCGATCACCACATCGGACGGACCGTTGAAATGCGTTTGGTCCTTGCCAGGCACGCCGGGCGTGCCGAGCGTCATCAGCAGTTTTCCATCCTTGTCGAATTTCTGCACCGTGGAGCCCAAGCCCATGGCACCCGCGCCGCGTCCATCGCCCAGCACCGCATCGGTGATCCAGACATTCTCATCGGCATCGATGAACAGCCCATGCGGGAATGCGAATTTCTTCGAACCCCATTGCTTCACCAGTGTGCCATTCGCATCGAATTTCAGGATCGGGTTGAGGTCGGAGCCGACGCAACCATTGCTGCCGCAGCGGTCGATCACCCAAACGCTCTTTCCATCGGGTGCGATTTCGATGCCGGCGGTCGAGCCCCAATTGCGGCCAGACGGCATTTTCAGCCAGCCATCGATCGTCTGATACGGGTTGGGGAGGTTGTTGACCGGCGAGACATAGGTCGTCGCCAAGGCAACGCCCGAGAGTGCAACCGCGCCAATAAGAGCTGCGGCCGATCGCATAGTGGTCCTCAATCGCATGGCATCCTCCCCTTGGTTCTGGTTTAGCGGCGACCTTAGCGCGAAGCGGTAAAGCGATCCATCCAGGCCCATCCAGCCTTACCGCGCTGTCTTAACCGTGGCGTACACGCCTTTGTTCATGCAAGATTCCCGCGCTTAAACGCTCACCGGATTTTCGGCCATGCCCACCACGCGCCAGGCGGACAGCCAGCGCCTGTCCTATGAGGAGATTTTGCCCGAGCATGGCGTGGCATTCGACAAGCTTTATGCCATCTATGCCGATCTCTTCCCGCTACCCGATGAACGCGAACCGCCGGAAGCTTTCTTCGACATTCATGCGCTGAACCAGAACACGGACATTCAGACGCGGCTCGGGCCGTGGCGTGAGATCGTCGCGGCAATCCGGCTGTGGCAGGGCGGGCCCCTGGTCGGCGGGCATGTGTTCGGGGTTACCACGAGCCCCGCGCATATCGCCTTCGGGTGCCGCGCCAGCGTGCAAGCGATCTACACATTTCTAGAACGTGGCGCGCGCGGCAAAGGCCAGATCCCGGACATGAAGGCCTATATGTGCGCCGAGGCCATCGCCAAATTCGGTTTCGATCGGGCGCGCGGCGGGATACCGCCCTTGATGTTCTTCGAGGTCAACAATCCCAAGCGTATGACGCAGAGGGAGATCGAAGAGGATACCGAACGTTCCGGCCTCGATCCGCACCGGCGTTACGTATTCTGGAAGCGCAATGGTTTCGCGCCGCTCGATTTCTCTTACGTGCAGCCGCGCCTCCGCCCAGATGCCGATGCGGTGCGCTATCTCGATCTCTTCTGCACCTCAGGTGTCGCCGATCGCATTCCTGCCGATGTCATTCTCGCGCATCTTGCCGCCTTCGTCTCGATTTCGGTCTTGAAAGGCAAGCCCGCCATGGAAGATGCGGATTTCGCGGCTATGGCGGCACGGCTTCCGAAAGGTGCTGCAATTCCTTTCGTGTCAGACGACACGCCGGAACAGAAGAGCATTCTTGCCGGCGCGCGTGTCGCGACCCAGCGCGCGAAACAATAATGAGCGTGCGCGGCTTCATCCTCGGCCGCATCTACCGCGCTCTGCGCGGCTTCTCGAAATGGCATGAAGAGCACGAGATTCTCATCACGGTCTGCGAACTCGCCATCGCGCTGATCGGTGTGACTCTATTCGCCAATGAGCTGTTTGAGTTCATCGAACTGCCGCCAGGCGCAGCCTTCGTTCAAGGCGGGGGTGAAGTTTCGATCTTCTGTCTGCTCACTGCGTCAATCACTGCGCGCCTCGCGATCATCATGCGCGAACGCAATCTTGGCTCGGATTTCGGCTCGTTGTTCTCCGGCCCGAAACCGAAAGGCGAATTGTCGAGCGACGAGCGCCTGCTCCACAAGCTTCTGGAACTCGGCCCGCCCAACGGCTTTCTTGGCTCGGTAATCAGCCAGGCGAATGACACCCGCAAAGCGGTGCTCGATCACATCGCGCGCGAATCTGCGTCCCAATTTTCAATTCGCACCTATGGCGAAGCCGATCCGATGTGGAAGAGCTGGGAGGAGCGCTATCTCTCCGACTGGCTGTCGGCGTTTCCTGCCGCGATCTGGCGCCTGCCGCCGGACGGGCCGGGCAGCGAGGCGAACGGGTATTTCAGTATCGTCGTTCCTGTGACCGAGGATGCGTGGAAGAAGGTGCGCTATGGGCATCTTTCGACCGCGCTCTGCGCCCTCGATCAGCCCGCGGTCGATTATTTCAATTCGGCGCGGGTCGAGCCGTATGGCCGGCCGCTATTCCTTGTCTTCTACACGCTGATCTATGTGCCGACCGGCGGCAAAGGCGAGAGCTGGAAACCGGTGAAGCTGTTGTACGGCGGGATTGAGCATCTCGCCTATCTCATCTCGCAATTCCATCCCGTGCCGTGCACGGACGCGGTCAGCATGTCTCTGGTTTGCGAATCCCCGAACGCCTCCTTGGAAGCGGTGCTGCATACGCTCGGCTTTGCGGCCGTGCATACCGATTTCGATCTCGAGCTGGAACATACGCATATCCGCAAGAGCGTCGCCGGTTTCAATCTGTTCGAGATCAGCTATCAACACGGCTCCGTGACGATTGGCGACCGCCGCAAAGGGGAGGGGTTCCTCGACCTCCTGTGCGAGATCGGCCGGCGCGATCCCACCCCTCGACCACCGATGCTGGAGATCGAGCCAGATTCGGAAATGACCATGGTCCACCGCCGCACGACATGACCGACGCCCGACATCCGCATGACGGAAGTCTTGCAAGGGAACGAAACTCACCGAGCTTTTATCGCGGAGTCACGCGCTTGCTACCAAACCGGTCTTGAACGCCTTTCGCCAATCTCTAGATCGGAGCGCAAGGCGGGGATCGGAAAACAGCGTTGCATCGCCATGACGCTGCGCCTCCCTGGTGTGACGGTCCCCGCCTCCCAGTTCGATAGAAAGACCGGTACAGGAGGATCCATGCTCAAGACATCTGTTTCGCTTACCGCGGCAACCGTGTTTGGCGCTATTGCACTGGCCAGTGGGGCGGCGAGCCAGCCCGCGGCGGCGAATTTTGCCGGCACCTATCGCTGCGAAGCAGGCGGCGATGCCTGCATGTGGTCCGGCGCGAGCTTTACCGTGACCCAGGCCGGCAATGTACTGGATGTAAAGAACGACAAGGGCGCTGTTGGCTCTGGACATGTAACGAGCCCGATCACCATCAGCATGGGTCCGCCCTGGAACATGTTCGGTGTCGTGCACCAGCAGGGCACGATCGACTGGTCGAACGGGTCGCAGTGGAAAAAGCAGTAGTTATTTCTTCGTCCAATTGCCGTTGAGCGGCCGGAAATATTGGCCGGCGGGCAGCCGCGCAAACAATTGTTGCGCGGTGGCTTGGCCGGCCGCGTCCGCCGATACGTTCGTTTTCATGGCGGTGTCGCGGTAGACAGTAGATCGCCCCTGATTGATTTCGGCGACAGCCGCTGCGAGCGCAGGGTCTGTCGAGGGCGTGACAAAGCCCAAAAAGCCGTCACCTTGTTCGCCCACCTGTCCACGGGCTTTGGCGGCATCAACCGCGGCTTTAGCGGCTGGCGATTGTGCTTGAGCCGAGACCGGTACCAGCGTGGTAGTGCCCGCCGCGGTGGTCAGAAGCGCGGCGAAAACAGCGGCCGCCCGAAATCCATGCAAACGCGAAGCAAACATCGTCAGCTCCTTAGAACAGGTTCGGGTTCTGCTGGATCAAGGTTTGGACCTCTTGGTCCAGCCGCACCCGCACATCGGCATCCAGCCTCGCATAAATATTGATAGGCGCAACTTCCACCCGCACCGTCGGCGTGCAGGCAAACTGGCTCGCGGTGAGCAAAACCCAAAGCACGGCAAATCCGGAAGTCGCAGCAGAGCTTCGCATCTCTCTCGCTTTCTTTGCAGCCGCTTCTATGGCGACGGCCGCGCCCGATAGGACGCCAGAAGCTCATCCAAATTGATCGAGGAGTCCAGCTTCAGATCGACCGGCGTACCCTTGGGCAGTGGGATCGGCTTGTCGAAGGCTTTGCCCTGGATAAGGTCGAAAATGGACACCCGCGCCTCGGCCGCTTGTGGCGGGTCGTTGCGCCCCACCATGTGAAACAGGATGCCGAGCCGGCCCATGGGTTGGCTGTTTACATCGCCTTCCAGCGTATCGAAGGCGAGGTTTTCCAGCGCCTGATAGGCGAAATCCTGCACCGCATTCGGGGGCGCGGCATTGCCCGCGCCAACCGTGGCGGAGGCGGTGAGGGCCTCACGCTTGATTGAGAGACGGCCTGGCGCATTGGCCGCGATATGCCCTTTGGCGAAGCGCAAGCCGCCCGGCCCGGAGGAGAAGGGGATCGTGCCATCGATATGCGCGTCGGTGGTCACACGCGATGCGAGACTTGCGGCTTCGAGCAATGGTGTGACGGCGACATTCTCAAGTTTAATCGTGCCGAAGGTCGTCACATCCGGCGTGAAGATATAGGTCATCGGTAGCAGCGACACGCGCCCGCCGGCAACATTTGCGCTCGCAGCTTCCAGACGAACCGCATCCTGCGTGAAAGAGAAGGTTAGGGCAGGGGATTCGAGCGGTACGAGCGAGTCGATGCGTTCGGCGGAGAATTTCTGTCCCGACTCCGCGAGCACCGGGATAAGCGAGGCGAAAGTGATATCGGCATTGCTTTGGCGCACCATTCCGAGCGGGCTTTGAAAGGCAACGCGCGTTGCGGTCAAATGACCCGAACTCGTGACTTTGCCGTCAGCCCAGCCGATCTCACCGTTGAACGCCGTCGCCCCTGAGACACGGGTTCCGACCATGGCAAGCAAGGGCGAGATATCGCCGGGTTGGAATTGACCCTGTACGAAGGCGAGCGAACCCGTATCGATCGTCGCCGAGCCGGCGCCGTTCGCGAGCGACTGCCGCACGACAACGCTCCCGAGCGCATGGTCGCGGGCCGACAGAGCGAGCGTCGCGGTGACATCTTTCGCGGTAACGTTGCCGCGGCCGCTGACCGCGATCTGTTGAAATCGTGGCGCGGTCACACGATCGGCAAATGCGCCGCGGCCGATCTCAAACGCGCCGGAGGTCAGCCCGGAAGCATTTCCGTTGAGATCGACGCGTCCCTCGCCACCGGAGAGGCCGCTTTGCAACGTTTCCAGGACGGCGGCCGCATCCTGAAACCGGCCCGAGAAGCGCCAGCCCGGCGTATCCGAAAGGAAGAGCGGCCGCGCTGGATCCGGGCAAACGGTCATTTTGCCTTCCGTGATGAAGGGCGTCGCATTGGCGAGTAGACTATCGACGCCTACGGTGGCGCAGCGCTTCAAGGTGAAACGCGTGCTCGATCCTTCCGCATCGAAATCGCCGTCGCCTCTGAAGGCAATGCCGCGGAAATCGCCGTAATCCATACGCGCCGAGAACGTGGATGTCGCGCGCCAGCCGGTAGGCATCGTTGCGAAGGACGCTACGGCGACGTGGACCGCTGGCAGCTTCGCTCCCGTTAGATCAAGAACAAGGCCGCCACTGATGTTGCCATCATGCGATAGCTGGAAGGGTGTCGCCGGCGATTGCGTGAGAGCGAATTTTGCGCCGCCCGCGCCGGTGGCGGTCAGAGGTGCAGAGAGGGCGAGCGTTGACCCGTTCCGGTCCTGCATCAGGCCGATCTTAGTCGCGCTGACGCTGACATTGCGAAGCACCGCGCCAAGTGTACTGGCAAAGTTCGCGTCGTCACCGAGGATGGGCACGGACCGCGCAGCTGTGCGGGCCGCACCGGCCGAAGCGGTGGCACTGGCCGTTGCCGATCCGTCTAAAGCGATTGCGAAATCGGTGCCGGTTCCGGATGCGGAGCCTTCGAATTCGGCATGTGCTTTCCCTAGGATATCGCCGCCGGCGACAATCGCTTGAACCTCTGCAGTATCGGCGACGATACGGAATGATCCGTTAACGGACGATCCGCTTGCAGAGTATCGCAGTGTCGCACTTTCGGAACCGGCGTCGAGCGTCAGCGACGCGGTCGTGACGCGGCCATAGACGAACCCTTTGGCCGTTGCATGCAGATGGGCAGGCCCGGTCAGCGAGGATGCTGCATCTCCTGCGGCTACGGTAGCATTTGGCAAATTCAGCTGCACGTCGATGGTGTCCGCGTCGGCACCTGCGAAAGTCGCGCGCGCAGTGATCAACTCGCCGTCGATCGCGGCAACACCCGACACACGCGCGCCATCCCAGGTCCCGCTACCTGCGCGCATACGAATGTCCAACGCTGCGTTGTCTATGGATGCGCCTTCCGCTGCCAGGCGTGCCACATGCAGCGAAAGCGTACCGCCCTGCGCGGTGACACGCCCACCATCATCGAATTGCAGCCCACGCAGATCACCCGTGAGATGTGCCTCGTCGGTTGAGCGATCGCCGGACGACGCGCGCGGCGCATCCAGGGAAAAGGACAGGTTCAAAAGCGGACCGACGCGATCGGCCGCAATCTTGCCTCCGGAAATCACCGCCGTGACGCCGTTCTTGTCGAAGCTCGCCGGCTGCACCGCCGCATCGAAATGCTGCAACGCGCCGTCTGCCATTGATGCATTGCCTGTGAGGCTTACGGTCCCATAAGGCGTTTCCAGAACCAGTGTCGCATCTTCGATCGCCGCATCTGGCCTGGGTGTGCCTCCGCCCGCAGAACCGGCACCGAGGAGCGGCGTAAGCGCGCCAAAAGACAGCGCGGCGCCGTCATAGACGGCGTGCAACCTCGCATTGGTGACACGCGCCGACAGCACCTGCGGCACGGAGAACACGGATGGAAAGCGAAGTCTGGTCTCGATCCTCTCCGCGCTGAAATCCGGTGCGCTGGCGGCCCCCAAACGGACGCGAGCGGCGAACCCGCCGAAGGACAGGTCCGAAAAGGCGATCTCGGATGGTATGCCGAGCGCCTCGAGATACCGTTCCGCGAGGAACGCGGTGACCGGCTTGCGTGCCACATACAGCGCAACCAAGAGCAGAAGCACGATTCCGGTCGCGAGCCCGAGCACGACGGCGATAGCCTTCGCCCAGCTCGCGCCCGTTTGCGCCTTTTTTGTGCTTTCGGCCGGACTACCGCTTGCCATTGCCTCGCATGCTTCTGTTCATCGCCGCGAAATGATTAAATACGAAAATCGACGCTGTCGTCGCGGGAGGAATGCATGCGGCTTGGATTATCGGTTTCGCTGGCGGTTTTCTTGTGCGGGGTCTCGCTTCCGGCCTCGGCTCAGCTCGAGGACAAACCGGTGCGGATGGACAAGGCACCGTTTCACATTCCGGTGTTCGAAAATGACACCATCATGCTTCTGAACGTCAACATCCCACCCGGGCACAATTCGGGCTATCATATCCACGATACCGATGAGGTTTCGGTGAACCTCACCACCGCTTTGCGGACCAACCAGAATTTTGGCTCCGCTGAGGTCTCCAAGCAGGGTGCCGGCGACGGCGGATCCGGGCGCGTCTCCTTCACCAATGTGACCAAGGACGGACAGCGGACGCATAAGGCCTCCAATGTCGGACCGACGCCCTTCCATAACATCTCTGCGCTTTTCAAGAAGGATGGGCCAGCGGGAAACACGGTCTCCGATCGCAGCGGTGCCACCGGCTTCACCCAGATCATGGACAATGCGCGCGTCCGTGCCTGGCGGGTGGCGCTGGAGCCCGGTCAGGCAACAGGACAGATCACTCAGACGGCGCCAGGCCTTCGCGTCTATGTCCGTGGAGGCGTGCTCGCCGAGGTCGTTCCGGGTAACGCCGACCGTGGTATGGCGCCCTATGACGGGGATTTCATCTGGAAGGCCGCGGGCGAGACCCGTTCGATCAAGAACACAGGCGCGACGCGCCTGGAATTCATCGAATTCGAGTTCAAATGAGCCGCCAGTGGCGGAATGACAAAACCGAGGAATAACGATAGTTTGGCATCAACGGGCGGCAATGCGTGCCCGAAACGGAGGAGGAGTTCATGAAATTTGCTCGTAACTTGGCATTGGCCGGGGTTGCCGTTTTCTCGCTGATGGCGCCTGCCGCCATCGCCGCCGATGAAAACAAGGTGGCGCCGAAATTCGAGATCGACACCAGCTGGCCGAAGCCGATTCCGAACAATTGGATTTTCGGCCAGATCGGCGGCATCTTCGTCGATAAGGACGACAATGTCTGGATCACGCAGCGTCCGCGTACCGTGAACGATCGTGACAAGCGCGCCGAGCGCGGCGACAAGTCGATCTGCTGCTTCACCGCGCCGTCGGTCATTGTGTTCAACAAAGAAGGCGATGTGATCAAGTCATGGGGCGGGCCCAAGACCGCGCAGGGCTTTGACTGGCCGCAGAACGAGCACGGCATGTTCGTCGATTACAAAGGCAATGTCTGGTTCGGCGGCAATGGCGAAAATGACGGCATGGTGGTGAAGTTCACCAATGACGGCAAATTCCTGATGATGATCGGCAAGTCCGCGAAGCAGACGGATAGCAAGGATCAGACCCGCGTCGGCCGCGCGGCCGATATGGTGGTCGATCAGGCCACGAACGAACTCTATGTCTCCGACGGCTATTTCAATCACCGCGTCGTGGTGTTCGATGCCGATACCGGCGCGTTCAAGCGGACCTGGGGCGCCTATGGCAAGCCGCCGACGGATGAAAAGATCACCTACGATCCCAAGGTCATGCCGCAGCAATTCAACAACCCCGTCCATGGCATTCGCATCACCAATGACGGACATGTGGTCGTGTCCGACCGCGGCAACAACCGCATCCAGGAATTCCAGAAGGACGGCACCTTCATCCGTGAAATCGCGGTACTGCGCGATTCCACAGCGCCGGGCGTGACGGGCTCGACCGTGTTCTGGCCGGATAAGGGGCAGACCTATTGGTTTACCTCGGACGATCCGAACGGCCAGGTCCACGTCCTGCGCCGCAGCGACGGCGAGGTGGTGGGCAGCTTCGGCCGCGTCGGCCGCGGGCCGGGCGAGTTCGAAAATCTCCACAACATCGCCATCGACTCGAAAGGCAATATCTACACGGCCGAAGTGCAGGGCCAGCGCGTGCAGAAATTCGCCTATAAGGGCGGCCTGCCGCCGGTCGGCCAGTAAGGCGCGATCGTTTGAAATGGGAGGAAGGGCGTCGCCATCGCGGCGCCCTTTCTTTTTGGCGCTATACTCGCGCCGCCATGGCCGAAGCCGTCGACGAGAAAGCGGTTCTGCGAAAGCTGTATTGGCGGCTCGCGCTGCCCGTCACCTTGGGTTTTTTGATCGCCTATATCGACCGCGCCAATGCGGGTTTTGCCGCGCTCCAGATGAACAAGGATCTGGGTTTCAGCGGTTCTGAGTTCGGCATCGGCGCTGGATTATTCTTCGTTTCCTATGTCTTGTTCGAAATTCCTTCGACGCTGGTTCAAGCGCGCGTCGGCGGCCCCCGTTGGCTCGCGCGGATCATGATTTCCTGGGGCATCGTCTCGGCGGCGATGATGTTCGTGACCGGCGCCTATTCTTTTTATGGTGCGCGGCTCGCCATCGGGGCGGCGGAGGCCGGCTATCTGCCTGGCGCGATGCTCTATCTCGCGGCATTCTTTCCGCCGCGGCACCGCGCGCAAGTCATGGCGCTGTTTGCGGTCGCCATTCCATTGTCCAGCGTTGTCGGTTCGCCGATTTCGGGCGCGTTGCTCAGCCTGGACGGTCTTGCGGGATTGCGCGGCTGGCAATGGATGTTCCTCTTGGAAGGCTTGCCTGCCGTAGCGCTTGGCGTGGCGTTGCTGTTGCTCTTGCCGCGCAATTTGGCGGCCGCATCCTGGTTGTCCGCCCGCGAGAAAACCTGGCTCGGCGACCAACTCGTTGAAGAAGCCATGCAGACGCGCGTGCCGCATAGCGGTGTATGGCGGGTGATGTTCGATCCTTACGTGTTGGTGCTATCGCTCGCCTTCACCGGCAGTGTCGGCGTCGGGCAGGCGCTGTCGCTCTGGCAGCCGCAGATGATTAAGGAATTCGGCCTGACCAACATGCAGGTCGGGTTCGTCAATGCGATCCCCTTCGCTTTCGCCGCGATTGCGATGCTCGCCTGGGGGCGTCATTCCGACGTCACAGGTGAGCGGCTGTGGCACACGATCCTGCCGCTGTTGTTATCGGCAGCGGCGTTGGTCGCGACTGTGTTCGTGCACACTCTTTGGCCGTTCCTCATTGTTCTATGCCTGATCATGATCGGCGCCCAGGCGATGAAGGGGCCATTCCTCGGGCTCACCTCGGAATGGCTGGCAGGCCCTGCCGCGGTCGTCGGCTTCGCGCAGGTCAACACGGTCGGCAATGTCGCCGCATTGATCACCGCCACATCCATAGGAATAATCCGCGATGCGACGGGCAGCTTTCAGCTGTCGCTCTTGCCGCTGTTACTCGTGACGGCGCTCGGTTGCGTTGCACTCGCGGTGATGGCGGGGCGAGCCCAATTTGCACGCGACGTCAAAAGGACGGCCGAAACGGCGTGAGACGCATAGATATGCGGAAGGCATGAGCCGGACGGTGCCGGCTCATGCTCGCCAGTAAGGATTACTTCGCGCCTTCGGCCGCCTTCTTTTTTTCCTCTTCCAGACCCTTGGCGATGCGCGCCTTGGCTTCCGTGATGTTCTGCTGCCAGGAGGCAGGATCGACGAACGGGTTGGGCTCGCCCGCTTTGCGCTTTTTCAGCTTCTCGATGCGCTCGAAGATGCTGCCATTGGGATAATCCGTACCCGGATTCCAACCATGATTGGCGAAATAGACCTCGATGCCTTCGATCTTGGAGACACGGTCGGCGCTGATCACGGCCTGCTCGAAGCCGCGCACGCCATCGCGCCCGCCAAGTCCACCCGAATAGAATGCCTTATGCGGCGTACCATTATCGAAAACGGTGAATTCCGCCGACATCACGCCCGGTGTGTGCCCGGGCGTCACATAGAGCTTCAGCGTCGTGTCGCCGAGCGTATAGGTGTCGCCGTCATGCACGATGCGGTCGCGCTTCGGCGTGCGGATGGGGTTGGGCCGCGCCGCGATCGCCTCGATCATCTTCCAATCTTCTTCGGCCGCGTAGACTGGCGCCCCGGTCAACTCATGCATGCGGTCGATGCCCCCGAAATGATCGGCATGTCCGTGGCTGATGAAGATCGCCTTAATGTCCTTCAGATCGGTGCCGGTTGCCTTGATGTTGTTGATGACGATGTTGACCATGTCCGGCTCTTCGGAAGCGTCGATCAGAATCGCGCCTGCGGATGTCTTGATCAGATAGCAGGAGACATAGCCGGGGCCGACATACCAGACATTGTCGAACAGCTTGGCGGCCGGCACGCTCTGGAATTGCACCGCGGCCTTGCCGATCTCGCGATAGGCTTGGCTGATCGGGCTGGTGCCCTTCTCGGCGGCGAAGGCCGGCGTCAAGAGAAGCGCCGAGGCGGCCGTGGCCAGGGCGAGAAGCTTGAATGATTTCATTGGTTCCTCCCGAATGCCGGGCGCTCAAGGTTAGGCGCCCTTGCGGATTGCATGGCGCGCATCCTAAAGCACGCCTCGTTGAAAAGGTAGTTTACGGCTCGCCCGGCAAGGGCGGGGTGGATACCGGCGTTTTGCGCTGCGGCGTCGCCTGTTCCAGCGCATAGGCATAGGAAAGCAGCTTGTCCTCGCTGTAATCGAGGCCTAGCAGTTCCGCGCCGACAGGCACGCCGAGCGGCGCCGCAGCGGTCGGTTCCGAAAATCCAGCTTGGAACGTTACCGCCGGAAAACCAGTGCCGTTCGACAGCGTTCCGTTGCGTTCTGCCTGATCGGTGGCCGTGATTGGCACCACCAGAATTTTCTGGTGCGGATACAGGATAGCGTCGAGATTGAGCTTCGCCATGATCTCCGCGACTGCAAGCCGAAGCCGGTCGCGGTTCAGCATGCGCTCTTTGTATTCGGCGCTGTTCATGCCGTCTGCAATCGCGTATTCGGCCTCCAGCGTCTTCTGCACGGCCGAAGTTTTCGCGGCGACGAGCGCAGCATAGGTCTTGATGGGCGCGTTGGCCGGCAGGGTCACGAGATAGCGCTCCATCACAATCCTCGCTTCATAAAGATCGGTCGCGATCTTCGGCAGCAGCGCATCGTATTCCGGAAGATCGAAACGAACGATCTCGGCGCCTTGCGCTTTCATGCGGTCGATGGCGCGGTCCATAGCGGCGTTGACGGCGCGGTGTCGTTCCTCTTTGCCGAAGAGATTCGCCATTACGCCAATGCGCGCGCCTTTAAGAGCGTCGGCGCGGAGCAGACGTGCGTAACTTCCCGGCTGGCGCCCGCGCCCGAAGGCCGTGATCGGATCGGCAGGATCGTAACCGGCCATGACATCGAGAATGAGGGCCGCATCCGTCACCGTTCGTGCAATTGGGCCAACCTCATCCTGCGTCTGGCTGTCGGGAATAACGCCCATACGGCTGACCAGGCCTCGGGTCGGGCGGATGCCGACGAGATTGTTCGCCGAAGAGGGTGAGCGGATCGACTGGCCTGTATCGCTTCCCGTTCCGGCAAGCGCGAGATTGGCCGCAACCGAAGCTCCTGTGCCGCCGGAAGATCCACCCGGGGTTCGGGTCAGATCGTACGGATTGAGCACCTGACCGCCGAGGCTTGAGATTGACATGCCGCCGCGGGCGAGCTCTTGCAGATTCGATTTGCCGAGGATGAGAACGCCGGCTTGGCGTAGCTTCGCAACCGTGAAGGCGTCTTTGCTTGGTTGTGAAGTCTTCATGCTGATATTGCCGCCGCTCGTCGGCATATCGGCCGTGTCGAAATTGTCCTTGAGCACCATGGGCACGCAATGCAACGTCCCAATGCCAGCGCGGTTCGTTTGATACTGACGATCCAAGTCGGCCGCTGCTTCGAGCGCTTTTGGATTGACCGTGATCACCGCGTGCAGCGCGGGACCTTTGAGATTGTACGCTTCGATCCGGTCGAGATAGAGCTGCGTCAGCCGCGTACAGGTGAGCGAGCCCTTGGCAAACGCCGCATGGATCGATGCGATCGTGGCATCTTGCAGATGAAATGCCGATTGGGCTTGCGCAAATCCTAAGCCGGCCGCGACGCTGAGACCAGCAAGGATCAAAACGCTTCGCATCGCCGCTCCATTTCTATTCCGTCATCGCCCGCTTTTAGCGAAGCGCAAACTCCGGACGATCCATGGATGCGCCGGATGCTCGATCGTTTGCCCCGGCGCATGACGGTTGCGCATTCAATTCTTGAACTTCGCCTGCCAACGCGCCGCGAATTCTGCACGCGGCACTTCAGTTCCACGCAGATAAACCTTGTCGATCTTGCGCGTGTTGGCGATGGCATCCAGCGGGTTCGCGTTCAGGACGATGAAATCGGCTTGTACGCCGGCCGCGACATGACCGGTGTTGAAGCCGCCGACCGAGGCGCCGACGCTCGTAGCACCGACGATAGCCTCCATCGGCGTCAACCCCATCGCCACTTGGCTTTCCAGATCGATATGGTTGAAAAAACCCATGAGATGCCGCGTCTGCCCGGTATCGGTGCCGCCGACGATCTTCATGCCGGCACCGCGGAGCAGCAATGCACTATGGCCGTCGGATGCGAACGCGGTTTTCGCTTTTGCGACCTGTTCGGGCGTCATCTTCTTCAACGGATCGCCCCAGAATTTCTCGATATCGCTCTTGGAATAGGTGCTGGTCAGCAGCGGGTCATCGAGCCATACCGGGCGCGTGGGCCCGCCTTGCGTATTCATCCAGGCGGTGACGAGGGCAGGCGTCATCCACATCACCGGCCGGTCATTTCGGGAAACGCGGTCGCGCACGATTTGCAACGTCTCCGCGTCGGGCAGCTCGCCTTGCCGCACCGGCACATGCAGCCAGCCTTCCATGCCCCCTTTGAACATCGTCTTGGCGTCGGAAAGTTTCACATTGTGCACGGCGACCGGCACGCTGAACTTATGCGCTTCATCCAGAATGGCGCCGTACAATTCGGGCGTCAGCGTCTTCTTGGCGCCATCGCGGTCATCGACCCAGATCTTGATGAAGGCTGGCTTGATTTTGACGTAGTCATTGACCGCGGCACGCGCTTCGGCCGGTGTGGATACGGGATAAGAAACGTCGACGCGGCTCGGATCGCCTTGTGCGCCCGAACCGGGCCAGGCCATGCCGGTGCCGGCAGTCTTATAGGCTGCAGCGCCAGGCACGAGTTCGTCGCGCACCTTCAGCGGCACGTCGCCCCACGGCGTGCGGCCGCCTTTCATATCGGAGCGCGAGACGAGATCGCCAACGCCGACCACCGCGCCGACGCCGTTATAGGCAAAGCGCTGCAGATGATCGATCAGGTTCTCGCGATTGAACATCTCCTTCGACATTCTGCCATTCGCGAGATCCTGAAAACCGAGATGGCCATGCATGTCGACAAGCGTGGGCATCACTGTTTTGCCGGTGAGATCGACACGTGTACCGCCTTGGGGGAGGGCGACTTCGCCTTTGCGCCCGACTTGGGTGAACAGCGCGTCTTGCACGACGAAGGCGGAATCCTCGATCACGCTGCCATCGCCGGTGATGAGGCGGGCGCCTTCATACAGCGTCTGCGCGACCGCCGAGGCCGACATCAAAAGCCCCGCGGCTAGTCCTGCCGTTGCCGCGACCCATTTCATGCGCGCCATGAATTCCTCCCCTGAAATCTTGTGTACCTGCTGACTACCGCGTCTGTTCGGCTTCAAACTTTGCTTTCAGTGCCGCGCGATTGACTTCGGCACCGCGCAAATAGACGCGGTTGATTTTGCGCGTGTTGGAAATGGAGTCGAGCGGGTTCGCATCGAGTACGAGAAAATCGGCTTGCTTGCCGGCCGCGAGCGTTCCCATACGGTCAAGCTTCAAAACCTGCGCCGCGTTCTTGGTGCCTTCTTGAATGGCTTCCATCGGCGTCAGCCCGCCGCGCGCCACGAGCAATTCCAATTCGATCTGCGAGCCGAGCCCAAAATACTGCCCGCCGGTGACACCGCCCGTATCGGTACCGAGCGCCAGCAGCGCGCCGACCGATTTCAGACGGGCGATATTGTGCAGGTTCATCGCGCCAGCCGCATGCGCCGCGGGGCTCTCCGGCTTGGTGAAGCTTTCGCTGAGTAAGCGGCGTTCTTCCGCTGAAAACGTGTCGCGAAGGATTGGCTCATCGAGCCAGCCAGGCTTGGCGGCATAAAACGCCAATCTCTCGCCCCATAGCGTCTGCTGGAAAAACACGCCGGGCCGCGCCTTCACGAGCGCCAGCATCTCATCGTCGATCTCCGCATCGCGCACCATATGCGCGAAGCCATCGATCCCGGCGCGCAATAGGTCCTTCACGTCGGCGAGCTTCATCACATGGGCAAAGACTCGCATGCCGTTCTTATGCGCCTCGTCGATGATGGCGCGATACAATTCAGGTTTGAGCTTTTCGACCGTGCCGCCGCGATCGTCGACCCAGATCTTGATCATGTCCGCTTTCTTGGCGGCGAGCTCGCGCACATCGGCGCGGGCTTCTTCTTCCGTCGTTACGCCGTAGGCGGAGTCGCGCATCGGCCCGCCGGGGCCGGCATTCGGCATGCCAAAACCGCGGCCGGCGGTACGATAGAGCGCCGCGTTCGGTGGCGGGTGATCTCGCAGCTCATAGGCCAGATCGCTGCGCGATGTGCCGGCTTCCAAAATCGCGCCGACGCCCCAATAGGCGAAGCGCTCCAGAATGTCGGTTAGATTCTCGCGCGTGTAATTGTTGGTGCTGAAATCGATCCCCTTGCGGTAGCCCATATGCACATGCGCATCGATGATAGCTGGCATCACCGTTTTTCCCGACAGGTCGACATGCGCTGCACCGGCAGGCGCCGTCACCTCGCCGCGACGGCCCGTGGCGACAACGGTATCGCCCGTGACAAGAAAAGCGGAATCTTCGATGATCGAGCCGTCACCCGCGATTAGCCGCGCGCCCTCGAACAGGGTCTGTGCTTGGGCGGTCGAAGAGAACAGCGCCGCTAAGAGGAGGATGGAGCGGTATTGCCAGCGGTTCATTCCATCCTCCTTCAGATAGCGATGCGGCGTCAGATCATTTTCCGGGCCGGTCCGGACCTTGCGCCATCGTCTCGATCCGGTAAAGCGCCTGGCGCGCGGTGATGTACAACGTCTTCTTTTCCACGCCCGAAAACGCGACATTGGATGGTTGGCGCGGCACTTTGATCGTGCCGATATGACCGCCCTTGTTGTTGAACACCTGCACGCCGGTCAGCGTCGCGATGTAGAGACGGTCGTTCCGATCGATCGCCATGCCATCGGCGAAGCCTTCCATGCCCGGCGGAATATCCCGCAGGCCGGCCCAGGGGCGCTTGTTCTTGAGCGAGCCATCCGGCTGCACATCATAGGCATAGGCGAGGGTGCCAACGGTGTCGGCGACATAGAGCGTGCGTCCGTCATTCGATAGCTCGACACCGTTGGGCCGCGCCACGCCGTCATCCACGATCTTGGGCTCGTTCGATCCCATCGGCAGGTAGTAGACATTGACCTTCAGCCCCTTCACCACTGGGCGCGGGCCGGGGTCGGTGAAATAGAGACCGCCCTTCGCATCGAAGATCAGATCGTTCGGCTGAAACAGGCGAAAGCCCCGCGTGCGATTGACGAAACCGTTATTGCCTTGCTGGATGATCATCGGCTCTTCTGCCCAGGCGAGCCGCCCGTCGCGCCGCATGGCAATGCCATTGCCCCGCCGCGTATTCTCGCGCCAGACGGTCAGTGTGCCCTTGGCGTCGAGATGATAGGTGCGGCCAGCATTGGTGTCGGAGAAATAAAGTCCGCCCTGACCATCGGGAAGCGGTCCTTCGGTATTGTCGAATTTGTCGCTGACGAGCTGCACCTCGGCACCGGTCGCGATCACGCCCGGGATTGCCACCTGTCCAGCTTCGCTCTGCGCCACCGCGGGCAAAGACAACGCGGCGCCAAAGGCAGCGCCCAGTAACCCAGCCAAACCAATCTTACGGACAAACATCGCCTTCTCCCCTCGTTTACGCCATCTCAACCCCGGCCCTAGCACGGCGCGGGTTAACCCTCACTTGCCCAGGCGGTCCGGTCCGCGGGCAATCGTCTTTAACCGGTACAAACCTTCGCGCGCTGTCAGATACAGCGTGCCCTTATCGGGTCCGGCAAAGGCGCAATTCGCCGCCTGCCGCGGCGCCTTGATGGTGCCGAGATATTTGCCACCCTTATCGAACACCTGCACGCCGCTCGCCGTGGTGATATAGGCGCGATCCTCGCGGTCGATACAGGAGCCGTCGGCACCGCTTTCCTTGCCGGCCTCGGTGTCGTGCAGCTGCGCGAAAACGTGTTTGTTCTTCAGCGTACCGTCGGGCTGGACATCGAACGCGAAGACCGTGGGACCGATCGTGTCATCCACGATGAGCGTCTTCTCATCATTCGCAAGCAGCAACCCGTTTGGCCGTGCGATTGCGCTCTCGACCAGAACCGGATCGCGCGCGCCCGGTGGTAGATAGAACACAAAGGTCGGCCGTCCTGGCGCAACAGGACGCGGGCCCGGATCGGTGAAATAGACGCCACCTTTGGAATCCATGATCAGATCGTTCGGCGACAGAAACGGCTTGCCCTGATAGCCGCCGGACAGCGTCGTCACATTGCCATTGGCGTCGCGCTTGCTGATCCGGCCGCCTTCGCCTTCGGCGCCGAGCAGATTGCCGTCCTTGTCGAGGGCAAGGCCGTTCGTACCATTTGTCCCTTCACGGAATACCGTGATCTTGCCTTGAGGGTCCATGCGATAGGTCTTGCTGACGCGGATGTCGGAAAAGAACAGCCCGCCATCGCGCGCACCCACCGGACCCTCGACGAAGGTGAAGCCTTCCTGCACCAGCTCGGGTTGTTGGCCGGCAGCAACCACGCCCGGAATTGCGTTTTGCGCTTCGGCTGCGCCGGTGCTGGCAAAGACGGCGATGCCAGCGATCATGCCGATCGCTGCATTCAGTCGAATGGAAACGCTGCCGGACATGGCGTTCTCCCTCTTTGACCCTCGCGCGGTTCAGAAGCGCTTGTTTTCTGCGATCAGACTAGCACAGCCCTGGCGCATCGGGCAGCGGGCTGGCCTGCTTGTGAATGCGGGCCAATCGGAGATATCGTTGCCCATCAAGCTTCACGCAAAGCGCAACAGAAGTAGAGGGAGCGATCATGCGGTACGCACAGCGCATAGGTTATCTCATGGGCGTGGCTTTCGTCGTAGGCTTTGCCTTGAGCGGCCCCACAGTGCATGCGGCAGCCGGCCCCGATCCCAACGCTGCGCCCAATCCCTACAAGGAAGACACCGGCTGGGCGAAGCTGCAGAACGGCCGCAAATGGGGCGCGGTCTCGGCCGTCGAGATCGATCGCGACGGCAAGAGCGTCTGGACGTTCGATCGCTGCGAAACGGCCGATGATTGCTCTGCCTCAAATCTCGACCCGATCGAGAAATTCGACGCAGCGGGCAATCTCGTCTTCAGTTTCGGCAAGGGCATGTTCAACTATCCGCACGGCATCTACATCGATGCCGAGGACAACATCTGGGTCTCGGATGGCCGCGCCAAGAACAATGGCAAGGGCCATACGGTTCTGAAGTTCGACAACAAGGGCAAATTGCTGATGACGCTCGGCACGCCCGGCGTGCCCGGCAATGACGCAAGCCATTTCAATGCGCCGTCGGATATTCTGATCGCGCCCAATGGCGACATCTTCATCGCCGACGGCCATGGCGGCGATACGAACGCCCGCATCGTGAAATTCGACAAGACAGGAAAATTCATCAAGACCTGGGGCAAGAAGGGAACGGGGCCGGGTGATTTCGATGCGCCGCATGGGCTCGCGATGGATTCCGCTGGGCTATTGTATGTCGCCGACCGCTCGAACAGCCGCATCCAGGTGTTCGATCAGGACGGTAAGTTCATCAAGGAGTGGCGCCAATTCGGACGGCCGAGCGGCGTCTTCATCGACAAGAACGATATCATCTATGTCGCGGACTCGACCTCGAGCGACAAGGTCAATCCCGGCTTCAAACAAGGTATCCGCGTCGGCTCGGTGAAGGACGGCGTGGTCAAGGAATTCATCCCCTGGAGCGAGGGCAACACGCTAGAAGGTGTGGCCGCAGATTCTTCGGGCAACATTTATGGCGGCTTCACCAACACGCTGAACTTCCGGCGGTTCGTGAAGAAATAGCGTTAGGGTCATTTCAGCGGCTTAAACAGGGGCGGGCTGTGGCAGGCGTACCTCGCGCGCCGATGCGCCGGCGCGATCTGCTCGCGTTGATCGGCGCCGCCGGCGGCGCATCGACGATGTACCAGGCGATGACGGCGCTCGGCTTCGCGGCCGAGTCGCCCTATCGCGGGCCGATCAGGCTGAGTGGGGATGTCAAAGGCGCCTCCGTTCTGATCCTTGGCGCCGGGCTCGCCGGCATGGTAGCGGCCTATGAGCTTCAGAAAGCCGGATACAAGGTCCAGCTGCTGGAATATTCAGAACGTGCGGGTGGCCGCTGCTGGACGTTGCGCGGCGGCGATACGTATACGGAGCTTGGAGGCGCGACCCAGAGGTGCGGCTTCGATTCCGGCCTGTATTTCAATCCGGGCCCGTGGCGCATCCCCTATCACCATCGCGGGCTGCTCGATTACTGCAAACGGTTGAACGTCGCGCTCGAACCGTTTCTGCATCCGAACAACAACGCTTATCTGCATGCGAAAAATGTGCTCGGTGGCAAGCCGCAGCGCTTTCGCGAAGTCGAAGCGGATTTCCAGGGCTATATCGCCGAGATGCTGGCGAAGGCGATTGGCCAGAACCGGCTCGATGCCGGCGTTACGCGCGAAGACCAGGAAAGATTGCTGGAGGCGCTGAAGAACTGGGGCGCGCTGAACGCCAGTTACGGCTACGTCAAAGGCATCGATTCCAGCGAGCGCCGCGGCTACGCGAAGGACCAGGGCGGCGGTCTGACGGGCGAACCGGAACCCTCCGATCCGATCGCGTTTGCCGACCTTCTGAAGATGGAGCTGTGGAGCGAGTTCGGATCGCATCACGAATACGATTATCAATCGACACTGTTCCAGCCCATCGGGGGCATGGACAGCATCGCGCGCGCCTTCCAGCGCGAAGTCGGCACGCTCATTCAGTACAATTCCAAGGTGACGAAGATCGCACAGGACGATCGCGGCGTGACCGTGACCTATAACGACCCCAAGCGGCCCGGGCGCCCGCAGACGGCGGGCGCCGATTTCTGCCTCTGCACCATTCCGCTGCCCATCCTCGCGCAAATCGAGATGAATGTCGGTGCACCGATGCAGGCCGCCATCGCCGCGGTGCCGTATTTCTCCTCCGTCAAAGTCGGCTTGCAGTTCAAGCGCCGCTTCTGGGAAGAGGATGAGGCAATCTATGGCGGCATCACCTTCACCGATCTACCGATCCGCCAGATTTCCTATCCCAGCACCGGCTTCCACGGTCAGAAAGGCATCCTGCTCGGCGCTTATCCTGGCGGCACTTATGGTTTCGAATTCACCGCGCTGTCGCCCGAGGAGCGGGTGCAGCGGGCCCTGGAATATGGCGCCCAAATCCATCCGCAATACCGGCAGGAGTTCGAGACCGGCATGTCGGTCGCCTGGCATCGTGTGCCATCGGCCTTCGGCTGTTTCGGCCTGTGGTCGGACGAGACTCGCGCGGCGCATTACAAAAATCTTTGCGCGCTGGATGGCCGCATCCTCTTGGCAGGCGAGCACGCCTCGTATGTCAATGCATGGCAGGAAGGCGCGGTGCTGTCGGCGCTCGATGCCATCGGCCGGCTGCATCAAAGGGTGATCAACGGATGAACCGGCTTCGCTTCGTCGCCATCGCCGCTTTGTTTTGGCCGCTTGCCGCAGCCGCGGTCGAAGCGCCGCAAGACGGGTCGTTCCAAAGCAATGACCGGCTCATGGAAAAAGACGGCGGCGCCATCTTCGCGCATGTCTGCGCCGGCTGTCATATGCCGGATGGGAAGGGGGCCATCGGCGCCGGTGCTTACCCTGCGCTCGCTTCAAACCGCAAGCTGGCGACCGCTTCCTATCCCGTATTCATTGTAACCAATGGACGGGCGGGGATGCCGGCGTTCTCGCGCTATCTCGATGATGAGCAGATTGCGGGCGTCATCAATTACGTGCGCAGCCATTTCGGGAATAGCTACCGGGACACGGTGACGGCGGCCGCCGTGCACGCCATCAAGCAATAGCGCGACGCCCGGGGGCGCGGCGGATCGTCCGGCCGCCCGCATCTCTTGCGAATTTTACGATCAGCCGGCGCAAGCCCGGTTCGGTCACGCGTTGGATCGCCTCTTCGAGCGAGCACCAGGAGGTTTCGCGAGCCGCTTTCTCCGCCCAATTGCGGCGCTGATGCACAACCTCCATCGGGAAGACATGCACCTTGCAGGAGACGACCTCACCCGATTTGCGCTGTTTGCTGTAGGAAAACGAGCCGAGCTTTTCGTGCGCCACTTCACCCTCGACCCCAGCTTCCTCCAACGCTTCACGCGCGGCGCTTTCGCTCGGGGTCCGCCCCACCAGTGGCCAACCTTTCGGCACGATCCAGCGCCGCGTGTTGCGGGTGGTCACAAGGAGAACCTGGATCGCATCGTCCGATCGGCGCCAGGGCAGGGCGCCATACTGTACCTTCGAACCTCGAGACACTCCGTTACGCACAACCACGCATCCTTAAAGTCACCATACTTACGAGAACAGATTCACCAGACTATAGAATGCCGCGCCGATCAGCGCTGTCGCCGGCATTGTAATAATCCAGGCAATAACAATTTCTTGCGCCACGCTCCAACGGACGGCCGATGCACGCCGTGCTGCGCCCACACCGACAATCGCACCCGTTATCGTGTGTGTGGTCGAGACAGGGATTCCAAGTCCAGTCGCCATGAATAAGGTAATCGATCCCGCCGTTTCCGCACACACGCCTTGCATAGGCGTCAGCCTTGTGATTCGAGAACCCATAGTACGCACTATGCGCCATCCGCCAAGCAGCGTGCCCAGCGCGATCGCGGCATTGCAGCTGATCACCACCCAGAAGGGAACGTGAAAGGCGCCAGGAAGTTCGCCATGTGCCGCAAGCAGCGCGGCAATGATGCCCATAGTCTTCTGGGCATCGTTGCCGCCATGCCCGAGCGAGTAGAGCGAGGCGGAGACGAACTGGGCCCGACGGAAAATCGCGTCCGCATGCACTGGCACGGCGCGGACGAAGGACCAGGAAACGATCAGCACCATAGCCAGCGCCAGCGCGAGACCGGTCAAGGGAGAAAGCACAATGGCCGCCGCGGTCTTGCCGAGACCATTCCAGACGATGACACCAAAGCCGGCATGGGCAACACCGGCGCCGACAAGGCCGCCGATCAGCGCGTGCGAGCTGCTGGATGGGATGCCGAAATAGCCAGTCGTGATGTTCCAGGAGATGGCGCCCATCAGCGCGCCGAAGATCACAGCATCTGAGATGGCGTCACCCGCGACGATACCCTGGCCGACGGTGCTGGCAACGTTCAATCCGAACACAAGGAAGGCAATAAAATTAAAGAATGCCGCCCAGGCAACGGCCCAGCGTGGCGCGAGCACCCGCGTGGACACGATGGTCGCGATGGAATTGGCCGCGTCGTTGCGCCCGTTCAGGAAGTCGAAGATGAGGGCGACGATAATGAGGAAGGTGAGCAGCAGCATCGATGGTTCAGGCCTGCTCGATGACGATGCCCGAGATCCGGTTCGCGACATCCTCGAAGCGATCCATGACCCGTTCCAAATGATCGTAGATTTCGACGCCGACGATATACCCCATAACATCGCCCTCGCGGTGCCGCTTGAAGAGTGCCTTGATGCCGTTGTCGTTCAGAGTGTCCGTGTCGTCTTCGAGGCGGATGATCTCCTCGGTGATGGCGTTGAGCCGTGCCGTGTTTTCACGGAGGGACCCTAGCAATCTGACCGCAACGACCGTCAACTCCGCGGCTTTCAGAATATGCTTCCCCATCTCCGCCATCTCAGGCTCGAGCGTGTCGACCTCGAACAGCACGATCGCCTTGGCGGTCTTCTGCATCTGGTCAATGGTGTCATCCAGTGTGTTGATCAGATCTTTGATATCGCTGCGGTCGAAAGGCGTGATGAAGGTACGGCGAACCAAGACAAGCACATTGCGGGCGATAGCATCGGCCTGTGCTTCGAAAGCGAAAAGCTTCTGCGCCGCCTCCGAGGCTCGCCGCCCCCCTTGCAGAAGCTCGCAGAGGGCCTGTGCGCCTTGGACAAGGGTTTCGGCATGCTGGTTGTAGAGTTCGAAGAAGCGGTCTTCGCGCGGCATCAGCGCCTGGAACCAGCGGAACATGAGGAGCCTCACGCGAAGGGATAATCATCAGCGACTAAGAGGAAGATGTGGCCCTTGGCAAGTGGGAGAACGCGACGGACGTCATCCATCCTCAAGGGGATGACGCCGGCTCTTCCTTGACCACAATCAAAGGCCCTGCAGATGCCGCGTTGAGGATGAGCGCCAATGTCTCTGCTGAGTCGTTCGAATAGCCACCCGAGATTTCGAACATACCGTTCGTGATGGGACTAGTTATAGCGCCGGTTGCCAGCACCTTTCCGTCGCGCACGATTGCGAACGTACCGGAAGGATGCACACGCGCGATGTCAGCGAGCCGATTCGCGCTATCCATATCCAGAGTAACCGTCACCACGGGCGCCAGGCCTACGACATGGTCGAAGCCTGCGGTCGCATTTTCGATCGCGTTTCCGGGAATCAAAGTCTCGCGCTGGACAAGAAAAGGAAGTGTATCGAGGCCGTCATCGCCGGCCTGCCAAAGAAGCTCATCTCCGGCCGGTACTTGGCCTTGCAAGGCGTGAATGAGGTCGCCTGCCGGATCGACAAGCCGAATGCTGAGCATCGAAGGTCGCGTCAGGACGGGTATCAGCCGATTAAGCGCAGCAGAGGCGGGCAGCCGCACCAGGATGCGGTCTTCGCCAATGGCTACGACGGTCGCGTCGTGGATTCCTTGTGCTTGTAGCCGTTGCCGCAGCGTTCTGGCCGTATCGAGCAGGATTGCGATCCGCTGTTCACTGCTGCGTTCGATGTTGAGCCCGAGAACGAGCGAAGATTGCCCTTCTGTGGCCCTAGCCGAGACCGGTAGCAGAAAAACAAGCAGTAACGCCGCCGCGACGCGCACCGCTGAACCTAACGCTGCGGTGTCAGGGTCACGCCAGCAAGCTCCGAGACAGCGCCAAGAGTTGTCTGCGCCGCATTCAGCCCGAGGCGGAAATCCTTGTCCGTGAACGTCGTGAAGACATCGGTCGGCTGATGCCAGTGCGGGTCCCAACCTGAGCCGATTTGGGTGCCGCGCTCATTCTCGCGCAGCGAAACCGACGGCACCACATCCTGAAAATCAGCCGAGTCCGTGTTAGTCATATGGCTGCCGATGACCGCCGGATAATCGGTCGCGTAGCGTTCATTCGCTCTCTCGATCGCCCAGGCCAGCGAATTCGCACCGTCGGCAAATTTGGCCGCCGATTGGAATTCAATGTTGATGTCGGCTTCCGGGCGCTGTTCGGGGCTGATGCTGCCATCTGGGCGCGGCGCGCCATGATCGAACATCATCATGTCGTGCTGGATCATGCCGAGCCATTTGGGTTCGGGATATTTCCCCGATCCCGCCGGTATTTCCTTCCCTTGCAGTGGTCCGCGCTGCTGCACATAGGCCTTGGAACCCTGATGCCCGGTCTCCTCGTTATTCCAGAGAGCGAACCGGATCGAACGCTCGCTGGTGACCCCGGGCGCGTTCAGAATGCGGGCAAGTTCCATGACCAGCGCGGTGCCCGAGCCGTCGTCATTGGCTGCTTCGTTCCAGCCATGGCCATCCATATGGGCGCCGATGATGTACATCTCTTCGGGATGCGTCGTGCCGATCTTGGTGCAAAAGACTTCTTCGCGTGGCCCCGGCACGGCGGGCGGTGTGTCGAGTTCGCGAATTTTCGGATCGGGTTGCCGGTTGGGATCGCCGTTCAGGAACGTCGGATTGCGTAGGTAACGCCCGCGGCCGCCGCCGAGCGTACGCGCGGGCTCCGCGCCATCAGCTGGGCTAGCGACTTCGACTCGCGGCTCGCTGCCGGTGCGGCCAACTTCGGGATAATCGTATTGCAGCCGCTCGGTCGCGCAGCCATAGCTTTTGAGCTGTGCCTCGATCCAATCGATGGCGTTGCGGTTTCGCTGCGTCCCCTGGCGGCGGTCGCCAAACTGGGTCAGCGATTTGATGGTCGCTTTGTATTTTTCGAGGTCGAGCTGCCCGACCAGCGACGCGATATCCGCGGTTTTCGATTGTGCAACAGCAGCCGTATTCACAGCAACGGCGAGCAGCGCAAGACCGAGCGCGCCGCCCCATCTGCGTTCGATCATAACCATCTCCTGATACTCACACGAACTCCGGGCGTGCCCAGCTATTTGGTTGCGAAGGGTCCGACTTCGGGCTTGCCTTGCGTGTTGTAGAGATCGCCCATCTCGGCACGGGCACCGCGCGTGATCGCGGCCAACTCGTTGCCTGCCTGGAAGCAGGTGAAGTCGGGCCGATCCTTCCACGCGAACGGACCGCAGAGTTTCTTGCCGGCTTTGATCGTCGCATCATGCACGATGTTGATCAGCCGTTCGTAATCGGGATCGCCCATCTTATAACCGGAGAAATTGCCGAGGTCGCCGGAGGCCGCGAACACCGCCGTGATGCCGGGCACCTTGGCGATCTCTTCCGCGTTCTTGAGCCCCTCCAACGTCTCGATCATCACGATGACCACGAGGTTGTCGTTGATCGTGGCGCGATAACCGCCGGGCACGTTCCCCCACATATTTGCATCGAAGGCCAGCCCGCCGCCTTGGCTGCGTCCGCCGAAGGGTGGGAAGTAGGCGTAGCGCACGACCTCCTTGGCTTCTTCGACCGTGTCGACCGTCGGCACCACCAGCACCAGCGCACCATTGTCGAGCGCGTGCTGGATCTCCTGCTCATCCGTATAGGCGATGCGTACGCCCGGCACCGCCTTGGCCGTGGGACAGGATCGCCAGGCACGGGCTACCGATTCCCAGACCGAGGCTGAATGCTGCATCTCCGTCCAAGTGAAATCGTAGCCGCCATTCGCCATGGCACAGTAGGTGGCGGGATCGGCCGTCCCGACCACGGTGCCGCCGACGATTTTGCCGCCCGCCATCAGCTTCAGCTTCACGGGATTCCAGATCTTCGTGCCCGCCGGCGCATCGAAGGTGTGGCCGTATTGGAATTTGCTCGCGTCGAACGCGCCCGTGTTGACCGAGCCCGCAGGTGCCACAGCTTTGGCATTGCTGTCCTGACCGGCAGGTGCGGCGAGCGGTGAAAAGGCTGGAGCATTCGGGGCCTGGGCGGCCTGCGCACCCCAAAGCACAAGACCGGCCGCGGCACCTGCTAGCGACAGTTTCAGTAGATCGCGCATGGTTTCCCCCTAGATCTTCAGCATACGCATCAGATTGCCGCCGAGGATCGCTTCCTTCTCCTCATTGGAAAGGAAGGGCGCATCGACGATCAGCGGAATTGTATCGGGCCAGTTGAACGGCATATCGGAGCCGTAGACGACTTCGGAGGCGCCCATCTCGGCCACCAGATGCCGTAAACCCTCGCTTGAAAACACCATCGAATCCGCGACGATATTGGTTTTCAGATAGTCCTGCGGCCGCTTCTTGTTCGCGCACATCGCGTTCGGACGCACGTCGCAGGTGACTTCGGTGCGGCCGAAATACGACGGCAGATAGCCGCCGCCATGCGCGCCGCAAACCTTCAGCCGCGGGAAGCGGTCGAAGACGCCGTCGAAGATCAACTTGTTCAGGAACAGCGAGGTCTCGAACGGATTGCCGACGATATTGCCGAGATCGCCGCGGCCTCTGAAGCGGCCTTCTTCGACGATGTCATCGGCATTGGTCGGATGCATGAAGACCGGCACTTGCAGCTCTTCGGCCTTCTTCCAAAACGCATCGTATTTCTCGCTCGATGGTACTTCGCCTTTAATGTTGCCGCCCATCGATGCGCCTTTGAGCCCGAGCGTCTTCACCGCGTAATCGAGCTGCTCGGCCGCAAGTTCGGGATGCTGAATCGCCGGCGAAGTCAATCCAACGAAGCGGTCCGAATGCGCTTTGCACCAGGCGGACACACCTTCGTCATGGGCGCGTACGATCTTGGCCGCGAGATCGCGGTCGGCTGCATACCACCAATACTGGTTGATACTGATGACCTGCATATCGATGCCGCGCGCATCCATGCGTTGGAAGCGGTCGCCCGGCATGATCTGATTGCGCGGATAATCGCCTTTGACGTTCGAACCTGCGAGCAGCTTCTCGGAATCCGGGATCACGAGATGGCCGTGGATATCGATCACCTTCACCGGCTTACCGCCGACCATGATCTGCTTGCGCGCGACGGGCGCCGCTGCCTGAGCGGCACGGGCGGGATCGCGCCACGCGTTACCGAGCGTGGTCGCGCCGGCAGCTGCCGCCGCGCCCAACAGAAATGTCCGCCGATCGGTGTGTCTGAGCATTCTTCCCTCCCGCTGCTGCCGGTCTAGCCTGGCATGTTGCGGCTAGGTTCGGGCGCACCTCAGGCGGTGTCAAGGGAATGCCCCACGCAGACCGGGAGCCTTGAAAAGGCGAAGAGGCGGCACGAGGGCCGCCTCTTTCACCAAACGGTCGCGAATGATTACGCCTTTGCTTTGCGTCGCCGACGCAGAGCGCCGAGACCGGCCAAGCCGGCGCCGAAGAGCGCGATCGTACCCGGCTCCGGCACCGCAGCACCTGCGCCCGCGATCACCGTGATCGAGTTTGTGGCGATCGGCGTGCCGGTGCATGTGCCGGTCAATGGGAATGGGAAGCTGCCCGCGAGCGAACAGGCCGTTGAACTGAAGAGATCAAGCCGGAAAATATATGTGTCGTTGGCATTGATGTTGTAGAGCGGATCGCCCAGCAACGTGGCGAAATCCGCCACGGCGCTGAACTGCAACGCTTCACTGTTCTGCAAGCCGGTATCGGCGGAGGTGCAAATAGGCACCGCATTGGTGAGACAATTCGGGTTCGTTCCGGCCGGGGTAATGGCGCCGTTATCCAAGATGGTGAACAGATCCATACCGATACCGCCGCCGCCAGTACCCACATCGGTGAGGGTGAGGAGAGGTACAACACTGTCGAACGTGTATGCGCCGTCGAGGTTCACCGAGAAGGCGAATCCCCAATCGGAGCCCGTCTTGGTCGGGACCGAGGTCGCACCGGTGTTGACATGATAGGTACTCGTCCCGGCGTCAGGCGTGATCGCACCGATAAATCGCTGAATCGCCCTTTGTCCCAATTCCACCGTTCCTGCGGCATCGGTGGTGACCGTAAAGTGACCATTCAAATTCCCGGTGCCGTAATAGACGCCAGGGGCCGCCAAGTCCTTGTCCAGCCCTGAAGTGAATACCGGACTCGCGGCGGCCTGCATTGCAAAGCCTATGACGAGCGCCGACGCGCACGCTGCGAGCGCAGCCGAGCGGACCAATATCATGTGAGATTCTCCCGAATACGAGTGCCCGCCCCCGGGCGGAAATGGATAAGACACCGTAAGCAATGGCCGTGCCAAATCTATACACAATGCAAATCAATGGCTTAGCTCGGAAAAAAGTTCCCGCTGTAAAGGGCGGTGACACTACGCTCGTTGTCAGCCTGTGTATTAAGTTATTGTGGTTGTATCGACATGAAATTGTCTTACAAAAATAGCATCCCGCCGGCGCGGGATGTTGCGCGACGTCGCGGTGAGGTCCGGACAGGAACCATTGGCGGGGTTCTCAGTTGTCATAGGCAGCAAGGGCTTGTCCCCTCGGCCCTGCGTCTGAAAAAGCCCCGCTTCCTTCCCCAACATGCGGGGCTTTTTCGTGTCTGGCACGAAGAGACGGAAAGGCCATCGCTTCCTGGATGATGGCTTCCCATCCGGGACACACTTCGAACCGAGCATGGCGGGGTGCTTGGCAGATTCCGCTTAGCTGTGCGCCTGTTTGGGGATCGGGTAGGGGTGCTTCTTGCTGCTTCGGCTTTACGGGTGCCAGCTGCTGCGGCTCCAATCGTCGTGCTTCCATGACGGCGGGGGCCTGAGTGGGTGTCCGAATGGGACAACTGCGGGGCCCGAAACAAAAACCTAAGCCCGACCCGCCAGCGTTCCTTGATCGGGCGCGCCTCGCAAGCGAGCGAAGCGAAGCCCGGCCCTGACCTCAACGTTTTACGGCGCGGCGCGCAGCGACGCGACGATGTAGCTTCTCAAAGCATGTCTCGGAGCCGTCACGTCGGCTTTGCAGCGCATTCTAGTCGTTTGGGCAAAAGCGGACCCACATGGGCCCGGCTGTCGCGGCCACCGACTCTGGTTTGCTTGCCAGGCATCGGCAGATGCCGGGCGTCGAATGATGCTCGATATAGTCGAACCGCTCGCGTCGTCTGGAAACGCAGACCTTTAAGTGATCGGCGACCAGCCATCATTGACGACTCCAAAATTGCTCATAGTCGCGGTACCGCCGTTCATCAGCCACATCGTTAGCGTGTTACCCGGATGATGTTGCCATACAAGGTCGGCCCGACCATCGCCGTTGTAATCACCAGTCGCCGCTACAGTGTCAGACGCCGCCGCTAGACTCGTATCGCTGATGCTGGAGACCGCGCCGCCAACCATGAACCAGAATTCAAGTAGACCACTTGTGTGCTGCCATAGAAGATCGGCTCTACCGTCTCCGTTGAAATCACCCGAAGCGGAGACGGTCCATCCAGCTGAGGTAGGGGGCAACGCCTTCTCGCTCAGATACGTGCCATTTGGGATGGACCAGATATCATTGTATCCCGTGGCTTGGTTGTGCCAGAGCAGATCGGGGCTGAAATCGCCATTGAAGTCGCCCGTGGCAGCCAAGACCCAGTCTGATGACACGTTCGGCAAGGCTTTCGTCGCGGTGGGGCTGGCGCCATTCATCAGCCAGATTTCGTTTAAGCCCAACGAATTATGGTGCCAGAGCAGGTCCGATTTTTCGTCCCCATTCAGATCACCCACCACGGTCGGCGACCAACCGGACGACATCTGGGTCATCGTTGTGGAGGAGATGACGCGGTTATCTTCCATGATCCACATTTGCGTCTGGCCCGTGCTCTGGTTGAACCAGAACAGATCGGCGATGCCATCGCCGTTGAAATCGCCAATATGGCCGGTGAAGCCACTGGCCAAGGCCGGCACCTGAGCGGTGCTGAGCGTCGTCGGGCCATTCATGTGCCAGACCTCATTGCCAAAGGTGCTGTTGTGCCACAGTAGGTCTGAACGATGGTCAAAGTTGAAATCCGCGGACACCGAAATGGTGGGCAGAGAAGCGTTTATTACTGCCAAGCCCACCGTCTGAGATGCCGCTCCGCCCTGATGGTCAGACACGCTGTACGAGAAAGCTCCTGCCGTCCCAGCGAATCCTGCGGCCGTTGCGTAAGTGAGCTGCGTGAGTTGGGAAACCGTTAGTTGTTGATTGACCGAAACCGCTGTTCCCGTGGACAGCTTGACTACGCCGCTGCTCGGCAGCTCCGTCACCGTGACAAAGAGCTGATCGCCATCCACATCGGTCGGCGCTGCGATCGACAGCGGCGCGGCGGTGGAATTTGTCGCCACAACAACGGTCTTGTTCGCTTCCGCGACAGGAGCATCTTCGACGTTCAGGATATTGAACCCGACCTGCCCCACCGCGATCGCGCCATGGGAGTCCGTCACAAGATACTGTAAGGGCTGTACCGCTGTAGTGCCGAACTCGTTGGGGCGTGATTGGATCGTCAATCCTGTCAAATCGGCAATGCTAATCTGCATTCCGACCGTCACCGGCGTGCCATTCGCCAGCGCCACGATTCCGCGACTGGGCAATTTGTCGATTTGGATGCTCGCAATGGCGTCGCCATCCGCATCGGTCGGAGCACCGATACCGATGGGATTGGGGCCGCTGTCCTCATTGATAACGACCGTGTTCCCTGGGTTATGCGTCTGTGGCTTGTCATTGACTCCCGTGTAGGTGACGGTCACGGAGCCGCGGGAAGCCCAGCCGCCCAAATCCCGCTCGTTGTAGTAGAACGTTTGAGAATCTTGAAACCCTTGGGGCAGCGACGGAGGCGGGAAACCTACGCTAATAGGCCCGTTCCTGCTCGTGGAAATCTCCACGTCGTTGTGGAGCACGAAATTCGCAGTATTGTTGCCAACGACAGCCGTCGTGCGCGCCCCCTGACCGAGCAAGGTGATCTGTTTGATATCGCCAGCGTCAGAATCGACATCATTCGCGAACACGTCGACAGAGGCGAAATTATTATCCGGGACCGCGACGGTGTCATTTGCCGCATGCACTGGGCTGCCGACATTCTTGAAGAAGTAATAATCGATGGCCGGTGCTGCAGGGTTGCGAAAATCATAGAGGATGAACCGATCATCCTCCGAGAACCCAAGTCCGGTCGCCGCACTCGCGGCATAGGGGCCCGAGGGCGACAGCAGCGTGCCAACCCCCGCATCACCAGCTTGCAGGAGATTGCCGCCCGAAACGGAATGGGTACCGTCCTTGGATGTTGTCCGGTACGCGAGCAACGCATCTGCCGCCAGCACCTGCGTGACCGTATCGGTCGAGATTGTGTATTTGAAGTACTGGGTCGGACCGCCGCCGATCGTATTCCAATATAGCGTGTCCCCATCGGCGCCAAATTGCGGCGCATTGATGCTCGTGCTGTTGCCGAGAACCCGTTCCGACCCCAACGCCAGTGCCATGCGCCCGTCCTCTCAATAAGTGTAGGGGCAAAGATGACATCGAATTTCGACAACTTGCAATCGGGGGAGCGCGCGATTTCGTGAGGGGATTCAGGCTGTTAATGTCCTGCGTGGATCAAAACCGGTGACCTGCGACTGAGATTTTCATCCACGGGGAATTAGAGTCCAGCCTTCGAGAAGGACGGCCCAATGAAGCGCAGCAGATTTACGGAAGAACAGATCATCGCGATTTTGCGGGAGCACGAGGCCGGTGCGAAGACGGCCGATCTGTGTCGCAAGCACGGGATGCCGGAAGCGACGCTTTACAATTGGAAGGCCAAGTTCGGCGGCTTGGACGTTTCGGAGGCGAAGCGTCTGAGGGCGCTTGAGGACGAGAACCGGAAGCTAAAGAAGCTGCTGACGGAATCCATGCTCTACTAGGCTGGGCCGTTGCTCTGCCCGCGCCAGGAGGCGTATCAACCGACGAGGCTCTAATCGCCACCGGATGAAATCTCAGTGGCAGGTCACCGGACCTACCGTGTAGCCTGCCGGCACGTCCGTTTGTCGCCAGAAAGTGACATTCAGTCGGGAAGAAGGGGCGAATGCTGTCCTTAGCACTGACCGGAGAATTGCTTGAGCGCGAATGCGATTGGATCGGCATCATCAGGCAACAAAAACCATTCGGAAATCCCAGCCCCGTATTCGAAGATTGTTTGCTCCTTAGCTTCCTCGACTGTCTGGTGCCACGTATCACCGGCGAAGGCACCGTCTGAACAAACCCTGTAAAGGGATACACCATCTTCCTCGGTTTCGATGATTAGGACCGCTGCCCGCGGCATGTCTCTTTGCTGGTCATTAGATGACAACGCGGAAGGAAAGCCGGTGTAATGCCGAACGGTCGGCTTGAGCGGTACAGCCGTGATCTTGGCGATCAGTCGAACACCTGCCACAGATGTTGCTCCAAAGCTTAACGACCTGGACCAGTTTTCACTTTGGCAACCACTGAGCGCAATGGCAGCTTTTGGGGGTCAAAGCCGATGGAGGCAGCGAGGCGTCGCAATGTCCGCTTGTCGCCAGAGGCAGTCACTGGGCCCGGAAAATTCTGTTCTGGCTCAATTGAATTTCAGGCACCAAATTTTATTTCCGGGAACTCTGCAATGAGCTTGGTCCCCAATTTTGGAAGGTCGGCTGTCCAAATCCACAAATTGAACCCGATATGGGGGCGCTCAGCGTTGGGGTCCCATGCGGACCAGTTTTCCAACTGAACTCGATCCGCCGTTTGCTCATCGACTTCAAAACGAACTTCAAGTTCTGTCAGCAACTCAAGCGCACGCTTTAGCTTCTTCGCTGACCACAATCCGAAATAACTGATGTGAGCTGTTGGGCTTACCACAGGAATATCCAGTTCTACTGCGTGGCGCTGCAGAGAAAGGCTATGCCCGAAATGGTGAAACGCCAATGACCGCAATGGTCAGAAGCGGACCTGGACTTATATGGGCCGTAGCATCTGATTTTGCCAATTGCAGTCGTAATTGCGACTCCGATTGCGGGAGAGTTTGTCCAAATCACACACGAACCGTTCACTCAAGGCACGTCGATATTCGATGAGACCGTAGTTACGGGTGAAATCCGGGACCATGGAGCAGGGTAAAGGGAGGCTCCAGACAAAATTACATATGCAGTGGTGGCAGTTATCACTTAGGCGCTTGGAGCGTGGCTCCGCGGTTTGCGCAATATTCTTGCCCCCATCGGTCGGGATAGTATTGACATACCATGCTGGCATCCTTTTCGAGGATGCAGTCAACTTTTGCCGGGGGGCAGATGACAAGGGTACATCTTCATACCGCTCTTATTGCGGCATCTCCCCTCTGTGCATGCGGCGGGGCGGCGGAGATGGGGCCGAATGGGGGCGGGGGGCAAAAATGACAAGAGGCGTAAGAGGCCGAAGCCAAGGCAATGCTGTTGCAAGTCAGAAAGACGCTTGGCGCTGCAATGCCGCATTCCATGGAATAGGTTGGAGTGCGCTCAGTATCGCGCACACTCTTGCATATCCGCGAGTGCTCCCTTCGCGGCGCGGACATTGGCTCGCATCTGCGGCGATGGCGACGATTGCCTGCGCGGCACCTAGCCTCTCGCACGCTGCAAGTTTTTCCGTCGGCGGCGGTACCATCACCACAACCGATGCCGATAACGTAAATGATGCAACCGGCACCGGTGGAGTGTTCGAACTACAAGCGAACAGCACGACAACGGGCGATCAGATTAGCATTTCAGGCGTGGCCATCAACAACAGCAGCACATCTCCAACGGCCATTGAAATTGGCAACGTGCCCGCGTCCAGCGGGACTTACGCCATCCACATGCAGGGTTCGACACTGTCGGGCAAGACGGGTTTTGGCGGAGGTGCGCTATTTGCTCAAACAAGGTTCAACGGTGTCATAACTCTAGATACCACGGGGGGCGCTCCTAACACCGTAACAGGTAGCTCCGGCTACCAGATATGGAGTTACTTCGCTGGCGGCGCCGTCATCAAGACCGGTGCTGACGTCATCACGGTCGTGAACACTCCATTGTTTGCACTGGATTGGGGTAATTCTCCAGTCTCGATCGACTCCGTGGGCGCAATACTGACGGCAACCAACGGCAACGGAATCGACGCCGATACCAATGGCGGTGCGATTACAATCGGCGGGCTGAACGGCGGGATCGCTAGTACAATCAACGCAAATCATGGCTACGGAATCATAGCCAATACTGGCTCCACTGGCGGCGCACCCATCTCCGTCAAATTGGCTGCCAGTGGCAGCATCACCGCCAACAATGGCGGGATAAATGTAACGAGCGCCGGTGGTCTGGTATCTGTCGATACGTTTGGCTCCATCAATGCGACCGATCCCGGCGGATTAGCAATCTTTGCGGGCTCAACGAGCAAGCTCACAGCCACACTCGAAAGCGGTTCCACCACTATAGGCAAAGTTCTAGGTGGAACTGGCGCGACAACGATCAACATCTTTACAGGAGCGGATATCAGCGGAGCCAGCTTTGCTGGTGGTAGTGCCGCGGCGGCTAACCAGAAGATTGACCTGAAAGGCGCCGGCATCGGCGCGCTTAATTTGAACAAAATAAGCAATATCACCAGCATTCAGAAAGACGACGCCGGAACATGGACGTTGGTTAGCGCAGGCCCCGTCTTCAGCGCGCCTCCTTTGCAAATCAACGACGGGACACTGGTCGGCTCAACCAACACCGTCACGGGTGCCGTTACAATTCAATCCCCCGGGGTTCTGCAGCTTGATCAGACAACATCCGGAAACCTCAATGTTATTATTGCCGGTACCGGCTCGCTTCTGAAAAGCGGTTCCGGAACGGTGACGCTAACCCGCCCGAATACCTTTTCCGGTATTACAACGATCGATAGCGGCGTTTTGCGTATCGGCGACGGTAGTTTCGATGAGGGCTCGTTAGCAGGAAACATCGTCGACAATTCGGTGTTTGCAATCGTCCGCTCAGACATTGCCACTCTCAACAACACGATCTCGGGCACGGGATCCCTTCAGCAATCGGGCAGTGCCGCCACTATTCTGACCGGAGCCAACCTTTACACCGGCGGCACTCTAATCTCTTCTGGTACTCTGCAGCTTGGCAATGGCGGAACGACAGGGTCAATTATTGGCGACATTGTTGACAATGCTACACTCACCATTAGCCGCTCGAACGCGATCACGCTGGCAGGCGCGATTTCTGGAACCGGCGCTCTTCAGCAAGTCGGAACAGGCACAACAGTACTTACCGGCACCAACACCTATTCCGGCGGGACTGCGATTCCAAACGGAACACTCGCCGTCTCGGCCGATACCAATCTCGGCGATGCCAATGGTCCGATAGCATTCGGTGGTGGCGGTTTGCAGTTCGGCGCAAGTTTCGATCTTGCCCTGACTCGCGCGATCACTCTGTCGGGCTATGGCCGTTTTGATACCAATGGCTTCGGGACGGTTCTGGCGCAACCGATAACGGGGAGCGGCATTCTCGTGAAAATAGGCGCCGGCACGCTCGTATTGACGGGCGCAAGCACCTTCAGCGGGAGCACAAGCATTTTCGGCGGCGCGGTGCAGCTCGGCAATGGCGGCGCTACCGGATCGATCAGCGGGAATGTGGTCGACGAAGGGCTGATCGTGTTCAACCGTTCAAACGCCGTGACGTTCGGCGGCACGATCTCGGGTACGGGTGGTGTGTGGCAAAGCGGCGACGGTACGACGACGCTCACCGGGAGCAACACCTATTCCGGCGGCACCACAATCCCCAATGGAACACTCGCCGTCTCCTCCGATGCCAATCTCGGCGATGCGAATGGGCCTATAGCATTCGGTGGTGGCGGTCTGCAGTTCGGCGCGAGTTTCAATCTCGCTTCGACCCGCGCGATCACCCTGTCGGGCTACGGCCGGTTCGACACGAATGGCTTTGCGACATTCCTGGCACAGCCAATCGGCGGGACCGGGGTTCTGGTCAAAACGGGCGCTGGTACGCTGGTGCTGACGGGCACGAGCACCTATAGCGGCAGCACCGCGATCTTTGGCGGTGCGCTGCAACTCGGCAATGGCGGCACCACCGGATCGATCAGCGGAAATGTGTTCGACGATGGGCTGCTCGTCTTCAACCGCTTTAACAACGTGACGTTCGGCGGCGTGATCTCTGGCACCGGTGGGGTGTGGCAGAGCGGCGCCGGGACGACGACGTTGACCGGAAACAACACCTATTCCGGTGGCACGACGATCCCAAGCGGAACACTCGCCATCGCCTCCGATGTCAATCTCGGCGACCCCAATGGGCCGATACTATTCGGCGGCGGCGGTTTGCAGTTCGGCGCGAGCTTCACTCTCGCCTCGACCCGCGCGATCACCCTCTCGGGCTACGGACGGTTCGATACGAACGGATTCACGAACGTCATTGGACAGGCGATCGGCGGGAGCGGGATTCTGGTGAAAATCGGCGCGGGCACGCTCGTGCTGGCGGGCACCAACACCTACAATGGCAGCACAAGCGTGCTCGGCGGCGTGCTGCAACTCGGCAATGGTGGGACGAGCGGCTCCATCATTGGCAACGTTGTCGACAATGGCACGCTGGATTTCAACCGCTCAGACAACGTCACGTTCGACGGCGTGATTTCAGGAACCGGTGAAATACGGCAGAGCGGAACCGGTACGACCACGCTGACGGCAGATAATCACAGCGTCTTTGGCGGACTCATCACGATCGCCAACGGAACGCTCGCCGTCGAAAGCAGGTTTAGTCTCGGGGGCGATACGAATACCAGCATCGTTTTTTCAGGCGGCACGCTGAAGCTGCTCGGTAATCCCTTCATACTCAATAAGAAGCAGATAAGTATCGCGACGTCCACCAGCGGCACAATCGACACGAATGGCTTCAATGTAGATGCTTTCACCATCAGCGGCGGAGGCGCGCTCATTAAAGCAGGCGCTGGCACGCTTTATCTCTGGGAGGATAATACCTATACCGGTGGAACAACGATCGCAGGCGGCACATTAGTGCTCGGGAATTCGGTCGGTGGCCCTTTCAGCATCAGCCAGCTCGGCTCGGTGCTTGGCGACGTCACCGACAATGGAACGCTAGCGTTCAAACACACGAACAATTTCACCTTCAACGGGGTGATCTCCGGTACGGGAGCGGTCAACCAGCTCGGCACCGGAACGACGACGCTGACGGCGACCAATAGTTACAGCGGCGGCACCATCCTCACCAACGGAACGCTTCTCGTGTCGTCGGATGCCAATCTTGGCGATGCGAACGACAGCGTTACTTTGGCCGGTGGCACCTTGCGGTTCGGTGCCGGGTTCACGATCGCGCCGACGCGCACGATAACACTTAGCGGCGGCATCATTGACACCAATGGCTTCGACACAACCATCGCACAGTCGATGACCGGCAGCAGTCAGTTCGGGCTCCTTAAGTTGGGTCTAGGCGCGCTCACACTTTCTGGTGCCAACACCTACACTGGCCCCACGAAGATCAATGCCGGCACCCTCATTGTAAGCGGTTCCATCACGTCGCCGGTTACGGTCAATAGCGGTGGCGCCTTGCGCGGTAACGGCACCGTAGGAACGACGACAGTGGCGAGCAACGGAACGCTGCTTCCAGGCTCCTTCGGCACACTTACGATTGCGGGGGACCTAACGTTCCAATCGGGCTCGAACTATGCCGTGAACGTTTCGCCGACGGTTGCGGAGCGCACTAATGTCTTGGGTGCCGCGAGCATCGCTGGAAAGCTCCTCGTCGATGCCAGTCCTGGGAGTTATAGCCCAAGGACGTACACGGTGATCAATTCGGGGAATCCTCTCTCCGGCACGTTTGCGAGCGTCGCCTATACCGGAACATTCGGAAGCGGCGTCACACCCTTGATCAGCTACGATGCAAACAACGTTTATTTGACACTGCAGCCGGTGGCGTCGATGTCCTTGGCCGCCGTCGCTCCCGAGGCGATATCCGCAAGTGCATCATCGTCCGACACGACAACCCAGTCGCAATCCTCGCCGCAGCGGCCTTCGATCGTTGCACGGCTGCCGGGCGAAGTATCCAACAATCAAGCGGAGGTCGCCGCCGCGATCGACACCGCGATTGCGAGGGGCGCGGGCATTGCCTTCCAGAATTTGCTGAGCACGGAGCCGGACCAACTCGCGGCCGCCCTTGGACAGTTCTCTGCCAAGACCGGCATCGGCATTGCGCAGACCGGCTTCGACAATATGAGCGATTTTTTGCATCTGGCGCTCGATCCGTCGCTAAGTGGCCGAGATCCAGATTCGCTCGGTATCGCATCCGATGTCGCCGACCTGCCGCTTGGGTTTGACGGGGTAAAGAACGATGTCGCGCCGCTAGGCGGGCCCATCGGCATCTGGGGCGCGACCTATGGCGGCTGGAACCGCAGCACCATTGATCCATGGGCCGGCTCGCACGGTTTCAATGGCAGCAATGGAGGCCTGATCGCCGGCATCGATGTTCGCCCAGCCGGTACCGATCTGGTGGCCGGCGCGGCGATCGGTTTCGGCCGTAGCTGGCGCAGTCTTTCTCGTGACCTTGGGGACGGGCAAACGGGCATGCAGCAGGTCGCGGTCTACGCCCGTAAGCGTTTCGATCAATACTTTGTCTCGGTTGGCGCCGCTATGTCCCGAGCGGACGCCGACACGAAGCGCTCAATGAGCCTTGGCGGCGACAGCGTTTACGCCGCGCACTTCCAATCGGAGACAACAGGCTTGAGGCTGGAAGGCGGCCGGCGTTTCGCGCTTGGCGATGGTCTTTGGGTTACCCCCTATGCCGCATATGAGGCGGAACGGATGCATATGCCCGGTTATGCGGAACAGACTGTCAGCGGCGCGAGCGTCTACGCGCTTCTGCACCGCGCTGAAGATCAATCGAATGCTGTCACCGAGTTGGGTGGCCAAATCGACCGCGTCGCGGACATCGCAGGGGGCCCGCGCATCCAACTGCATGGCGGTGCCACCTGGGTGCATGATTATTCCGGCACGCCGCACAACACCATGGCGTTCGGTGCTTTGGCGGGTTCGGACTTCACGATCTATGGCGCTTCGCGCGCGCGAGATGTCGCGCGGATTTCGGCAGGAGCGGAAATCATGCTGGACAAGCGGCTGTCGGCAGCGGCGCGCGTCCGCAGCGATATCGGTGCCGGTGAGCAAGCCATCGATGGCAGCGCCTATGTCTCGTACCGCTGGTGAGCGGCGATACACGTTGGTAACCAGCCCGAGGACCGAGTCCGGTTTGGGTCAAAAAGCGGACCTGGGCCGTAGCCTGCGACAATGTCCGCTTCTCGCCAATAGTGGACAAGCCTAATCTGCCGTTACTTGCGCGTGCCCGAAGACACAAACAAAGTCCTGCTTTCACCCAAAGGAGGACACAATGCGCATTCGGGAAGCGATCGCAATCACGGGATTCGCGCTCGCGCTTCAAGGCGCGGCACAGGCGGGTCAATGGGATGATGCTCTACGGTTCGACACCACCACAATCGGACCTCTCTTCCCTGGGTTGCCACCCGCGACTTCGGCAGCCATCCAGGCCGCAACTGCGAACTGTCCAGGCGGAGGTGCCCTGCCCACGTTCACTTATCAGAACATAGTACCTTTTACTCCAACGTCATGTTCTTCAACCGGGCAGATATTGATCAACATCGATCAGTTCGCTCGAACGAACTCCGTGCTTGAACTTTCGTCGCAGTTTCAAGCCTTGTCGGGGAACGTACGGGTGGCCGAAAGGAGAGCTTGGATGGGGTCAGCTCTGGCCGCGGCGATACCCGATGTTTCGCCATCACCGGGTAAAACAAATAGAATTGGCGCGAACGTAGCCACGGTGGAAGGTCAAAGTGCGATCGGAATTGCCTACTCGCATATCTCAGGAGCCTTTGACTTCAATGTTGGTGCTTCGTTCAGTACTAGCTACGAACACCACGCGCTGGGACGCGCGGGAATGGGATTCAGTTGGTAGAATCTCCTCTTCGACGGACGGCAGGAATCGCTGGCGCAGATGATCCTGCTAGCGGTTAATGGCACCGTTTTGCACTAAGACGCGTTGCGCTATGTGACGCTGTACATGGTTGCGTATCGCCATGAGCGGACGAAGCTAATTTGTGATCCGAACCTGATCTTCGGTCACGATCCGCGCCCCGCACTTCGCTCTCAGACCGTCGGCTGCGCCGAAGATAAGGTCGCCCTCAGTTGCCAGCACGTATACGTAAACGGTACGGCCACGTATCGTGACTGCGCCGCGCCACGGCATTCCGTCTGAGCCTCTAAAACCATACGTAACCAAGTGATCGCCGCCCGGTAGAGTGGTTATGTTCACATTGGAGGCGCTAGGCACGGCTTCTAACTCCGCGGCCACGCATTCCGGAGCAATGGGACCTGATGACTGCTCTGGTGTGACACAGCCCATTAGTCCAAAGCACAAGAGAAAAGATTTGAGCCTTGTTCGGCGCGGAGTTGGCATAGGCAACCGTATCACAGCAATCTGTCCGTCCGGTTTGGGGCAAAAGCGGACTCCCCCAAGTCTGCGGGCATGTCCGTTCCGCCAAAAGCGGACGCGCGCTATTGCCGCCAGCCGTTTTGTCTCTTCCCCATCGAAGACAGATGCTGCGCGGCGTGCTGTGACGCGCGATGCCTTGAACGCGCGTTGCCTACGTATGCTAAAGTCAAATTCGCTCGTGGAACGTACTGGAGAACGGGGCATGCGACGGTACAAGGTCTTTTGGCTGGCCTTTGGCTTAGCGGCTACTGCGACAGCCAGTTTTGCCCAAGGGGCGGACCGTACCGCCATTCCGGACTTGTCCGGCTCTTGGAGCCACGCCGCCTTGAACGGCCTGGAACTGCCACTCTCCGGTCCAGGTCCAGTGCGGAACAATGCGCGCGAGCCCAGCGGCGTTGGCAATCGTCAGCTTCTCGTTGGGGATTTCAGCAACCCGATTTTGCAGCCATGGTCGGCGGATGTGGTGAAGAAGTTTGGCGAGATGTCGCTCGCAGGCAAGGGTTATCCCTCCCCGCGTAACCAGTGCTGGCCCGAGCAAGTGCCCTTTATTCTTGCTAACTATGGAATGCAGCTGTTGCAACAGAAGGATAAGGTCACGATTCTCTACCCTTACGACCATCAGTACCGGCAGGTGCGATTAAACGTGCTGCATCCGGCGAAAGTAACGCCCTCCTGGTATGGCGATGCCGTCGGCCATTACGAAGGCGACACGCTGGTGGTTGATACGCTGGGGCAGACTGTCGGCCCGTTCTCCATGATCGACTGGTTCGGAACGCCCTTCACGAGAGACCTGCATGTCGTCGAACGCTACCGGCTGCTCGATTACACTGCCACGATGGAAGCCGTCGCACGGGATGCCAAAGAGCATTTCCACCAACCCAATCCCGATAACGGTTCGCCCGCCGATCTCAACTACAAGGGCAGGGGGTTGCAAATCCAACTGACCCTCGAAGACCCGGGCGCATTCACAATGCCATGGACGGCGACGCTCACCTTCCGAAGGCCTGTGGCCGAAGCATTCGAATCTGTCTGCGCTGAAAACCCGGAATGGTTTCCGGGAACGCAGTCTCAGCTTCCAGTGACACAACGTCCGGATTTCTGATTGCTTGCCAGATGGCGCCGTGCTGAAGGCGCTTCGCCCTGGTATTCGCGCGAAGGCGGGATTGCGATCATCTCAATAGCGCGGATACCGCCCGCCGATGGATGGACCAATCCGTCAGGGCGATCTGCAGAACCTGGAAGCTTATCGGGCGCGGTTTTCTAAGAAGCGGGGCGAAGGATGTAGAGCTGACGATGCGACCAGCGCTGATCATCTTTTCGCTGCTGCCTTTATTGGGCTGTGTGACAGGTCCGCTTCTTGAAAGCGGACCTGTTGCGAGGGAACACGCAGCGACGCTTTGCATCTACGACATCCTACGTGGCAGCCGGGCACAGGAATGTCGTCCTGCGATTGGACCGCCATTTCATTGAATACGACTACGGGACTGAGAGACCGGGCTGGCAATACTTCAGATCCGCCGCTCGCTGCATGCAGCGCAGAAAGGAGATCAGCGCGGCTGCATTCCAGATGCTCTCTCGATCAGCCAGCGGCCGGCATCGGTCGAAGATAGGGCTGTGTCTGGTGACTGGGAGGGCGACCTGCTCTGCGGATCGAACAACAGCTACATCGTCACCCTGGTTGAACGCCATCCGCGCTAACTGATGCTCGCGAAGATCACGAACAGGGAAACGCAAACCGTGGTCGATGCATTGATCAAGCAGGCGCGCAGGCTGCCAGACGAACTCTACAATTCCCTGACCTGGGGACCGCGGCAAAGAACTCGCGGACCATAAGAGATTCACGATGGAAACGAACATCGGCGTATATTTTTATGACCCGCGAAGTCCCTGGCAGCGCGGCTCAAACGAAAACACGAACCGCTTATTGCGCCAGTACTTCCCGCGAGGAATAGACTTGGCCCCGTACTCGCAAGCCGAGCTGCGTAAAGTGCGGCGTCGGCTTAACGAGCGTCCCAGGAAAACGCTGGACTTCCAGTCACCAGCGGAGAAATTTAGCCAATGTGTTGCGGCGACCGGTTGGGATGTCGGCCGAAAAGCGGACATTCGGGCAGGCTACGGCCTAGGTCCGCTATTGACCCAAAGCGGACTCTAGGATGGGGCGGCGCTTGCGTTATTCTATTCACCATGCGTACGACGCAATCCTGCATCGCCGCCTTATGCCAAGCGTTAACGCTGACTGGTTGCGCATCGTTGGCGGTAGATGGATATCCAGATGCAAATCCCGGCCTCGTCCATCAAAGTGAGACGGACGGAGTGCCATACTTTGAAAATCTGCATTGGGACATGACCAGATCGGCAGCAACTGCGCTCTACCCCGATATCATGGATGAGCCTGAAAAGGGCCGGTTGACTCCTCGGCTTGTTCCAGTGCTCCACCGAGACCTATTCGAAGATTGCGGGTTTAGAATCACCCTCGGGTTTTTTCCGGCTGCCCTTATTGATGTGTCCATGGAGCTTGAAAAGGGCGAGAAAGAGAAATGTCACGAGCGCCTGATTAGCGATCTGAAAGGCAAATTTGGCAGTCGACCAAAAGTCCAAAAGGGCAAGATCGTGCGCGGGGGTAGAGAAAACGAGCCAACATTGGTTCAAGTTGGAACCGTGACCTATGTCTCGTGGTTTGGGAACGTCACAACGATAATTCTCCAACAAACCGAAGCGCTCCCTAGCGCCGGTCGCCCGAACTATGATTCGTTTGGTGTTTCCTTCCTCCATACGGGGGCGCCAGGCACATTTATCGAGTAGCTGCTCCTGATGTCTGTACCTGGCGAAACCCGGACATGCCGGCGGGCTACGCGATAGGTCGGGTTTGACCCTTTCCGGCCATGACGCAGCGAGCAATGATGTGCTTCGACCACCGCTTGAGGGACGTCATGAATTCACCAGATGGCTTCACGCTGGATGTAAATAGCGGTGGTCCTGAGCATGAGCGATTGGTGGTGGAAATCCTCTACGAGGAAAACTACGTCGCGACGCTAACGCGTGAAAAAGTTGTTGGTCCATTTGAGATTGAGTGGGATAAGGACACCATAGCCGAACAGAGATGTTTGAAGTGCCCGTTGGATGGCTTCCTAGCTGCGCTTGATGCGGCGAAGGCGCGATTAGCAGAAGATTTTGAACGCGTCCCCCCTTCCATTTTTGATTCGTCGTGTGTCGAGAAACCGATGGAAGTTGCGGATTATCCGCAAAGAAAAGGCGCGGAGATCACCATGCAGTACGCGCACCGGTTGGCGCGCTGCGTTGTCACTGACCTTATTGGAGCAGGTTTGATTGGTGAAGCTGATCGCGGTAGCGCCGTTGGAGTCGCGCAAGAGCAAATTTTTGCCAGGTTAGCTGTGGGAGATATCCCACCGCCGACTGGATCGCAATAGCGTCTGTTCATGGCGATAAGCGGACATGAGGTGATGGCCGCCAGCGTCAGAGCGCGCGGCGGTAGCCAGGACAAACCTGACCAGCATTCGCTTTTAGCCGCCGTAACCGACGTCATTTCATCTGTGGGTTGCTGATCTACCCGTCTCCGGACGACCGATGATATCGTGGCGCGTTTATGGGAGGGTAGGATGGGACTGCGAACGTTTTTGACTGTCTTGGCCGTCGTGGCATTAAGCGGTTGCCAAACACCGCAGGTCGCTGATCCGGTGAAGCTTGCCCAGATTCACGCAATCCGCCTCGCTGGTTTTGCTGAACCGCAATTTAAGTTCAATCATGGTTTTCTGGTGGATATTGGCGTTCCTGGATACACGACGCTGAATGACGCGTTGGCGAGCCAGCATTTGCAACTCGGCGCGGAGACAAAGGCTGCCGTGACTGTAGAACTCTCAAGGATCGGTTACAAGGTGGAGACGGAAGTGGTCGCCCCCGTCGACGGAATCCTGAATGTCGAAATAGCAGCAGCAACTTACTTTGAGCATCCGCCCATCTACTTCGATCCGACGTGTACGCTAATGACGCTTGTGAAGATTGACTTGAAGGAAGCCAAGACTGGCCGATCGGTCTTGAGCAAAACGTACTCGTATACCACCGAGACTGGTGATGGTCCGGTCTTCTGGACGAAGATACTGGCGGATTCAAAGTACGAAATTGAGAGCGTGAATGCGCTTGTCGCCGATTTGCCCCGAACGGCCGACGCTTTTCGACAATCGGCGCTACCAGTTGCGAAAGCCATCGCACACGATTTGGAGCGAAAATAGTCAAAGGCTCCCTAACCAATTCTGCCTGCATCGGACGTGCGGGTTTTAGTGACCAAACCCGCCGGAGCCAAAATCAGCGCCTTGGCCCTCACCTCCTTGCGGCCGATCTTCGCGCTTCGGGGTGTCCCTCCACAGCATGCGGGCAAACACGACCAGCGCGAGACTGAGAGTTCCAAGGGCGAGAACGGGGCCGACGATGCTCATGCTTCATCCCTTAACCGGAAACCGCGCCTATACGCTTCGAGGTTCTCAAGATCGGCCTGCACAATCTTGGCCTTCCAGGCGCCCACCGCCGCCGCCGTGGGAGCCTCTTCCTAGCCACAAGATATGGGGAGCAGGGTGCAGTCCCCGAATCACGACATTGTCGCGACGCAACTAGCCGCACCTATGGCGTACCCAGCTGGGTTTACAGGGCGGCATTGGCCGAGGAACTCTACTCTAAGCCATTGCTTTGGTTGGCTCCCCGGGCCGGACTCGAACCAGCGACCCAGCGGTTAACAGCCGCTTGCTCTACCGACTGAGCTACCGGGGAAAACCAAGGACTGCGTGTCTAGCGCAGGCCGGAAGCGATGGCTATATCAAAGTGGCGCTTCGAGATTAAAGACCGGTGAACCAAAGCGATTCCGCCGCAGAAAAACCGCCGCGACACATCCGACTGGGCAAGTACACGGTTCCTTTGCCGGCCTCGCGCCTTCTACGAATCGTCCTCGGTGTGCTGCTCCTGATCGGCGGGTTCTTAGGGTTTCTTCCCATCCTCGGTTTCTGGATGATTCCCTTGGGCGTCATCGTGCTGTCGATCGACCTGCATCCGATCCGGCGACTGCGCAGACGCTTCGACGTGCATTGGGGTCGGCGCAGCAAATCCAAGCGCGACAGTTGAAAGAAAAGAGGGGCCGGATTTGCGTCCGGCCCCTAAGGCATTGGGTAATGGTGGGGTGTCTTCAAGGGAAGACAACGCGATCTTGTCCCAACAAGGTAAAGAAAGGGTTAACGCTGGTATGAGACCCAAGACTTGTGCTCATGATGAAGGCAATTAGGCCGCAAGAGCTGTGGATATCTCGCGCTTTTTGCTGCGCCAACCAAAGCAAAAGGCGCGGGTCCCTTTCGAACCCGCGCCTTCAACACATCTGCCGCGAAACTCACTCCGTCTTCGATTCGGGCTCGACCGGTTGCAGTTTCACGATCGATGCGCCGTGATTGCTGCCGACCCAGAAGCTGACCGGGGTCGTTGAGTTGTCGACGAAAACACGGCGGATGTTGGTGGAGTTGGGAAGCAGGTAGTCGGTCTGCTCGCCCGTCTTCGTGTTAATCCGCGTCACGCGATCGGTCATCATGGAGCCGGTCCAGACATCGCCATTCTTGTCGACGACCGCGTCATAGGGGTTCGCCCATGGCGTCGGCAGCACCCATTCGCGGATCGATTTGCTCTTCGGATCGAACATGCCGACCGCGTTGCCGTCGTATTCCGCGAACCACAGGCGGTTCTGCTCATCAACGCGGCCGCGCCGCGGCCGCGATGCCTGGATCGATGTCTTATAGACTTCGAGCTTCTTGGTCGCGCCGTCCAGCACGCCGATGTTGTTGGAGTTGAAGTCGAGCATATAGAGATTGTTGTTCTGATCGGCATTGATGCCGTAAGAGCCGATCGGCCGCTCATTCGTCGGATCCTTGAACGAGCCGAAATTCTCCCACTCGCCGGTTTTGATATCGAGCCGCAGGATCTGGGCGCGGTCGGAATTCTTCACCCACACCTTGCCATCGACATGATGGAAGTTCGGCGAGGCGAAGGATTGCTGCGTCGCGTCGGTTTGCCATTCCTTTGGCACCGACCAGGTGTCGACCTTGCCGGTCTTCTTATCGAGCCGGGCGAGGCCGCCCTGATACATCATGGCGACCCATATATTGCCGTCCTTGTCCTCTTCCAGGTCCAAGGTGCCGACGGGCGAGCCTTCCTTGATTTTCGGGATCGGATATTCGGTGACTTGGCCCGTCTTCGGATCGAGCTTGCCGATGAAGAGCGCGCCGAAATCCGAGTACCAGACCATGCCGTCCTTATCGACCACCACGTCATGGGGCATGATGGTCTTGCGTGGCAGATCGTATTCGGTGACCAGCATCTGCGTTGCTTTGCCGGCCGGGCGGGGCAGGGTCTTGAATTCGTAAGACCGCTCCGGCCCCTTGCTCAAATTGACGCTGGCAAGCCACTCGGCGGCATTCTTCATCGCATTCGCGCGCGCCGCATCCGGACCGCTCGCATTGCCCATGCCGCCGCCAAGATTGCGCCGCGCCGTGCCGGTGAGTCGCTGCGGCTGCGTCGGCATGCTGCCGGGATAGTAGCCGGCCATGCGGTCGAAGACCTGCATGAACTCTTCGGCATCGTGCTGTGAGGTCAGAATGCGCTGATAGCTGTGGCAAGAATTGCACGACAACAGGAACCGCTTCTGCGCATCGCTGCCGGGTACGCTCGCGAGCCACTCCGCATTGGTGAGCTGTGCTACCAGGTTCTTCGTTGGCTCAAGCTTGAAGCTGACGGTGGTGGTCAGGCGATCGGGATCGACATCCACCTCGCTCGGACCGCCATTGTCGTACCCGGTGGCGCGCAGCTTGATCGCATAATGGCCGGCATCCAACTTCTCGCTCGGGAATGCGTACCAGCCATCCTTATCGGTCACGACCGAATAGGCGATCGTCGATCCCGCTTTCTTTGCGGTGACGACCACGCCTTCCATCGGGCCTTCCTTTGCCGAGGTGACCATGCCGGTCAGAGCGACATTGCGCTCGGCCAATGCCGGCGAGGACAGCAGAGCCGTGCCTGCCATGCAGGCCGTGCCGATAAGCAGTGCTTGTCTCAACATGGGTCTCCCTCCCGTTCAGCTGCGCGTCCGACCGCTTCGCCGCGAACCTCGCGCCGAGTGTCGCTCGAAATGTTAAAGGCGAAGTCTACCCGAAGGCGGAGCAGGTCTCCAAGCCGCCGGGCAGCGCATCTCCTGCGCCCGCATGGCATATGCGGCGCGCGTTTGGGTCACATTGGCGCGACTGCGATTAGGGCTGCACCGGCGCGCTGCACACGATGCCGAGGTTCCCTTTGCCCCCGCCTTCGCAGACCTTAAGCCGGCCATCCTCGCCCAGAAGCCAGAGCACCGACATGACGCCGTCCGGTGTGGCCACCGCATTGGCGCCGATCGGCGTGAAGCGCGGGACGACGACGGGCGCGCCGGTTGCGGTTGTGATGAGAACAGCCGTGACGAGACCTGTGCCGAGAATGGTTCCGGCGGCAAGAAGGATGCGGATATTGGACATGCGGTGTCTCCCAAGCATTGCACGAAGGAGGGAGCCTAGCGCAAAGACGGCCCAGTCTGCCGCGGCGAAATTACCGCCCGGAATCGCCGTCCTTAAGGATGAATGCACCGCGCACGACGGAAGCTTGACCCGTTTTCGCCGTGCCAAGGCTTGGGATGTCGCTATTCGATGCACCCTTCATCGCTAAACCCATCCGTTTCGGGAAGGAATGCGATCAGTGCCAGCAGCAGAAGGACGAGAGATATCGCATCCATTGCGGGTAAACGAACGGGGAAGGGCGCATGTTCCGCCGGCCTTCCTAACCAGAGAGATCAATTCCCCATGCGCTTGGCCTGCTCCGCCATGTCCCGCCAGAGCTTTTCTACCTCACGATATGCCTCGGCGATTTTTGGAAGACCCATTGCTGCCGCCGACTTGGCCTCCTCGGCGGCGTGCTTCGCTCGTTCCCGGAAGAACACTTCTCGCGCTCTCAAGCCGGCCCTCCCCAAAGTTATGAGGCAGGATGCAATCGGCTCGCTTTTGGATTTTTGATCCTGATCAATGCACGCGATGTGAAACCGGAGAATGCGCGCTATTTGCTGCGCGCCGCCGCGACCAGCTCCGGAAAATCCATTTCTGCTGACGGGCCGGTGACGAAATGCCCGCCAATGATGAAATTTGGCGTATCGAAGATGCGCAAGGCGCGCGCCAAGTTGAAATTCGCGATAATCTCATCGGTGATTTCAGGCGCCTGCATGTCTTTGCGCAAGCGGTCGAGGTCCAGCCCGATATCCTTCGCGATTTCGAAGATCGTTTCGTTCTGCAAACGCCCTTTGAACATCATCATCGCTTGATGAAATTGCTCGTATTTCCCCTGTTTCGCAGAGGCGAGCGCAGCCTTCGATGCAACAAGCGATGCCGGCGTGAGGATAGGAAACTCCTTGACGACCAGCTTCACGCCTTTGTCGTCCTTGAGAAGCTTTTCCAGCCTCGGTTCGACCGCTTTGCAGAACGGGCAAGCGTAGTCGAAGAACTCGATCACGACGACATCCGCTTGCGGGTTGCCGATAATCGGGGTGAGGGGATCGCCCAAAAGAGCGCTTGTCTTGGCCCAATCAATTGATCTTTGGCCCTCAGTTCGGCGGCCTGGCGAGTGCTTTCGTTGGCACGGATCGCCTGTTCGATGCGCGTTTGTTCGCTGCTGTCCGGGGCAGCCGCCGCAAGCGTGAAAAGCGGCACGACGGCAAACGCGGCACCGACGAGCGCCACGCCAAATCGAAAAGCGCGCATCCCCCGACCCACTCTCAAAAATCGAAACTGGACGGTAACAAGCTGCCGGGTGCCCGGCAAATCCGCGTTACCGACTAGTGAGGAGCGTACCGGGCGTCGTCCCTCGATCGCGGTTCTGAAGCGGAATCGTGTTCCCCCGCGGGGATCATTGCCATCCATCTGGCCGCTAGCATCAACCAATCGGCCCGCAGGACATCGGAGGCGGCGCGGTCCGCTCGTTCCATGCAATAGATCGCTTGTCGGCGATATTCTTGAACCGGAAGCACAGCGCGGGACAATCCAGTGGGTCGGAGCCTAAACGCCGAATCCCCTGAGTCGGTTTCCCGACACAGCAGCGGAACTCGGGCTCCAGTTCTTGAAAGTGGAGGCCACGGGCCGCCTCTGACCGCAGCTTTGGCTGTTAAGGCGGCGTTATTCACACCCCATTAGCGTCCGTCACATGGGGGCAATCAACTTTCACGGTGGGAGTTTTCTCGGCGACGAGTCGGGTGCAACGCCCATCGAATATGGGCTCATCGCAGCCGGGATCGCGGTGGCAATTCTTATTGCGGTCGACACCCTAAGCACGACGATCGACGCAACGCTTGCGAAGCTAAATGCGACGCTTACGATGCGACAAGAACAAGGCGACCACCCCGTTGGCGTCATTGCACCGCAAGGCACGCAACCGACCGCAAAAGGAGCTACGACAGCGGTGCGTCGCGCTCCCTAACGCCTGCACTTGCTACAAAAGGTCGCCAGACCGCCCAGAACGGGTAATGGAGGCCACGTCCGGAATTGAACCGGAGTACACGGTTTTGCAGACCGTTGCGTAACCACTCCGCCACGTGGCCCATACTTGAAGAGATCATGCCATTGCGTGCTGCATATTACGCGGCCCCAGAGCCTAGCGCTTGAGCAGTCCCAGTGCCCTGTTCACGGACGAAACGACCTTATATGGTGTTGTTAGGCTGCGGGGACTGTCGTGACGGGACAGAACGAAATCGCCAAAAATGTAATTGCTGCGGCGCCGGCAATAATGTCGCAACTTATGGGGATAGTTTCGTCATTGGCGCTTGTTCCGCTATTCTCTGATACTGGCTTTGCAAAACATCTGAGCGTCCTCTGGGATATCGGCGCTACCAGCGACATCCCGCATCAAGCTGTTCTTCTTGCCTTTATTCAATTTTCCACTGCATTCCTAATCATCGTTCTAACCTGGCATGTATACATCCAAAACAGCTTTGTGTTCAAAAGATTGTACGGGGGATTTACAGATTCACTCATCCCCTTTTTAATAGCTGCTGCAGAATACTACGTGATCGAACTGAGCAGACCCCAGCTCTACTCAGAATGGGAAATTGCGGTTCTGGCATATCTGGTCCTCGCAATACTGTCGCTCACCCACCTGTTCACGAAAGCGAAAATAGAGTTGACCGAAGATAATGCCGACATATTGAGGAAGCTGAGTTGGTACCCAAGCTACATTCGTCTTTATATCTTTATACCTGCCAGTGTCGTTGTGCTGGATCAGTTCGTTTGGATTCATCTTCCTGATCAAGATTGGCAACGCAGGACGGCGGTTGCGAGTGTTATCTTACTAACATATCCTGTATTCTTGTTTCTTCATCAGAGATTCTTTTGGTACCGGCTTACCCGTTCGGTTCCCACTTCAACAAGACACCTGTGTCACAATTGCGTTCCATAGCAGCGGCTGGAATTTATTCGGCCTGAACGGGTACACAACGCGGGTGGGATTATGCGAAAGCACAGGACATCCACGAAGGTGTTTCAACACTTAGTGCTCGCGACATTATTAGCAACGAACAATTCTGGCTTTGCATGGTCTGTGGAGCCCGACTACAGTGTTAAAGAAATTGGAAGTTTTCGTATTGGCATTTTCGCCGGCGCCTTCCTTCCGAACCAGCTGGATTGGAATGGGCAAGGCACGATAACTGGGCTACCGTTCTCAGCCCAGGGAAAAATAACACTCCATAACGGGCCGATTGCAGGCGCGCTTATTGGCTATTCGATCAACGACTACATCGGTGCCGATCTCAACGTTGGATCCATATCCAGCGACCTGGAGAAGCTGGATGGAATTATGTCCCTTCCGAGCGGAGCAATAAGCGGTTCATTCTCCCTGGCTGGAAATTTGAGAACCATCTTTGGGTTTCTAAATGTTATTGTGACGCCCTTTGGTGGTGGCAGATTTTCGCCGTACGTTGGTGCCGGGCCGGGGGTCACTTTTAGTCGAGCGAAGTTGCGGTCGGTCAATCTTGGCCTGAGCGCCATGCCAATTAACAGTAAGAGTAGCGAAGCCGATTTTGCTATCGATGCAATCCTGGGAATAGATTTCAAACTAACGCCAAAACTAGAACTGGGCGCTTCCTACGAATATGTCTGGATAAATACCCGCGAGTTGGGTAGCGGTGCCGGGATCGCAGCAACAACCGGCGGCATGTCGGGGCACATTCTCAATGCGGTCTTAGAGTATCATTTTTGACGGCATCGCGTCGCGTTAACGGACCCTTGGGTAATACCCCGGAGCAGGAGCTTTGAGGTGTTGGCCTTGACCGGTGGTGACGCTAGTAGCCGAGCACGCCAACAAATCGAACGCCGATGCTCTCGGCTCACAGAACGGTATGGAAGTGGAGGCCACGTCCGGAATTGAACCGGAGTACACGGTTTTGCAGACCGTTGCGTAACCACTCCGCCACGTGGCCCATTCTGTAAACGAGCGGACGAATGCCGCTCGCATGCGGAACGCCTTGCGCTATACCAGACGGCTGGCCTGCGCGACAACCCGCAGCGTGCTCCCATACCCCTGCAATTTAAACGAAATCCTCGCATTGTCAGAGGGACTGGCCGACAGTATAAGCCGCGGTACCTATTTTCTTGAGTCAGACGATGTCCGATTCGGCCAAGCGCGTTGCCATGATCGAGTCCCAATTGCGGACCAACGATGTCACCGATGCGCGTCTGATCAAGGCGGTCGGCGAGATCGACCGCGCTCGTTTCGTGCCGCCGCATCTCACCAGCGTCGCTTACATGGAGGCCTGCGTGCCCCTCGGTTCGGGGCGTGTGCTTGCCGATCCTCGCGCCTTCGCAAAGCTCGCGCAGCTTGCCGCGGTCAGAGCTTCGGATCGCGTGCTCGATGTCGGCTGCGGTACCGGCTATTCCGCGGCAGTGCTGTCGCATCTGGCCGCTGAAGTCGTCGCACTTGAAGAAGACGAAACGCTGGCGCGCGCCGCATCCGCAAATCTGCATGCGCTCGCGCGGCGTAATGTTGAGGTCGTGCATGGGCCGCTCGCCGCGGGCTGGCACGGTAAAGCGCCATTCGATGTCATCTTCGTCAACGGTGCATTCGAAATCCGCCCCGACGGGCTGCTTGCGCAATTGAACGAAGGCGGCCGTTTGGTCGGCGTTTCGCGCAGCGGCGCGGCCGGGCAGGGCTGCCTCTATCTGAAACACGAAGACGCGCTCAGCAGGCGCACCGCCTTCGATGCGCAACTTCCACTGCTGCCGGGTTTCGCGCGCATGCCGGGTTTCGTGTTCTGACGAAACCGAAACGGCGATGCAGATTTGCCACGGCTTTCTTGCGCGACAGCGCAGGACTTGCTTCGTAAATACTTCGCTAACCAGTATAATCGCCCATCGAATCTCTCATCCAGGCTGGGCTGGATTGTGCTAAAGGGCGTCGAGGTAGTCGAAACATGAGCAGTGCAGTGGCCAATCCGCAGCATGAACCGACGATGGAGGAAATCTTGGCCTCCATCCGCAAGATTATTTCCGAGGACCAACCCGAGCCGGAAAAGCCCGCCGTCGCTCAGCCGGTGCTGAGGCAGGTGGTGCCGGACCCCAAGCCGCAACCTGCGGCGGAGATGGACGTTCTCGAATTGACGGAAGAGGTTAAGGACGAGCAGTCAGCTGCTGCCGCCACGCCCAGGGCGAAGGCCGTCGACGACGATATCACCTTCGAAACGATCGAAACGCCGCAGAAAAAGACCGGAGAGCCAGCGATGGATACGGACACGGACAGCCTCATCTCGGATTCCACGCGCTCCGCGGTCGGCCGCGCCTTTGCCGGCATCGATAAGAATAGCGAGCACAGCGCGCCGTCGGGCGGCTCTATCGAGTCGATCTTTGTGCAGGCGGTGCAGAACGCGTTTAGCCCGACGTTGCAGGATTGGGTCGATACGCATCAGAACGAAATCATGGACAAGCTGAAGCCCCTGATCCGGGAATGGATGGACGAAAATCTGCCGCCGCTGGTCGCAACCGCTGTTGCGAAAGAGATCGGGCGCGCTTCGGGACGCACCCGGAAGAAATAGCTTCACGATTTCACCGGCCCAGGCGCGGCGACATCGCCGGCCTTATGCTCTTTCGTGCCGAGTGCATCGGCCAGTCGCTGCTTGGCTGTGCCTGGCTTGAGCGCTTTTTGCTGGCTCTCATGCGGCGCCCAACCGGCAAGAAAGACGATTTCGGCGGTCGCCACGACATGCTCGGGTCCATCGTTGAAGCGTGCGCGATACTCCTCGATGACCCGTTCGAGCAAGTGGCGCGATAGGAATCTCCTCGCGCGCTCGCGCAGCACGTTGGTTTCGCCAAGCGCGCGTAGATCGGAAAACAGCCGGGCCAAGTCACGATAACGGACAGTCGTGCGTTCGACATCGGTGACGGGCAGGGCAAAGCCGGCGCGCTGCAGAAGCTGACCGAGGTCCCGCACATCGGCAAACGGTGCCACGCGCGGCGCCGCGCCGCCGTAAAACTCCGACTCTGCCGCTACGAAGGCATGGCGTAGCTCCTGCAGGCTTGCGCCGCCAAATAGGGCGCCCAAGAACAGCCCATCGGGTTTCAACACGCGGCGGATTTGCACCAGCGCACCAGGAAGATCGTTCACCACATGCAGCGACAGAATGCTGGTGACGAGATCGAAGCTTTCATCGGCAAAGGGCAGGGCTTCCTCGTCGGCGACGACGTCGGGCCGATCGCCTGCATATCCCGCGCGTACCCAGCTCTGCGCCGATGGCGCAATGTTCGGAAAAAGACCGGCGCGCGACGCGAGATCGAGCCCGCGTTCGAAGCGGCGGTTGACCGCCGTTAACCGAGCGGCGATTTGCTCTGCCGCCGCCTCGGCCAAGAACAGATCGCCCGTGCCGCTTGCCGCCGCCCGGCTGCGCCGTGCCCGGTACAGCCGGCGATCGAACAGCTCTGGCGCTTGGGTGGACATTCCTCTTGCGGCTCGTTTCTGTCTATCGTTGGACCATGGCAGAGGGCCGGAACATTGCCATCGGTACGCTCGCGCGCAAAGGTGCGGTGCGCGCGCTCGATCTGCTGTTTCCGCCGCTCTGCGCGTCTTGCCGCGTGCGTGTGCAGGAAGCCCATGCGCTCTGCGCGACCTGTTGGAACGCCATCGGCTTCATCGATGGCGCCATGTGCACCTGTTGCGGCTTGCCCTTCGATATTGATCCGGGTGGGGAAATCATCTGCGCGGCCTGCCATGCGCAGCCGCGCGCCTTTGACCGGGCTCGCGCGCTGCTCCGGTATGACGATGCCTCCAAAGGGCTGATCCTCGGCTTCAAGCATGGCGATAGGCTCGATCAGGCGCCGGCCTTTGCCCGCTGGTTGGAACGGAGCGGGCGGACTCTGCTCGCAGAGACGGATCTGATCGTGCCGGTACCTCTGCATCGTTTCAGGCTATGGCGGCGGCGGTACAACCAGGCGGCGGTCCTCGCCTTAAGGCTGGCGCAAATGTCCGACGTCGCCTGCGATCCCTTGGCGCTTGAACGCAGCCGGTCGACCCCGAGCCAGGGTGCCATGATTTCGGCCAAGGCGCGGCGGCGCAATGTGCTCCGCGCCTTCCGCGTGCCGGATGGCAAGAGCGCTTTCATCAAGGGCGCGCGCATTCTCCTGATCGACGATGTGTTCACCACAGGCGCAACGCTCGATGCCTGCGCCCGTGCGTTGAAGCGCGCCGGTGCTGCGCGTGTCGATGCGTTGACGCTTGCCCGCGTTGTAAGAGCCGCGTCCAGCGATATATGAATAGGGCAACCTGCGCCCGCGTCCCGAGTCGTCTCCATGGCCAAAGTCTCGATCTACACGACCCCCATTTGCCCCTATTGCGTGCAGGCGAAACGCCTTCTGTCCAAGAAGGGCGTCGCGTATGAGGAGATCGATGTCTCTCGCAATCCAGAACTGCGCCGCAAGCTGATCGAGATGTCGGGCGGGCGCATGACCGTACCGCAGATTTTCGTCGGTGAAACGCATATCGGCGATTGCGACGAAATCTATGCGCTGGATCGCGCCGGACGGCTCGACGCGCTGCTCAAGCCGCAATGACGGATCGCCGCATTCGTATCGCCTGCGTGCAGATGCGCGCTAGCGACGATGTCGGCGAGAACATTGCTGCCGCTTCGGCGCTCATCCGCAGGGCGGCAAAAGATGGCGCGCGTTTTATTGCGACGCCGGAAAACACCAATCTCATGGCGCCCGATGCCGGTTCGAAACTCGAGAAGAGTTTCCGCGAGGACGGCGATCCCTCGCTGCCAGCCTTCGCGACGCTCGCGGCCGAGCTGGGAGTCTGGCTTCTGATCGGATCTCTCGCCATCCTGGTCGACGACGGCAAGAAAACCGCCAATCGCTCCTACCTGTTCGGGCCCGATGGCAAGACCGTTGCGCGCTACAACAAGATTCATCTCTTCGATGTCAATCTGCCATCGGGCGAGACCTATCGCGAATCCAAGACGGTGGCGCCGGGCGCCGAAGCGGTGGCGGTCAGTCTGCCCTGGGGCCGTCTCGGGCTTTCCGTCTGCTATGATCTGCGCTTTCCGCAGCTCTATCGCGCGCTCGCGAAAGCCGGGGCTGAGGTTCTGACCATTCCATCGGCCTTCACCGAAACCACGGGCCGCGCCCATTGGCATGTGTTGTTGCGCTCGCGTGCGATCGAAACGGGATGTTTCGTGATAGCGCCAGCTCAGGGCGGCCTGCATGCCAATGGCCGCAAAACCTATGGTCACAGCCTGATCGTCGATCCCTGGGGTGCCATTCTTGCCGAGGGCGGCATCGATCCCGGTGTCGTCGCGGCCGAGATCGATCTTGCGAAAGTCGCGGAAGCGCGCGCGCAGATGCCCTCGCTCCAGCATGACCGCGACTTCAGCGCGCCTTAGCAAGGGTCAAGAATTTGACGATTGATCCGTGCTATGACAATTCGTCCTTTTGGGAAATTTTGGCGTGATCGCGTATCATTTGCACTGCGCGAAAGAGCATGAATTCGAGGGCTGGTTCGCGAACAGCGCCGCCTTCGACGATCAGCTGCAAGCGGGCACGCTCACCTGTCCCATCTGCGGCGACACGAAGATCGCCAAAGCCATTATGGCGCCAGCCGTGAAAGGCTCGGTCACCAAGGCGAAAGGGCAAAGCGAACCGACTCCGGAACAGCAGGCGAAGCTCCGCCACTACATGGCCGGCTACCGCAAATTCGTGGAAGAGAATGCCGAATATGTCGGCAAGCAATTCCCCGAAGAGGCGCGCAAGATCCATTATGGCGAGACCGAAGAACGCCACATCTACGGCGAAAGCACGTTGCAAGAGGCGAAGGCGCTGATCGACGAAGGCGTCGAGATTGCGCCGATTCCGCCCAAACCCGACGAACTCAACTGATGTGAGCGCCTACGATATCGCGGCGTGGTCGAATTTCTTCGTCGCCGAAGCCGGAGCGTCGGCCGCACTGACCGGACTCGTCATCGTGGCAATCTCGATCAACATCCCGACCATCCTGAAACACGCGCATTTGCCGGTTCGCGCGCTTGCCAGCATCGTGCCGCTCGCAGGAATCCTCATCCTGTCTACCTTGGGCATCGTACCCGGACAATCCACGTCCGTTGCTGGCATAGAGATCGCGGTGGTGGGCGCGATCATGTGGATCATGACCAGCGTCTTCCAGGCCCATATGTTCAAACGCCAGCAGAAATCCTACCCCGATCAATGGGCGCGGCTGATCTTCGGACAATGCACCTCGGTGCCCATCGTCATCGCCGGCATCTCGCTCATGTTCGGAGCGGGTGGTGGACTCTATTGGATCGTGCCAGGCGTGGTACTCGGCCTCATTGGCGGGATCGCCAACACCTGGGTGCTGCTGATTGAAATTTTGCGCTGACCGCTAAGGCCGCTCGGCGAGCGCCATGTAGTTGACGTCAGTGTCTGGCGATAAATCCCACTGCCAGCGCAGCGGATCGAAAGTGACGCCCTGCAACCGCTTCAGCGACAGACCCGCATCCGAAATGTGCCGGATCATCTCGTCGGGGCGCACGAAACGCGTCCAGTCGTGCGTGCCGGGAGGAATCCACCCCAACACATATTCGGCCGCGATCTTGGCCAGCGCGAGGCTTTTGAGCGTGCGGTTGATCGTGGCCACCAGCATCAGCCCGCCGGGCTTTACCAGCTCGGCACTCGCGGCGATGAATGGCGAAACCTCGGCAACATGCTCGACGACCTCGAGATTGAGCACAATGTCGAAGCGCAAGCCTTCCTGCACCAGGGCATCGGCCTCGGCCACGCGGTAATCGAGCGAAAGCTCGGCGCCTTCCGCATGGGTCGCAGCGGTGCCGATGTTCTTCTCCGAAGCGTCGACGCCTAGGACGCGGAACCCCATCCGCGCCATCGGCTCCGAGACGAGCCCACCGCCACAGCCGAGGTCCAGCAACGTCAGCCCCTCGAATGGCCGGAGCGCCTTCGGGTCCCGGCCGAAATGTTCGGCCGCGCTGTCCCGGATATAGCCGAGCCTGACCGGGTTGAAGCGGTGCAGCGGCTTGAACTTGCCGTTCGGGTCCCACCATTCGGTGGCGAGGCGCGAGAATTTGGCAATCTCGTCGGGGTCGGCTGACGTCATGGTTACCAGTGTTGCAACGCTGAAATCCGTCGTTGAGTGCCGCAGGCCTCGCGTCTATGTATGGCGCGCAATAACCGCCCGCGCCAGACCTCACGCTCCATGTCCAAAATCGTCATGAAGTTCGGCGGCACTTCGGTTGCCGATATCGGACGCATCCGCAACGTCGCGGCTTTGGTGAAGCGCGAGGCCGAGCGTGGCAACCAAGTCGCAGTGGTCGTTTCCGCCATGTCCGGTGAAACGAATAAATTGGTTGCCTGGACGCGCGAATTGTCCCCCCTGGCCGATGCGCGCGAATACGACACGGTCGTCGCGGCAGGCGAGCAGGTGACGGCGGGGCTACTGGCGGTCGCGCTTGCGGCGATCGGCGTGCCGGCGCGCTCCTGGCTTGGTTGGCAAGTGCCGATCCGCACTTCTGGCGTGCATGGCTCGGCCCGCATCACCTCGGTTGATGCGCCCGACCTGGAGAGGGACATCGCCGCTGGGCGTGTGGCGGTGGTCGCGGGCTTTCAGGGGATTGGTCCCGAGAATCGCGTGACGACGCTCGGACGCGGCGGTTCGGATACCAGCGCGGTGGCTTTGGCGGCGGGGATCAAGGCTGATCGGTGCGATATCTACACAGATGTAGACGGTGTATACACAACGGATCCGCGGATCGTGGCCAAGGCGCGCCGGCTGGAAAAGATCGCTTTCGAGGAAATGCTGGAGCTTGCGTCCCTGGGTGCCAAGGTGTTGCAGACCCGTTCGGTCGAGCTTGCCATGGTGCACCGGGTGCCGACGCGGGTGCTTTCGACCTTCGACGCCGATCGCGGCGGCACATTGCTTTGCGACGAGGACGATATCGTGGAAAAGAATCCTGTCACCGGCATCGCCTATTCGCGCGACGAGGCCAAGATCACGCTTCTGAAGATACCCGATCAGCCGGGCGTCGCCGCTTCGATCTTTGGGCCGCTTGCCGATGCCGGCATCAATGTCGACATGATCGTCCAGAACGTGTCGGAGGATGGCCGCCGTACCGATCTAACCTTCACCATGAGCCGGGCCGAGCTTGACCGCGCCCTCGATGCGATTCGCAAAGCCGCGCCCCAGATTGGGTACAAGGACCTGGTTTCGGCCGCCGATGTCGCGAAGGTATCGATCATCGGCATGGGTATGCGGGCCCATCCGGGCGTCGCGCAGACCATGTTCAAGACGCTGGCCGAGAAGGGGATCAACATCCAGGTCATCACGACGTCGGAGATCAAGGTCAGCGTGCTGATCCCCGAGGATTACGTCGAACTCGCCGTTCGGGCGCTGCATTCCGCCTACGGTCTGGACGCGGCATGACTTATGCTGGGGTGATACACGACTCGCGGCCGCACCGGGCGGAAGTGAAGCAAGTGGCGCAAGCCTAAGCGAGGGGGCGCGCCTAAGGTTTGGGCACCGTGATCCGAATTCGATGCCAGGATAAGAAGGCCATCTGATGCCGCCGCAACTCGTAGCTGGCGGCCCCAGAGTTCTTCTGCGCCGCCTGCGCGAGATCATGGCGGAACGCGGAAGGGCGCAGGATCGTCTCGACAAGCTGGTCTCCGTCATTGCCTCCAACATGGTGGCGGAGGTGTGCTCCATCTATTTGCGGCGCGCCGGCGGCGTGCTGGAGCTCTTCGCGACCGAAGGGTTGAATCGCGAAGCTGTGCATCGCACCAAGCTGAAGAAGGGTGAAGGCCTCGTCGGCCTCGTCGCGGAAGAGGCGCGCCCTCTAAATCTTTCGAACGCGCCCGAACATCCGAGCTTCTCCTACCGGCCTGAAACCGGCGAAGATCCGTTCCACTCTTTCCTCGGTGTGCCGATCGTTCGCGGCGAGCGCGTGTTCGGTGTGCTTACGGTGCAGAATCGAACCGCGCGGCATTACGACGAAGAAGAAGAGGAGGCACTTGCCACCATCGCCATGGTGCTGGCCGAGGTGGTGGCGCAAGGCACGCTCGTCGATCTGGTCGAGATCGGCGAGGCAGAGCTGTCGCCGAAACTGCCTGCCACGTTCCGCGGCGAGGGTTTGGCCGAAGGCCTCGTCATCGGCACGGTCTTCCTTCACGATCCAAGGGTGCGCGCCGAGCGCATGATTGCCGACGATCCTTCGGTCGAGCTTCAGCGGCTCGAGGAAGCGCTCGGTGCTTTGCGCGAATCCGTCGATGCGATGCTCGAATCCTCGGAGCTCGATCTCGCGGGCGAGACGCGCGAGGTGATCGAGGCCTATCGCATGTTCGCGCATGATCAGGGTTGGCGGACGCGGCTGAGCGATGCGGTGCGCACCGGCCTGACCGCCGAAGCCGCGGTCGAACGCGTGCAGGACGAGACCCGGGTGCGCATCAACCGCACCAACGATCCGTATTTGCGCGGCCGGCTACACGATTTCGACGATCTGGCGCGCCGTCTGCTGCGCCATCTCCTACGCGAGGGGACGGGCATGGATGCGGCCGCATTGCCCGCCGATGCGGTCGTGGTTGCGCGCGCTATGGGCCCCGCCGAACTTCTCGATTACGGCCGCAACCGCATCGCGGCGCTTGTCGTGGAAGAGGCGGCACATACCTCCCATATTGCAATTGTCGCCAAGTCGCTCGGTATCCCGCTGATTGGCAGTGTGGAAGGCATTGCCGATGCCTCGCGCAGCGGCGATGCCATTGTCGTCGATTCCGAAACCGGCGAAGTGCACTTAAGGCCGCCATCCGAAGTGCTGCACGCCTTTCGCGCCAAACAGGCGCTTCTGGCGCAGCGTGTGGCGCGCTTTGCCGCGATCCGCGATGAGCCCGCGATCACCAAAGACGGCGTGCGCATCAGTCTGAACATGAATGCGGGGCTACTGCTCGATCTACCGCATCTCGCGCAATCCGGTGCCGATGGCATTGGGCTGTTCCGCACCGAGCTGCAGTTTCTGGTCGGCACCACGATGCCGAAGCTCACCGATCAGATCGCCTTCTATCGCAACGTGTTCGATGCGGCCGGCGGTAAGCCCGTGGTGTTTCGTACGCTCGATCTGGGCGGCGACAAAGTCCCCGGTTATGCGACACGGGCGCGCGAACAGAATCCGGCGCTCGGCTGGCGCGCCGTCCGCATCGCGCTCGATCGTCCGGCGCTGCTGCGCTATCAAATTCGCGCGCTGATCGCCGCCGCCAATGGCAGGCCTTTGGACGTGATGCTGCCGATGGTGTGCGAGGTTGCGGAGTTCGAGGCGGCGAGCGGAATGGTCGGGCGCGAGCTCGAACGCGCCGAGAAGATGAACGTGAATCTGCCGAAGAAGATCCGGCTCGGCGCCATGATCGAGGTGCCTTCTCTGCTATTCGAGTTGAAACAGATTTTGAAGGCCACGGATTTTGTTTCGGTCGGCACCAACGATCTTTTGCAATTTGTGTTCGCAGCGGACCGCACCAACCCGGCTGTCGCGAAGCGTTATGACACGCTGTCGCCCGCCGTGCTCAGTCTTGTCGGCTCTATAGCCGCAGCGGGGCGCGAAACCGGACAGCTCGCCAACATTTCTTTCTGCGGTGAGATTGCTGGCCGGCCGCTCGAAGCCATGGCGCTCGTCGGGCTCGGTATTACCTCGCTCTCGATGCAGGCTTCTAGCATCGGTCCCGTGAAGATCATGCTCCGCAACCTCGACACGCGCGAGCTGAAGCCGATTGTGGAAAAGCTGGCGGCTGGCTCGGAGCGCAGCGCGCGTACGGAACTTGCGGATTTCGCTGCGGTTCATGGCGTTCCGATCGGCCGGCTGGGCTGAGTTCCGTGCGGTGTCGTCGCCGGGTTGTGAGGCCTTAACCCTTCTGGTTTAATTCAGCGGCTCGGGATCGAGGCGGTCTGTGATACGGATGCAGGCATTCGCGACGGCCGGGTTCATCCCGATCCGGGCGACAAAGGCGGCATGGCGAGATTGACGCGACTTACGCTGGAAACAGGCGGGGCGGAGCGCCCGAAATTGCATCTGCGGCATGTCGCGGAGGCCAATGCTCCACTCGACACGGTTGGTGAGGATTTGCGCCGCGGCCGGCAGCGTCTAGGCGAGGATTTGGACCACATCGCCGGCATTCTGAAGATCCGCAAGGACCATTTGGAGGCCATCGAGGAAAGCCAGTTCGACGCGCTCCCCGGACGGACCTATGCCCTCGGGTTCGTGCGGACCTATGCGAGCTATCTTGGGCTCGATGCGGGCCAATGCATCGAGCGGCTAAAACGCGAAATCTCAGGCGTCGAGGCACAGCGCGATGCCGCTCCGCCGGTCACACCGCCGGAAGAGCGCAAGCTGCCGCAAGGTTGGCTCGTCTTTGCCGGGGTCCTTGCGATCGCGGTCACCTATGGCGGTTATTACTTCGTGACATCCGCAGGCCGCGTTTTGGTGCCTGCGACGACACCTGTCCCGGAAAGGCTTGCAGCCGAGGCCACCCCGCCCGTACAAGCAAATGCAAACACAGCCGCCGCTGCGACTGCGGCGCCACCGGCAGCGACGGCGGACGCCAATGCTGCGTCCGCGCCCGCGGCTTCCGACTCGCTGCCCGAAGGGCAGAAATACGGTGTCCAGAACACCAATTCGCGAATCACGCTGCGCATTCATCGCGAGATCCGCGTCGATGTGACGGGCCCGAACAACCGCGTCTTTATCGGACGGGTGCTGAAGCCCGGCGACACCTATCGCGTTCCCAATCTTTCCGGGCTTGTGCTGGCCGCCGAAGATGCCGGCGCCGTCGAGATGCTTCTGGATGGCGAATCAGTCGGGTTTGCGGGTAAAGACGGCGCTGCGGCCCAGGAGATGACCCTGACCGTTCAGGCGATGGCCGAGCGGCGCAAACAGGCAGGTTAATGCGATGAGCAGTGTTCGTCCCTATCGCGACATCCAGCGGCGGAAGTCGCGCAAGATTCGGGTAGGCAAGGTCGAAGTCGGCGGCGATGCACCGATCACCGTGCAGACCATGACCAACACGCTGACCTCGGATGCGAAAGCGACGATCGATCAGATTAGACGCGTGGAAGATGCGGGCTGTGACATCGTTCGCGTGTCGTGTCCGGATGAGGAGTCGACAGCGGCGCTAAAACAGATCGTGCGTGCGACTCGCATTCCAATCGTTGCCGATATCCATTTCCACTACAAACGCGCCATTGAAGCGGCGAAAGCGGGAGCCGCGTGCCTGCGCGTGAATCCGGGCAATATCGGCTCGGATTCGCGCGTCAGGGAGGTGGTGCAGGCCGCCAAGGATCATGGTTGCGCCATCCGCATTGGCGTGAACGCCGGTTCGCTGGAAAAGGATTTGCTCGAGAAATATGGCGAGCCTTGCCCGGAAGCGATGGTCGAGAGCGCGCAGCACCATATGCGGCTGCTCGAAGATAACGACTTCCGCGAGTTCAAGATCAGCGTGAAGGCATCCGACGTCTTCCTCGCGGTCGCCGCCTATCAGCAGCTTGCCGATGTTTGCGATTATCCCCTGCATCTCGGTATCACTGAAGCTGGCGGCATGATCCCGGGCACGGTCAAATCCTCGATCGGCATGGGCATGTTGCTGTGGTCGGGGATCGGCGACACCATCCGCGTCTCCCTTTCGGCGGAGCCGGAAGAAGAGGTGCGAGTCGGTTTCGATATGCTCAAGGCGCTCGGCTTGCGCCATCGCGGCGTGAACATCGTGTCCTGCCCGTCCTGCGCGCGTCAGGGCTTCGATGTGATCCGCACCGTCGGCATCCTGGAAGAAAAGCTCAAACACATTGCCACGCCGATGTCGCTTTCGATTATCGGCTGCGTGGTGAACGGGCCTGGTGAAGCGGCGATGACGGAGATTGGTTTCACCGGCGGCGGCTCGGGCAAGGGTGCCGGCATGATCTATTTGAACGGCAAGCCCGCTTACAAACTCGACAACGCATCGCTGGTCGATCACGTGGTCGAGCTGTGCGAGAAGAAGGCCGCCGAGATCGAAGCCGCCCGCGCGCCAACACCGGTCCTCGAACCGGCGAAATAGATGGGCTATTCGATTTCCTGGCTGGGGGTTAAGGGAAAACCGCCGGAGCAGGTGAGACGCGAACTCGGCCTTTCCGAGACGGCTGAGACCGCCCAGTATTGCGATGTGCCCTTCGTTGGTTGTGCACTTCCAACGGGTTGGTATCTTATAATAGCCAACGGCTGCGACAACGCCTGTATTTCGGACAAGAAGCTCACTGGCTTGTCCCGCGATTGTGCCGTTGTCGCCCTATCCTCCGAAGAACACGTCATGACGGTCTGGTCGTCCTGCTGGCGCGATGGCAAGTGCGAATGGCGTGTCGAGCACAGTTCCAAACAGGGGAAGATGCATCTGAGCGTATTGGGCACGACGCCCGATACGCTCGAAGAGATTCGGACCGTCAACATGGATCGGCAGAAAGCCGATAAACCCGATCCCCACTCCACCGACTTCGTCTTTGAAATCCCGATGGAGTTGGCGCGCCGCATCACCGGATTTCGCTATGACGACAATACCCCGGATGTCACGGACGAAGACTTCCGGGTTCTGAAGGCCACAACACACGTTGCAGCAGCCGCATCAGAGAATAAACCCTGGTGGAAGGTATGGTAACGGACTTTCATGCCTCGGCACGGTAGAGCGCCATGCCATCTTCTTCGAGCAGGCGTTCGACAAAGCCGAAACCCGCCATATGCAGCGCGGTCGACTGCTCACCCCGCTCGAAATAGAGTTCGCGGTTTCCAGGAAGTGGTGGTGGCGGCGCGTAATGATCGCAATAGAGAAACAGATTGCCGCGCTTCAGACAGTCGCGAATCTGCCGGAGCAACGGCACCAGCCGCAGGCGATGGCGCGTTTCGTGCGCCGCTTGCATCGTAACGGCGGCGTCGAAATCTTTCAGACCCGCATTCCAGTCCGGGTTCCGGAAATCGCGTTGCAGGAATTCCACTTGGTCCGCAGCTGCACCCAGATGCGCTTTGGCTAGCTCGCCCATTGCGGCAGAAAAATCGAGCGCCACATAGCGTGCGATCTCGCATTCGGACAGCAACACGGAAGCGAGATGTCCCGGCCCGGATCCGATCTCCAGAATCCGTAGCGGCGCCCTGCCAATGCCGTTCAACGCATCCGCAAAGGCCCGGAAGAAACGCGGCCGCGCCGGACGGCGGTTCACCGTGTCTTCGACCCAGGCGCGCGCCTGCGCCGCATCGTGAAAATCGATGGGGCTGGGAACGTCTTTGATGTTCATGGTATGGGCCTTATATCACCGCATCAGAGACGTAACCGATGATTCCCGAAGCAAAGCTCGAACGCGTGCTGGATCGCTTTCACGCGATCGAGGCCGAGCTTGCGTCTGGCGCGACCGGCGAATTCGCCAAGCTCTCAAAGGAGCATGCGCAGCTCGCGCCCGTGGTCAACGCGATCCAGGCGTATAAGGACGCGCGCCAGCAAATCGCGGGCAATGAGACGATCCTGAACGACCCCGCTTCCGATCCGGAACTGAAATCGATGGCCCAGGAAGAGGTCGGCGATTTGAAGAAGCGCTTCGGAGCCATGGAGCGAAATGTGCAGCTGCTCCTCCTGCCGAAGGATGCGGCAGATTCCTCGAGCGCCATTGTCGAAGTGCGTGCCGGCACCGGCGGCGACGAGGCGGCGCTGTTCGCGAATGATTTGTTGAAGATGTACACGCGCTACGCACAGCTTCAGGGCTGGAAGGCCGAGCTGATGTCCATGACCGAATCCGATCTCGGCGGCGTCAAGGAAGCTATCCTCGGCGTCGAAGGCGAGGGCGCCTATGCGAAGCTGAAATTCGAATCCGGCGTGCACCGTGTGCAGCGCGTGCCGGTGACCGAAGCCTCGGGCCGTATCCACACCTCGGCCGCAACCGTCGCCGTCCTGCCCGAAGCCGAAGATGTCGAATTCGACGTCCAGGAAAAGGATTTGCGCATCGACGTCTATCGCGCGAGCGGTGCGGGCGGCCAGCATGTGAACAAGACGGAATCCGCGGTCCGCATCACGCATCTTCCGACCGGTGTCGTGGTCGCGATGCAGGAAGAAAAATCGCAGCATAAGAACCGCGCCAAGGCGATGAAGATATTGAAAGCGCGGCTGTATGAGGCAGAGCGCGAACGCCAAGCGAATGCGCGCGCCGCCGAGCGCAAAGGTCTGGTCGGCTCCGGCGATCGTTCGGAGCGCATCCGCACCTATAATTATCCGCAAGGGCGCGTCACCGATCACCGCATCAATCTGACGCTCTACAAGCTCGATCGCATCGTGTCGGGCGACGATCTCGGCGATATCGTCGACTCGCTGGTGACGGAGGATCAGGCTTCGCGCCTCGCCGCCGAAGATATGGACGCGTGAAAGACCTGATCGATAGGACGGCAACGCGTTTGCGTGCGGCTGGAATTGAATCGCCGCGCGCGGAGGCGAGGCGGCTTCTTGCTTATGCGGTGGGCGCAAGCATCGAAGACGTCATCGCAGAGCGCGTGGTGTCCGATGCGGCATCAACGCAGCGGTTTGAAGCCGCGATCGCGAGACGCGTCGCACATGAACCGCTCGCCTATATTACCGGCGAAAGGGAATTTTGGAGCCTGCGTTTTGCTGTCGGACCGGAGGTTCTGATTCCTCGTCCCGAAAGCGAGGTGCTGGTCGAGTCGGCACTCAAGAGATTTGCGCAGAGAGACGCTGCATTCGACGTCCTCGATCTCGGCACCGGTTCGGGCTGTCTGTTGCTCGCGTTTTTGTCGGAACGTCCGAACGCGCGCGGTATGGGTGTCGATTGCTCGGCAGGCGCGCTCGGCTGCGCCACAGACAATGCGCGCCGCCTTGGGCTCACAGACCGCGCGAGCTTCCTGTGTCTCGATTGGCGCGAGCTCCCGGAGCGGCGCTTCGATCTGATCTTGGCCAACCCGCCCTATATCCGAAGCGGTGACATCGCCGGACTTTCTCAAGATGTCGCGAAATACGAACCGCGATCTGCACTCGATGGTGGGGCGGATGGGCTTGCTGCCTACCGTACAATCGCAACCCTCGTGCCTCGGCTTCTCAACGCGGGCGGCGCCGCGTTCATCGAGCTGGGGCAGGGGCAGTCCGAGGGGGTTGCTGCGCTTTTCGAAGCAACCGAACTTACCGTCGAGGGTTTCGTAAACGATTTGGCCTATATTCCACGCTGTCTGATCGCGGGCTTGGGACCCAATGGGCCACAGGTCAAGCGAAAAAAAGACATGGAAATGGAGAGGCGAAGCGGCTAGTTTGCGCCCCGCTGGGGACATGACGGACTCGTGCCGGCGCTAAAAATCAGCGGCTAGGCCGAAAACAGGCGTCGAAATTGCGCCAATCCGACATGTGAAGAGAGCTCGGAACATAATACGCGAAGAACCGATCGAACGAGCGACTTCGCCTGCGCGCGGGCAGCGAGAGGGCGCGACATGATATTGGCTCAGGGGTCTGAGGGATCAACGTGAAACGTTCGCGAGGTCGCGGCCGCAGGCCGCAAGGCAGCCATTCCCACCACAACCACAACCGGGCCTTCGATTCGGCTGGCCCGGATGTGAAGATCCGCGGCACTGCCGCGAGTGTCTATGAGAAGTATCTGCAGCTCGCGCGCGATGCCGGGTCGGCGGGCGACCGCGTCATGCAGGAAAACTACCTCCAGCATGCGGAACATTATTACCGCATCCTGATGGCTCAGGGCGGGCAACTCCAAGCGCAGCAGCAACAGCAGCCGGGCTACCAGAACCAGCCTCAGCCCAATGGCAATGGTGCGGGGCCCGGGCAGCCCCAGCAAGCCGAAGGATTTCAGCCGCCGGCGCCTGGCAGTACGCCGTCCTTCAGCTTGGCCGATGCCGATGTCGGCGATGAGGTTGACGATATGCCGTAATCCCGTTCCACCGGGCCGGCCTACCACCCCTTGTCTTGAAATAATCTAACGCCACATAAAGCCCGTCCAGGCATTGGTTCCCAATGTCTGAACTTTGGGACGCGCATCTCCGCGCCTCTGCGGGCGGCTTCGCGCGGGCTTCGAGGAGTGGCTATGGATTTCGAGAAATTGACAGAACGCGTGCAGGGATTCCTGCAAGCGGCGCAGGCGGCAGCGCGCAACGCGCATCATCAACAGCTCACACCTGAGCACATCTTCAAGACGCTGCTGGACGATGAAGAGGGGATGGCTTCGAGCCTGATCCAGGCCGCTGGAGGCCGTGCCAATGAGGTCCGTCAAGCGATCGAGCTGGCATTGTCGAAGCTGCCGAAGGTGCAGGGCGCCAATGCCCAGGTCTATCTCTCGCCCGATACGGCAAAGCTGTTCGATACCGCCCAGGACCTTGCCAAGAAGGCGGGCGATTCTTTCGTCACCGTAGAGCGCGTGCTTCAGGCGCTGGCGATGACGGCAGGTTCGCCATCCGCGTCCGCGCTGAAGAACGCCGGTGTATCGCCGCAAGTGTTGAACAAGGCTATCAACGATCTCCGCCAGGGCCGCACCGCCGACACGGCGACGGCCGAAAGCGGCTACGACGCGCTGAAGAAATACGCCCGCGATCTGACGGAGCTTGCACGCCAAGGCAAGCTCGATCCCGTCATCGGCCGCGACGATGAAATCCGCCGCACCATCCAGGTGCTGTCGCGGCGCACGAAGAATAATCCCGTCCTGATCGGCGAGCCTGGCGTCGGCAAGACCGCGATCGCCGAAGGTTTGTCTTTGCGTATCGTCAATGGCGACGTGCCCGAATCGCTGCGCGACAAGCGGCTGATGGCACTCGATATGGGTTCGCTGATTGCGGGCGCGAAGTTCCGCGGCGAATTCGAAGAACGCCTGAAGGCATTGCTGTCGGAAATCACCGCCGCACAGGGCAAGGTCATCCTCTTCATCGATGAGATGCACACGCTCGTCGGCGCCGGCAAAGCCGAAGGCGCGATGGATGCCTCCAACCTGTTGAAGCCCGCGCTGGCGCGCGGCGAACTGCATTGCATCGGCGCGACCACGCTCGACGAATACCGCAAGCATGTCGAAAAGGACGCGGCCCTGGCGCGGCGCTTCCAGCCCGTCTTCGTGTCCGAGCCAAGCGTCGCCGATACGATCTCGATCTTGCGCGGGCTGAAGGAGAAGTACGAGGTTCATCACGGCGTGCGCATCACCGATGCTGCGCTCGTTGCCGCCGCAACGCTGTCGAACCGCTACATCACCGACCGCTTTCTCCCGGATAAAGCCATCGATTTGATGGACGAGGCGGCCTCGCGTCTGCGTATGCAGGTGGATTCGAAGCCAGAGGAATTGGACGAACTCGACCGGCGCATCATCCAGCTCAAGATCGAGCGCGAGGCGCTGAAGAAGGAATCCGATAAGGGTTCGAAGGACCGCCTCGAGAAACTCGAAGTCGAACTGTCGGGTCTGGAGGAGAAATCCTCAGCCATGACGGCGCGCTGGAACGAAGAGAAGAAATCGCTCCAGAGCGTGCAAAAGCTGAAGGAAGAGCTCGACAAGGCGCGCCAGGAACTGGATGTCGCACAGCGTCGCGGCAATCTCTCGCGCGCGGGCGAGCTCGCTTATGGCGTCATTCCCGATCTCGACAAGAAGCTGAAAGAGGCCGAGGGCAAAGGCGCCGACCGGCTCGTGAATGAGGCGGTGACCGAAGAGCATATCGCGGGCGTGGTCTCACGTTGGACCGGCATCCCGGTCGACAAGATGCTCGAAGGCGAGCGCGAGAAGCTTCTCCATATGGAGGAGGGTCTCGAAAAGCGCGTCATCGGCCAGAACGAAGCGGTGCGCGCGGTGGCGAATGCGGTGCGTCGTGCACGCGCGGGGCTACAGGATCCGAACCGGCCCATCGGCTCATTCCTGTTCTTAGGTCCCACAGGTGTTGGCAAGACGGAGCTGACCAAAGCGCTCGCGTCCTTCCTGTTCGATGACGATACCGCGATGGTCCGCATCGACATGTCGGAGTTCATGGAGAAGCATTCGGTCGCACGTCTAATCGGCGCGCCTCCAGGCTATGTCGGTTACGAAGAGGGCGGCGCACTGACCGAGGCGGTGCGGCGCCGGCCGTATCAGGTCGTGCTGTTCGACGAGGTCGAGAAAGCGCATCACGACGTCTTCAACGTGCTGTTGCAGGTGCTCGACGACGGCAGGCTGACCGATGGTCAGGGCCGCACGGTCGATTTCCGCAATACGGTTATCATCCTCACCTCTAATCTTGGCGCGGAATTCCTTGCCGCTCAGCCGGAGGGCGAAGATTCAACGGCGGTACGCGGGCAGGTGATGAATGCGGTGCGCGGTCATTTCCGCCCAGAATTCCTGAACCGGCTTGACGAAATCATCCTCTTCCACCGCTTGACCCGCGGCCAGATGGACAAGATCGTCGATATTCAGGTGGAACGCCTGATGAAGCTGTTGGCCGACCGCAAGATCACGGTTGCGCTCGACGCCAAGGCGAAAGCGTGGCTGGCCCAAGCTGGCTACGATCCCGTCTTCGGCGCTCGCCCCTTGAAGCGAGTCATCCAGCGCAATCTGCAAGATCCGCTGGCGACGCTGCTCCTCGAAGGGCGTATCGCCGATGGCGGCAGCATAAAGGTTTCCGCTGGAAAGCGCGGGCTCACGATCAACGGCATGGAGTTCGCGGGCGGCGCCGATACGCTATCGCTTCTGGACAACGAAGCGCCGAGCCACGCCGTGCATTGAAGCAAACCCGAAGCGTTTTCGCGTCTCGGGTTTTGCTAGACTCAACAACCTCTGAAAACGGGAACGCCATGGTCCGGGGCAGGACCATGGCGTTTCTGACGCATCCAGTTGAGGAGGTTAGGATGAGGCCCTGGACGCGTTGATGATGAACGCGATGAACACGCCTCCGACACTGAGGCATGCTGGAACAAGGATCACCTGAACCAAAGCCTCCCAACCGGTGACCGATCCGTCGATCGTTGCGACGCGGCCGCGCAAGAACTCCCGGAAGCTGCCCTGGCCGCATTCCATGAAGCGCCCCTTACGATTCATCCAGACGGGCAAGCCGAAGAAGACGGCAGCGTAGATGCTGATGAAAGTGAGCAGAAACAGCGTTTGGGAACTGGACGCGAAGGTGAGCCAGAATATCGCCATGAATGCTGTCCAGGTGGCGAGAAACACGTGATAGACGGCAGCGTGCATTTCGGGCGCGACCTTAACCGCGCGTGTGGAGACGCGTTCAACGGTCACTCGGATATTCTGCACAACGAAGGTGTCGATGCTGCTCCGCTGCAAAGCCCGCATGCCAGTCATAATGTGCCGCCCTGGTGATTTCGTTGAGAAGCTTATGCGGAAGCCGCGGTCATGTTCTGATCTGGATCAACATCGCAGCACGTAACGAGGCGGGCCTTGAGCGAATTGCTCAAGCGCGCTTGCGCAATCGATGCTATAGGCGCAGCAGCAGAAACGACGGGGCGAATGCATTGGCAAAAAAGGGCCAAGGACCGGCGGCGGTTCGCGCGATCGGATCCGGTCTCGCGAAGCTATTACGCGCCGTTGCGCTCCCATTCGGACGAGAAATGGGCTCTCGCATTGCCGGTCACGCGTCGCTTCTTGTCGCACCGATTGTCACGGTACGCACGTCGCGCGGGGTGATGCGCTTCTGGTGCCCGTCTTCGACTTCCGCCAAATACGCGATCAACTTCATGCGCTACGAGCCGGACACGCGCGCTTGGATCGAAGCACAGGTAAAACCGGGCGAGCATCTTTGGGACGTAGGCGCCAATATCGGCGCTTATACGCTGTACGCCACGCTTCAAGCAGGTGTCACAGCGACCGCGTTCGAACCGGTGGCGGGCACCTATGCGGCGCTGATCAAGAACATCTCGCTGAATCCGGCGGCAGAGGCGACAGTCGCGCTGCCCATCGCTCTCTCCGATACCAATGCGCTTTCACCTTTCTATTTGCGAAATCTCGAAATCGGCGGCGCGATGCATGCGTTGGGACAGCCGGAAACCTTCGACGGCCGCTTCGAGCCTGCGGCCGTGCAACATGTCGTCTCGCTGCGCGGCGATGATCTCGTCACACAGTACGGCGCGCGTCCTCCCGACCACATCAAGCTCGATGTCGACGGGCATGAGCTGCGGGTGCTGAAAGGTATGAGCGCAATCCTGCCGAAGGTCCGCACTCTCTGGATCGAAATGGAGGATGCCGCCGAAGCGAGCGGTGAAAACGCCCGGATCGAATCCTATCTCGAAAGCCTTGGTTTCTGCGTGCAGCGCACCGGGCGCAACCGGATGTTCGTCAACGCCAAGCTTTAGCGCTGACTATTCCGCCGAATCGCGCAGGCCGCTGACGAGAGCAAGCTTGCGCTGCATCGGAAGCGAGGCGACGAGCGAGTCGATATGGCCACGCTCGGACAAGAAGGCGGCCATTTCCGAACCCGCCAGCGCCCGTCCCGATGCCGTCTTGATCGCAGCCGGATTGACCTGGGCGTTATTGACCCGCACTTCGTAATGAAGATGCGGTCCGGTCGCGAGGCCGGTCATGCCGCTATAGGCGACGATCTGGCCTTGACGCACGCGCGTGCCCTGGCGCGCAACAAACCGCGACAGATGCGCATAGGCGGTCGAATAGCCGCTGGCGTGGCTGATGACGACGAGGTTGCCGAAGCCGTTTGCCGTTCCGGCGAAGGTCACAGTCCCATTACCGGCAGCCATGACCGGCGTACCGCGCGGCACCGCGAAATCGATGCCCTTATGCATGCGCGTGTAGCCAAGGATAGGATGCTCGCGCGCACCGAAAGTGGACGAGATGCGGGCGCCGTCAACCGGCGTCTTCATCAGCATGCTTTTCGCGCTATGGCCGCCCGCGTCGAAGTATTCGACATCGTTGCCATTGTCGAAACGGTAGAGCGTGTGGGTCTTGCCGCCCAGCGTCATCGCAGCTTCAAGGATATCGCCGGGGCGTGCCGGTTGGCCTTCAGGCGTGAAGAAGTGGTTGTAGAACACTTCGAAGGAATCGCCCGGATGCACGTCGCGCTGGAAGTCGACGTCATAGGAGAAGATCCGGATCATCTCGACCACGATATTGGCCGGAATGCCCGCCTGCATGGCGGCAAGGTAGAGGCTCGAATCAATCGTGCCGCCGGCATGCTGGTAGCGGCCCTCGAGCTTCTTCTGGACGTCTTGCGCCATGTAGCCATCGGGCGCCGTCAGGCGGACGGTAATCTGGCGTTCGATGGACGGCGAGAAAGAGAGGGAGAGGAGCCGGCGGGTGCGCGCTGCGACGCTTTCGTCATCGTCGGCCACCGTCTTGATATCGGGAACTGCAGCGGCCGCCTTGGACGCCGAATTGCCGAAGGTCGCCTCGAAGGTCTGGCCCGAACGAATGTTCCGCGGGCTGTAGAGCGGCTTCATGGCGTCCACGACCGCATTGGCATCTTTGCTGGAAACGCCTGCTTCCTGGAGCATGCCGATGATGGTGTCGCCGTCGGTCACCCGGAGAACGCGGATATCAGCGGATTTCTTGGGCGGGATCTGCTGGGCGACCGTGCGGTCCAAAGCGCTCGGCAGCTTCGGAACAGGCAGAAGCGACATCTGTTCGGCGCCGCCTGTCAGGCCTCCGCTGACGCGCTTCAGATAGTCATAGACCGTGCGCGTCTGGGTCTGGCCGATTTGGTGTGCCCGGGCGGTCGAAACCGGCTGCGCCTGCAAGGCAAGCCAAGTAACAGCCATGGCGACCGTGGCCGTCAGGGAACTCGAAACCAGAGTCCAACGGCCATCCTGAGAGGATAGGGTACGAGTGGCGGCATGAGCCACCTGGCGCAATTCGGTCGCAGTTTCAAATGCCTTCGACCGCATATCGTGCAGCAAGGTGCTTTTCCTAGGTTGCGGCCCGGAACTACCCAGCCCCCGGCCTGATCCTCAACAGCCCAACCTACCCGGCAGTGACCGGTTCGGCAGTGTCATTCTCCGAACCGAGTATGGCTCCGTCAAACTTACGCTGCGGTTAACCTTACACCTGCCTCAATTTCGGACTGAGACCACGATTCGAATTTGAACCGCTAGGAAAACAGCCACCTCGGCTGTGGACCCCGACTCGCCCATATAACGAAAAGGCTACGGGCGAAATGACACAAATGCAACAGTTTCAATCTGTTGCAGTCATTCGGCCGGAACGGCCATGCCTTCGGGCAAACGCTGGCGCTGAGCCCGCTTGAGCTGCCACATCCGAAGGCCGGTAATTGCAAAAATCAGGGGCAAAAACCCCGAAAAGAACACCAAAATCCGCCAAATATCGCCCCAGCCCTGCCCATAATGAAGGACCCGTAACCACATCAGGATGCGCTTACCGACGGAGTAGTCTCGTGGATCGACGACACTTGAAACTTGCGCCCCGGGCCCCACGAATACCGAGATCTGGGGGGAGCCATTGCCGTAGGGATTGGCGTTCATGGCAACCATAAAGATGCCGCCCCCGTCCGGCGGCGGCAACTGGATCGAGGCCACCCGGGCGTTCGAGACGGCCGATAGAGCGAGCTTGGCGGCATCGTCCGGGGTTAAGGCATCCGGATTGGCGATCGAGGCGACGACCGCTGGATCGGCGGCGGTATCCAGATACGGTGTCTCCAGAGGCAGAATTTTGCCGACTAGCTCTTGAAAAGCCACTGGAAAGGCGAGTTCGACGCCGCTGAGGCTGATCACAAGGAAGACAAACAGGCTCCAGAAGCCGACCACGCCATGCAGGTCACGGTGGAAGCGGAAACCCTTCACGCCTCGCTTGAACAGCAGCGCATGCCGCCACTGACCGCGCCTCGGCCACCACAGGACGAGCCCTGAGACGCCGAACAACACCAGCAGCACGCCCATCCAGCCGACGAATTGCAACCCGAAATATCCCGGGAACATGAGGGCAATATGCATCGTCGTCACCGTCCGCATGAAGGGACCGGCACGGCGGCGTTCGGTTGCGCCCAGCGTTTGGAGCGATACGGGATCGAGAAAGACGGTCTTGCCGGTATTGAGATTGCCGTTCTGGGGCCGTGTGCCGGGTGGGGGCCCAAATTGCATCTGCAAGGGCGCGTGCGCACGGTCCGGGTAAATGATGGCATTGATCCGGCCGGCTTGCGGGGTGGCGGCTTCGGCAGCCGCGATCGCTTCGGTGAGCGGGCGCCACTCACCCGTCGCCGGGGCCGCTGGAACGGCCATATCCGGCATGGCCTGGATCAGAATGATGATGCTTCCCGAAATACCGATCAGGATGAAGGGAATGGAAAAAATCAGTCCTACCCAGAGATGGACCGTCTGCAATCCATGCCGGAACGTGTGCCAGCGCATCTCGTGTTCTGTGCCCCCAGAGTACCGTTGCCGGAACAGAACTCAGTAGCCGATGGCCTCGCCATCTTTCCGCATTTCACTCGCGCCCCAATAGACGCCGTTTTTCCTGTCGCGAAGAATCGCCTGGTAGCCGCCATAGGAGCCGCCGCCGACCACCATCTGATGGCCGCGTTTGGTCAGCTCTGCCGCCACCGAGGCCGGCACGCCGGACTCCATGTACACGACGCCGACGCCTTGCGCGGGATAGCCGGTCGGCTCACTGCCGCCGATATGATGAAAGCGCATGAAGTCGCCGGCCTCCTGCGGGTTCATGCCGAAATCGATCATGTTCACCAGGATCTGGACATGACCTTGCGGCTGCATATCCGCACCCATGACGCCAAAGGACAGATACGGCTCACCATCCTTCAGCACGAAGCCCGGAATGATCGTGTGGAAGGGACGCTTGCCCGGCGCGTACACATTGGGAGAGGCCTGATCCATGCTGAACAGCGCGCCGCGATCCTGGAACATGAAGCCGAGACCGTCGGGCACCAGCCCAGAGCCGAGATCGGCATAGTTCGACTGGATCAGCGACACCATCATCCCGTCCTTATCGGCGACGGTGAAATAGGTCGTGTCGCCCGACGTGCGCTTCGGATCGCCCGGACCGACATTCGGATTGGCCTTGTCCATTTTGATGAGGGCACGGCGGGATTTGATGTACTCGTCCGACAGCAGCTCCTGAACGGTGAGCTTGTTGAAGGCCGGATCACCGACATATTTCGCCAGGTCCTCATAGGCCAGCCGCTTCGCTTCGATCATGACATGCAGCGCATCGGCCGATCCCGGGCCCATGCCCTTGAGATCGTAGCCTTCGACGATCTTCAGCATCTCCAGAACGGTCAGGCCCTGATCGTTGGGCGGCAGCTCATATACGTCGTAGCCCCGATATTTCACGCTGATCGGGTCTACCCATTCGCCGCGATGGGCTGCGAAATCCTCAAGCCTCAGATCGCCGCCGATCCGCCGGAAGTAGCCATCGATGGTCTTCGCGATCGGCCCCTTGTAGAAGGCGTCGCGCCCGCCTTGGGCGATCTGCTGATAGGTCTTGGCAAGGTCGGGGTTCTTGAACACTTGACCCTGCACCGGCGGCTTGCCGTTGATCAGGAACGTCTTCTGCGCATTCTCGAACTCTTCCACCTCAGACGAGGTGGCGAGCCCGTTCATATTCGCGGTCCATAGCGCGGCGATGTACTGGGTCACCGGATAGCCATCGCGGGCATAGGAAATCGCCGGTGCGAAGATGTCGGCCATCGGCAACTTGCCGAATTTGTCGTGCAGCGCGAACCAGGCATCGACCGCGCCCGGCACCGTGACCGAGAGTGAGCCATAGCCGGGGACGAAGGGGGATTCGCCGAGCTTGCGCTTCATATCGGCATAGCTGCGGCCCATCGGCGCGCGGCCCGAGCCATTATAGCCGTAGAGCTTCTTCGTCTTCGGATCCCAGACGATGGCGAACAGATCGCCGCCGATGCCGCAAGAAACGGGCTCCATCAGACCGAGTGCCGCGTTGGCGGCTATCGCCGCGTCAACCGCAGTGCCACCCTTTTTGAGAATATCGATGGCAACCTGCGTCGCGAGAGGCTGTGCGGTTGCCGCCATACCGTGCTGCGCAATGACGGGAGCGCGCGTCGCAAAGCGCGCACCGACATAGCGGTCGCCATTGCCCGCTGCGAGACTACCCGTGGCGATACCGGTGAGAACCATGAGTGCTGCTGCTGTATTGGTGAGTTTCTTGGCACAATCACGCGGCATGAGACGAGCCCGTTCTGTTCGACTAGCGTTGACGGAGGTCTTCGGCGCCACGAACGTTCGGGGAGGGTTCTTTACCCCAGAACCCGTCGGCGCCAACAGTGGCCATTTTCATCCCGGGGAATCCTTATATTTTGCGCCGACTATAGGGGGCGCATGCGCCTGCGTCACCCGGGCCGGTTGGCCACGTTTGGGTGAACACTTGCAGCGCTCCGCTTTCTTTGCTTATGCGAGCGGCCATGAAAATCCTCATTGTTGGCGCGGGCGTCGCCGGGCTCGCGATCGGCTGGCGCTTGGCTCAGGCCGGAGCGAAGGTCGACGCGATCGAGCGCGGCCGCGCCGGACGCGCCGCGACCTGGGCCGCGGCCGGAATGATTGCGCCGGGGCTTGAGGTCCAAGGCGAAGCGAATCCCTTGGCCGGGTTGGCGCGGCGCTCGCATGCGGCTTGGCCAGGCTTCGCAGCCGAAATTGAAGCCGCAAGCGGTATGCGCATCGGGTTTCGCAGCTTGGGTTCGCTGATCCTGGCAACGAACGCAGGCGAAGCCGTGCGCTTGCGCGAGGAGCGTCACGCTGGTGCCAAGTGGCTCGCGCCTGCCGAATTGCAGAAGCGAGCGCCGATCCTGTCGCCGCCATTGTTGGGTGCATTGCATGTCGCAAGCGATGCCGATGTCGATAACCGTGCGCTGGGCGAAGCCCTCAGCCGCGCACTCACAGGTGCGGGCGGCGTGCTGCGCGAAACCTGCGAGCTGCGGACGCTGATTGAGAGCGGTGGGCGCATCCGCGGTGCCTTGACCGATGCCGGTATGATCGAAGCCGATGTTGTGGTGCTCGCTTCCGGCGCCTGGCTGAACCGGCTCGCCGGCATCGATGCCGCAACGCTACCGCCCATTGCGCCGGTGAAGGGGCAGATGATTGCGCTGAAGCCACCGGATGCGGCGATGCTGCCGCAAACGCTGCTTTGGCAGACCGACGCCTATATGGTGCCGCGTGACGGGCGCTTGCTGGTGGGAGCTACCGTCGAAGACGCTGGCTTCGACACATCGGTGACGCGCGACGCACGCGATCGATTATTCGCCGCTGCTTCCGCGACCATTCCTGCGGCAAAGGATTGGCGCGTGGCCGAAGCCTGGTCGGGGTTGCGTCCCAAAGCGCCCGACGGCTTGCCGGTGCTTGGCGAGAGCCGCATCGCAAATCTGTTCGTCGCATCGGGGCAATTCCGACACGGCATTCTGCTCGCGCCGCTGGTCGCCGATATTCTGCGCAGCGCGGTTTTGCGTGAAACCTTATCTGCCGAGGATAGTGCGTTCGACCCGAAGCGATTCGGTTGAGAGGCCATGACCTTCACGCTGCACCCAAGGCTGGTGGCGGATACCGAGCCGATCACCGATTGGCCGCTGTCCAGGCTCTTGCTGATGAACGACCGCCGCTTTGCCTGGATCATCCTGGTGCCGCGGCGGGCCGATCTCTTCGACATGACCGATCTCGACCAGGCGACGCGGCTTACGCTCATGGATGAGATCGGCCGCGTCAGCGGTAATCTGAAGCAGTGGGCCAAGAGCCATGGCGGCTGCGACCGCATCAATGTGGCCGCGATCGGCAATATGGTGCCGCAGCTCCATATCCATGTCGTTGCCCGCCACCGCGCTGATGCCGCCTGGCCAGGCGTTGTCTGGGGTGCCGGGCAAACTCTTCCCTATGGCGCCGCCGAATTGCAGCAGGCGGTCTCGGAATTGCGGGAAATCCTCTGATTTTCGCCCTGGCATGCGGCTTGCGAGGTTCTGCCGAGCAGAGCAGAAGCCCTGGCATAGAGCATGGATGCACAACTCAGTTCTGTGACCAATGCCCCCGGCGATGTTCTGGCCGCGCTCCGCACGGCCAGCGTCAAGACGGGTTCGGATTTTTCCTATCTCTTAAGCACCGCCATGCGCGAGAGCGGGCTGAATTCGCAAGCCAAGGCAAAGGGTTCGTCAGCAACCGGACTTTTCCAGTTCATCGATTCCACCTGGCTGAACCTGGTCAAGCGGTATGGCGACCGCTACGGCCTTGGGGATTATGCCAAGGCCATCCGCGAAGATGCGAATGGACGCTGCACCGCCCAATCGGAACAGGCGAAGCAGGCAATTCTTGCCCTGCGCACCGACCCGCAGATTTCCGCCTTGATGGCTGGCGAGGCCGCCGAGCAAACGCGCCAATCGCTCCAGGACGCGTTGGGCCGCGAAGTTTCGGGTGGCGATCTCTATGCCGCGCATTTCTTGGGCGAGGGCGGCGCCAAGCGGCTCCTGGCGCTCGCGGATAGCAAACCTGGAACGATCGCGGCTCAAGAATTTCCAGATGCCGCACGCGCCAATAAGGGCGTCTTCTACCATTCGGACGGCAGCCCCAAGACGGTCCGCGAGGTCTATGATTGGGCCTGCGATATGCCGGATGCACCGGCCGGTGCCGCATCCGTTGCCGTGGCATCCACGAAGCCATCCGGTGCGCTTGGCTTGCGAACCGATCCCGCCGCGGCTCCACCGGCAGTCACGCAAGTGGCTTCGGCCAATAGCGACAATGAGGTGGCGACGGTTCTGCGCGGCAGCACCGCAGCGCTGCCGCGGTCCGCACTGAGCACAGACCAGATCAACTCCAACGCCGCGAACAAAGTCGCAAGCCTGTCACAGCGCCCGCTGCAACTGTCACCTCAGGTGTTGGAGATTCTAGCAGCGCTGCCGCTCGACATCGAATTCCGCAAAGAGCAATAGAGCCCTCGGGGCGGCAGTCGGTCAGGATTGGTGGTATTCGCTGACCCGCCGCTCAAGCTCGGCGATCAGAACGGCCGCCGTCATATTCCCTGCGTCCTTGATTCGCTGGCGCACAATCACCTTGATCGCATCGACATGCGCGTCGATCAGGTTCATCGGGATTTCTTTGCCGTCGCCTTCGATATCGGTGAGCTTGCAGAGCAAACCCGCCATCCGCGCGACCAGCGGGTAATCGAAGGTTGCGCCTTGGCCCTTCAGATCATGGGCGGCGCGATAGAGCGTACCCAGCGTGTCGCGCGAGCGGCCGGCTTCATAGGCGTCACGCGCTGTCGAGAGACGGGTTACGTCTTCCACCATCCAGGTGCCGAATTCGTCCTTGAGCTCCTCTATCGCGAGCTCAGCGCGCCGGACGGCTGAAACATCCAGCCCGACGCCACCCATCTTCGCCTTGAGCGTGTTCGGCGGCATGAAGACTTCGACCCTGCGCTGCTTTGCCATGCCTGATCCAAAGATTGGGCAGCCTTGCTCAAACGCAAAGCGCCGGTTGCTTTCTGGCAGCCTCGACCACGCTAGCTTGTGAAAGTTACCGGCGCGTTTAGGAATGCCTGAGCGGGCCGGGGACGCACGCAAACGCTGCGCGTCTTAGTAAAGAAATTGTTCCGCGAGGACGCGTTCAGCGAGGCTGTGCCCTTTGTCGAACAGCATGGTGATGGAGACGCCGCGGTCCTCCGCGACCTCAACCCTGACGACGTCGCGCACCTCGGTGTGGTCGGCGACGGCACTCACGGGCCTTTTTTCCGGACTCAATATGTCGAAACGGATTTTCGCTTGATGCTGCAGCAGGGCGCCGCCCCAGCGTCGTGGCCGGAATGGGCTTAACGGAGTCAGGGCGAGAAGCTCCGCACTGATGGGCAGGATCGGTCCGTGGGCGGAGAGGTTGTAGGCGGTCGATCCGGCTGGCGTTGAAACCAGAATGCCGTCGCAATTGAGCTCTTCGAGCCGCACGGTCCCGTCGAGCACAATCCGCAGTTTTGCGGTTTGCCGCGTTTGGCGCAGCAGCGATACCTCATTGAAGGCGAGGGCCTCGACAATGCCGCTCTTGGTATGCGCCTGCATCAGCAGCGGATGAATCTGCGTCGGCTCGGCGGCTGCGACGCGTTCCGGCAGCCCGTCTTCCCGAAATTCGTTCATCAAGAATCCGACCGAACCAAAATTCATGCCGTAGATCGGCAGCGCCGCATTCAGAAAATGGTGCAGCGTCTGAAGCATGAAGCCGTCACCACCAAGCGCGATAACGGTCTTGGCGTGCTTGGGTCCGGCATCGCCGTAGCGCGCCTTGAGCTTCGCAAGTGCTGCTTGCGCGTCAGGCGAATCGGACGCGACGAAATGCGCAGCCAGAGTCATGAGAAACGTCAGCCGCCGGTGAGCGACATCTGACGCGAAACGGCAGGCCGGTTGTGGCGGCGGTCGATCACGAAATCATGGCCCTTGGGTTTGCGGCCGATAGCTTCGTCAATCGCCGCTTCGAGCAGTATGTCGTCGGACGAGGCGCGCAGAGGCGCGCGCAAATCGGCCGCATCTTCCTGGCCGAGGCACATATACAGCGTGCCGGTGCAGGTCAGCCGCACGCGATTGCAGGATTCGCAGAAATTATGACTGAGCGGTGTGATGAAGCCGAGGCGGCCGCCGGTCTCTTTCACCCGGACATAACGGGCAGGACCGCCGGTCCGTTCGTCGGTCGCTTCCATCGTGTACCGCTTGGCGAGATCCGCGCGCACGAGCGAAAGCGGCAGATATTGTTCGGTGCGATTGGCATCGACATCGCCCATCGGCATGGTTTCGATCAGGGTGATGTCCATGCCCTTGCCATGGGCCCAGGCAATCAACTCCGGCAACTCACCCTCATTGACGTCTTTCAGCGCCACAACGTTGATCTTGATCTTCAAGCCGGCGGAAAGCGCAACATCGATGCCGTGCAGCACCTTCGCAAGATCGCCCCAACGAGTGATTTCGTGGAAGCGCGCGGCGTCCAGCGTATCGACGGAAACGTTGATCCGCTTCACGCCGCAATCCACGAGTTCGGACGCGTAGCGCGCCAGCTGACTGCCATTGGTGGTGACGGTCAGTTCTTTCAGATCGCCGCTCTCGATATGGCGAGACAAGGCGCGGAACAGCTTCATGACGTCGCGGCGTACCAGAGGCTCGCCACCGGTCAGCCGCAGCTTGTTCACGCCCTTGCGCACAAACGCGCTGCACAACCGGTCAAGCTCTTCGAGCGACAGCACGTCGGCCTTGGGCAGAAAGCTCATATGTTCCGGCATGCAGTAGACGCAGCGGAAATCGCAGCGGTCTGTGACGGATACTCTGAGATAGCTGACGGAACGGCCGAAGGGATCGATCATGGCCTACATGTAGCAAGCCGCGCCGCTAAGTTCCAGTCACGCGGCCTGTGTTCTAACCTTATCCAGCGCCTGGTTTTTTGGCATTTGCCGAAAGATGGCCTCGATCTGGACGTGATCGGCTTCGGTGAGGGCGGCCGACACCTGCTTGTGATGCCGGGAGAGATGGAAAACCGTGTGGAAGACCGACCGGTCGATGCCGGCTGCACGGCAGGCCAATGCCACCTGGGCCGCACCTTCACCATAGAGCGTTTTGCGCATCTGCTGCACATCGACTTTCAGGATGGCGGCAAAACCTTGTTCGAACAGCTCCATCTGGCCTTGCTGCAGCACGCGGATGAGGAACGAAGGCTTCAGCTGGCCGGAGGCGGCGAGCTTATCGACCAGCTTCTTCGCGCTATCGGCTGAGGTCGGAGGCCGCCCCGCCTGGAGGTTAACGGTCGTGTCCTCGATCGCTCGTGCAAGGGAGTGCGCGATATGGGGGTAGCGCCCCGCGAGTGCGGATTTTAACGCCGTCGACACCCAGACGTACATCTTGGTTGCAAGTTGCGGCGGAAGGTCGCCGCGTTCGGCCAAGGGCGCATGCAGGCTCTCATGACCTTTGGCGCGCTCAGCCAGCGTGTCGAAGGTATCGGTCGAAATCCTGGCACCGGTGTTGCGCAACAGCGCGATCAGCACGGCTTCGCAATCGCTGCGCGCAAGGGCGGCGCTAATAGCCTCGCCGATGCCGTCTCTCTGTGCCACGATAAGATGATGATCCGAGCCGCCGCGCTGGATAATGCGCAGGAGGTCGGTTTCGGTAAGCACCGGGCTGCGCGCCAATACCGGACGCGCCACCTCGATCGTGTCGTCCGCCAAGAGATTGATCAGTTCGGACGGCGCTTCCGCATTGGTCGCGAGCCGTTCGGCCAGCGCAATCCGGATCGCCATCTCCACATCTTTGGAGATGCGCCTGAGTATGTCGGTCGCGAGACCACGCTCGTTCAAGGAGAACTGCGCGGATTGCCGTTCGAAAAGTGCCGCGACGGCCATATAGACATCGCCGCGACGCGCGGAACCTTGTACGGCCCCGGCGAGCTGAGACAAATCGGTGCTTCGGCCTTGCCCCTGAGACACGACACCCGCCAATCGAAGACGGGAAAATCCCGTCAGCTTCGAATCAACCTAGACCAATCCTATTAACACTGTGCTAATCGGTACCAACAAACCGTAACAGCAGACCGTGCCATTTTGGTCTTTTTGCATGGATTTCAGCGTGCTCGCCGCCCTTAACCAATCCCGAGGTCCGAGGTGAAATTCGGCCTAGGCCAGCCGGTCCGGCGGCGCGAGGACGTGAGGCTCGTCAAGGGCCAGGGCCGTTATCTCGACGATGTGCAACTCGAGGACGAGGTCCACGCCGTCTTCGTCAGAAGCCCGCACGCCCATGCGACGATCAAGAACATCGATGTGACGGCGGCGATCGGGGCCGAGGGCGTTATCGGCATCCTGACCGCGGCGGACATCGATGCCGGTACTCTGCCAGTCCGCGGCAGTTTTAGGAGTCGCGACGGGTCCGACCTCAAACCCTCACCCAAGGCGCTGCTACCCAAAGACAAGGTTCGCTTCAGCGGCGAGGCGGTGGCGATGGTTGTGGCCGACACGCCGGCCCGAGCGCAGGACGCGGCCGAGCTCGTCTTCGTCGATTACGAGCCGTTGCCGTCCGCGGTAACCGTAGAGCAGGCGCCCGTGGCGGCGCTCATCTGGGACCATGCCCAGGGCAATCTCGCTTTCGATTGGGGGGAGGGCGACGCAGCTGCGTGCGATGCTGCTTTCGCTCGCGCGGCAAAGACGGTCGCGCTCGACGTCGTGCAGAATCGCGTCGTGCCAAACCCGATGGAACCGCGCGGCGCCATCGGCCTCTACGATCCTGATACCAAGCGCTACACGCTTTACACCTCGACCCAAGGCTCGAGCTCGATCCGCGATCGCATCGCCGGCGCGATCCTGAAAATCCCGCCGCAGGACTTGCGTGTCATCACCTACGATGTCGGTGGCGGCTTCGGTCTCAAGGCAACGGTCGTAGCCGAACAGGCGCTGGTGTTGATTGCGGCACAGCGCTTCGGCCGTCCGGTGAAATGGATCGGCGAACGCATGGAAGCGTTCCTATCCGACGGACATGCCCGCGATGTCGTCATGCATGGCGAACTCGCGCTCGACTCGAACGCACGCATTCTCGCCTTGCGTCTGACCAACCGCGCCAATCTCGGCGCCTATATGAGCCATGTCGGTCCGTATATTCCGACAGTGGGTTTGCGCGTCGCGGGCGGGGTGTATCGCGTGCCGGTCACCTACGCGAACGTCAAAGGCTATTTCACCAACACACCTTGCGTTACCTCATACCGTGGCGCAGGCCGGCCCGAGGCGATCTATGTCACCGAGCGATTGCTCGACGCCGCGGCAGCGGTATTCGGTCTCGACCGGGTAGAAATCCGGCGCCGCAATCTGATCCTGCCGGAAGAGATCCCCTACAAGAACTGGCGCGGCCTATCGATCGATTCCGGTGAATTTCCGAAACTGCTGGACGAGACCGCCGCACGTGCGGATTGGGATGGGTTCGAGGCGCGTCGCAAAGAGTCGCTAGCGCGCGGGTTACGTCGTGGCCGTGGTGTCAGCTTCTATTTTGAAGCGTCCGGCGGACCGCCGGGACCGGAGCCTTCGGATATCCGTTTCAAAGAGGACGGCACGGTCGAGCTGCTGCTCGCAACCCAGAACAACGGGCAGGGGCACGACACGACGTTTGCACAGATCCTTTCGGACCGGCTCGGAGTTGCTTTCGACAAGATCGTCGTGAAGCAAGGCGACACCGACGATGGCCTGTCGGGTGGCGGTACGGTCGGCTCGCGTTCGGTGCAGACTGCAGGTAACGCCGTGCATCACGCGGCGATCAAAGTGATCGACAAAGGCAAGGCTGCCGCCGCTCAAGTGCTGCAAGCGGGCGGCGCGCCGGTCGATTTCGCGATCGATGGCGGGGTAGGACGTTTCCGCGTCACCGGTACAAGGCGCGAGATCGGATTGTCTGAGCTGGCCGTATCGCTTTTGCGCGATCCGGTTCCAGGCTTCGACACGGGTCTAGACGAACGCGCGAGCTTCGAGTCGCCGCCGACCTTTCCCAATGGCTGTCATATCTGCGAGGTCGAGGTCGATCCGCAAACGGGTACGGTCGAGCTCGTGCGCTACCATATCGTCGACGATGTCGGCCGCATCATCAATCCGCTGCTGGTCGAAGGCCAGATTCATGGTGGTGTCGCGCAAGGCATCGGTCAGGCGCTGATGGAGAATTGCGTCTACGACACGAGCTCGGGGCAGCTCTTGAGCGCGACCTTCAGCGATTACGCTATGCCCCGCGCCGACGACATGCCCGAGCTGGACCTGGCTTACGAAGAAGTCCTATGCACCACGAATCCGCTCGGCGCCAAGGGCGCGGGCGAAGCGGGTACGATCGGCTCGCTACCGGCGATCATCGGCGCGGTTTCCGACGCCATCGGCGTGTTGCATATCGATATGCCGGCAACGCCCGAACGTGTCTGGCGTGCGCTGCAGGATGCAGAGCACAAGCGTCAGGGCCGATAACTGAAGCCGAAATAGAAACGTGCATCAGCGCTCGGATGCCGGCGCCGAGGGCTCCAAGATTTTCGCAGCGACCTTAGTGACCCCGGGATAGTCGGTCTTGCCGGTGCCGAGCACCGGAATATCGGCGACAACGATGAGGCGGCGAGGTGCCGCCAGCTCGGTGACGCCGTGATCGCGGGCCCAGCAGATAAAGGCGTCGCGGGTCGCCTGCGGGTTGGTGGTGACCAGCACAATGGTCTCGCCTCTGCGGCCATCGGCGAGCGCGATCGCCGCATGGCGATAATCCGGCCAAAGCGTGCAGGCGCAATTTTCTACCACAGTGAGCGAAACAGATTCGCCGCCGATCTTGGCAAAGCGCTTCAACCGGCCGCGGATCGAGATATAGCCGTCGTCGTCTTGCACCACGACATCGCCGGTATCGTGCCAGCCTTCCGGCGGCGGCACGATCACGCCAGGATTTTCGGGCCGCAAATAACCCAGCATGACATTGGCGCCGCGGATCATAAGCCGGCCTGCACCGGGAATGCCTTCAACCGGCTCGATCTTGCAATCGAGCGCGGCGACCGGCTGTCCGACCGTGCCGGGATGGTTGGCGCCTGGGCGGTTGGCGGCAATCACCGGTGCGGCTTCGGTCACGCCGTAGCCTTCGATCAGCTCGGCTTGCGTGCAGGCCTTCACCAATTGACGCGTCTCCTCGCGCAAGCGTTCGGCACCGCAAACTGCAAGCCGCAGGCTTTGCAGCTCACCGGCCGAAGCGGCGCGCGCGTATTGCGAGATGAAGGTATCGGTCGCGAGCAGGATGGACGCTTTGTGTTCAGAGATCCGGCGCACCACCTCATGCGGCTGGCGCGGCGTCGGATGCAGCACCGTCTTCAACCCGAGGGTAATCGGCATCAGCGCGCCGACGGTGAGTCCGAAGGAGTGAAAGGTCGGCAGCGGGTTGAATACGACATCGCCAGAAAGCAAATCGAGATGGGCGCGCACCTGCTCGATATTAGCAAGGATGTTGGCGTGGCTGAGTGCAACACCCTTCGGCTCGCCCTCGGTGCCGGAGGTGAAAAGGATAACCGCCGGTGCATCCGGCGACGGCGTAGCGGCAACCAATTTCGGAAAGAATGAACCGACGCCGGCGAGCGATTTTTCGACCAGCGACAGCTTGGTCCGCACATCTTCGAGATAGACAAGGTCGGCGACGGTCTTCAGCCAGGTTTCGAGCGCCTCATATTTTCCCAGCTCGATAAAGCGGTGGGCGGTGACGATGCGTTTGATTTTGGCCGCCGCTAACGCCGCCGCGAGTGCTTGCTGCCCAGCCGTGAAATTGAGCATCGCGGCCACACGGCCATAGGCCGATAGCGCATAGAGCGTGATGACGGAGCCGATACCCGTCGGCAGCAACACGCCAATTGTGTCACCGGCCGAGGTTCCTTGCGTCAGCGGCTGGCCGAGCGCCAACGCCGCTTTGACGAGATCGCCATAGTTGAGCACGCGCTCGTCGCCATCGATCAGGATGGGCCGGGTTGCACCATGGCGCCTGCGCGCATCGAGCAACGATCCGAACAGCGTGCGGCGCGCATTTTTTGCATCATAAGCACTGTTGGATGCGGCCAAACTTTCCTCCTGCTGGCTTATCCAAAAACCTAGACCATCGAACACGGCATAACAAAGGCGGGGCTTTACCTTGAAATTTTCCAGAGCGGGATGATTTTAGCAGGCAACACCGCTAGGAATGGCGCATGACCGTGATCTTCGACCGCACCGCCGAAGCAAAGCCGCGCCATCCCGAAAAGGCAGGCCGTCCGGAAACGCCCGTGCAGCGCAAACCCGATTGGATCCGAGTCAAAGCGCCAACCGGGCGCGGGTACGCACAGACGCGCGACACGGTGCGCGCACACGGGCTGCATACGGTCTGCGAAGAGGCGGGCTGTCCCAATATCGGCGAGTGCTGGGAGAAAGCACACGCCACCATGATGATCATGGGCGACACCTGCACGCGCGCCTGTGCCTTCTGCAACGTCGCGACCGGATTACCGGGACCGCTCGATGCGGGTGAGCCGGTACGAGTCGGGGGCGCGGTTGCCGAGTTGAAGCTCGCGCATGTCGTCGTCACCTCGGTCGATCGCGACGATCTCGCCGACGGGGGCGCGGCACATTTTGCGGCGACCGTACGCGCCATTCGCGACGCATCGCCAAAGACGACCATCGAAATCCTGACGCCCGATTTCTTGCGCAAGACCGGCGCGTTGGAGACGGTGCTGGCCGATCCGCCGGATGTCTACAATCACAATCTCGAAACCGTGCCGCGGCTGTATCTGTCGATCCGCCCGGGTGCCCGCTATTTCGCGTCGTTGCAATTGCTCGCGCGCGTCAAGCAGCTCGCGCCGAAACTGTTCACGAAATCGGGGCTGCTTTCCAGCACATTGGGATCCTAAGCTTAGAATTCCACGTGGACAAGTTGTCGCG
>JADMIO011406710.1_pt1 | contig 112506 bp, 103 predicted proteins | sample 8958161 | NCBI WGS metagenome assembly JADMIO01 (sample SAMN16585339, study PRJNA669376) | soil metagenome | isolation source: Crop rotation soil | place: USA: Cullars Rotation, Alabama | collected 2011
GCCGCGACTTCAAGTCACGTGAATTCCAAGCTTCGGATCCCACTGTGCTGGAAAGAGCTCATGGCGCCGATGCCTGCAACGAACGGCGTGATGGTCCGCACGATGGGCACGAAGCGCGCGATGATGATGGTTTTCACGCCGTATCTCTCGAAGTAGCCGTGCGTTTTCTCCAGGTGCTTCTGTTGCACAAGGTCACGACCGAACAGCCGCCACTTCACCACGCGCGGGCCGAAGAACCGCCCGACCCAGTAGTTGATGTTGTCACCGAGCACCGCAGCAAGGAAAAGGAGAAGGAAGAGATAGGCTATGTTGAGTGTGCCTGCGGCCGCCAGTGAACCCGCCACGAAAAGCAATGAATCGCCAGGAAGAAAGGGCATCACCACCAGGCCGGTCTCGATGAAGATGATGGCGAACAGGAAGGCATAGACCAGCTGGCCGTGCGCTAGAACGAAGGCGTCGATGGTGCCCTTGGGGTCCTTCAAGAGATGGAGCAACTCCTGGATGTAGTCCATGCTGGGTGTTTCCACTAGGAACGATGAGCGGACGCGATCAATCGCATTCGAGTTCGGGTGCGACCGCGGCCCCGTAGGCCTTGATGCCACCGGTGAGGTTGACGAGGTTCTCGTACCCATAGCGGGTTGAAAGCGCCTGGATCACCGCGCTGGAACGACCACCGCTGTTGCAGTGAACGACCACGGGAATGTCCTTGCGGATCTCTGAAAGACGCTCCACCACTTCACCCAGAGGGATCAGCGTGCCACCGATGTTGCAGCGTTCCGCCTCGTACGGTTCACGGACATCGATCAGCTGGAAGGTCTCGCCGGACTCCTTCCATTTCTTCAACTCAGCGGGAGTGATCTCTTTCATGGGGTGCGAAGATCGGCGTTCATGCGAAGATGTGCTTCCCCAAGGAGCTGACACCGATCAAAGCAAGCTAGGATCCGGCTCCTAGTCGGTCTTCACCTGACGCAGTTTCTCCGCGACCTCCTCGGGTAGGTACTGGAAGAACGTGTCACCACGCAATCCGAGCCGCAGGGTCTCCAAGGGGATCACTTCCTCCGGTGCGATATTGCCCAGGTTCACATTGGCACCGAGTTGCTTGATGAACCAGATCTGTTGTGACTTCTGCGGCGCTTCCCAAAGAATGTCCTTTCCCGGCACCTTCGCGAGAATGCGGTTGACGAGCGAAGTATGCGCATGGCCGCTGGGGCGGTAGATACCAACGGTGCCGCTCTCACGGGCCTCGGCGATCACCTTCCAGCTGCCGGCGTCCAGTTCAGTGCGCATCATGTTCACCCACTTGGCCGGACTGATCAGGATCCCTGATTCCTTGCTGCCCACCTCACTGAGCACGGTGTAGGTCTTGGCGAGATCGGTGATGTACTTGCACTTCTCCTTCTCCGACATGTTGATGGAGCCGTCGGAGACCTCCGCGGTGTCCAACCCCAGTTGCTCCATCAGTTTCTTGTAGTCCTTGAACATTCCCCGGGCGATGAACGCTTCGAAGAGCGTACCTCCCAGATACACTTTCATCCCCGCCTTCTGGTAGAAGCGGATCTTCTCCTGCAGGTTGGGCGTGACGAACGAGGTGCCGAACCCGAGCTTGACCAGGTCCACCAGATGGCCGCTGGCCGAGATCAGGTCCTCCGCCTGCCGCATGGACAGACCCTTGTCCATGACCATGGTAAGGCCATCCTCGCGCGGTGCCTTGGTCCGCACGGGGATATGCGAGAGCGGGTAGTTCATTTCCGGTAGAGTTCCAGGAGGTGCATCACCTGCGGCATCTGCGCGGCTTCCGGGAAATGCTCCAGCAATTGGGTGTGGGCCTCATGGTCCGCCATCAAGGTCTCTTCGAGTTCGAGCAGGGCTTGCTGTTCCAGTCCCGAGCGCAACAGGTAGCTCACCATGCGATAGCGGAAGCGGCTGTTCAGTTTGTGCACCGGCTCACCTTCCCGCAGTTTTTTCAACGCGGCTTCGGCACCTTTCAGGTTCATCAGGAGGTCGGCATGGTCCAGCCAGCCATCGAGGCTTTCCGGCTCCAGGGTGTTGAGACGCACATAGGCATCGAGGGCCTCTTCATACCGGCCCGCGCGACCCATGGCGTTCGCCAGGTAGAACCAGGCATCACCATGCTCCGGAGCGAGACGTGTGGCCACCTCCAGATCCTTGATCGATTCCGGAAGCCGTCCCTGCACATCCTTCACTACCCCACGGCCGATCCAGGCATCCACCCAGTTGGGGTCCAACGCGAGGGCCTGGTCGTAGTGGATCAGGGCCTGCTCGAAGCGCTCCATCTTCTCGTAGCACTCGCCGATGTAACTGAACGTGATCGCCTGCGGGCCATCGTTGGCGGTGGTCTCCTCGTAGCAGTCGATGGCGGCCTGGAAGTTACCCGCGACCAGCAGGTTGCGGGCCTTGCTGAAATACGCGGAACTGAACTTCTCGTCGATCGCGATGCACAGGTCCAGCGCCTCGTTGCTCTCCTGCAGCCGGTCCAGACGGGCCAAGGCATTGCCCATGTTGTACCAGGCCACGAAGGAATAGGGATGTTCGTTGGTGAACTGCCGGAAATAGGACACAGCGGCTTGATGCGCTTCGGCCAGGTCGTAGCAATACGCCAGTTCATACAAGACCGCCTCGTTCTCCGGGTTCAGTTCGAGGGCTTTCTTCAAGTGGTGGATCGCCTGATCGAAGGCTTCCAGATTCTCGTACTCGAAGGCCAGGTCCAGGTAGATGTCGTCCAGCCCTTCTTCAGCGAGGTCCAAGGCCCGCTTGTAGTGCTCGATGGCACGCCGGTAGTTCCGCAACTGGCTGTAGATGCCCGCCTTGTGCAGGTGCACATCCTCATTGAAGGGCTCGAGCTTGCCGATGGCGTCCAGCACTTCGAGGGCTTTGTTCAATTTACCCGAACTGATCAGCACCTGGGCCTCGCAGAAGAGAAGGTCCAGTGAACCGGGGTGCTGTTTGTGGGCGTAGTCGAGCACCTCGCGGGCGCGGCGCATGTCGCTCTGCTCCAGGTAGTGCTCGATGATCAGCTCGAACTCCTCCACGTCGAAGAAGTAGTGATCGTTGCGGTGGAGCATGGCCTCGTAGCGTTCGACGCAGCCTTGCTGATCGTCGTTGCGCTCGGGAAGGGGTAGGGGTCCTTCGTTCATTCGGTGGGCCGTGGGGCCTTACAGGACAAAAATAGGGACTTCGCTTCCGGGGCGTGGGCGGGCCGTCCGCGTTATGAACAGGATCCGGTGCAACTTAGGCAGCCCCAGGCCTTCTCCATAGGATCGTCAACAAGGGATCGTGGAAGCGGGAAGGTCCAACTCCATGCGAACGCGTACGGTGCGGGTAGTTTTGCGAGGCTGCGGACGTCTTGATCACCGTGGCCCCGATCCACCATGACACTGATCCGTTCCATCTCTGGTATCCGCGGCACCATTGGTGGCGCACCGGGTGAGGGCCTTACGCCGCTCGATGTGGTGCGCTATACCGCGGCCTATGGCACCCTCATTCGTTCGCGTAACAACGCTGCGACGAACACGGCTGCGCCAACGGGCCCGAAGCGGCGGTTGAGGATTGTCCTGGGCAGCGACGCACGGATCAGTGGACCCATGGTTTCAGACCTTGTGCGGGGCACCCTCACCGGTCTTGGCTTCGATGTGATCGACCTGGGACTGGCCACCACACCGACCGTCGAGCTCGCGGTGCCTGGAGAACGTGCGCAAGGTGGGATCATCCTTACCGCCAGCCACAACCCCATCCAATGGAACGCATTGAAACTCCTGAACGATCTTGGGGAGTTCATCAGTGCCGAGGATGGGGCCGAGGTACTTCGCATCGCGGAGGCCGGAGCGTTCGAATTCGCACCGGTCCAGGAGCTGGGGAGCGTGCGCACAGCCAGCGGTTGGACACGCAGGCACATCGAGGACATCCTCGACCTTGATCTCGTGGACGTGGCGGCGATCACGAAAGCCAACTTCCGGATCGTACTGGACGCGGTGAACTCGGTCGGGGGGGAGGCTGTGCCAGCGCTACTCACCGCCTTGGGTGTATTGGAGGTCGTGGAGATCCACTGCACGCCCGATGGCAACTTTCCGCACAACCCCGAGCCCCTGCCGGAGAATCTGGTAGACCTCTGCGCCACAGTGAAACGCCACAAGGCCCATCTGGGTATCGCCGTGGATCCTGATGTGGACCGGCTCGCGCTCGTGTGCGAGGACGGCAGTTTGTTCGGCGAGGAATACACCCTTGTGGCGTGCGCGGATCACGTGCTCGCGCACAGGCCGGGTGATACGGTGAGCAACCTCAGCAGCACGCGTGCCTTGGACGACATCGCCATGCGCCACGGACGGAAACGTCATGCCAGCGCGGTCGGAGAGGTGAACGTGGTGGAGACGATGAAGCGCGTGGAAGCACCGATAGGCGGGGAGGGCAACGGTGGCGTGATCCTCAGCGAATTGCACTACGGCCGTGATGCGTTGGTGGGCATTGCGCTTTTCCTCACACACCTCGCCCGGAGCGGCAAGTCCTGCCTGGAATTGCGGCGTTCGTACCCGGACTACTTCATGAGCAAGAACAAGATCGAACTGCGGAAGGGGATGGACGTGCAGGCCATCGTTGACGCGATGCAAGCACGTTACCAGGCCCAGCCCCATAGTACTGTCGACGGCTTGCGGATCGAGTTCGGGAACACCTGGGTGCACCTGCGCCGGAGCAATACGGAGCCGATCATCCGCATTTACGCCGAGGCGGGCAGCATGGAGGAGGCCGACGGCCTTGCTCACAGGATCATGAGCGAACTCGCAGAAGTAGCGGGCATTCCGGCCGAGGTCCGGTAAATTCGCCGCGCCAGGGAACCCAGGTTCCCCGGTCAGAGCCCATGAAGCGCATTTATCTCGACAACGCCGCCACCACGCCGCTGGACCCCGAGGTTTTCGAGGCCATGCTGCCCTATATGCGTGAGCATTTCGGCAATCCGTCGGCCATCCATGCCTATGGCCGCAAGACGCGCGCTGCGGTGGAACAGGCCCGAAGGAAGGTGGCCGAACTGTTGAACTGCGCACCCGGTGAGATCGTCTTCACCAGCGGTGGCACGGAGGCCGACAACATGGCCCTGAACGGCGCCGTGCGCGATCTCGGGGTGAAGCACGTCATCAGTTCGCCGATCGAACATCATGCGGTGGAACTCGTGGCGCATGCGCTGGGCCATTCCGGCAATGCCAGGGCCCATTGGTTGCGTTTGCGGCCGGACGGCGCGCCGGACCTCGCGCATCTGGAGGAATTGCTGAAAGCCACCCAGGGCCAGGGTGTGATCGTGTCCTTGATGCACGCCAACAACGAGATCGGTACACGGATCGACCTCCACGAGGTCGGCAGCCTTTGTCGACGCTATGGCGCGCTCTTCCACAGTGATACCGTCCAGACGATGGGACACTATAAGTTCGATCTGGCCAACACGCCGGTCGACTTCATCACCTGCGCGGCGCACAAGTTCCATGGGCCGAAGGGTGTCGGGTTCCTCTACATGCGCAACGGTGCCACCATCAAGGCGGCGATCATCGGTGGTTCACAGGAGCGCAACATGCGCGCGGGAACCGAGAATATCTACGGTATCGTGGGCCTCGCCAAGGCGATGGAGGTGGCCTATCGTGATCTCGATGAACACATCCGCCATGTGAGCGGATTGAAGGAACTGATGAAGCGGCGGCTGCTCGAGGAAGTCCCCGGCGTGAGCTTCAATGGCGATGCAGGCCCCGACAGTCTCTATACGGTCCTCAGCGTTTGCTTCCCCGACGATGGCAAGGGAGAGATGTTGATCTACAACCTCGACATCGAAGGCATCGCGTGCAGTGGTGGCAGTGCCTGCAGCAGCGGCAGCAACAAGGGTTCGCACGTGCTCTCCGCGTTGTATCCCGAACGTCCCGGCGCGAACATCCGCTTCTCGTTCAGCCGCAACAGCACGGCCGCGGAAGTGGAGCACACGGTGAGGGTGCTCAAGCGCATCTTCCAGTTGGAACCTGTGAAGGCTTAGGGCGCGGAGGTGCGGTCGATCCCGGGGATCTCCTGGCATTTGCCCATGTCCACCTGCTTCAGTGTCTTTTCCAGGAGTGTTCGACCGGGCTGTTGGCTATCCTCCTGTCCGGCTGTGAGATTCAGGAGCATGGTGTGTTCCTGCATGCTGCCATCGGGTTCGAGGGCGCGCACGTACCAGATCACCCCCGGAACGCCTTCCAACACATCCCCGAAGAACGCCCGGGCCTCATAGTACGGCTCGCCGGTCTCGCCATCGCGTGCAACGCCGGGATACATCCGCGCGTTCATCCCGTTCCCGGTGACCAGGGGGCCATCCGCTGGAGCATGCACATAGAGCGCGACCTCCGCATCGCATTCCGCACAATAGCGTCCGCTCATGACCAGGTGGGCCTTGCCGTCGAAGCCCTTCACCGTGCCGAGGAGTTGCGCTTCGTGAAGGCCGGTGCGGAGAACGGTGCCGTCCTCCAAGGTCAGTGCATCGCCCTCGGCGGTGGATGAAGCCGTCGTATCGATCGCGACCGTGGCCTCCGAGGATGTTGGGATGGGATCGGGTTGTGGTCCGCTGCAAGCGCACAACAGGAGAACTGGTAATAAGGGGACGCTCCTCATGTCCCGAAACTAGAACGCGCGGTTGGAATGGATCACCCTTCCATGCGTCGTTTCGCCTCGATAGCCCAACCCAGTTCATCGAGGAAGTGCTTGGCGCGCCTTGACCAGGCTTCGGCATCCGTTGGGTTGCCGGCTTCGTCAAAGGCTTCGGCCACTTTGGGCACAGGCATGTGCGCGTTCACCACCCAGGCCTTGATCTTCCATAAGGAGAAGAGCAGCGAGGTGATCACTTGCGTGCCGCCGAACGAGCCGTCGGAGACGGTGCTGATGGCCACCGGTTTCCGCTTCCATTCATCGTTCAACAGATCGACCATGTTCTTCGTGCTGGCCGGATAACCGCCGTTGTATTCCGGGGTGACGATGATGACACCATCCGCCTTCCGCACGCGTTCCGCGAAATCGAGCGTGGCGGGCGCGGGATCCTTCTGGTTCTTCAATCGCTCGTTGAAGATGGGGAAGGCGAACGCTTTCAGGTCGAGCAGATCCGCGGTGTTGCCCGAGGCGATGACCGAACGTTCCAGGTAGAGCGCCACACGGTGGCTCCGGCGCCCTTCGCGGACGCTGGCTGAGATGATGGCGATCCGCATTGGCTCAAGGTACTACGCGTTCTTCTATGGCAGCCGCTTGTAGTGCAGCAACAAGGTGTCGCGGGGAGGCGGGTCCCACCAGACCAGCGCCGAATAGCCGAGTTCATTGACCTCGATCACGCGTGTTGTGACGATCAGACGTTGCGCGAACTCCGCCTTGTCATCCTTCGCGGTGGGTGGCGGGTACAACCTGTAGGTGCATCCATCGATCCATTCCACGCGCAGGCGCATCTCCCAAGCCTCGTTGAGCGCGGTCTCGATCTGCTCATCGTTACCGCGGTCGATGATGGTGTTGCCCAACTCGTTCTCGCAGAGGAAGCGTCCGGTGCGCACCGCGCTGCAATCGGTGAGCTGTGCTACGGCATTGAGCGAACCCAACGTGAACGCGGCGACGATCAACGATGCAGTGGTCGTGTTCATCCTTTCCGCATTCGCGTCAGCTGGCGGTCGTGCGCGCGGCTCAGCATGAGGATGAAAGCGGTCGCGCCGATGACAGCCATCAACATATCGCTTTGTGTGTCCCATACGTAGCCCTGGGTGCCAAGGAAGGCATCGCCCCCTTCGCCGGTGGCCACGCTCACGCCCCATTCTACGAACTCGTACGCCGCACTGATCGCGAGGCAGGTGGTGATGACCACAAAAGCCAGCCAATCCCGGCGCTCCACCACGCCAAGGCGGATGTAGACCTCACGTACGCACACGGCGGGCACGAAGCCCTGTGCGAAATGCCCCAGCTTGTCGAAGTTGTTGCGTGTGCCACCGGTCGCATCACGGATCCAGTTGAACAACGGTACCTCAGCGTAGGTGTAATGCCCGCCCACGAAGAGGATGATGCACTGCGCGAGGATCAGCGTGTACGCCAGGGAAGTGAGCGGGAAGCGACGGTAGGTGATCGAGAGAACGACCAGTGCGATGAGGCCGGGCAATACTTCCAGCCACCAGGTGAATCGATCAGCAGGCGCGATGGCCGACCAGGCGAGGAAGAGGACGAAGAGGATGAGTTGGACGAAGGGAGTCCGTACCATGGAGATCAAGGTAGCGCTACGGTCCCATCCCATCACGGAAGAGGATCTGCAGGCTGAGCCCACAGAGAACGAATGCGACGATGATGCCAAGCACCAAACCAAGGGCGATCCGCTCGAACCAGTTCAGCCGTTTCAGTCGCCATGTACAAACCAGGGCGATGATCGGTGCTGCGAATGCCGTACCAAAGAACCCGACCAAGGATGTCGAGGAGATCCATGGAACATCGCCGCAGGCGATCAAGAGCACCTTCTTACACCACCGCGATGGTCTCGCTCTTGTACGCGCCTGACTTCAGTTTCTCGTTCACCTTCGCGAAGTGCTCCACCGTGTAATTCACGTCATCGATGGAGTGCGCGGCGGTGGGGATCAGGCGCAGCAGGATCATGTCCTTCGGGATCACGGGGTACACCACGATGCTGCAGAAGATGTTGTGGTTCTCGCGCAGGTCGACGATCACGTTGGTGGCTTCGGGAACGCCGCCCTTCATGTACACGGGCGTCACGCAGCTGTTCGTATTGCCGATGTCCATACCGGCGTTCTTCAGGCCGCTCTGCAGGGCGTTGGTGATCTGCCAGAGTTTGCCGTTCAATTCGGGCATGGTACGCATCATCTCCAGGCGCTTCATCGCACCGATGACGATGGGCATGGGTAGGCTCTTGGCGAAGGTCTGGCTGCGCATGTTGTAGCGCATGTACATCATGATGTCCTCCGGACCGCTGATGAAGCCGCCGATGCTGGCCATGGCCTTGGCGAAGGTGCCGAAGTAAACGTCCACGTCCTTCTGCACGCCCTGGGCATCCGCCGTGCCGCGCCCGTTCTCACCGAGCTGGCCGAAGCCATGGGCATCGTCAACGAACAGGCGGAAGTTGTACTTCGCTTTCCGCTGGACGATCTCCTTCAGCTTGCCCTGGTCGCCCGCCATACCGAACACGCCCTCGGTCATCACGAGGATGCCACCGCCGGTACCTTCCACCACCTTCCGGGCGTTCTCCAGCTGCTTGTCGAAGCTGTCCATGTCGTTGTGCTGGAACACGAAGCGTTTGCCCATGTGCAGCCGTGCACCGTCGATCATGCAGGCGTGGCATTCGCTGTCGTACACGAGCACATCGTGGCGGGAGAGGAGGGCTTCGATGCAGCTCATGCAGCCCTGGTAGCCGTAGTTCAGCAGGAAGGTGTCCTCCTTCTGCATGAAATCGCTCAAGGCGTCCTCGAGCTGTTCGTGGTACTTGGTCTGTCCGCTCATCATGCGGGCGCCCATCGGATAGGCCATGCCCCATTGCGCGGCGGCCTCGGCATCCACTTTCCTCACCTCCGGGTGGTTGGCCAGGCCCAGGTAGTTGTTCAAGCTCCAGACAAGGACCTTCTTCCCGCGGAACGTCATATGCGCACCCAATTCGCCTTCCAACTTGGGAAAGCTGAAGTACCCGTGTGCTTGCTTGGCGTGGCGGCCGATGGGACCCGCGTCCTTGCGGATCTTGTCGAAGATGTCGTTCATGGAAGCCTGGTGATTGGTGTGGTGGGCCGTTAACGGACGGCTGGCCAAAGGTAACCGTGCGTAAATACTTGGGATATGTTAACTGCGTTGACCTCACCGAACTCCCTCTGCCTCAAGGCACCTATCTTCGCGCCCCGAAACGATGCGCACTGCTTTTTCCATGCTCCTCGCCATTGGACTGCTGTCCTCGTGCAGTGAGTTCAACAAGGCCCTGAAGAGCACGGATGGCGCCTATAAGATGCAGGTGGCCGAGAAGTACTACGCCAAGGAGAAGTGGGACCGTGCCATTCCACTACTGGAGGAGCTGATCATGATCAAGCGGGGCACCGCCGAGAGCGAGCGGGTGAACTACATGCACGCCAAGTCCTTCTTCAATATGAAGGATTACACCATGGCCGGTTACTACCTGGCCAATTTCACCCATACGTTCCCCTCCAGCCAGTACACCGAGGAATGCGCCTTTCTCAGCGCTTTCTGCTTCTACAAGAACTCACCGAGCTACGAACTGGACCAGACCGACACCCGTGCGGCCATCGACCAGCTGCAATTGTTCATGGTACGGTACCCGGCCACCACGCTCAAGGACAGCTGCAACGCCCTGATCGACGGACTGCGTACCAAGCTGGAGGTGAAGGCCTTCCATGCGGCCGATCAGTACTACCACATGCGGAATTACCAGGCAGCGAGCGTGGCCTTCCGGGATTTCATTCGGGTATGGCCCAATTCCAAGTACCGGGAGGACGCCATGATGATCATGTTGAAGGCCGATGCGGCACTGGCCATGAACAGTATCGAAAGCCGCCGGGTGGAGCGCCTCAGGGAGGCTATCCGCTCTTATCGTAATTTCGCCGACGCTTACCCGCAGAGCGCCGTGCTGGACGATGCCGAGAAGCTGCACGAGCAATTGAACAAAGCCCTGGAGCAAGCGACCAAGACACCATGACCATGAACAGCAAGCATATGACAGCAGCCAAGACCACGGTGACCCGTGATGTGTCCAAACTGGACAAGGAGACCGGGAACGTGTACGAGGCCGTGGCCATCCTGGGCAAGCGCGCCAACCAGATCAGCGTACAGATCAAGGAGGAATTGAGCGCCAAGCTGGAGGAGTTCGCCGTGAGCGGTGAGAACCTCGAGGAGGTGTACGAGAACCGCGAGCAGATCGAGGTGAGCAAGCACTACGAGCGCATGCCGAAGCCCGCTGCCATCGCCATCCAGGAGCTGATCGACGGCAAGATCTACTTCCGCCGCCAGGAGGAGACGGAGACGCCCGCTCCCAAGCAGGACTGATCCACACTTCACATGGAACGCTCGCCGGTACAGGCGGAACGCTTCCTGTACCGCAGGGTGCTGCTCGGTGTCACGGGCAGCATCGCGGCATATAAATCCGCCCACTTGGTTCGCGAGCTGGTGAAAACCGGTGCGCAGGTGCAGGTGGTGATGACCCCCGCCGCGCACGATTTTGTGACCCCGCTGACGCTCGCCACGGTGAGCAACCGTCCTGTGCTGACCGACCTGGTGAACAGAGAGGGCGATGGCACATGGAACGATCATGTGCACCTCGCGCGTTGGGCCGATGTCCTGCTGATCGCACCGGCCAGCGCGAACACCTTGGGCAAGATGGCCCACGGACTTTGTGACAACCTCCTGCTCGCCTGTTACTTGAGCGCCACCTGTCCGATATATGTGGCCCCTGCCATGGATCTGGAGATGTGGCAGGACAGCAGCACCAAGGCCAACCTCGAGTTGCTGAAGCAACGCGGCGTGCGCACCATCGGTCCGGAGCGTGGAGAACTGGCGAGCGGCCTGAGCGGCGAAGGGCGCATGACGGAGCCGGAAGGGATCGTCCAGCGGCTGATCGCCGACCTGCTCGGAACAAGCAAATTGGGTGGGAAGCGCATCCTCGTCACCGCAGGACCGACGCAGGAAGCCATCGATCCGGTGCGCTACATCGGCAACCGCTCCAGCGGCAAGATGGGCTTCGCGCTCGCTGAGGAAGCCGCATTGCGCGGGGCGCATGTCGAACTGGTGACCGGTCCCGTCACGTTGACCGTTGATCATCCGGGTATCACGCGGACCGATGTGACCACGGCGGCGGAGATGGCCACAGCCTGCCGGGCCATCGCCACCCGGAGCGAGGCGGTGATCATGAGCGCGGCCGTGGCGGATTATCGCCCCGCCGATCCCGCCACCGGCAAGATCAAGAAGAAGGACGGCAAACTCGATATCGACCTTGAGCCCACGGAGGACATCCTCGCATGGATGGGCGCCCATAAGCCCAAGGGCCAGTTGCTGGTGGGCTTCGCCCTGGAGACCGACAATGAGTTGGCCCATGCGAAGGACAAGCTCAACCGGAAGAACCTTGACCTGCTCGTGCTGAACAGCCTCCGCCATGAAGGCGCCGGCTTCGGGCACGACACGAACCGTGTCACATTGTTGGTGCCGGGTACGGATCCCATGGAACTTCCGTTGATGAGCAAGGCCGACACCGCCCGTGCTATCTTGGACCGCCTCGAAGAACTACTGAGTTGATGCACCTCATCCTTTCCCTCTTCTTGCTCCTGTTGCTCCCTTCTGTCGTAAGGTCGCAGGAGTTCAATTGCCAGGTGAGCGTGATCGCTCCGCAGGTCGCCACGGCCCAACCGCGCGTGTTCCAATCCATGGAAACGTCCATCAAGGAGTTCTTCCAGAACCGCCGGTTCACCAACTACAACTATGCCCAGAGCGAGCGCATCGACATCAATATCCTGATCACCATCAGCAGCCAGCCGGCAACCGACCGTTTCGAAGGCACCCTGCAGTTGATCTACGCCCGGCCCGTTTACGGCACCGACTACAACACGCCCATCCTTGACCTTGTTGATCAGTACGTGGCATTCAATTACCTGGAGAACACACAGGTGGAATTCACCCCGGACCGGTACACCAACAACCTGGCCTCCATACTCGGCTTCTACGCCTACTTCGTGCTCGGCGTGGATGGGGATACCTACAAGCCACTGGGTGGTGCGGAATTCTACACGCTCGCACAGCAGGTCCTCAATACCGCACAGAACAGTCCCGAAGGCGGGTGGAAGGCCTTCGAGGATCAACGCAACCGCTATTGGTTGCTGGACAACCAGTTGCAGCCGGTGTTCCGTCCGTTGCGTGAACTGCTGTACAGTTACCACCGTACCGCGCTGGATGCGATGACGGAGGATGCGGCAGCTGCCCGACGCGTCATCGCCGCGGGCATCGAGAAACTCAAGACCGTGCACCAGGCCAAGCCCGCGAGCTACAACCTGCAGGTGTTCTTCAACGCGAAGAACCAGGAGATCGTGGAGATCTTCAAACCGGCCGACCCGGCGGAGAAGAGCAAGCTGTTCAATACCCTGCAGATCATCGATCCGGGGCATATCAGCCAGTACCAGAACATGATGCGCGGCAGCTGAGCCTGCGCACAGAGGGCGCTCTCGTCACGCAAGCCCACGTGCCATATGAGCACATGGTCGCATGAGCACATGAATTTCCCATCTTGGCGGTGACGATGCTGACTTCATTCCCGCCATGCTGAAGCACCTCTCCATATCCAACTACCTGCTCATCGAAGAGCTGGAATTGGACCTGGGCAAGGGGCTGACCATCATCACCGGTGAAACGGGCAGTGGCAAGAGCATCCTCATAGGGGCACTGGCGCTGGCCATGGGCGAGCGTGCCGATGCCGGAGCTTTGCGCGATGCTTCGAAGAAGTGTGTGATCGAACTGGAGGTCGATGTTTCAACCCTGGACCTTGCTTCGTGGTTCGAGCGGAACGAACTGCCTTTCGAGAAGACCACCATCCTGCGCCGGCAACTGGATCCCGGCGGCCGCTCGCGGGCCTTCGTGAACGATACGCCGGTACGGTTGGAGCAATTGCGTGAACTCGGTGCTCGCTTGGTGCATGTGCACAGCCAGCATCATTCGCTCCTGCTCAACGATCCCCGGTTCCAGTTGGGCTTGGTGGACCATGTCGCCGGGCAAACCGCTGCGTTACGCGAGTACGCGGGGCAGTACCTGCACTGGCGCGAACAACAGCGCGAACTCGCCAAGCTTCGCGAAGAGGAGGCCCGTTCCAGCGCCGAACTGGACTACCTCAGTTTCCAATTGACCGAACTGGATGAAGCCGCCCTGAAAGTGGATGAGCAGGCTGGTGTAGAGCAGGAGCTATCACGCGCTGATCACGCCGAGGAACTCATCCATGCGTTGCAGGCGGTGGAGGAGGGCATCGACGCCGAACGTGGCTTGTTGACGGTGCTTGCCCAGTTGAAGCAGGTGTTGGCGAAACCCGCGCGGTTGGATACCGCAGTCCATGGCCTATTGGAGCGCCTGAACAGCGTGCACATCGAATTGAAGGACATCGGCGACGAGGCGGGAACGCTTGCCGCGCACGTAACGCTGGATCCCAAAGAAGCGACCAGGATGCGGGAGCGGTTGGACCTGATGCTGCGCCTGCAACAGAAGCACCGCGTGACGACGAACGAAGCGCTGCTCGCCATCGCGGAGGATCTCCGTTTGCGCACCGGCCATATCGATTCGCTCGCCGACAGGATCAAGGCGATGGAAGGAGAGGAGGCGGAGTTGCAACGCAGCGTTCAGGAACAGGCGAAGGCGATCTCCCGAGCGCGTATCAAGGCCGTGAAGCCTTTGGCCAACAAGGTCGAGGCGATCCTCCAGGAATTAGGAATGCCCCACGCCGTGTTCCAATTCGATCATCGCACCGGCGATCCCGGACCACAAGGCATCGACACCGTGCGCGCGCTGTTCACAGCGAACAAGGACCGCGCACCCGCACCCTTGGACAAAGTGGCCTCGGGCGGTGAACTCAGCCGTGTGATGCTCGCGCTTATTTCCCTCGCTGCGGATTCACAGGAACTGCCCACGGTGATCTTCGATGAGATCGACACCGGCGTGAGCGGCGAAGTGGCAGACCGCGTCGGCAGCCTTATGGCCCGGATGGGAACACTGCGGCAAGTGCTTGCCATCACGCACCTTCCACAGATCGCCAGCAAGGCACAGAACCACCTGCTCGTGACCAAGGATCAGGAAGGTGAGGCCGTGCGTACGCGGATCTCAGCACTGGACCATGAACGACGCGTCGAAGCCATCGCGCAGATGCTGAGCGGAAGAAAGCTGACGAAGGCCGCGGTGGAGAATGCTCGTGTGCTGTTGAAGGGTTAGGAATGATGCCGGTCGGATAAATTGGGATCCGCAACCCGACCCGTCATGGTATCCCTCCCGCAGAAACTCCGCATCACCGCAGGCGCGACGATCGTCGCGCTTCATGCACCGGCCGATTATGCGAGGACCCTCGGCAAATTGCCCAAGGGCGCGGCCATCTCCACCAAATTGGGCAAGTCCAATGCGTTCATCCACCTGTTCGTGAAGCACAAGGCTGAGTTGGAGAGGGAGATCGAAGGGACATGTGCGGTGCTGGCGCCGGGTGGTCTCTTGTGGATCGCCTATCCGAAAGGCGCCAAGACGGATCTCACTCGCGACAAGGGTTGGGAGAGTTTGGAGAAACTGAACATGCGCTGGCTCGCGTTGATCTCGTTCGATGACAACTGGACCTGTTTCCTGTTGCAGAACGCGCCTCCCACTGAACAGAGCAGTGCCAGCAAAGCCTACCACGCCAATGCCAACACCTGGGCCGACCCGGCAACGAAAACGGTGAAAGTGCCCGATGATCTGGCTGTGCAGTTCAAGAAGAACGCGAAGGCCAAAGCGGCCTATGAAGCGCTGGCCTATTCCAACAAGAAGGAGTACGTGATGTGGATCGTCGGCGCCAAACGCGATGAGACACGTGCGGACCGGCTGGCAAAGACCATCACCAAGCTCGTGGCCGGCAGGAAGAACCCGGCTGAGAAGTGATCAGGGCAATTGCTGGGCCCGGTTCGCCGTAGGCACGCTGCCCCCGATGTTGGTGAGGATCGGATCGCGATCGTTGCCGTTGCCGACGTAGATCACCTGCCCGTCCATGTTCACATCCTCGGTGTAGTAACCGGATGTCGTTGCGGTCGGCACTGATCCACCGATGCGTGTGAGGATCGGGTCGCGGTCGTTGCCCGAACCGACGTAAAGCAGCGTGAGGTCGCTGTTCACGTTGCCTGCCCACATCACCTGCACACCGCTCACATCCTTGCGTGCCTGCGTCCCATAGGTGAGCGTGGCCGCAGAGCGGAAGTCCACGGTGGTGGCCGTTCCGGTGAGGGCCCGCGTGGTAGCTGTCATGATGCCCAGGTGGTTCCGGTGCCGGACCGCGATGTAATAGTTCCCTGCGGCCACGGAGAACGAGACCGGCGAAACGCCGTCCATCCCCACCACATCCCCATCCTTTTGGACAAGGGCAGCGTGCGTTGCCACCACGGTGTAGTTCGGGGCGGCGCCGCGCAATTCAAGGAACACCCAGTCCACGATAGCGTTCGCACCAATCACATTGAACACGCCGGCTTGCACGGTCTCGCCGCCACCACCACCTGCATGTGTGAATCCGAGACCTGTATAAGGTTCTGTGTTCGGAAGGAGCGAGGCGGCGCGCAAAGCATCACTCATCTGCGGACCAACCCCGTATGGTCCTTCGAGCATGACCTGCGCGGCCACCCGGATCGCGGATTGGACACAGAAGTTGTGTGTCGTGGACGATCCCATGAAATTGGTGTTGCTGACAAGCACATTGTTCTGCGCATCGCGGAGGTTGAACGAACCACTACCGAAGTTGCAGCACATGCCATCGCCGAAGGCATCGCTCACCACCAGGTCGTGGCAGCCGTCCGGAACGCAGATGGTTATGGGTGCTTGTGGATATGCGCCATTGCTCGCCGCTTGTGTGTAAGGGCCGCCGCTGGCCAGCACGGTGCTTCCGTTCTTGATCTGCCAGGTCGTCTCGTCGCCATACCGATCCAGCGTGAGGTTCAATGTCAGCGTGTTGTTCCCATAGGCGATCGCCGTTGAACTGCTGTTGTTCGCCAGGTTCAGATCGGTGCCACCGTTTGGCGCGCTCACGGTCGCCGTCAGAGTGCTAACAGCGGCAGGAACGACAATGCTCCCCAAGGGTACGCTGACAGAGGCCGCCGACGCCACAGATCCACTCCAGGGAATGTTGCCCGAGGGTCCACCGCTGATCGACCACGCGAGTTGGAAACTGGTGATCGTGGTGGTGCCGCCATTGCGCACGGTGACCGAGGGCGATTGCGACGCCGTGCACGAACTGGCGCTCGCGCCAGTGAAACCCATCACCTGCGCATCCAGGGAGAGCGTTGGCGCGTTCGGGTCAAAGCCATCAAGGGTATTGCCGCAATTGCCGAGGTAGGGTTGTAGCGTGGCATAGCTGATGTCGAAACGGCCGAAGTAATCATCGACGTTGTTGGAGCACGTGGCACTTCCACCGTAGAGCTGTCCGATGATCCGCTTGTTCTGGTCGAAGAATCCGCTACCGCTCGAACCGGGTTCCGTGGTCCCATCGTCCCAGTTGAACACATGCCAGCACTGGGCGCTTCCGTTCCCCAGATTCACCGTGGATTGCCCGGCGGCGTTCACATCGAAGGAGATCTTCTTGATGTCGCCGGAAGGATGGTGGATGCACGTCTGGCTCGTGGGGATGGTGCCACTGTGGTCCCAACCGGCATAGAACACGTTGTAGCTGGCGGGTGGCGTGCTGCCCAATTGCAGCAGGGCACAATCACTTCCCGCGCTGTGCGCGAGCAAGGTGGCACCGCTGATCGTCTGGTTCGTCGGACCGTTCGTGGTGGGACTGCACGTCGGGCTATCCCAGTTGAACCGGAACACCCAGGTGCTCACGTTGAGGTTGCCGGGCAGGCAGTGGTTCGCGGTAAGGAAATAGGGCGTTCCGTTCTGGGCGCAATTGTTCAACAGCGTTCCGGAGCAGATCCCGCTGCCGCTCACCACGATCATCGCCACCGCGCGGATCTGTGCACGCCAGTTATCGCCCTCGGGGCAGATCACGTTGTTGTTGCAGGATCCCGATGAACCGAAGGCGCGCGCGTAGTTGAACACGTCCCTGTAGCCGTGGGTGACTTGACCGATATGCAGACGTCCCAGCCGCTCGCCCGCGGGCACCTGGTATTCCACGATGATCCATGGGCCGCGCACGGGCTGCACGCCGAGCACGTGTTCCCCATGATCGTTCTCGCTGGTGAACGCACCGATATGGGCGCCCGATGGATCGATGACGAAGACCTTGGAACCGGGCGCGATCTCGAACTGGTCGAACTCGAAGTTGACACTTATGGCATTCGGGCATTCTATCCCGATGCGCCATACACGCGTGCCGTCGTCCAGGATGCTCCAGGTCCCGGCGTTATCGATGCCGAGATCCACCGCATGGTTGTAGCCGAAGCGATAGGGAACGGTCTTGTCCTGGTCGTTGATGACGTCCTGTGCGGCCAGGGCCACGAGGTCCAGATCCGGTGTCCTGAAACCAGCAGGGATCGGCAGCTCACTGGAGCGGCTGGTGGTGAAGGGGATGCCGCCGTGTTCGATCTGGGCCTGGCAGAACTGCATCACAAGCGCGGCCACGAGCATCGCAGCGCAACGTGGGGAGAGGGGTGTTCTCATTGGATCGACCGCGAAACTAGACCTTACCCGAACACAGGTCCAGTGAGGGCTGTCATTGGTTTTCACACCGCCTGGTCGTAAACGCTAACGCACCCGATCGCGGGCACCCACGAAAGGTCCCCGGAAGGGCGATCAGGGGTTCGGCAACTGCTCGATCCGCATCGCTGTGGGAACGCTTCCCCCGATGTTCACCAGGATGCCATCGCGATCGTTGCCACCGCCGGAGTATTTCACCAGGCCGCTGAGGTTCGTGTCCTCGAGGTAATATCCGGCGACCGTGCCGGTAGGCACAGCGCCTCCCACTACGCTCAAGATCGGGTCGCGATCGTTGTCCTGGCCCATGTAGCGCAGGGTGCGATCCCGGAAGGCATTGCCCGCCCAGAGCAGCATGGTACCCAGATCGCTCTTGCGTGCCTCCGTTCCGTAGGTCGTGGTCAGTGCGCTGCGGAAGTCCACCATGACAGGTGTCGTTCCAAGGGCGATGGAGGAACCCGTCATCACGCCGAAGTGGTTCCGGTGGCGCACGGTGAGGTTGTAGTTGCCCGGCGCGACTTGGAGCAGGACCGGCGAAGCACCATCGGTCCCCACGATGTCGCCATCGCGTTGAAGCAAGGCACTGCGTGTGGCCAACACGGCGTAGGGGCTGGCCGCGTTCCGAACTTCCACGAACACCCAATCGACTATGGCGTTCGCACCGGTCACTGCGGTCACACCGGTTCCGAGTTGTTCGCTGCCGCCACCGGACATGTGGGTGAACCCGAGGGCGGTGTATGGTTCGGTAGGCGGGATCAAACCGGCAGCACGCAGGTCGTCGTTCATCAGCGAGGTGGCGCTGTTATAAGGTCCTTCGAGCCAGGCCTGCGGGCGCACGGCGATCGTGTTCGGAACGGCGAGGCAGCCGTTCACGATGGACGTCAACGTGTTGTTGGCGTCCTTGTTCACGATGTCGGTGATGTGCGCGATGCAGATCGTGGCACCGGTGAGGTTGAGGTAGTTGATCCGCAGCAATGGAACGAAACCCGCGTTCTTCACCAGTGAGGTATCGATGTAGGACATCCCGATGATCTTGGTGCCACCCAGGGAACTGGAGTTGACGAAGTCGCCGGTGAGGTTCGGCGCGAGGTTCGTCACGGTCTGCACGGTGAGCCCGCTCATTTCGAACTCGTAGCCGATCACGCGGCAGGTGGGGTTGCGTACCCAGACCTCCACGGTCTTGGCGATGGGGTCGAGGTTCGCCAGTTGCAGGTCGACCTGGTCGCTGCTGCTCAAATAGCCGCGCGGGAAGTCGCACCACGGATGGTAGTGCAGCACATGGCTGGTCAGGTCGTGCACGTGCTGCTGGTTGTAGCAATTGGCCAGCAAGGCGGCGTCGGTCACGGTGATCAGCCCATCGTTGTTGAGGTCAGTACAGGAAGAGGCGGTGACGTCGTTCCCGAGGATCCCCTGGACGTATGCTTGGGCGTCAGGCGAGGTCTGTTGCCCATCGTTGGTCAGGTCGCCACGCTTGACCGGGCCCGCGCATACACCGGTGCAGTCATAGCGTGCATCCCCGTAAGGCTGTCCGAGACAATCGGTGTAGGTCGGGCAGGTGCCGATGACCGAGAAGGTGGGTACGACACCACCGCCTGGGTTCACGATGTTCAGGCAGACCTGGGCGAAGTTGTTCGTGTAGTCCCGCTCATTGCGACCCAATGCGTCCGGGGCGCGCTGCCAGTTCGTGCGCAGCACCAAGGTGTACTGGCCGGAGGGCACGTTCGTGATGTCGATCCAATTGCAGGTGGTGCCCGATCCGTATTGGTCGTAGCAACCCTTGCTGATGCCCATGTTGCTGCAACCGAACTGGCCTGTATTGCCCGGTGTACATCCAACGTCGATCACACAGTAGCCGTTCTTGAACCCGGCTGGAATGGCGTTGCCCGCATTGTCGAAGAGCAGGTAGTCCGCATAGCCGGAATAGTGCGCGTGCCCGTGGCAGTTGTTCGTACTGAACATCTGCGGCTGCGAACTGGGGCTGCCGATGTAGTAGTCCTGTGTGCCAATGTTGTTGATGCGGGTGGTGAAGCGGATCACGTACCGCTGGCCCAGCCCACCGACACAACCTTCGGACGGTGCGCATGCATCGGTGATGTTCACCGCTTGCAGATTCAAGCTGCTCTGCAGGACGGCTTGGTCCATCGTCAGGTCGGGTCCATCCGGACACAACGGATTACCTGGCGCGAGGCAGCAGTTGCTGCACGGCACAGTGGCCAAGGGCTCGTAATTGCACGAGGTCGTGTTCATGCAACCCACCACCGGCCCATTGTACACGATGGACACGGTGACCACACCACCACAGGCCCCGGCATTGTCGCCTACACGCAAGTGGTGCAACACTCCGCCCGGCATGTTCGCGTTCACCACCGCCTGCACGCCACAGCCGCCCAGGTTGTCGTCGGCGAAGGTGGCGCCCTCCACACCGCTGCTCAACACGATGGATCCGCAAGGCATGTCATACACCCAAAGGCGTGTGTCGCAGGTATTGGTGCCGCAGGTGGTGATGACGTACGCGCCGGTCTGTGCGGGAGTGAAGTCGTACCACTGCTCGATCGATGAGGTGGTGAACGTGGCCAATGTCTGTGGATAGGTTCCGGTGATGGGAGCGAGGGTGAGCGGAAGGGCCGTGCTGCAACTGAACCCCGGGGGGCAATTGAACGTGGTCTCTTCGTACGAGCCGAAGACCCCGCCCGCGCGGACGAGCACTTCGTTCAAATAGATCCAGTACCCACCGAAGCCGTAGCTGGGGTGGTTGATCCCATCACCCGCCGTATCGTTGATCCGGAAGACCAGGCAGGTCGTGGAGGGAACGCAGAGGGTCGTGCTGTTGGTGGTGCCACTGGCCAGCGTTGCTCCCGTACTGCCGTTCTTCAAGGTCCAGCTGGTCTCCGCCGGATAGTTGTCGCCAACGATGTGAATGCGCACGCGCGACTGGCCGCCGGGGCAGGCGTAGCTGCAGGTCCCGTTGTTCACGTTCACCGAGCCGCTGTAGTTCGCGGCCGTCGTTTCGTTGCAACCGAACACGGGCGTGAGGTTGCCCACGAACACGTCGTCCAATCCGATGTCGCTCAACTCGCCTGTGCCCGTGATCGCACGGAAACGGATGCGCAGGTTCGTCTGCCCCGCCCAGGGAGCCAGATTCAGCCAGCCCTGCTTCCAGTAGATCCCTTGATCACCACTAACGGTCCAATGGTTCTGTGTGATCGTTCCGTTCGCATTGATATCCACCACCAACGTTCCCAACTGGCTGCCCTGCATGTGGTACCAGAACGTGAGGTAGGGCGCGGTGAGACCACTGATGTTGTAGCAGGGCGATTGCAGGATGGCCGTCTTGTTCGGGGAGTTGCTGGCCCCGGTCGACTCCAGGTACATGTAGATCCCGCTGGTATTGTTCGTGGTATGGTCGCCGATGGGACCGGTATTGGCCGTCGGGGTCCCGTTGTTGTCCACCCACCAATCCAGATCATCACCGGTCACGTTCGTCCAGTTGTTGAGCAGCGTACCCGGGGTCCCCACGGTGAAGCCCGTGAAGGGTTCGTTCGAAGGGAAGGTCGTGACACACTGTGCCCTGAGGGAAACAACGGTGCACAACAACAAGGTGGATAGGGTCAACTTCCGGAGCATGATGGCAGGTTTACGCCAGACAAAGTACTGGTTCGGTTCAGGTGGGCCAAACCAGGTTGCCGGCTTGCCGTGGTGCTGCGGGACACACCGTTATCTTCGTCGCACAACAACGCGCTCCAAATGGCCTACGGACTTTTGAAAGGGAAACGCGGCATCATCAGCGGTGCCCTCAACGAACAGAGCATCGCCTGGAAGGTGGCCGAATTGGCGCACGCTGAAGGAGGTACGTTCGTGCTGACCAACGCGCCGGTGGCCATGCGCATGGGCGAGATCAACAAGCTGGCCGAGAGCACGGGAGCGGCCGTGATACCCGCCGATGCCACCAACGACACCGATCTGGACAAACTCTTCGCCGATGCCACCGAGAAATTGGGTGGCCCGGTCGACTTCCTTCTTCACAGCATCGGGATGAGCCCGAACGTTCGCAAGGGCCGGACCTACGACGACCTCAACTACGAATGGTACAAACAAACGCTCGATGTGAGCGCCATCAGCTTGCACCGCATGCTGCAAGCCGCGAACAAGCGCAATGCGCTCGCTGACGGTGGGTCCGTCGTTGCCCTCAGCTACATCGCGGCGCAACGCGTCTTCCCGGATTACGGTGACATGGCCGACGCGAAAGCCCTGCTGGAATCCATCACCCGCAGTTGGGGCTACCGCCTGGGCAAGGAGCGCAGGGTGCGGGTGAATACGGTAAGCCAGAGCCCGACGATGACCACGGCTGGCAGCGGCATCAAGGGATTCGATGGCTTCTTCGGGTTCGCCCAGGAGATGAGCCCGTTGGGAAATGCGCCCGCCCAGGATTGCGCCAACTACTGCATCTCGCTGTTCAGCGACCTCACGAAATACGTCACCATGCAGAACCTCTATCACGATGGGGGGTTCAGCACTACGGGCGTTACCCAGGGCGTGATGGCCGGGTTCATGAAGGGGGGCTAGCTGTTGGGGCGATAAACCCTGGAGCCGCACCTTTGCCAGGAAGGATGGCCCGGGATCCGGATCGGCCCTATTTTCGCCTCGATGCCGAACATGCGCCACCTCTCCACTGCTCTCGTCCTTCTGTTCGGCACTGTACCCGGCCCGGCGCTGATGGCCCAATCCGGAAAAGCGTTCTTCAAGGAAGGGGAGAAGCTGCGGGCCGAACAGCAGTTGGACCAGGCGTTGGAGAAATACGGTCTGGCCATCGCGGTGGACCCCAACATGCTCAAAGCTTACCAGGCACGCGCGGATGTCTACGCGCTCCTGGGGCGCAAAGTGGAATGTGCCCATGACCTGGGGAAGGCGGCCATGCTCGATCCCAGTGAAGCCGAATACGCTGCACTAGCCGGCAAGGCTTATCTGGAGATCGACAGCGCTGCGAAGGCTGTGATGTTCTGCGACCTCGCCCTGCGTGTGGACCCCAAGCACATGGATGCGCTGATGACGAAGGTGCGCGCCTGCCTGGCGATGAACGACCTGGACTGCGCCTCGAAGACCGCGGATGCTGCCCTCGCCCTGAAGGCCACCACGGACACCTATTACCTCCATGGCCTTGTGCGCACCGCCACCCGCGACTACAAGACCGCCGAGTTCGACCTCGACAAGGTGCTGGAGTGGAACCACCTCTATGAACCGGCCTATGTGGCCCTGTCAGAGGTGCAACTCTTCCTCTATGCGCAGTATTCCGGGCCGACGATGCAGATGCGCACGCTGGAAAAAGCGATCGAGAAATGCACCACGGCGCTCGAACTCAACCAGCAAAGCACCGATGCGCTCTTCACGCGCAGCAAGGCCCTCGCCCTGCAGAAGGAATACGCCAAGGCCATCGATGACATCAGCCGTTGCATGGCGTTGGGACGCAGCGATCGCGCCGTGTACTTCCAACGGGCCACCTACTACCATGGCTTCGGGCAGCACCAGAACGCGGTGAACGACCTGAACAAGGTGTTGCTGGACAACCCGAAGGATGTGCCGGCCTTGCTCTTGCGCGCTGAATGCAAGGAAGCGAACGTGGACATGGAGGGAGCGCTGAAGGATCTCGACCTCGCCTCGAAAGCCATGGAGGGTGATGCGACCGTGAGCGCGGACCAGCGGAGGAACATCGAGGAGTCCCGTACGCGCATCGCCCACCAAGTGTTCGAGATGAACCGCGAAAGCGACCCGCCGACCATTACCGTCGTCGAACCCTACCGCATGGGCGACGTGGCGCAGGTTTCGAACTCCATCGCGTTCGTGAAAGTGAGCGGTCACGTGCGGGACAAGAGCCTGCTGAAGTCGGTCACGGTGAACGGCACTCCGGCCGATTTCGCCAAGGACGAACGGGATCCTGAATTCGTGGTGAGCGTACCCCTCACCGCGGATGTCACGGAGATCGTGGTGCAAGCGGCGGATGTTTACGACAACTTCAACAGTGAGGTGCTCAAGGTGGAACGCACCGAAGGCGTGGCGCCTACCATTGCCATCACATCGCCCACCACCACGGGCGACCGGCAGATCACCCTGGAGGCGGGAAAGAACGATGTGTTCCTGGAAGGGAAGGTCAAGGACGCCAGCCTCATCCGCCTGATCGCCGTGAACGGTGTGAACGCCAGCTACGCGCCTGACCTGAACGAACCGGATTTCAGTATCAAGGTCGACCTGGGCGGCAGGGACCAGTTCACCGTGCGGGCGGAAGACCAATTCGGCAATGCCACCGACGTGGTCTATACCGTTGCCCGCAAGGCTGCCGCTGTCGCCGTGGTGAAGCCACCGCCCGCGGAAGGAACAGCCGCCGCGACCCCGCGCACGGGAGCCACGGGCACAACGTGGGTCGTCTACATCGAGAACGCTGACTATCGGAACATGCCTCCTCCCCAAGGCCAGTCAAGTGATCTGGCGGATCTGCAGCGCTCGTTCGGCAAGTACAACGTGCAGCGCACGATCACGAAGAAGAACCTGTCGAAGGCGCAGATCGAACGCTTCTTCAATATCGAGTTGCGCGATCTGGTCAGGACCAACAAGGTGAACACGATCCTGGTCGGGTACGTAGGGCATGGGCGAAGCGCCTCTGGTCGGTCCTATTGGGTGCCGGTCGATGGCAAGAAGGACGACATCTACAGCATGTACAATCCAGGCTCGCTCAAGAGCCTGCTGGAGAACTACAGCGAAAGCGTGACCAACACCCTGGTCGTGACCAAGACCGCCGGAACGGATCCCAGTTTCTACGAGTTGACACGCTGACCATGCATGGCTCGCATGCGCTGCCTATTTTGGCGGCTCTTCCCGTATGCGCCACCTCATCGCTTTCCTTCTTTGCTTCTGTGGGCTTTCCGTCCTTGCGCAGCGCTTCTACTTCGAGAACGTTTCCGTAACGAGCGGTCTGCCCGCTTCGAAGGTCTACGCTGTCCTGCAGGACAGTACGGGCCTGGTCTGGTTGGGAACCCAGTCCGGCCTGGCGAGCTATGATGGGGTCAAGGTCGTTTCCGTCGCCGCGAACGCGGGCATTGCCGGCGGAGGTGTGCGGAGCCTTTTCATCGATTCGGAAAGGCGCCTATGGTGTGGGCATCTGGGTGGCGGGGTCAGCATCAGCAAAGGCCGGCACTTCCGCTCCCTCATCGTGAACGATGCTCCGCTCACGGCGGATGTGACGGCGATCGCGCAGGATGGCAAAGGCGCGATCTGGATCGGCACCTTCGGTATGGGTGCGATGCGGGTCAAGGAGATCCCCGAGGAGGGTCCGATTACCGTGGAACGGTTCGCTGATGCCAAGGGACCAGGTGATCGGATCACGGGGATCGTCCGCAGGAAGAACGGCGATCTGGTCTTCCTCGAGGCGGGATCCGGTCTTCACTTGTGGAGCACCGCCGGGTCGCGCTTCGAGAACTATCCCGAGGCGGCGTTGGCCGATCAGCAGGGCGTCACCTGCTATTTCGAGGATGCCACAGGAGGCTGCTGGGTGGGGACACAGGACCACGGCGCCGTTCAATGGGATCCCACGAAGAAGATCACCAGGAGCTACGACCTCCCCACGGGCATGCCCAGCAGTTTCGTTTATGCCTTCGGGGAGGATGGGCTCGGGCGCGTTTGGATCGGCACTTGGGATGCAGGCCTTGCGCGTGTGGACAAGGATGGGTTGAAGCTCTTGAACAAATCCAACGGCCTTCACAGCCAGACGATACGTGCGCTGGCGCGTGACCGCGAAGGGAATCTGTTGATAGCCACCAACGACGAAGGCCTGGATATCTACAAGGGTGATCGATTCAGTTCGTTCACAGACGACGATGGTCTTGTCGAACGCCATGTCTGGGCCGTGATGCAGGCCACCGATGGTCGGATCTGGTTCGGTACCAACGGCGGGATCACGATCCTGGATCCCGCAGGGAGCGGTCCCATGAGCATGAGCAGGCTGACCGTCCAGAACGGCGACTTGACGAGCAACAGCATACGTTGCCTGCTCAGCGATCAATTGGGCCGGATCTGGATAGGGACAGAGAATGGCAGCTTGTTGGAGGGGCGTGCTGCTGGTGGCAAGCCGGTGTCGCACCAGGACGAGTTTTCTGCATTGCTTGGGAACAACAAGGTGACGGCCCTGGCGCGCTGCCCGTCGGGAGGGATCTGGGTGGGGACCGTTGGTGGATTGATCCGTTATGAACCCGGACAGGTGCCGTCCATCCTGCGCACCAGCGATGGGCTCGCCGGCAGCGATGTCTCCGCGCTGTTCGTGGACAAGAAGGGCAACGTCTGGGTGGGGACCGCCAGCAGTGGGATCAGCATGATCGCATCCGGCTCGGTGGACAAGGTGAGCCGCATCGATGTGGGCCAGGTGATCACGCCTACATGTTTTACAGAGGATGATGATGGTCGGGTGTGGGTGGGTACTGAGAGCCGGGGTGTCCTTGTGCTGGATCACGGCAAGGTCGTCCAGAACTATGATGTTGACGGTGGCCTGCTCTCCAACAACGTGCGGTCATTGATCACCGATGAGAACGGCCATGTCTGGATCGGAACGAACATCGGGTTGAACGAACGCAAGAAGGGTGGTGACACCTTCCTGGCCTATACCGGGCGCAGCGGCTTCACGGGTATCGAGGCCAACCCCGGGGCGGTTTGCCGCACCCGTTCAGGCGACCTGTGGTTCGGTACGGCCAATGGTGCCGACCATGTCGCGGTGGACCACGGGCAGGAGCGCGAGGAAGTGCCTTTGATCGCCGTACGTGTCTTGAAAGTGAACCTGGAAGATCGCGATGCGATCGATGGGGTGGACCTTTCGCATACGGAACGCGACGTCCGGATCGAATATGGCTGTGTGAGCTTGAGCGATCAGGGCGCTGTTCGCTATCAGTACATGCTGGATGGCCTGGAGAAGGACTGGCAACCAGTGACCGAAGAGACGGACGCGCATTATCCGGGTCTTTCCCCCGGACACTACGTCTTCCGGGTGAAGGCAAGGAACCGTTCCGGGATCTGGAGCGAGCCTGTGCTTTATCACTTCACGGTGTTGCCGCCCTGGTACAAGACGTGGTGGTTCTATACGCTCGTCGCGTTGGTGCTCGTCAGCAGTGCGTGGAGCTATGTGAAGTTCCGGGAGCGGCAATTGCGCCTGCGCAATTTGGTGCTCGAACAAAAGGTGGAGGAGCGTACCGCGGAGGTCGTCGCGCAGAGCAAGGAGATCGAAGGCCAGAAGGTGCGCATCGAAGACCTCCTGCTCAACATCCTGCCGAAGGAGATCAGCGAGGAGTTGAAGGAGAAGGGAAAGGCCACGGCCAGGCGTCACGACGATGTGACCGTCATGTTCACGGATATGAAGGGCTTCACCAAGGCTGCCGAGAAGATGACGCCGGAAGAACTCGTCAATGAACTGGACGAGTGCTTCATCAGTTTCGATGAGATCATCGGGCGCTACGGCATTGAGAAGATCAAGACCATCGGCGACAGCTATATGTGCGCCTGCGGCGTGCCCAGCAAAGACCCGCACCACTCAACGAAGAGCATTCTCGCGGCCTTGGAAGTACGTGAGCTCATGGAACGCTGGCGGCGCGAGCGCGTGGCGAAAGGGAAGGAACCCTGGATCCTGCGCATCGGCTTGCACACCGGACCGGTCGTGGCCGGCGTGGTGGGCCGGCGCAAGTTCGCCTACGACATCTGGGGCGATACGGTGAACACGGCCAGCCGCATGGAGAGCAGTGGTGTGCCTGGCGAGGTGAACATCAGCGGCGCGACGTACCTGGAGGTGAAGGAGCTGTTCGAGTGCGAACACCGCGGCCAGGTGGAGGCCAAGAACAAGGGTGCGATCGACATGTACTTCGTGCGCCGCATCAAGTCGACCCATTCCGCGGATAAGCACGGTACGATCCCCAACGAGGCGTTCCTGCGGTCGCTCGGTATCTCCTCAGGCACCCAGCAGCGCGCGTAGCTCGGCGATCATCATCGCGGTGGCCCCCCAAACGACGTGGCCCTGCACATCGAAGTAGGGGATCTCCGCCGTCCGCCCCATCACGGCGATGTATTGCTCACGGCGCTTCAGGATCGCGTCGCTCAGCAGCGATCCCAGAGGTGCTTCGATCAGTTGCTCCACTTCATCAGCATCGGGTGAAACTGAAACAAGATGGTCGGTATAGCCTACGAAGGGTGTCACCAGGGCACGGCTCGGTGGGATGAAGACCGGGGTGAGTTGTCCGAGTATTTCGATCCCGCTGGTGATCGCGCCGGTCTCTTCAGCGAACTCCCTTAGCGCGGTCGCTTCCAGGGAAATGTCGCCCGGTTCCCGCTTTCCACCCGGGAAGGACACCTGCCCGCTGTGTACACCGTCGTAGGTCGGGCGCAGCATCAGCAGCGTGTGCAGCGCTTCGCTTTTGGGATAGAACAGGGCGAGAACAGCGCTCGCGCGTGGGGGCGGGTCCTGCCGCACTACGCTGGCCAGATCGGGGCGCTTGTAGCCCGAGATCTCCAAGAAATGGTCGTGGCCTGGCAATTTGCCCTGCAGCGCGGCGCGAAGCCGATCGATCAACACGGTCATGGTGCCAGTGCTTTCGCCAATGCCGTCGCTTCCTGCTTGTAGGTATGGCGCGATGCACTTGCGATGGCTTGCGCGCCCTCCAGTGCGCGGTCCTTCTGGTCGCTGCACAGCCAGCACACCACCGTATACCACTCGCACTGGTCGCGGAAGCTCTCTTTCTCGTTGCTCTGTTCCAACTTGTCCAGTTGCAGTTCGGCATCAAAAGGTTTCTGCGTGGCCAGGTAGCAGCAGGCCAGATAAAGTCGTGCGCTCTTATCGGCCTCGCGGTCATGCAGGTACTTCTCAAGACCGGTAGCGGCGCCGGCATAGTCCTGCTTCACATAGAGCGACATGGCATCGAGGAAGCTTCCGTTGGCCGTGGATCGCATCCGGTCAGAGACCAGATCAGGGTAGGGCTGGAAGGTGCGTGTGCAGAGGTCACCGCCAGCGTGTTCGCTTCCACACGCGCTCAAGAGCACGAACAACACGAACAGGGATCGGTGCATGGCTGGTGCCTGGGCGCTGGTGCGCTTCGGCGAACGAGGGGCGAAATTACCCGGTGATGGGCATGGGTACCTACCGGTTCACTCGGCCTCCGAGCCCTTGCTCAAAAGCACCACGGAGCCACGACCAACGACGTGATCCGCAGGGAGGAAGCCCCAGTAGCGCGAATCGGCGCTGAAATGCCGGCTATCACCGAGTACGAAGTAGTAGTCCCGCTCGACTACATAGTCCGTCAAGGGCGCATCGTCGATCGTCAGCACGTTGTGATCCGCCCCGAGGCGGTGACCTTCGTACACGCTCATCAACCGGTCGTAGAGCGGGAAGTTGTCCACGTTGATGTGCAGCGTGTCGCCTCTGGCCGGTACGGTGATGGGACCGTAGTCGTCACCGTTCCACGGATAGCGGGGACTGAACGGGAAGATGTGCCTGGGTGCTCCCTTGGCGAGGCGCATCGGCTCCGCGCTCACCACACCGGGCGATCGCCTGGCGCTATCGGCGAGGGCATCGTTCAGCGGCAGTTCCAAGGTGGTCCGATCACCCTGCAGGAAGTAGCGTGGTAGCCCAAGGCGCAGGAGGAGATCCTCGGGAGCAGCATCCGCGCGAAGGCGTACGAGGTAGCTGGACGTCGCGTCATCCGGCATGGGACGATAGACGTGGTCCACGAAGAGATCACCCGCTTTGATCTGGACGACATCCCCGGGAAGCCCAGCGATCCGCTTCACCAGCAGGGGACGCTTCCGTCGTGGCAAGCCATCGCGCAAGGGATCGCGGAAAACGACAATATCGCCGCGGTCGAAGCCCGTCCATACCGGCCAACGCTGCACGAGGAGCAGATCACCGGGACGCAGCGTCGCGAACATGCTCGTGCTCTGCACGGAGACGAAACGCACGACGAACAGGTGCGCCAATACCAGGATGAACAGCGCCAGGATGAAGGACCGCAGCCATTCGTTGAGGGCGCCCCAACGTTCTCGTAGTCGCTTGAACATGGCGTCCGGCAGGTCTGGGTCGTCGACCCAAGTCCTACTTCACCAAGGTGAACAACCGTTTCCAGCGGATACCCGTGTACGGATCCTTGGTGAACCAGACCAGCACGGCCTTGCCCACGACGTGATCGAAGGGCACGAAGCCCCAGAAGCGGCTGTCCTGCGAGCGGTGGCGGTTGTCGCCCATCATCCAGTAGTAGTCCTGCTGGAAGGTGTAGTGGTCCGTCACCTCGCCGTTGATCATGATCGCGCCGTTCTTTACCTGCACATCGTTGCCTTCGTACACACCGATCGCACGCCGATAGAGCGGCAGGTTGTGCAGGTCGAGCTTCACTGTTGCGCCCTTCTTTGGCACCCAGAGCGGACCGAAATTGTCCTCTGACCAATGGTAATCCGGTGTGTTCGGGAAGATGGGCCACACGTCGTACGGATCGTAGAATCCCTCGGGATGATCCTGGCGCGTCATGCTCGCCACGTTGCTGAACTTGGCCAGTTGCTCGGCGATCGCCGGCGTCGTTGGGATGATCGCATAGCCACCCTCGTAGCGCACGTCGCTCTCGCTGATGTCGAACTTCTCCTTGAGGCGCGCGTCATTGAACCGCTCGCCACCCTTCAACTGGAACTCATAAGAGAATTGCCCTTGTTCCGCGAGGGGTTGCGCTTCGCCGTTCACGAACAACTGGCCATGCGTGACGCGCACACTGTCACCAGGGATGGCGACGCATCGCTTGATGTAGTTCTCCTGTTTGTCCACCGGCCGTATCAACAGCCCGCCTGTTGGGAGCACCACGGGCCTGCCTTCCTCGTTCTCGGTCTGGATACGGTAGAAGGGATCCGCCAGCTTCTTGCGGCCGTGTTGCCGCACCAGTTGGTAGTAGCTCTGGTTCTGGAAGTTCGCCACCACGGTATCGCCCTCGGGGAAATTGAAGACCACGGCATCGCCGCGCTGCGGCGTCCCGAAACCGGGCAGGCGCCGATAGGGCTGGCTGAACCAGGTGGTGAACGATGGCGTGCTGGTGGTCAGCGGCATCGTGTGGTGCGTGAAGGGGAAGGTGATCGGCGTCATCGGCAGGCGCGGACCATAGCTGAGCTTGCTCACGAAGAGGTAGTCACCGACAAGCAGGCTCTTTTCCATGGAGGGCGTGGGGATCGTGAACGCCTCGAAGGTGTAGGTGCGGAAGACCGTGGCCACGATTACGGCGAAGAGGATCGCATCGCCCCACTGGCCCAGCATGCCGCGCTTGCGCTCGGCCACGGGGATCGGCCCGACGAACGCCTTGTCCGAATAGCAGAGCTGCGGGATCTTCCACCAGGGCAGGAGCACCATCAGCAGATGATCCTTGACGGCGCGCTCCTTCAACACGATGGAGATGTTCACGTTCATGATGATGAACATGAGCAGGTTCACGCCCGGTACGATGAAGAGGAAGATCCACCACCACGGCTTGCCGCTGATCTTGAGCCAGACGAGGATGTTGTACCCCGGCACGAAGCCCGCCCATGCCGGTTTGCCCGCTTTCTGGAAGAGCTTCCACAGGCTTGCCAGGAGGACCGCGAAGTAGGCGTAGAGGAAGAGGTAGGGGATCATGGGTTCGTTCGGCGTTCGGCGAAGGTGCGAACTACAGCGGACGTGGCAGGGTCCACATTGTGAAAGCCTGTGAACGGTTGGACGGACGGCATTTGCCCATGGATGAACGGCGGGCGGTCATCGGGCATCCAGTACATCGTCCATGGTGAAGAGGCCTTTGCGACCCTTGAGCCACTCCGCGGCGACGACAGCGCCCTGCGCGAAACCCGTGCGATCGAAGGCCTCATGGGTGATGATGATGCGGTCACTCGGCCCGCTCCAGGTCACTGCGTGCTTGCCGGGCACCTCGCCGGTACGCTCGCTCAGGATCGGCACGGGAGCAGGGGAGGACTCCAAGGTCTGTACCTGTCCCTGATGACCTTTCAATTCCCAGCCGGCATAGCGCCGGGTTTTCAGGTCGATGTCGCGGGCAAGGGTGATCGCCGTGCCGCTCGGGGCATCCAGCTTGTGAACGTGATGGATCTCGTCGATGTGCGTGTGATACTGCGGTTGCGCATCCATCAAGCCGGCCAGCAGCCGGTTCACACGGAAGAAAAGGTTCACCCCGATGCTGAAGTTGCTCGCCCACAGGAGGCTGCCCTGTGTTCCGGCGACCAGGGTGCGCACCTCGTTCATCCGGTCGTACCAACCCGTGGTGCCTACAACGACCGGCACGCCGTGCTCTAGGCAGAGCCCCATGTTCGCGATCGCTTCGTCCGGCTTGCTGAACTCGATGGCGACTTCGGCACCGTTCGGTGCCACACCGGCGTTCGAAGCGTTCACGCGCAGCACCACCTCATGACCACGCTGTTGCGCGGCCTGTTCGATGGCCTTGCCCATTTTGCCGTAGCCGTAGAGCGCTATCCGCATGACCGTGCCGAAGTTAACCGCACCGTCGATCGCCCTATTTCACCGCGAGTTGCAGGGATAGTCCCAAACCTCCTTGTGCCGCCAATGGGATGGATGGGCCAATGCCCATGCTCAAGTCCGGGCTCACGTCGAAGCGCACGAAGTGGGCGTCCACCGAGGCATCGACGATGTTGAGGATGTACACTGCGCCCAGGCAGATGTAGCTCAGGTCGCGCCATTTGCGGTAGGTATCGGTCACACGCAGGATCTCATCCGAACTGTAGCGCCCGTTGAATTCGTCCACGGTGTTCGGATCGTTGTCCGTCATCGCGATGTAGTCGTCCTTGTACCGATGGTATTCACGGCTGTTCTCCTGGATGAAATAGATGCTCAAGCCGAGTCCACCCCAGACGATCGGGGCCTTCCAGTATTTCCGATTGTAGATCTGGCCCGTACCCGGTATGACGGCCGAGAGGATCGACGCTTTGGTGGGCGAATGCCGGTGCCGCCAATCGAGCGTATCCACCGGTGCGACGGAGGTACTATCGCCCTGCGCATTGGCCGCGCAAATGAATGACCAGCCCAGCAGTACCGCTATGGAGCGAATGACGTTCACGCAGCAAAGGTCGCTGGTAGGGAACGAACGTGAACAGCGCTTTGGTGCGCCACCCGCGGATCAGCGCTCGATCAGGTCGAGGATCCGTTGCAGCTCGATGTTGCCACTGAACGGGATCTCGATGCGGCCGCGGCCCTCGGCATCCTGCTTCACCTCCACCTTGCTGCCGAAGTGGTGGGCCAGGCGCTTGCTCAGCTCCCTGTTGGCGCGAGGCGCGGATTTGCTGGAACGCTTTCCGTGCGGGGTGCTGGAGCGGGCCAGGTCCTCCACCTGTCGTACGCTCAACTGGCTCTCGACGATGCGCTGGTACAGTTCCAGTTGCCGCTCCGGATCGGTGATCGAAATGAGCGCGCGTGCATGCCCCATGCCGATGGTGCGGTGGCGCAAGCCCAACTGGATCGCGGCCGGCAAACGCAGCAGGCGCAGGTAGTTCGTCACGGTCGTGCGATCCTTGCCGACCTTCTCGCTCAGTTGTTCCTGGGTCATCTTCACCTCATCGATGAGGCGCTGGAAGCTGATGGCCACTTCGATCGCGTCGAGTTCCTCCCGCTGGATGTTCTCCACCAGTGCCATTTCGAGCATGCCCTCGTCGTTGGCGATACGCACGTAGGCGGGCATCTCCGTAAGCCCGGCCAGTTGTGCGGCGCGGAACCGTCGCTCGCCACTGATCAATTGGTAGCGATCGTACCCGAGCTTCCGCACGGTCACGGGCTGGATGATCCCCAGTTCGCTGATGCTCTGCGCCAGTTCGGCCAGCGCTTCATCGCTGAAGTGCGTGCGCGGCTGAAAGGGGTTCGCTTCGATATGCGCGATGGGCAGGGCGTTCACCCCACCAGAGGCGCGTGCAGGAGCACCCACCTCGCGTGTGGTGATGTCCGTGTTCGGATCGTCCAACAGCGCGCTCAGGCCGCGACCAAGTCCTTTTTTCTTCATTGCTCCTCTTCGATGGGGATGGTGCGCTCGCTGTCAGGGATGCGCGTCAGGCTGTTCTTCTGCAGGATCTCGCGGGCCAGGTTCAGGTAGTTCGTCGCGCCTTTGCTGCTGGCGTCATGCATGATGATCGTTTGCCCGTGGCTGGGCGCTTCACCCAGGGCCACATTGCGGTGCACCACCGTGTCGAACACGAGCTGTTGGAAGTGGGTCTTCACCTCATCGACCACCTGGTTCGCCAGGCGCAGGCGGCTGTCGTACATGGTGAGCAGCATGCCCTCGATGATCAATTCCGGGTTCAGGCGCTGCTGCACGATCTTGATCGTGTTCAGCAATTTGCCCAGGCCTTCCAGCGCGAAGTATTCGCACTGTACCGGCACGATCACGCTGTCGGCGGCGGTCAGGCTGTTCACCGTGACGAGCCCCAGCGAGGGCGAACAGTCGATGATGATGAAATCATAGAGTTCGCGCAGCGGCTCAAGCACGTTCTTCATCTGGTGCTCCCGGTCGCGCATGTCGATCATCTCGATCTCGGCGCCCACCAGGTCGATATGACCAGGGAGCAGGTCGAGGTTCGGGTTGTCGGTGCCCAGGATCACATCACTGGCCTTGGTGCCGTTGATGATGCACTCATAGATGCTGGCCTTCACGTTCCGCGGGTCGTAGCCCGTGCCGCTGGTCGCGTTGGCCTGTGGATCGGCGTCCACCAGCAGGGTGCGGCGCTCGAGCACGCCGAGGCTGGCGGCCAGGTTGATCGCGGTGGTGGTCTTGCCCACGCCGCCTTTCTGGTTCACGATGGCGATGATCTTGGCCATGGAGGTTGTTGGTTCAGGGTTCCTGGGATCAGCCGTTGGGCCAACGCTTAAGAACAGGCGCAAGGTTAATCCACCCGCCGAGCACGAAGGCCTTCACGCACGTGGGACTTTTGAACACCGGGATGTAAACCTGAAGCTGCCGGAACCACCCGATCGATCGCCAACACGCGCCTGATCAAGGAGAAGTGCAGCGGGGGATCGATCCCGATCCGGTGTTGAAAGATGATCGGCCCGGAAGTACGGCGATGCTACCACTCGTAGGCAGCGGACCATTCCTCGAACTCGGCGACCGCGCTCTTGTGTGCGAGCAGCCAGTTCTGCACGCCGACAGCAGCGCTCGAACGATGCATCACCATCACAGCGGCCTCGACATGGCCGGCGCGCTTGAGCGCAGCGAAGTAGGGCGCATAGTACTCCCAGAAGAAGCCCTCGCGCCCGGCCTTGGCCTCATCCAGCATGCCGCACACCGCATCGAACTTGTCCTGGAAGAGCTCGACGAAGGGCTTCGACTTGTTCTCTTCGCTCAGGTCCATCGCGCTCATCATGTCCACGACGAGTTCCACCCCCATGAAGCTATCCTTGAGGGCATCTGCACTCGCCAGCTTGGCGCTATCGACATGCACCGTCACGCTGTTCGAGCCGGTTCGTTTCGCACTTCCCTTCATCAGGTCCTGAACTATGCTCAGGTTGCCCCGCGCCCGCTGTCCGGTCGACTCCACGATGAGGCAGCGCGACAAGGCCAGCAAGGCGGGGATCCGTTCCTTCTCCTGTTGGGCCAGGCGACCGAGTGCGTTGTGGCTGCTGGCATGGTCCGGCGCCAGGCGGATGGCGTGTTCGAACCGCGCTTTCGCCTCGTCGTTCCTTCCCAGGCCGGCCAGTGTGACGCCTTCGTTGTACCAGAGTTGGTGGTCGTTCGGTGATCGCTCCTCACCGCGCTTGTAAACCGCAAGGGCCTCCTCGGGCTTCTTCATCTTATCCAGGGCGTTCGCCTCGGCGAGGTAGAGGATCGAGACTTCTTCGTTGGCTCCATGGATGCTCAATGCACGTTCCGCCAGGGCGATGCAGTCCTCGTAGTTGCCCATGGCTTCCAGCGTGTTCGCCTTCTCGGCCATCGCGTAGAAGTTGTCCTTGTCCTTCTTCAGCGCGGCGTTGAACTGCTTGATCGCGTCCTCATAGGATCCCGCTTCGTGCAGGCGCACGCCTTCGCGTGTCAGTTCCCTGGCCGCCCCAGGGTCCTGGGCGAAGAGGGTCGGGCAGAGGAGGGTGTTCAGCAGGATGATGGGTAGGACGAGGCGCATGATGGAGAGCGGATCGTTTGAACGAACGATGGTCGGGATCGCGAAAGTGTGACGACGGATCGATCCGGCAGGTAACCGAAGAAGCTGGAAGCTCAGATATCCTTGCGATCCAGATCCTCGAAGTTCACGTCGGTGAATGGAGGCGCATCATCCACGGGCCGCGCGGGTGGAGGTTCGGTGGTCTGGACATATTCCCCGGTGGACTTCAGCCGGTCGATCTCGCCGAACGCGTCCTGCAGGCCATCGAGGAACTTGTCGAAATCCTCCTTGTACAGGAAGATCTTGTGCTTGTCGTACGTCGCTGTACCGTCCTCGTGCGTGTGCTTTTTGCTCTCCGTGATGGTCAGGTACAGATCCCTGCCCCGGGTGCTCTTCACATCGAAGAAGTACGTTCGTTTCCCGGCCCTCACTGCCTTGGAATACACATCCTCGCGATCATCGGCCATGGGAGAGAAGGTCCGTTGTTCATTGGACCGCACCCAAATATAGAAGAGATCGGTTCCTGCGCAACCACGCTGGTCTTCAGCGCCCTGCGTCACTGGGAGGCTTCCCGTGCTTCCTCCAGCAACTGCTCCTCATGCAGGCGGGCATAGATACCCTCCCGCGCCAGCAGGACATCGTGCGTCCCTTCTTCCATTACACGGCCATGCTCGAGCACCAGGATATGCTGCGCGTCCCGCACCGCGCTGATGCGATGGCTGATGATCACCGTGGTGCGCCCTTTCATCACGTCGCGCAGTTCGCGCAGGATGGCCTCCTCGGTGGCTGTGTCCACCGCGCTAAGGGCATCGTCGAAGAGCAGCATCCGCGGTCGGGCGATGATGGCCCGTGCGATGCTTACCCGCTGCTTCTGTCCCCCGCTCAAGGTGATGCCGCGTTCGCCCAGCAGGGTGTCATAGCCCTTGGGGAAGTCCACGATATTGTCATGTACCTGCGCGGCGCGCGCGGCTTGCTCGATCCGTTGATCCAGATCCGGGGCGGGTTCAAGGCGGAAGGCGATGTTGTTGCGGATCGTATCACTGAAGAGGAAGACGTCCTGCGGCACGAAGCCGAGCTGTTCGCGCAGGCGCTCGAGCTTGATGCGCTTGATCGGTACGCCATCGATGCGCACTTCGCCGGACGTGGCGTCGTAGAGCCGGCCGATGAGTTCGGCGACCGTGCTTTTGCCACTGCCGGTATGGCCCACGATGGCCAGCGTCCCGCCCTCGGGCACATGGAAGGAAATGTTGCGCAACGCTTCGATGCCGGTGTCCGGGTAGGTGAACGAGACATTGTGGAAGGTGATCGCGCCCCGGACTTCCGTGAGGTCGTCCGCTTCATCGGCGATCGCGGGCTCGGTGTCCAGGAATTCGCTGATGCGCACCATGCTCGCTGATGCCTGTTGGATCAATGAGGTGACCCAACCCACGGAGGCGAACGGCCAGGTGAGCAGGTTCACATAGATCACGAATTCCGCGATCGTGCCTACGGTGACCGTTGGATCGCCGTTGATCAATTTGATCCCACCGATCAGCATGGTGAGCACGGTGCTCAACCCGATCAGGAGCATGATGGCCGGCATGAAGAGCGCATCCACCTTGGCCTGGGCCATGCTGCGCGCACGGTACTCCGAGGCCGCTTGGTGGAAACGTCCGATGGCCATGGGCTCTTTCGCGTAGGCCTTCAGGACACGGATCCCACTGAAGCTCTCCTGCGCCAGGGTACTCAAGCGGCTCTGCTGCACCTGCACATCCATGCTCTTCCGGTTGATCACGTCGCTCACGTAATAGATCACCACGCTCATGATCGGCAGGGGGGCCAGGGTCCACAGCGTCAGCTCAGCGTTCACATGCAGCATGCGCGCGATGCACAGGGCGAAAAGCACCGCGAGGTTGATCGTGTACATCACGGCCGGCCCCAGGTACATGCGCACCTTGCCCACGTCCTCGCTGATCCGGTTCATCAGGTCGCCCGTGCTGTTGCGCTTGTAGAAGGCGCGATCCAGTCGCTGGTAGTGATCGAACACGGTGTTCTTCAGGTCGTACTCGATCAAGCGGCTCACCACGATGATCGTCTGTCGCATGAGGAACATGAAGAAGCCTTTCAGGAGCGAGAAGGCCAGGAACAACAACGCCAGCATACCGGCCAGCCACACGAGGGTCCCTTTCACGGCGCCGTCGTCGTGAAGATCCCGCAGGCGCGCCGACACATCGATGCCGGTCCAGCCCACCCAGGAGGTGAGCGTGGCGGGGACCGCAACGTGCCGATCGGCCGGGGCCTTCTCCATCTGCGCAACGCCTTCGCTGATGAGGTCCACCGCCTCGCGCACCACCTGTGGCGAGTACACGGCGAACCAGTTGCTCAACGCGATGAAGAGCGTCCCCAGCAGGAGATGCCAGCGGTATTTGGCGAAATAGGGGTTGAGCTTTAGAAGCGGTCGCATCGACGGGGAGAGGAACTTCCTACTTTTGCGCGGCCTGCCCGGAACGGCCGTGTTGCTACGGTCGCGAAGGTAGGAGGGGATGAGGAGCGGGAAAGATGGGACGTGTTGAACGATTGACCATGACCGGTAGCGTTGCGACAAGCCCCTCCCCCCGCTGGGATGAACCAAGCAACCAATGACCGAACAGCACATGGTCACCACAAGCACCAAGGCGAGCGCGACGGACGTCGTGCTGGGCCGCATGGAAAAACACGATCACGAAGAGGTCCTCTTCTGCTTCGATCGCGCCACGGGCCTCAAGGCCATCATCGCCATCCACGACACCACCCTGGGCCCGGCTTTGGGAGGTACGCGCATGTGGCCTTATACCAGCGAGGCCGAAGCGCTGAACGATGTCCTGCGCTTGAGCCGCGGCATGACCTACAAGAGCGCACTCGCCGGGCTCGACCTCGGTGGTGGCAAAGCCGTGATCATCGGCGATGCACGCACGCAGAAGACGGAAGCCATGTTCCGTCGCTTCGGGCAATTCGTGGACAGCCTCAATGGTCGCTACATCACGGCTGAGGATGTCGGCATGAGCACCACGGAGATGGTGAACATCCAGAAGGAGACGAAGCATGTGGCCGGCCTTCCCGAGGAGATGGGCGGCAGCGGTGATCCGAGCCCGGTGACCGCGTATGGTGTTTACTGTGGCATGAAGGCCGCGGCGAAAACCGCTTACGGCAACGACAGCTTGAGCGGGCGGAAAGTCGCCATCCAAGGTGCTGGCAACGTGGGCCGTGGCCTGGTCGGCCACCTGGTGAAGGACGGTGCGACGGTCTACCTCACCGACATCCACGACGACAAACTCGCGGCGATCAAGGCCGAGTACCCGAGCATCACATTGGTGAAGCCCGATGAGGTCTATGATCTCGATGTGGACGTGTACTCCCCCTGCGCGCTGGGTGCGACCGTGAACGATGAGACGTTGAAGCGATTGAAGTGCAGTGTCATCGCGGGGGCGGCGAACAACCAGCTCGCGGATGAGGCGGTGCATGGCAAGGCGGTGATGCAGAAGGGCATCCTCTACGCCCCCGATTTCCTGATCAACGCCGGTGGTATCATCAACTGTTCCTGGGAGCGCCGCGGTTATAACCGCAAGGCCGCATTGCGCCAGACCGAGGCGATCTTCGATACGGCCGTTCGGATCTTCAAAGCCAGCGCCGACCTTGGTATCCCCACATATCTCGCAGCGAACCAGGCCGCCGAACACCGTGTCACCAGCATGCGTGAGGCGGGCTTGCGCTTCTGAAAAAAAACATGCTTAGCCGCCGCTATCTCCGCATCAAGGTTTTCCAATCGCTCTATGCCTACTGGCAGAGCGACAACGCGAGCGCGGCGCGGATCGAGAAGGAGCTCTTCCTGAGCATCGACCGGACCTTCGACATGTTCCTTTCGTTGCTGCTCACCTTCGGCGAGTTGCGCCACGTGGGCGAATTGCGCCAGGAGGAGCGCCTGAAGAAACACCTGCCCACGGAGAACGACCTGAAGCCCAACCAGCGTTTCCTGAACAATCCCCTGCTGAAGGCCATCGCGGAAAGCGACCGGCTGCGCTTGGAATGCGAGAAGCGCCGGATCAGCTGGGTGGGGCAGATGGACCTCTTCGTGAAACTGTACAAGGAACTCGAGGCCACCGAGGAATATGCCGCTTACATGGCCGATCCCGAGCCGGGCTTCGCCAAGGACCAGGCCTTCCTGGTGCGTCTCTTCAGCGATCATATCGCCAACAGCGAGGCGCTGCAGGAGGAGTACGAGACGCGCAGCATCTACTGGATGGAGGACATGGATCTTGCTGCGACCCTGGTGAAGCGTAGCCTGGAACAAATGCGCGACACCGATACCGGCGATCTCGACATGGGCGAGTTGCTCCGAGATCCCCGCGAAGAGACGCAGTTCGTCACCACGTTGTTCCGCAAGACGGTGGAACTGGGAGACGAGCACGAGAAGGCCATCGCCGACAAGGCGAGCAACTGGGAAGCCGATCGCATCGCGCTGAGCGACATGATCCTGATGAAGATGGCACTCACCGAAGTGCGGGTCTTCGACCAGATCCCCGTGAAGGTGACCCTGAACGAGTACATCGAGATCGCCAAGGCCTACAGCACGCCCAAGAGCAAGAACTTCATCAACGGTGTGCTCGACAAGCTCTTCATCGAGATGAAGTCCGATGGCCGCATCCTGAAAGTGGGACGCGGTCTGCTCGAAAGCTGAACGATGATGAGGCGGTCCGCGTTCCTGCTCCTGCTCCTGCTCCTTCTGGCTGCCTCCTGCAGACTGACGGATCACAGCGAACGGGATGGCGACGAGGTGACCACCGAGTCATTGAACTTCCCGGCGTCCGGCTATGAGGACGTCGATCCCGATGACCTGCCGCAACTCACCTTCGACAGCACCCACGCCGATATGGGCCGTGTGATCCAGGGGGCTAGGGTGGACAAGAACTACACCTTCACCAATACCGGCGGCTCGCCCTTGGTCATCACCGATGTGCGCAGCACCTGCGGTTGCACCGTAGGGAAGGATTGGCCCAAACAACCCATCGCGCCGGGCGCAGGTGGATCCATTTCCGTTTCCTTCAACAGCGAGGGCCGCAGTGGCCGCCAAGAGAAGACCATCACGGTGGTGGCCAACACCACACCGCCCAGCACCGTGCTCACCCTGACCGGCGAGGTCATCGGACCCGCCGACAGATCCACCGAATAGACCAAGAACCGTAACGACCGATGATCAACGCAAGCATTCTTCTTCAAGCCGCTGCCGCCAAGGAACAGAACCCCGCCAGTTTCTGGATCATGATGGGCCTCCTCATGGTGGTCTTCTACTTCTTCATGATCCGTCCACAACAGAAGAAGGCGAAGGACGCGCGCAAATTCCGCGAATCGCTGCAGAAGGGTAGCAAGGTGGTCACCATCGGTGGCCTCCACGGGAAGGTGTTGGAGATCGATGAGAAGACCGTGCTGCTGGAGGTGGACAGCAACGTGAAGCTGCGCTATGAGAAGAGCGCCATCGCCATGGACAACTCCATGCAGCTCAACGAGCAGACGGCGAAAGGGTGAAGACATGTGCGCATGCGATCATGTGCACATGAATACCAGCGTTGATGATCCGTGTTGGACTGACGGGCGGCATCGGTAGCGGTAAGAGCACCGTGGCCAGCGTGTTGCGCGTGCTTGAGGTCCCTGTCTTCGATGCGGATGCTGCTGGGAAGGACCTGCTCGATAACGATATCGCGCTTTGTGATACGGTCAAGGCGCGCTTCGGGGATACCCTCTATCGCGATGGAAGGCTCGACCGCAAGGCCCTCGCGAACATCGTCTTTGCCGATCCCAAGGCATTGGCCGACCTGAACGCATTGGTGCATCCTGCTGTGCGTCGAGCGTTCCAAACTTGGGTCACTGAACAAACGTTCCCCTACGTGGTCATGGAAGCCGCGATCCTCGCGGAGAGCGGTGGATATGCGGCGTTCGATCGGAACATCGTCGTGTCAGCACCCGAGGACCTGCGCGTACAACGTGTGATGCGCCGTGATGGGCTGGGAGAGGAGGCGGTCCGTGCCCGGCTTCGCAACCAGGCGGGTGAGGAGGAGCGGATGCGCATCGCGGACCATGTGGTCCACAACGATGATCGTCAGTTGGTGATCCCGCAAGTGCTCGCCATCCATGCGGAGTTGCTCAACTTCGCCGCAGTATGAAGCAGGACGAGAAGGACCTTCCCCTGAGCATGGTGGGCATGATCTTCGGTGTGCTCAGCATCCCGCTGGCTTTTGCCGGCCATCTGGTATCTCTTGCGGTGGTGGTCGGGGTGCTGGCCATCAGCTTCGGCTTCTGGGGAACGCGGAAGGCCGAAAGGCACCTCTTGCGCTATACAGCCACCAGCGTCAAGCGGGCAAGGCGTGGTTTTCGCCTGGGGCTCATCGGCACGGGCTGCGCGCTGGTGATGTGGGTGCTCTGGGCGAGCAACTTGCTCCTTGGCTGACGGAGCCTGGATCAGGCGCGCATCGCACGCGTCCAACTGGTCACGCCGAGCAGCACCTGCTCTTCACCGAAGGCATCCAGCAGTTTCGAGAGAAGGGCGGCTGTCGCTTCAGCGTCGTTCAATGCGCGGTGCGCAGCGGTGAACGGGATGCCGAAATGCCTGCACAAACTCCCCAGGTTGAAATGCTCGCAGGCGGGCACCAGCCGACGTGAGAGCCGCTCGGTGCACAAGGTGGGTCGTTCGAAGACCAGGCCCGTCCGCGCGAACTCGTGGGCCAGCGCGGTCATATCGAAACGGACATTGTGAGCCACCAGGATGCGGTCCTGCGTCAATGTTTCCAATGTGCGCACTACCTCGACGAAGGTCGGGGCGCCACGCAGCATCCGGTCATCGATGCCGGTGAGTTTGCGGATGAACGAGGGGACCGGTGTTCGGGGATGGACCAAACTGTCCCAACGCAAGCGCTCCTGCATCCCGTTCAAGGCGAGCACGGCCACTTCCATAACGCGGCCCTGGGTGGGATCACCACTCGTGGTCTCCACATCCAATACCGCGAACCGTGCACGTCCCATGGCGGCGTCATACGCACGGGGCAGGGCGGGGGTTCCCACACGTTCAGGGCGTGCGGTGTTCGCGATGATCGCGTTCGTCATTGGACCCATTGGGATCGCGGGCAAGGTAGCTACCGGAGGGCCACAAGCCCCTAGCCACTGGCCTCTAGCTCGTTCGCGAATAAGGTGAACGAGCTAAGGCTCAAAGCTCGAGGCTAGCGGCTTGTTGCTTCCCACCGGTTCAGTAGTATTGGTGCGGTCGCCCATGCGCTTCATCTATTCCTTCTTCTTCCACACCCTCGCCGGCTGGCGCATCCAGGACGATCGGCCCGCCGAGCTGGACCGTTGCATCGTTGTGGTAGCCCCGCATACCAGCAACTGGGATTTCCTCGTGGGCCTTGCGGTACGCGATCTCGCACGCTTGGGCGACGCGAAGTATCTGGCCAAACAGGCCCTCTTCAAACCGCCTTGGGGCTGGCTCTTCCGCGCGTTGGGTGGTTACCCGGTGGATCGCAGCAAGCACAACAACCTCGTGGATGCCGTCGTGGCCATGTTCCAACGGGGTGAGATCACCAAGATCGCCATCACGCCCGAGGGGACGCGCAAGTACCAACCGAACTGGAAGACGGGTTTCCATCGCATCGCCACCGGCGCGGATGTGCCCATCCTCCTGGCCACCTTCGATTATCCGAAGAAGCTGGCCATCATCAGCGCACCCTTTCCGCTCACCGATGATCCAGAGGCCGACATCGAACGCATGAAGGACTGGTTCAGGCCGCACAAGGGGAAGAACCCGGAGGATGGGGTGAGGTAAGGCACGATGCTTGCCGGTCAGCGGATCACCTTTGCACCCCTCGATGCGCATCCTCTCATTCGTTCCCGCACTCGCCTTCGTCGCTACGGTTTCCGCCCAACAGTCCTTCCCAAGCCTGGAAGGCGAGACCGCTGAAGGCACGGCTGTCTCATTGCCGCTCAAGGACCCCAAGGGCTATACGCTCATCGGTATCGCATACAGCCAGAAGGCACAGCCGCTCCTGGAGGAATGGTATGAGCCGGCCTACTTGCGCTTCGTTGCCAAACACGGGCTATTCGCCGGGGCCTATGAGGTCGACGCTTTCTTCGTTCCGCTCTTCGTGGGCTTGAACAAAGCCGCCTATGAACCCAGCATGCGGAAGTTCCGCAAGACAGCCTCGCCGGAGATCGTGGATCACGTGCTTTTCTCCAAAGCCGAACTGGATCCGCTGAAAGCGGCGCTGGGCATGGGGGAAAAGGACATCCCGTACTTCTTCGTGCTCGACCGGCAGGGCAGGATCATTCACCGCACGCAGGGCGCTTTCACCGAGGAGAAACTGGAAGCGATCGAGGATGTGCTGTTGAACTAGTGTGGCAACCCTGAGGCTCGTGAACCGAAGATCCGCCACTATTTCTGCTTCAAGCAAGGCGGAGCATGCACGGCGTAGCGGTGGCTACGGCGAAATGGTCCAACGCAGCAGGAAGGAGAAAGAGGGCCGGAGATGGTTTAGGAACTTCAGGTTGCCACACACGAACACCCCGTTACTTTTGTCCCCCACTAACGATAACCCATGACCATGCTTTTCCCCTTCACGCTTTCGGCATTGTTCGGCCTCACGCTCTCCGCCTGTGGACCCGCCACCGATGGTGGTGACCAGACCATGGCCGCAACGACGACCGAAACCCAACCCACCCAAAAACCCGTGGACAGCGCAACCGACGGCATCTTTGCCAAGATCAAGACCAACAAGGGTCTCATCACAGTGAAACTGGAGTACGAAAAGGTGCCGATGACGGTGGCCAATTTCGTGGGCCTTGTGGAGGGCAAGGTGAAGAACACCGCCAAGCCCGAGGGCACTCCGTACTATGACGGACTGAAATTCCACCGTGTTATCGCAGACTTCATGATCCAGGGCGGAGACCCGAGCGGTAACGGCAGTGGTGGCCCCGGCTATGCCTTCGCGGATGAGTTCGATGCGACCTTGAAGCACTCGCGCGCAGGCACCATGAGCATGGCGAACGCCGGCCCGGGCACGAACGGAAGCCAGTTCTTCATCACCCACAAGGAAACCCCCTGGCTTGATGGCCACCACAGTGTGTTCGGCTACGTGACCGAAGGACAGGACGTGGTGAACGCCATCGCACAAGGCGACGTGATGGAACACATCACCATTGAGCGCGTAGGCAAGGCCGCGAAGGCTTGGGATTACATGGCGGTGCTCGCCGCCAACAAGGACAAGTTCGGCCCGAGCCGGCGCTGATCTAGCGGCGGCCTTGGCCGCCGCTCCGGCTCTCGGTTCTCGAAGCACTACGACCGCGACCGCCTCCCCGGCGGTCGCTGCCGTTATGCCCCTTGGCGACACGGGCCTTCGGGTCATAGGCCGGCCCTCGTCCGATGCTCTCGGGGAGCGGCATTTTCTTCACCTCGTAACCGATCAGGCTTTCGATGCGACCGAACTCGCGCATTTCCTTCTCGTTCACGAAGGTGATCGCCGTGCCCTTCTTGGACGCGCGCGCGGTACGACCCACACGGTGCACATAGTCCTCCGGGTCGCGGGGTACGTCGTAGTTGATCACCAGGTCGATGTCGTCGATGTCGATGCCCCGGCTCACCACGTCGGTGGCCACCAGGATGCGCAGTTTGCGGTTGCGGAAGGCCAGCATCACTTCCTCGCGCTCGGCCTGGTCCAGGTCGCTGTGCATACCCCGCGCGTTGAAGCCCTTTTTCTGCAGGTGGCGGTTCAAATTCTTCACCTCGATCTTGCGCCCGGCGAAGATCACGATGCTCGTCGCCTCGTTCGTGTTCAGGATGTGTTCCAGGATGGCCGCCTTCTGCATGTCGTGGATCACATAGGCCTGCTGGTCCACGCCTTCGGCGGGTTTGCTCAACGCGATGGAGATCTCCACGGGATCATGCAGGATCCGCTTGGACAGTTCACGGATCGGTGGTGGCATCGTCGCGCTGAACATCAGCGTCTGCCGGTCCTTGGGCAGGAAGGTGATGATGCGGTTGATATCATCCACGAAGCCCATGTCCATCATGCGATCGGCCTCATCGAGCACGAGGAACTCCAACCCGCTCAACGGCACGTAACCCAGGTTCAGGTGGCTCAGCAATTTGCCGGGCGTGGCGATCACCACTTCCACGCCACCCGTCAATGCCTGCTTCTGCTGGTCGAAGGTGCTGCCATCGCTGCCACCGTATACCGGCACCGAGGTGATCGGAGTGAAGTAGGCGATGGCCTGCAGCTGCTGATCGATCTGCAGCGCGAGTTCGCGGGTGGGGACCACGACCAGGGCCCTGATCGAGCCCGGCTCCTTGGGCTTGTAGCCGGTGATCACATCGATGAGCGGGAGCAGGAACGCGGCGGTTTTGCCGGTGCCGGTCTGTGCGCAGGCGATCAGGTCGCGGCCCTCGAGTACCGAGGGGATGGCCTGTTTCTGGATCGGGGTGGGGGTCTTGATGTTCATGTGATCAAGACCTTCGAGAAGATCGGCGCTGATGCCGAGGGAACGGAAACCCATGCGGGGAAAGACGAAGACCGGGAAAAGACGCTGGTCGGCCTTCGGGGCACGAAGATAGGTGAGGGCTTCGCGGGCTCAGGAAGCGCGACGCAGCGCCATCCTGTCCGGGAAGAAGGTCATGCTGAAGGTGGCGCCAGCGCCTTTCAGCACGCGCACTTCACCATTGAGCTGTTGCGCCAGCACCTGCACGAGTTCCAGACCGAAGGAGCGTTCGCGCAGGAAGGGCTGATCCTTGTCCAGGCCGATGCCGTCGTCGCTGAAAAGCAGTTCATGGCCACTGCCTGCAGGGCGTACGATGATGCGGACGTGTCCACGGTCCCTCCCATCGAACGCGTATTTCACGGCATTGGTCAACAACTCGTTCACCACCAGGCTCAGCGGCATCAAGGTTTCCACGGGCAGGGCCATCTCGGCGGCTTCGACCATGACCGAGATGCGGTCGTGCTGGCCGTGCGCTACAAGCACATTGCGGGCGAGCTGTTCCACGTGGGTCTTCAGGGATCCATGGGCCATGCCCGCGCTGCGGTAGATGTGCTCGTGCACGAGCGCCATGGAGCGGATGCGTCCCTGGGCCTCACGTAGCATGCGCGCCAGTTTGGGGTCGTCACTATTGCCGCATTGGATGGCGAGGAGGCTGTCCACCACTTGCAGGTTGTTCTTCACACGGTGGTGGATCTCGCGGATCATGATCTCCTTCTCTTCCTCGCTCACCAACGTCTCGGCCAGGCGCATGTTCTGCCGCTGGAGTTCCATGTTCTTGGCGTGGATCTCGTCGTGCTGACGGCGGATCACCTCGCTTTTCAACTTGGAGCGCCTCACCATGCGCATGCTGTACCGGCTGGTGATGAAGAGCGCCACGGCGAGGCTCAACAACCCCGCCAGCAGGGTGATGAGGTAGCGGTTGCTCGTGCGCTGCTCCACGATCGTGGCTTCATTGCGCGCATTGATGTCGCGGAGGGCCGTATTGTCCTTCTCCTTGCGGTCGACCTGGTACATCACTTGCAGGCCGGCCATTTTCAGGTTGACCTGCGAGCGGTGCAGCGAGTCGCTTTGCTGTTTCAATTCCTGCAAGAGCTCAAGAGCTACGCGCCACTCATGGTCGGCCAGGGCGAGTTCATAGCGCAGCTGTGCCAGTCGGGAGCGGTCCGCCCAGGCCCCCCCGCCGGGAATGTGGGGATCGGCATCGTTCAATACCCGGTGGGCTTCGTCGTAGTGGCCGATCCCGATCAGTGCCTTCGCGCGGTCCATGGAAAGCGCGAACCGTTCCTCGGATAGGCCCTGGCGATCCAACACCCGTTCCGCCTTCGTGAGCCAGGGCAGTGCATCGTTCGGTCTCTCCTGGGCCAGCATGACTTCGGCCATCAGGTGCCATATCCGCGCCTCATCCACTTCGTCGGGCCGCGATGCGAAGCGTCCGAGCGCTTTCTCCCCGATGCGCATCGCCTCATCGAAACGCTCCGCATCCAGCAGGGCGCGCATGAGGAACCGATGGGCCTGATCGATGATGGGTTCGTTCTTCGTGGTGATGACCGCGGCCAGGGCGTTGCGCGCTTCTTCAACAGCCTTCGCCGGCTGCATGTTGAGGCCGTAGGCCATGGAAAGACTCTGTAGGTCGAGCGCGATGCTGGTCGGGTCGCCCATGGCCTGGGCCAATTCCAGGGCGGCGAGCGTTGTCTGCAGGAACTCCGCATGCAATCCAAGCCGCATCTGGGCGGCGCACTTGGCCCGCATGGCCTCGTGCTCGGCCATCAGGTCACCACTTTGTTCTGCGGCGAGCAACGCGTTGCGGGCGTGTACAAGCGCCCCGGCCGGGTCGTTCGTCAGCGTGCGCAACGCCATGCCCGTCAAGGCGCGGGCCTGCTCCATGAGCGAACTCTCGGCACCGATCACGAAACGGGTGCTATCCTCAGCCGTGGATGCGACGACCGGGGATGAACCGGTTCCGAGCGCGATGAGCGCCCAAGCGATGGAAATTGGAGAACCGATCCTGGGCATGGGTCCCTTCCTACGGCCGCTGCGGGCATTGGTTGCGCCCTGGTAAGCTCACTACGCGCGCTGCGCGGGACGCCCTATGTTTGGGCCATGCGCGTGGCTGTCGAGGTGTGTGTGACTTCCGTTGAAGAAGCATTGGCGGCCGAGCGATGTGGAGCCGATAGTGTTGAACTCTGTAGCTGGCTCGCGTGCGGTGGAGTGACGCCAAGCCTGGGCCTGACAAGGTCCGTGGTGGACCGGTTGTCCATCCCGGTCCGGGTGCTTGTCCGGCCTACTCCTGGTGGGTTCCACTATTCGCGGGACGAGGGGCAGGTGATGCTTAATGACCTCGACGCGCTGGCCGGGACCCAACGGATCCATGGTATTGTTATGGGTGCATTGGACGCGGGCGACCTGCCCGATCGTGATCTGCTCGAACGAGCCTTGGGGCGGAGCCGGGGGATGGAGCCGACATTCCATCGCGCCATCGATCGCAGCAGGGATCCGCTGGCCGTGTTCGATCGATGCGCCGCCATGGGTTTTCACAGGGTCCTCACCTCGGGTGGTGCTTCACGCGCCGCTGATGGCCTGAAGATGATCGCGTCGATGGTCGACCGTTCCGCGAACGGGATACGGATCGCCGCAGCGGGGGGGGTCGGGGCGACCAACGTGGTCCGTCTGGTGGAACAGACCGGCGTACGCGAAATCCATTTCGCGGCGCAACGCGTCGCGGATGCGTTGCCCGAACGTGTGGCATTGAGCTCATCCCATCCGACGGACGGCTTCCACATACTTCCGGATGTTGGCAAGATCGAACGCGTGCTCGATGCACTTTCAAAAGCCGGTCTGCGGTGAAGTGCAACGTGGCATGGTGGCTCCTGGTCCCTGCATTGGCGGGCTGTTCAAGTGCACCGCATGCCGGTGAACGCTGGATCACGCTCTCCGGGGAATGGAAGTTCCAGGAAGCCGGTGGATCCACCTGGTATCCTGCTGAAGTCCCCGGTACGGTGCATACCGATCTGATGGCGGCACGCCTGATCCCGGATCCATACACGGACACGAACGCGGACAGTGTCCAGTGGGTCGGCGAACGGGATTGGGTCTACGAGCGCGAATTCGAGGTGACCGCCGATGATCTTGGACAGGAAGAAGTGGACCTTGTTTTCAAGGGCCTCGACACGTTCGCTGAGGTCCGGCTCAACGATTCGTTGGTGGGCATAGCGGAGAACATGTTCCGGTCCTGGACATTCCCCGTTAAAGGCCTACTGGTTCCGGGAACGAACCGCGTGCAGGTCATTTTCCGTTCGGCGTTGAAGCGTGGGGAGGAGTTGCTGAACGCGTACGGTCGCAGCCTGCCGGCGGATAACGACGGGGGGCATGTGAAGGTGAGCCCCTTCGTGCGGAAGGCCGGCGTGCACTTCGGATGGGACTTCGCCCCGCGCTTGGTCACGTGCGGGATCTGGCAGGAGGCCGGTTTGCGCGCCTGGAGCGGAAGCAGGATCGGCAGTGTGCGCATCGCCCAACGAGCCGCCAAGGGAAGGCGCACCATGCGCTTCCATGTGGATATCTGCTCACAACCCGGCGCGAAAGGGGAGATCGTCCTGAGCATGAACGGCAGGGAACTCTCGCGTGCCAAAGCACCTGATGGTTCTGGCTGGCGCACGCACGACATCGAACTTGTGTTGCCGGACACGGGCCTCTGGTGGCCGCGCGGTTCGGGTGAACAACGGCTCCAGACGTGCACGGTCGAATGGGAACAGGATGGCGTGGTGCGCTCGCGGTGGCAGGACCGCATCGGGCTGCGCACGATCGTGCTGAACCAAAAGACCGATAGACGGGGCACCCCGTTCACCTTCGTCGTGAACGGCAAGCCCGTGTTCGCGAAAGGAGCCAACCTCGTTCCCCCCGACATGTTCCTGCCCCGGGCAGGTGATGGTGCATGGGTGCATTTGGTGGACGAAATGGCGACGTGCAACATGAACATGGCGCGTGTCTGGGGTGGCGGGGTCTATCCGCCCGACGCGTTCTTCGAGGCCTGCGACTCTGCCGGGATCATGGTTTGGCAGGACCTGATGTTCGCCAATGCGATGGTGCCCGACGATGACGCATTCTTGAACAACGTTCGCGAGGAATTGGAGGAGCAGGTGAAACGACTGCAGCACCACGCCAGTCTCGCCCTCTGGTGCGGGAACAACGAGGTGGATGTCGCCTGGCACAATTGGGGCTGGCAGCAGAGCTATGCCATTTCCCCGGTCGACTCCGTCCGGATGTGGAACGCTTATGTGGGGTTGTTCGAGCAGGCCCTGCCGCAATGGATCTGGGTGCTGGACGAACACTACAGCTATACACCCACATCGCCCTTGAGCAATTGGGGGGATGCGGCTGGCTTGCGCAAGGGCGACCTGCACTACTGGGGAGTCTGGCATGCCGACAGCACCTTCGCTTCCTTTCCTGGCAATACCGGGCGTTTCGTCAGTGAGTATGGGTTCCAGTCCTATCCCGACAGTTCCACCCTTGCAGCGTACATCGATTCCGGACAACTGCGGCTCGGCTCACCGCTTGTCACTTACCGGCAACGTAGTTACCGGACCGACCGGCCCATCAGGGTGGCCATCCAGCGTGAACTGGGGACGACGCCAAGAACATTGAGAGGGTTTTGCCGGGCGAGCCAGGAAGTGCAGGCCATCGCGTATCGGAAAGCCATCGCCGCTCACCTTGCAGGACGACCTGCGTGCATGGGTACCCTGCTCTGGCAATTGAACGATATCTGGCCGGGGCCCAGTTGGTCGATCATCGACTATGCCGGCCATCGGAAACTGGCTTTCGATGCGGTGCGGGAGGCCTATTCCGACGTGGATCGGTCGCGTTAAGCATCGGCAATCCAAGCTCCCCCGGCAACAGGGTCAGGGTCGTCGGCAGGGGGAAGATGAGCACCCGGGAGCGAGTGCTATCTTGGGCCGCGAACGAACGATCCAAAACCTATCCGCATGACCTTTTCTGGACGCCTTTCCGTCATCGCGCTCCTGGCTGCCTCCCTTGGTTTCGGGACCAATGCCTCGGGCCAGGGTGGCTGCACGAACACGACCGAATACCCGCTCGGTGTCACCATCATCCCGGACGGGCTCGGTGCGCTCACGACCATTTCGACCTGCAGTTTCGAGGCGGAGTATTCGCACATCGGCAGCATCATCGCAGGTGCCACGTACCAGTTCACCCAGGCCGCTGGGAATTACATCACCGTACACCAGGGTGCTTATGATGGTCCGGTGATCGCGGAAGGCTACACGCCAGTGAACGCTGTGGCCGTGGATGCCGGGGATCTTTACCCCCACTGGACCCTGGACGAAACATGCGCGACGGCAACGGGTACCTGCATCACGACCACCGTTCAATTGTTCCTCAACTGCACGCCTCCCACAGTGACCGCGACGCTGATCGAGGACTGCGACCTGCAGGAATTCAGCGTGGAGGTGAACGTGATCAACACCGGTGATTCCTCCATCGTGAACATCGTATACGACCAGGGAGGCGGACCGATCACCATCCCCGGCGTTGGCGTAGGCATCACCACGCTTGGACCTTTCTTCTTCGGTGAATTCCTTGACCTTGTCGTTGAGCACGAGACCGATCCGATGTGCAACGTCAACCTGGGTCATTTCGAAGCCTCGGGGGACTGCCCGGTGACGCTGACGTGTGGTGGACCAGCGGTGCCAGTGACCTATTGCTACGGCAACAACATCGCCGAGATCTGGAATTACAACTCGACCGCTACCGGATCGCTGGTGCTCAATTTCTTCAGTGGGACCCTGCAGGCCGGCGATCAGATCACCATCTATGATGGCACGGACAATACCGGCCCCATCCTGTTCCAGCACGTCATTTTCCAGGACTTCGATCTGGCCGGCGTGAACGTTGCGAGCCTTACGGGCACCATCCACATGGAATTGTTCTCGGACGGCGCGGGAAGCTGTGGTGACGGAGCGCAAACGGAATGGAACTGGCAGGTGGCCTGCCTGGGTTGTTACCTCCCGCAGGCGACCGCTTCTTCCGTGGACGATTGCCCGAACAACCAATTCAGCATTCCGGTGGATATCACGAACACCGGAGATGGGGCTACGGTGGAGATCCTGTATTCGGTGAACGGAGGTGCCGTTCAGACGGTGAGCGGTGCCGGTGTAGGCATCACCACCCTGGGACCTTTCACTGTGAACGATGTGGTTTCCATCCAGGTGAACCACGAGAGCAACCCGACCTGCAACGTCGATCTGGGCACGCATACCGATCAAGGGACCTGCCCGAATTTGATCACCTGCGGTGCTCCCGCGATCGTCGAGAACTACTGCTACGAACCGAGCGAAACGCACCACTGGTCGTACGCAAGTGTTGGATCGGGCACGCTGCGGATGACCTTCCACAGTGGGACGATCGAGACCAACACCTACGACAACCTGCGGATCTATGACGGGGTGGATGCATCCGGCATCCTGGTCTTCACCCACGGCAATGTGACCTCCAACCTGGGTCCGGCGGGTAGTGCCGTGAACGGTACTCCGTACCCGTACGAGACGATCCAGATCTACGCCACGACGGGTAACCTGTACATGGAGATGTCATCGGATGGCTCCGTCCAGTGCGGTGGGGAATTCCCGACCACAACGTTCGACTCGTGGGAGTGGGACGTGGTCTGCCTGGATTGCAATATCCCGGTAGCGGCTGTCACCGTCGTGGACGATTGCGCGAACGACATGTTCAGCCTCGATGTGGACATCACGAGCACCGGCGATGGTGCAACGGCCAGCCTGGACTACACGGTCAACGGCGGCGCTGTGCAAAGCCAGACCGGCCTGGGCCTCGGCGTGACCACCCTCGGACCTTATGCCTTCGGCGACGTCGTGAACATCGTTCTGGCCCATGAGAGCAACAGCCTGTGCAACATCCCCATGGGCGACTTCAGCGAGACCGGCACCTGCCCACAATTGCTGGATTGCAGCTTCGCGATCGACAGCATCGTCTGCTTCGGTAACAACCAGGATCTCCGCTACTACTACCAAGGCACCGGGACATACCCGCTGGCCATCTATTTCAATGCCGGCCAGATCAACTTCGGTGACCAGATCTTCGTGTACGATGGTGGCGACATCACCGCCCCGCCGATCTACCAAGGCAACAACGGGGGCGACCTGACGGGCCTGTTCTTCTACACGACGAACCCCCAGCATCGCCTTTGCTTCCGGATACTGTCCGATGGCTTCACCTCGTGCGAGGATGGTGGGTTCACCGTACCGATCAACTGGTCGGTAAGCTGCCTGGACTGTGTGCCTCCCACAGCGAGCTTCTCCATCGTGCAGGACTGTGAGAACTTCCAGTACTTCATCGATGTGCTGGTCGACTCCCTGGGCAGTGACAACGAGATGGAGATCCTGAACGATGCCGGTCTGTCGCAGACGTCCATCACCGCACCGGGCACCTACCAGGTGGGTCCGTTCGTTTCGGGAACACCCGTGCAGATCACGGTGCAGAACGACGCGAACAGCCTGTGCAATGTGTACTCAGGTGCGATGGTGAACCCGCTGTGCCCGACGATCCTTTGTGGTGGTACGCCGCTGATGGAGACGTATTGCTACATCAACTTCGATGACCACGCGTGGGCTTATGAATCGCCGGTGCCTGGTGGTACCATCCACCTCAGCTTCATCCGGGGTACGATCGAGACGAACATATTCGACAACCTGAACATCTACGATGGCCCGGATGCCACCGGTCCTGTACTGTTCACACACGGTGCTACGACGAGCAACCTTGGACCGACGGGCAGTGCCATCAACAATACTGACCCGTACGAGACCATCGATGTGACCACCACCACCGGGAACCTCTACATGACACTGACCAGCGATGGTTCCGTGTCCTGCTCGGATGAGCCGGGCTTCTTCGATGGATGGGAGTGGAGCGTACAGTGCGTGGGCTGCGCAGCGCCGGGTATCTCGTACAATCTGGTCGCCGATTGCCGTCACCGCCTCTACAAGACGGAGGTGATTGTCACAGCCGCCCCAGGACCGCTTGGTCTGCAGGTGGTCGAGACGCTGACCGCTGATACGATGAACGTGACCGCCGTGGGCGTCTATGAGTTCGGGCCTTATCCGCTGGATTCCATTTCACTGTTCGGTGTGACCGACCTCGAAACACCGGGCTGCACCTTCTTCAGCGACTCACTGACCTATCCGAGCGACAGCTGCGTGATCGGCTCCTGCGGCCTGGACTTCTACCAGTACTGCTATGAGAACAACGAGGATCGCTGGTACACCTACCAAAGCGCGCAACCCGTACCGACCACCATCTCGTTCGTGCAGGGCCAGTTGCTCAGCAATGACCGGATCGTTGTGTACAATGGATTCAACGAGAGCGCGACGATCATCTATCAAGGCAGCAACGGAGGGAACCTTACGGGCTTCGAGGTGAACTCGCAGAATCCCGATAATGCCATCACATTGCGGATACAGAGCAATGACGCCGGATCATGCGACGATGGCCAGGCCACCGTGGAGATGCAGTGGCTGGTCGGGTGCGGCGCCGTGGGGATGAACGAGCATGCCGCCGATGGGTTCAGTGTCTATCCGAATCCGACCCAGGGGAACCTGTTCGTCGAATTGGGCAGCAAGGTTCTGGGCAATGTGCGTCTGCGGGTGCTGGACATGAGCGGGCGCGTCGTGCTGGAAGATCCGTTCACGGTGCAGGCCGGTGGCCGCCGCACGGTGGACATGCGTGGTCTGCAAGCCGGCCAGTACATGGTTCAACTCACCACGAGCAACTGGGTGAAGACCCAGCGCATCGAGGTGCTGCGTTGATCGGATTTTCCCGGAAAGAGAGGAGCCCCCGCATACCGGGGGCTCCTCTCTTTCCGGTGGATCCTATTCCACCTCGATCAACACCTCATCGGCGAAGATCCAAGTGGCGCCGCCTTTGCCGGGATGCCAGTCAGGACAGGGACCTGCGTTCTTCGCGATGATCTTCACGTAACGCGCCTTGTGCGTGATGGCCGCGGTCGTGATCTCGGCGGTCATCGATTCAGGCATCTCACGGCTCACGTTGTTAGCCACGGTGACGCTGCTCCATTGCCGCCCGTTGGCACTGAAGGCGAATATCACCTCGGAAGGGAACCAGATCCACGAGCGCTGGTCCTGTAGCACGCTGAGGCCGGCACGCCTCACCTTCTTCACCGCGCCCAGATCGATCGTCGCCAGCACATCCTGCCCTTGGAAACCCTGCCATTCACCGGTGCGGAAGTCGGGACCACCACGCAGACCATCCACAAGTGCCTGGTCGCCACCAGCAGCGTATTGGTTCGCATAGATGCTCTCCAACTTGATGGTGCGACTTCCATCGATCTTGGTGAAATGGCCGATCACAGGGGCGTAGTGTGAACCCCAGTACACTTGAACATCCCAGGTCCGTTCCAGAATGAACGGCTTGTTCATCGGACACTCCTTCACCGTAGTATCGGATCGCAACGCGCATCGTCCTTCGCCGATCACTTGGACCTCCAGTTCATCAGTGAAGGAAGGCGCCGCTGCAACGATGATCGGGGCGACACTGGGGAATGGCCAACCGGTCCTATAGGCGTTGTTCATTTCAACAGGTAGCTCGCTCATCGGACGATAGACCGGACGCGGAGAATGGTCGATGGGATCGAAGAAGATCGCACCGCCTTCGCTGAGTTGCGCGTGGGGCACCATGAACTCGGTCCTACGCACCGTCTGTGATGTATCCCGGGGTATGGAGGTGTGCCACAGTTCATCGTTCCCCACGATCATGTTCCAAACCTTGTCGCTTCCCAGGTGGAGCGATGCTTGATCGAAGAGCGGATACCCGATCTCGTACCGGTCGTCAATACCGGGTGAAACAGGGTAGAAGCCTAACGCGCTCAGCACGTACCAAGCGCTCATCTGCCCACAGTCCTCATTCCCGATCAGGCCGTCCGGCGTATCGTGGTAGAATTCTTCCATGATCCGCTTTACCAAGGCTCGCGTCTTTTCGGGCTTGCCGATGCGGTTATACAAATAGGCCATGTGGTGGCTCGGTTCGTTCCCTTGGGCGTATTGGCCGATCAAGCCCGTGATGTCCGCTTGGTCACGCCCGGAGGTGACGGTCTTTGCCGCGAATAGGCTGTCCAGATGTGCCTCGAACTTCTCTCGTCCGCGGGCTCTAATTAGGCCTTCGATGTTCTGTGGAACGAAGAGGCTGTACTGCCAGGCGTTCGCCTCGGTGTAGTGAAAGTTCACTTCGAACGGGTCGAAGTTGGGTGCGAAGCCACCATTGCGTCGAGCGCGGAAGAAACCGGTCTGTGGATCGAACAGGTTCATCGCGTTGAGGCTGCGAACATTGAATACCCTCGCGATGCTGTCCAAACGGTACGATGACGCCGTGTCCCAGGAAGGAATGCGCCGACCCTCCTTCGCCATCGCAGCGATGCAGGCATCGTCGAAGGAGTATTCCAGCGTCTTGCTTACATCATCGCTCTCATCCTCGCTGCTGATGAAGCCATTCTTGCGATAAGCGTTCAGGCCGGGGTTATTCCGGTTGGCGCTGGCCATCAGCGCCTCGAGCGCTAGCGCCTCATCGAACCCACGGATTCCCTTGAGGTACGCGTCGGCAATTACGCTCGCGCTGTGGTAGCCGATCATGCAATCGGTCTCGTTGCCCCAGAGTTCCCAGACCGGTAAGCGCCCGCCCTGCTGGTAGTGAAGGAGGAAAGTCTTGATGAAGTCACTGGTCATCTCCGGCTCCAGGATCGTCATTAACGGATGCAGCGCGCGGAAGGTGTCCCACAGGCTGAAGACCGTGTACACGTTGTGGTCGGCATGGTGCACCTGGCCGTCCATGCCCCGGTAGTTGCCATCAATGTCGTTGAAGATGTAAGGCGCCACATAGCAGTGGTAGAGCGCGGTATAGAAGATCCGCTGCTGTTCATGCGTTCCGCCGGTCACTTCGATCTTCCCCAACTTCCGGTTCCATGCGTCCTCGGCCTGCTTGCGCACGGCATCGAAATCCCAGTCGGGCACTTCAGCTTCCAGGTTGGCACGCGCACCTTCGATGCTCACCGCGCTGATGCCGACCTTGAGGATAAGGGGAGTGCTCTCCGACTTGACCGCGATCACCGCTTTTGAGCTATCCGCGGTTCCAGGAACCAGGACGAACGGCCGGTTCGAACGGATGCAGAAGAACAGCTGCTGATCACGTGCCCACGAACTGCTTCGCCGCTCACCGGTCAGCTCCGTGGCGCCGGTGGCGGTGATGGAAGAGCGGATCAGCTTGTCGCGGTGTCGGAGATCAAGTACGACGAATTGCTCCTTGCCCGCAGGCATGGAGTAGCGATGCACGCCACAATGCGCGGTAGCGGTCAATTCAACGTCCGCCTGCGGGTCATCAAGCCGTACCCGGTAGTACCCGGCACGAGCGGACTCGGAACCGTGGGAGAACCTCGAGCGATACTTCGTTGGATCAGTGGAATAGTTGTCGCTCATCGGCATCAACAACACATCACACAGATCCGCCACGCCGGTCCCGCTCAAGTGCGTATGGCTGAATCCGTAGATGATGCTGTCGGAATAGTGATAGCCACCGCAACCGTCCCAATCCATCATGCCATCCGGTCGCGTGTCGGGACTGAGTTGAACGAGACCATTGGGCACGCAAGCCCCGGGGAACGTGTGACCATGTCCACCGGTGCCGACGAAGGGGTTCACCATGTCGGTGGCATAGTTCGTTTGGGCCCTACCGGACGAAGGGACCACGAGGGCAAGGGCGATGCCGATGCATGAAGGGATCGAGCGCATGGCCCGAAACTAAGTGACGATCACAACGTCGTGAGCGCAGCGGCGCCCAGGATCGCAGCGTCATCGTCCGGTAGAGCCGAGACCGTGAGGTCCACGCGTCCTTTGTAGATGTTGAGCAGGGTGTCCTGGAAACGTTCGCGCAGGGGCGCCATCAGCAGATCGCCGTTGCGGGCGATGCCACCGAAGAGCACGATACGTCCGGGTCCGGTGGCAGCCACACAATTGGCTAGGCCTACGGCAAGCCAGTCCACCGTGCGCCGGAACGTCAGCAACGCGGCTTCGTTCCCTTCATGCGCGGCATCGGCGATGCAACGCACGCCTTCGGTCTTCAATACTTGGAGGTCGCCATGCAGTTCAGCATACGTCTGTCGCATGCCGCGGCTGCTGACATAGGCCTCGAGGCACCCTTTGCGGCCGCACGTGCACGGCCTGCCATCGATGACCAGTGTCATGTGCCCGAGTTCACCGGCATTGCCGGCGCTTCCAAGAACGAGCTGGCCGTTCACGATGAAACCACTTCCCACACCGGTGCCCAGCGTCACCACGAGCAGATCGTTGAAGCCGCGGCCTGCACCAAAGCGCCATTCCCCCAGGGCCGCAGCGTTCGCATCGTTGCCAAGCACGGCTGGAACACCGAGGCGGTCGGCGATCATACGTGCCAGGGGCACATCGTACTTCCATGGCAGGTTGGGCGCCATCTCGATGATCCCCGTGTACTGGTTCGCGTTCGGCGCACCGATCCCGACCGCGCTCACGGTCTGTCCACGGCTGGCAGCCAGTCGCTGGATCTCCCCGGCCAGAGCGTTCGCGAACGCATGGTCGTCGGTGTGTCCGGTCGTATTGATGCGTGTTTGGGCGATGACCTTCCCATCATCCACCAAGCCGATCTTGCTGGTGGTACCACCGATGTCGATGCCCGCGATCATGGGTGGGGGGCAGGATGCCTGGATCCCTTGAACCCGTACCACATCAGGTAGGCATAGCAACACAGGGGCAGGATGAAGGAGAGCGGCAGGCCGGCGTCGCGATCGGCCGGGGTGGCGAACGCATCGGCGAGGATGGCCTGGAGTTTCGGAATGGCTGCACCTCCAACGATCATCATAACGAGCAATGAACTCCCCTGGCTCGTATCCTCCTGCAGCCCATCAATGGCCAGGGTGAAGATGTTGCTCCACATGATCGAGTTGAACAAACCGACGCTGATGATCGCCCACATGGCCCAAGCCCCGTTCGTCAATATCGAGATCGACAGGAGGGAAGCGCCAGCGATGGCGAACAGCCCCAATGCACGCGAGGGGTTCGGTCCAGCCAGGATGAAGGCGGCCATGTTGCCGAAGATCAACACGGCCAGTGGCCAGATATGCTCCAGTTCGAATCGCTCCGATGCGTTCAGCAGATAGAGCAGCGTGAACATCGCGCCGCCCAAGAGGACCATGATCCCGGAGCGTTTCGTGGCGTTCGTGTTCTTCGCCAAGGCGATGGCGCCCAGGAAACGGCCCGTCATGGCACCGCCCCAGTAAAGACTCAGGTAGTGCTTCGCGCTGCTCTCCGGAAGGTCCAATACATGGGAACTGCCCAGGTAGTTGATGATCAAGCTGCCGATGGCCACTTCAGCACCCACATAGCAGAAGATCGCCACCATGCCCCAGCGCAACTGCGGATGCCGGAATGCGCTGGCGCGAACCATCAGCGATCTCGGGGGCTCGGGCAACGGGGTGAAGAACACCAACGCCGCGAGCATCAGGAAAACGCCGGCGTAGATCGCGTACGGATAGCGGATCGCGGCATCGCCTTGGAAATGTTCGAAGATCAACCAGCCACCCAGCAGGGGGGCGAGCGTGGTGCCCAGCGAATTGAAGGCCTGCGCCAGGTTAAGCCTGCTGCTTGCCCCTTCCGGAGAACCGATGATGGCCACGAAGGGATTGGCCGCGATCTGCAGCATGGTGAAGCCGAGACCAAGGACAAAGAGGGCCATCAGGAAGCCCGCGTAGCTATGGGCATAAGAGGCGGGGATGAAAAGCCCGCATGCCGCGGCGCTGATCAGCAAGCCGATGATGCTACCCCGTTTGTAGCCGATGCGCTGGATGGGATCGCCGCTGGTGGCCGAAAGGAGGAAGTAGATCAGGGAACCGACGAAATAGGCCCCGAAGAAACAGAACTGTACCAAGAGGCTTTGGCTGTAGTTCAGTTGGAACACCTCCTTCCAATGCGGGATCAGCACATCGTTCATCACCGTCATGAAGCCCCACATGAAGAAGAGCGTGGTCAATACGACGAGCGGGAGCGTCGAGGAGCGCTGTTGCTGCATGGGGAAGGGCACCAATGTAGCCGGGTGGATCATATGGTCACGGGAATGCTCGTTCCTGCGTGTTAGGCAACCAGGGGGAAGATCCTACCTTGGTCGCACCGACATCCATCCCGCAATAGCGGACCAGCATGAGCGATCGCAGGCATTTCATCAAATTGGGATTGGCTGGAACGGCCGCTCTGGCCGCGGGTTGTACCGGCAACGAACCGCTGAAGGACGAGACGGGCAAGCAGGTTCCTGCCGGTCCGTCCGATCAAGGGCCGCTCATTCTTAGCACGTGGAGCCATGGCATGCCCGCGAACGCGAAAGCTTGGGAAGTGCTTACAGGCGGCGGCAGTGTACTGGATGCTGTTGAGCAGGGTGTGGGTGTTGTGGAAAGTGACTTCACCAACCGGAGCGTCGGACTGGGCGGCCTGCCTGACCGCGATGGTCATGTGACCCTCGACGCGTGCATTCAGGATCACGACGGGCGTGCCGGCGCGGTGGCCTTCGTTCAGCAATTCGAACATCCGATCAGCATTGCGCGGGCCATCATGGAGAAAACACCGCATGTCATGCTGGCTGGCGATGGCGCGGAACGTTGGGCGCTGGAGAACGGCTTCTCGCGCAAAGTGGTCGACATTCCCGAGGTCCGGGAACACTGGCAGGAATGGCTGAGAACGAGTGCATACAAACCCGTTGCCAACATCGAGAACCACGATACCATCGGCATGATCGCCATGGATGCGGCAGGAAAACTGGCCGGCTCATGCACGACCAGTGGCCTGGCCTATAAGATCCATGGCCGGGTGGGGGATAGCCCCATCATCGGAGCCGGACTGTTCGTGGATGGCGATGCTGGAGCGGCATGTGCAACAGGGGTGGGGGAACTGGTCATCCGCATCGTGGGCAGCCATACCGTGGTGGAGTTGATGCGTCAGGGCATGTTGCCGGAAGAGGCATGCAAGGAGACAGTGCGTCGGATCCTGCACAAGAATCCGGGTATCGATGGTATGCAGGTGGGATTCCTGGCCCTCCGCAAGGATGGGGCTTATGGTGCGTGGAGTGTTTACAACGGCTTCAACTATGCCCTGCGGACACGGGAGGATCTGGTCCTGATGGATGCCGGCCACGAGCGGGAGTGGAAGGGCTGAGGGCGCCGCTGACCGGGGTTGGATCCGAACCATGGACCCCCTATCTTTGATCCATCATGAAGTCGCTCCACTTCCTGGTACGCCCGCTTCCCTTTTCGATCGCACTGGCAGTGCTGAGCGCTGGCACGACCCAGGCCGCTGACGGTGGCAAGGATGAAGCGAAGGTCACGGTGCAGTGCGCACGTGGTTCGGGATTGATCCAGGTGAGTGTCTCGAACTCCCGGAAGATCGGCAAAGTGCTATTGGAAGTGAAGGACGCGAACGGTCGCGTGCTTTACAGCGAGGAAGGCAAGGCCATGACCGGTGAATTGGTGCGCCGCCTCGACAAGGGATTATTCCCGCTGGGTGCGACGACCGTTGAAGTGACCGCACGCGACTTCGCGGTCAGCCAGCATTTCGTCATCGAGTAAGGCTCACCAGCCTGAGTTGATCAGGCTCACCAGCGCGGCGTCGTCGCCCAGGCTGCGTGAATTGGCCGAAACGTCCCTGTAAGCCTCCGCTTTTCGCTTCGCGACCTCCCGTGTGCGCACTGTGGCGTTCGCGAGGCTCTCGTTGCGCACCAGTTCCTCCTCCGTCACCTGATGCGGAACACTCGCTGGCATTGCCGTGTCCGCCTGCCGCTCATCTTCCACCACAAGGCTCTTTTCCTGGAGGGTCTCGCTTGCGGCAGCGGCAGTGGTGGTCGTAAGGTCGAACGTACCTGTCGTGGACCCGGTAGCGGCCGCCGATGAACGCTCCGTGGCCGCTACGTCCGTTGCTTGAACAGGCGGTGCCGCTTGCACATAGCCATTCTGCGCGGAAACGCCAGCAGCGGGTTGTTCGGTCTCGCTCAACTCCTCCTTCTGTTCCAACTGGTTTTTCAGCAGTCCATCCCGGATACTGTCCGCAGCTGGTTCCATGGGCTGGGCGTTGTTGCGCCCATCGACTCCGGTCTCTTTTTTCACCGGACGCAGTTCCGCCAGTTGAGCGGAATGCTCATCCGACTGTCGGAACACGAACACGCTGGCAGTGATGAGCAATGCCATGGTACCCAGGGCGAGCGCAGGTCGCCAAAGCGCGCTCATCTCTTTCGGCCAGAGCATCGCACCGACGCTGTTCAGCCAGACACGCCATTGAGGCTGCTGTTGCTGGCGAAAGACATCGAGCACATGTGCGCGCACCTCCGGCGGGGCGGTGATCGCGCCTTCGCTTCGTGCGTCGTTGCGCACTTCGTGCAGCAGCTTCCGCATCGTCTCGTATTCGTCGCGGTTGGCGAGGTGACGCAATACATAGGCGCGCTCCTCCTCCAGCAGCTCGTCGAAGCTCCGCTCATTGAGCAGGCTCTCGATATCCTCAGGGTCGTATTGTTCGCGCCGTTCCATGGGGGCTCAGTGCGTTGGGGTCGAACTCTTTCATGCGCTCGGCCAGTTTTTTGAGTGTATAGAACAATCGAGACTTCACCGTGCCTTCGGAACAGGCGAAGGCGGCGGCGATCTCTTTGATGGCCATATCCTCGTGGTACCGCATCACGAAGGTGGCTTTGTGGTCGGGTTCCAGCTTGCCCAGTTCCTCATCCAGCCGGCCGCGGAACAACTCGTGGTCCACGCCAACGCCACCTTTGGCCTCTTCCCGGTCGACCCCATTGCGCAGGTGGACCGCTGCCGCCTTCACGACCTCCTCATGGCGGTAGGCGTTTTTGCACATGTTGTTCGCGACACTGAAGAGCCACGTCTGGAAGGGGCGGGCAGGATCATAGCTCTGGGGCCGTTGGGCGAGTTTGGCGAACAGGTCCTGCAGGTGATCGCGTGCCTTCTCCCTGTCGTGCCAGAGCATCCGGTGGAAGTAGTTCAGCAGGCGGTGCTGGTAGCGGTCGTAGATGGCGGCGAAGGCGCGTTCATCACTACGCACCACGAGCTCCATCAAGCGCTCATCGCTCAGCCGACCATATTCCTTGCTGAAAAGAGCCATGCTTCAGTGCTGGAAAACACCGCTCTTGATCATCCGCTGAGTGGCTCCTGCACGTTCCGCCATCCCGCGCAGTTCATGTTCCAAGCGGGAGGCTTCCGTCTCATCGCCCGCGTCGCGATAGTGCTTCAAGAGCACGGCACCCGGCAACAGGTAATTCTGTGCCAGCGGACCCGTGTCCATGGCCTTGTTCATGCGCTTCCAACGCAGAGCGAGCTGTGGTATGTTGTCCACTGGTGTTGAACTGAGCCGCATGGCCAGGCCGGTCACGTAGAGTTTGTCGCGCAATGCAGCGGCGGCGTCCTGCCCCAGCGCCAGCGAGAGGAAGACCGGCCGGTCGGTGGCGCGTTCAAGCACTGCCGCGAAACCTTCCCCGGTGGTGGGCACGGATCCGCGTGCCTCGGTGCGATCCCAGATCCTTGCGCGATACGCCGGATCGACCAGCAGGCGTTCATCAACTACCAGCACATCCTTGCGCTTCCCATCGGCGAACTGTTCGGTCCAAAGCGGGTAGGCATCCATCTCGCCTGCAGCGATCAGCACCCCGTTCTGGTCAACGGATGCCATGATGTCCTCCGCCATGCGGTAAAGCCCGGGAGCCACTTCGCCACGGGTTTTCATCGCACCGGCCCAATGTGTGAGATCCGTCGGGTCGTCAAGGCGAGCGGAGTTCACCAGTTGGGGTGCGATGAGTTCATCGCGCTCACGGCCCTTGGCGGTAGCTAGGTCGAGTTCCATGAACGCTGCTGGCTTTGGGAACTCCAGGTAGAAATTGGCGAGGTGGGCTTCGAAACTCTGCGGCGCTATAGAGGACAGTGATCCCGCGATCTCCTGCAGCCGGGTTCGATCCGCAGGAGGGATCACACCCTGGTTGAGCGAAAGCGATGCATTGCGTTCGCTGCGGAACTGGTTCAGCTGATCGAGGCAGCCCTGCTCCACATCAGCATCGAACCGTGGTGCGAAGTAGAAGTCCTTCTCCCGCTTGCCGACGGACCACCCCCCCTGGACGGCATCCTTGACTTCCGTAGAACGTTGTTGGGCATCCTGGCTCGACTTGGTGGCCGCGGGCGCCTCGGTTTGAGCTGTCGCAGCATACCCGATCAGCAGGGGAATAACGGTCAGGTATCTGCGGGCGATCATGGTCGGACGATGCATCTCAAAAGCCGGTACACACCAAGCCGGGAAAGGTTCGATCGGGCGGGGCTACTTTTGCAAAGCAAACCGATGTTGAGCGAGGAAGCCAAGGACCGCCTGCGCCAGAACCTGGACAAGGTGCACGAATGGCCTTCTGTATACATGTTCAAGTTCATTTTCGAGCCGGAGGCCGCGCGTCTGGCAGCGGTGGTGGCCCTGTTCCCACCGGAAAGTGAGATGCTGCGCAAGTACTCCAGTGGGGGAAGGTACCTGAGCCTGACCATCAAGGAAGTGATGATGAACGCGGATGACGTTGTGCAGCGTTACGACCGGGCCGCGGCCATCAGCGGTGTGATCATACTCTAGACCATGGACCTGCTTCTACTCCGTACCGCGCTGCTCATCACCCTCTCGATCTTGCTGGCGATCGTGCTGGCCCGGCGGTTCAGGCGCAGGGTGCTGGCCAAGGACCTGCCCGTGAACGCCCATGCAGAGCTTGTGGGTCTTGAGGTGGCATACCACCCGGCGCGTCTGCACGTTATTGTGCGTGCACCCCTGGACCAGATACTGCACACCGCGTTGATCGGCCCGGATGAGCATCATATGCACACGTGGACGGAAGAGCCCGTAGAGGCGGGCACGCATACGATCGTTCGGGAGCTCCCACAGTTGTCGGATGGTGTCCATCACTTCGAATTGCGAACGACCACGCAACGCACGGTGCGCCAGTTCCGTCTTCAGCAGACATGAACTCCCGGACGTTGAGCGTATGGTGCGGGCTGCTGATGGCACCGATCGCGCTGTCAGCTCAAAGCAAGAAGGGGTTGCCCGACGTTAGTTCCACGTTCAAGGGGGACCTCGCGATGCCCGTTCCGCTGAACAACCCACTGTTCAACAGCATCACAGAAACGATCGGCCAGTTGGGTGGCGACATCCAATTCCCCCTCTATAAAGGCTTGGGCATCGGGGTGGGTGGGAATTTCACCTGGTTCAGTATCAAGGCACGTGCGTTGGCACCGTTCGTCACCTCGGGTGAGATCCGGCGCGGGGTCGGCTTCGGCAAGATCCAGTACGAGCAATACACCGGACCACGCACGTTCTACGAACTCAACATGCGGTTGGGGATGGCCTCCTACACGTACGATTGTGCCACATGCCCCAGTGACGATGTTACCGCCTTCTACTGGGCGCTCGGTGTTGGGTACTACGTGCATGCATCGGACAATCTTGCGTTCGGCCTCACCATCGGCTATGACACGCAGGGCACCCGATTGCACGCGTCCGATCTCGGGTTGGAAGGATTCCCCGGGCGCAAGGAGACCGAGGAAGCCCGTAACTACCAGAACCTCGTCTTCGGCCTCGGCTTCAGTACGCGCCTGCGACGCGCGGATGATGATCCGCGCGGCTGGTAACGACAACGGCCCCGATATCCGGGGCCGTTGTTGATGGATCGATCTTAGAGCTTACTCAGCAGGAGCAGGCGGCAACTCTTTCGTATCACCGCTTTCTCCCTTGCTCACCTTCTTCTTGCCCTTGGTCACCTTGATGGCCAGTTCGGTCTTGTCCTTGTTGATCCCGATGGTGATCTTATCGCCGTCCTCGATGCCCTGGTTGATGATCTCCTCGGCCATGGGGTCTTCGATGAACTTCTGGATCGCACGCTTCAAGGGTCGTGCCCCGAACTTCTCGTCGTAGCCCTTCTCCACCAGGAAATCCTTGGCCTCATCGGTCAGCTTCAGGTCGTAGCCCAATTCGCCGATGCGCTTATAGAGGTGGCCCAGTTCGATATCGATGATCTTGTGGATGTCCTCCCGCTTCAGGCTGTTGAAGATGACGATGTCGTCGATGCGGTTGAGGAATTCCGGCGCGAAGGCCTTCTTCAACGCCCGCTCGATCACACCGCGGTTGCTGTCCTCCTGACCGACCGCCTTGGCGGACGTACCGAAGCCCACGCCTTTGCCGAAATCGCTCAGGTCACGCGCACCGATGTTCGAGGTCATGATGATGATGGCGTTCTTGAAGTCGATGTGACGGCCGAGGCTGTCGGTCATCTTGCCATCATCGAGCGCTTGCAGCAGCAGGTTGAACACATCCGGATGTGCCTTCTCGATCTCGTCGAGCAGGATGATGGAGTAGGGGCGGCGCCGCACCTTCTCAGTGAGTTGCCCGCCTTCCTCATAACCTACATAACCCGGAGGCGCACCGATCAACCGGCTGACGGAGAACTTCTCCATGTATTCGCTCATGTCGATGCGGATCAAGGCCTCCTCAGTATCGAACAGGTAGCGCGCCAGTTCCTTGGCGAGTTGCGTTTTACCCACGCCCGTTGGCCCAAGGAAAATGAACGAGCCGATGGGGCGGTTGGGGTCCTTCAAGCCTGCGCGGTTACGCTGGATGGCCTTCACCACCTTCACCACAGCGTCCTCCTGGCCGATCACCTTGCCCTGCATCTCCTCCTTCATCCGCTGGAGCTTGCCGCTTTCCTTCTCCGCGATGCGTGAGACAGGAATACCGCTCATCATCGAGACCACCTCCGCCACGTTCTCCTCGGTCACAGTGGTGCGATTGCTCTTGCTTTCCTCCTCCCACTGCTTCTTCGCACGCTCCAGTTCCTCCAGCAACTGGCGTTCCTTGTCGCGCAGTTTGGCGGCTTCTTCATACCGCTGGCTCCGTACCACTTTATTCTTCTCGTCCTTGATCTCCTCGATCTTCTGTTCGACGTCGAGGATGTTCTTCGGCACCACGATGTTGCTGATGTGCACCCGGCTGCCGGCTTCATCGAGGGCGTCGATGGCCTTGTCCGGCAGGTGCCTGTCGGTGATGTAACGGGCCGTGAGCTTCACGCAGGCGTCGATGGCCTCCGACGTGTAGTTGACGTTGTGGTGATCCTCGTATTTCTCCTTGATGTTGTGCAGGATCTGGATCGTCTCTGCCACCGTGGTGGGCTCAACGAGCACTTTTTGGAAACGCCGCTCCAACGCACCGTCCTTCTCGATGTACTGACGGTATTCATCCAGCGTGGTGGCCCCGATGCACTGGATCTCACCGCGTGCCAGGGCGGGTTTGAACATGTTGCTCGCGTCCAAGCTTCCGCTCGCGCCACCCGCCCCAACGATCGTATGGATCTCGTCGATGAAGAGGATGACGTCGGGGCTGTTCTCCAGTTCGTTCATCACTGCCTTCATGCGCTCCTCGAACTGGCCGCGGTACTTGGTACCTGCCACGAGCGAGGCGATATCCAACGCGACGATGCGCTTGTTGAAGAGAACGCGGCTCACCTTGCGCTGGATGATGCGCAAAGCCAGGCCTTCGGCGATGGCGCTCTTGCCCACGCCCGGCTCCCCGATCAGTACGGGATTGTTCTTTTTCCGGCGGCTGAGGATCTGGCTCACGCGCTCGATCTCCTTCTCGCGACCAACGATGGGGTCCAGCTTGCCATCCTCGGCCAGTTTGGTCAGGTCGCGACCGAAATTGTCCAACACCGGTGTCTTGCTCTTGCTGTCGCCCTGCTTGCGCTGCGCGCCACCGCCACCACTGAAGCTGCCACTGTCATCATCGTCGTCATCGGCGCTCTGTGGGCCCTGGGCCTTCGGCTTCTTGGTGAACGTGTCGGGCGCCGCTCCTCCATCCGCGAGGATCGTGTCGACTTCCTGCTTCACACTCTCATAGTCCACATGGAACTTGTGCAACGACCGGGTAGCCAGGTTGTCCTCGTCCTTCAGCATGCTCAAGAGGAGATGCTCCGTGTCGATGTGCGGGCTCTTGAACAACTTCGCCTCGAGGAAGGTGATCTTCAGCATCTTCTCCGCCTGCTTGATCAGGGTGATCTTGTCCTTGTCCGGTGGGCGCACCGCACTGGCCGGCTCCATCGCTCCTTCGACCACCTTGCGCAGTTCGTCAAGATCCACCTCCAGGCGCTGCAGCACTTTTACCGCATTGCCCTCACCCTCACGGATAAGGCCCAGGAGGATGTGCTCGATACCGATGAAATTGTGCCCCAAACGCAGCGCTTCTTCACGGCTCAGTGTGATGACGTCGCGTACCCGGGGAGAGAATTTTGCGTCCATGTGCTTTCGCGGGGATTCTTCCGTTGTGTTCGTCGGGAGCGCGAGGTCCTCAAAATTAGCCTGCCAGCCAACGGGGGCAAGCTATTGATGAGGGTCTTGGGCGGCCGATCGTGCCTTCTTTCTTTTTTCCACAACTCCGTGTGCGGTTGTGGAAAACTACAACGAGAACGTGCTGTGCGATCGGACTACTTTCGGGCTCCCTTTTTCGGGGGGCTCGTTCACAAGGACCGGGCCAGCGTGACGAACTGACAGACATGGCAGAAGGAGAGAAGATCATACCGATCAACATCGAGAACGAAATGCGCACCGCCTACATCGATTATTCGATGTCGGTGATCGTGAGCCGGGCCTTGCCCGACGTGCGCGACGGTCTGAAACCCGTGCACCGGCGCGTGCTCTATGGCATGCAGGACCTTGGCGTACTGAGCAACCGGCCCTATAAGAAGAGCGCACGTATCGTGGGTGAGGTGCTTGGCAAATACCACCCGCACGGGGATAGCAGCGTGTATGACGCGATGGTACGCATGGCCCAGGAGTGGAGCCTTCGCTACCCGCTCGTCGATGGACAGGGCAACTTCGGCAGCATCGACGGGGATAGCCCGGCCGCCATGCGATATACCGAGGCGCGTTTCAAGAAGATCGCCGAAGAAGTGCTCGCCGACCTGGACAAGGAAACGGTGGACATGCGTCCCAACTTCGACGATACGCTGGAAGAACCCAGCGTGATGCCCACGCGGATCCCGAACCTCTTGGTGAACGGGGCGGCTGGTATCGCGGTGGGTATGGCCACGAACATGCCCCCGCACAACCTCAGCGAGGTTTGCGATGGCATCGCTGCCTATATCGAGAACAAGGACATCGATACCGCCGGCCTGATGCAACACATCAAGGGTCCGGACTTCCCGACAGGTGGTGTCATCCAAGGGGTTGACGGGATACGGGAGGCCTACGAGACCGGGCGAGGGAGGATCGTATTGCGCGCCAAATGCCACATCGAGGAGGACGAGAAGACGGGTCGCGAAACCATCATCTGCACGGAGATCCCCTTCCAGACCAACAAGGCGGTGCAACTCTACAAGGGAGTTGCCGACCTGGTGAACGACAAGAAGATCGAGGGCATCAGTGACGTCAACGACTACAGCGATCGCACGGGCATCCGCCTGGCCTATGAGGTGAAGCGCGAGGCCATGGGCACGGTCGTGCTCAACCAGTTGTACAAGTACAGCGCGCTGCAGACCAGCTTCAGCGTGAACAGCATTGCGCTTGTTGGTGGCAGGCCCATCATGTTGGGCTTGAAGGACATGATCGCGCGCTTCGTGGATCATCGTCACGATGTGGTGGTGCGACGCACCAAGTTCGATCTGCGGAAGGCCGAAGAGCGCGCACACATCCTGGAGGGGCTCTTGATCGCGCTCGATCACTTGGACGCGGTGATCGGATTGATCCGTACAAGCCAGACCCCGGACGAAGCGCGGGACCGCTTGATGAAACAGCTCGGACTGAGCGATATCCAGGCGAAAGCCATCCTGGACATGCGCCTGCAGCGTCTCACCGGCCTCGAGCGGGACAAGATCCGCGATGAGCATGCCGAGTTGATGAAGCTGATCGACTATCTCCGATCCGTGCTGGCCGACGAAGGTCTTCGCATGCGGATCATCAAGGATGAGACCTTGGAGATCAAGGAGAAGTACGGTGACAAGCGACGCACGCAGATCGTCCATGCCACCGGGGATATGCGCATGGAGGACCTGATCGCCGATGACGCCGTGGTGGTCACGATCAGCCACCTGGGTTATATCAAGCGCACATCGCTCTCGGAATTCCGGACGCAAGGCCGCGGGGGCATAGGAAGTCGTGGCAGCACCACACGGGATGAGGATTTCCTGGAGCACCTGTTCGTGGCGACGAACCACAACTACCTGCTGATCTTCACACAGAAGGGCCGGTGTTACTGGATGCGTGTTTATGACATCCCCGAAGGGAACCGCCAGAGCAAGGGCCGTGCGATCATCAATCTGGTGCAATTGGAGGGCGACGACAAGGTGGTGGCTTACCTGAACGTGAAGGACCTGAAGAGCGAGGACTACTTGAACAATCACTTCGTCGTGCTCTGCACGAAGAAAGGTGTGATCAAGAAGACCACCTTGGAAGCGTACAGCCGCCCACGCGCCAACGGTATCATCGCCGTGGGTATCCGCGAGGGTGATGAATTGCTGGAGGCCCGCCTGACCAATGGCAACAGCCACGTCATCCTTGCCAGCCGCGACGGCCGGGCCGTGCACTTCATGGAGAAAGACGTGCGTCCCATGGGTCGGAACGCCAGCGGGGTCACCGGCATGAACCTCACCAGCGAGACTAAGAACAACGAAGTTGTGGGTATGATCACCGTCGACAGTTCGGAACTCGCCACACGCCAGGTATTGGTCGTCAGTGAGAACGGCTACGGGAAACGGTCGGCGATCGTGGATGAGAGCGGCGACTACGAGTACCGTATGGTGAAGCGTGGTGGCAAGGGTGTGAAGACCATCCAGGTCACCGACAAGACAGGCAAGCTGGTGGCGATCAAGGACGTACGGGAGGATGATCAGTTGATGATCATCACCCGCAGCGGCATCACCATCCGGATGGACCTGAGCGAGATGCGCGTACTGGGGCGTGCCACGCAAGGTGTGCGCCTGATCGAGCTGCGCGACAAAGACCGGATCGCTGCTGTCGCCAAGGTGGACAGCGACCTGCACGAGGACGAGGTGGCCACGGAGGTGGGGGGCACTCCACCGGAGACGGATGGCACCGAAGTTGATAACGCAGGCACCGAGGAATAACCCACAGCAAGCAAGTCAACGATGAAGATCAACCTGACCATTGCGATCTCCCTGGCGACTTTGGGGGCCTATGCCCAGAACGCCAACGTGGTGAACGCCTACAACTACATGCAGGACGGCCAGCTGGCGAAGGCCGTCGAGTACATCGAACCGGCCACGCTCGATCCCAAGACCGGCATCGCCGAAAAGACATGGCGCTATCGTGGTGACATATACCGTCTGATCTGCCTGGGCGAGGATGCGGCCTTGAAGGCTCAGTACCCGGAAGCGATCGACCGTGCCATCGACAGCTACTTGAAGGCGAACGAACTGGACGCCAAGGGCAGCTACAAGAAGGAGAACGACCGTGCCCTTCAAGCGCTGCAGGGTGCCTCGTTGAACGCGGGGAACGATGCGTTCGCGGCCAAGGACTATGACCGGGCCATTGCGCGGTACGCCCAATCGGAGCGTGTGGCGAAGGCTTTCGGCCAGGTGGATACCAATGCGGTGTTCAATTCAGCGCTCGCGTATGAGTCGAAGGGCGATGATGTGAACGCGATCAAGAGGTACCGCGAGGCACTGGTAGCGGGTTATGCCAAACCCGAGGTTTACCGGTACATCAGCAGCCTGCAACGGAAAGCGGACGACCTTGCAGGTGCGATCACCACGGCGCGTGAAGGCCGGGCGAAATTTCCCGATGACAAGGACCTGATCCTTGATGAGATGACCTACCTGCTGGCGGCGAACCGCTCGGAGGAGGCCGAGGCGAGCGTGAAGTTGGCGCTGGAGAAGGATCCGAAGAACGCGGTCCTCTGGTCGGTGTTGGGTGGGCTCTATGACAAGAAGGCCGCGGAAGCCACGGACGAGGCGAGCGTCATGCAGTGGTATGCGAAGGCCGAAGAGGCTTACAAGAAGAGCATCGAGATGGACCCGAAGTTCTTCGACGCGTACTTCAACATCGGCGTGCTGTACAACAACCGGGCGGCAACCGAGTATGAGAAATGCGGCAAGATCAAGAGCGATGCCGAGTACATGAAATGCAAAACGGTGGCCGACGAGGTCTACCTGAAGGCGATCCCGTACTTCGAGCAGGCGCACGCGCTGAACCCGGAGGACGTGCAGACGATGCAGCAGTTGATGAAGCTGTATGCGAAGACCAACGACCAGGAGAAATACCAGTTGATCAAAGCCAAGCTGGGGCAGTGATCTTCCGGACAAATAGTTAGGGGCAAGGCCGGGCGAATGTCCGGCCTTGTTGCTTGGGACAACGTACCATTCGCCGAACGAGGAACAGGGTGGACGTCAATAAATTGATGGTTAACATAATATAAATTATGCGCCAATATCGATCCAGTTCAGAAAGGCGGCCAGAGGTCTAACGCCCACACCGACCGGATCCTCAAGGACCAGGTTCCCCCTGTTCATTCGCAGCCCGGTGAACGGATCGTTCGCCACCAGCCAAGGCCCGTCCAGATCGAGCAGATCCGCCCAGCCCGCCAGTTGGGCCATCGCCCCGCAGCCCAAAGAACTCTCGCTCATCGATCCAAGCATCACTGCCAAGCCTAGATCCCGCGCCCGCCGGATCATGGTGGCGGCTCGATCCAGCCCACCACACTTCATCAGTTTGATGTTCACGCCGGTAAAGACGTCCGCTGCACGCTCCAGGTCATCCAAGTCCTGGATGCTCTCATCGCCGAACAGGTCGCCTATCCCACGGTCTCTGAGTTCCTGATGAAGATCCAAACGGTCCTTTGCGAAGGGCTGCTCGAGTCCCACGCAGCGAGCGGAGCCAACCAATTCCACCGCAGCGGTCGCCTCGCGCGTTGAATGCCAACCTTGGTTCGCGTCCAGGAATAGCGGTCGATCATCGTATTTCAGCACGGCCTCCAAAGTCGCGCGGTCGTGATCCGACCCCAGTTTGACTTTGAGGATACTGGATGGCGGAAGCTCGCGAAGTTTGGAGGGGATCTCGGCTATGGCTGAATGGCCCAGCGTTACCATTACGCGTGCAGGTGTTTCCGGTAGTGTTGTTGTTTTGCCTATCAGGAGAGTTGAAACATTGGCGTTTTGCTGTCTGGATATCAGGTCGTAATAAGCGGTGGATAGAGCCGCCCTGGCGGGTGTTGACAGGTGCTTGTTCGGCTCTTCGTCACCCTCCATAAGGGCTCGTAGCTGCACCCCCCCTTCCAATGCTCGAAATTCCTCGATCACACCGACTTGGGTTTCTGGGAGATATGGCGGCAAGGTGGCTTCGCCATACCCTGTGTAGCCACCATCGTCCAGGCGAACGAATACCGAATCGGTGCCATCACGCAGACCGTGCGCGGTTCCGAACGGGTGTTTGAAGAGAAGCCGATACGGGGCGATCGATAGTCTCATGATCAACAGCGAACGAAGGTCCGTCCGTCAGACATGCTCGGGCCACAGTACCCCGGCGATCTACGAACAGTAGTGAACGAAAAAGCCCCTCGACGCATCGAGGGGCTTCATTTCGATCAGGAGCAGGTCATTTCACCAACCAAACGATGTTCGTCTGCCACTGTGTGCTGTCCGGTGTCGAACCCGGATCGGTGACGTACTCTTCGATCACGTTCGCGTTGAACTCCTTGCCGTCCATCTTCAATTTGGCCTCGATGGCTTCATGGGCATTGCCCATGCCGTTGTAGCCGCCCATGTATTTCGTCCAGTACGCCGCGCTGGCCGGTGTTTCATATTCGGTCACGCCGGTCACTTTCCCTTTGGCATCCGCAGCGATGGGGAATCCGGCCAGGAGGTCGGCCTCCTGGTTGGCTTCGTCCCACTTGAAGTAGACCCCGGCCGGTGCCCCAACAGGCTTAACCTTGGCCGCCTTCATCGCAGCTGTGGTAGCCCCGAAGCTCTCAGTGAAGAACTGCTTCATGTCGGCCCACTTGATCGTTTTCCGCACCCCCACGTAGAGCATCGCGGGGCGGTCACCGGTCTCAACGGGATGGGCGGCCAACAGTTTCTCCCGTGCTTCCTTCGCCTTCATGGCATCCTCCTCCGCCATGGTTTTCAAATTCGCCAGTCCTTTCTCGAAGTCCTTGCCGATCATGGCATCCATGTCCATGAATACACCGAAGACGTTACCCCAGAAGTTGTTATCGCCTGCCATGAACCAGGTCACTTTGGTGCTATCGCCGCTCCCAGCGAGATCAATACCCGCACCGCATTCCTGTTGCCAGGGCTCCAGAAAGGTCAGATGGGTCCGCACCAGCGTGTTCGGAACAAGGGAATCGATCCGCTGTTCGCCTTTGCCCACATCATCGTTCCCTTCCCACTTGGCCACAGCGCCAACGGTCCCATCCGTGCCCTCCAGACTCTTCTTCATGTTCGGGTCCTTTTCGCTCCAGGGGCTCCACTTATCCATGGCGCCCAGCGAGGACACGTGCGCATAAACCGCTTCCGCCGGTGCTGCGATGGTCACGGACCGCTCGTAGCGATAGGTCTTGGATCCGGTCAAGCCAAGGATGATCACCAAGGCCACCAGGACCCCGAGAATGATGAGTATGGTCTTCAATGCTCTCATGTTCGGTGGATTTTTGCGAAAGATGGGGCACGGGCGCCTTCCCGGGCCCACATGGCCCCGAAAAAGTGGACCTTGGCACGATCTTTTCCAACCCCGGAACACATCCCCGCGCCATGACCAAGCTCCTTCGCTCAGCCCCCTTGATCCTTATCGCGTTGATGACCGTGTGCCTTCCCGCCTGCAAGACCAAGACGGGCCCACCGGGGAGCACCAAGGTGGTCGGTCCATTTTCGGGCAGCAAGTACGAGAGCAACAACGCCTGGTTCCGTGGTACGGGACAGGGAACCAGCGTGAACCAGAGCATCGCCCGGGGCAAGGCCGATATCGATGCCAAGAACCAGCTTGCGGGCCAGGTGAACACGAACATGCGGGCCGTGACTGATCAATACCTCGGACAGACCGAGAACGCCGGAGCGGCTGACGTGGCCGATAAGTTCCAGAGCCTGGTCCGCGAGGTGATGAACACCGGGCTGGCCGATCTGCGGAAGATCGGTGAAGAGACGTACATCAACAACGAGACCAAGGAGGTCACCGTGTATGTGGCCTATGAGATCAAAAAGAACGCGATGTTCCGGTTCATGAAAAAGCAGGCCCGGGTGGATGATCGCATCGATGAGATCACCAAGAAGCGGATGGACGAGGTGTTGGACCGCGAGATCGAAAAGGCCGATGCGGCCGGTGAGTGATCCGATCGGCTTGGGCTGGACTAGCCGAAAAGGCCCCGACCCCTTCGGGTTGCGGTCTTCACACCCAGGACACCGAACAGGCCCCTCGTCAGTTCCCTCATGACCGTGCGACCGACCTGGCGCACCATGGTGTTCTTGCTGAGTTCCTCGATCGTACTGGTCTCTTTCACGGTCGCCGCCTTCTTCGTACCCGTTGTGCCAGCGCCCGGTTCTTCCCCCTCGGCCGCATGATGGTCCGCCAGCCGCTTCTCCAATATCTCGAAGGCGCTCTCCCTATCGATGGTCTCGTTGTACTTGCGCGCCATGGCTGAACTGGCCACCAAGGCCTGTATCTCGATCGGGGAGAGCACGTCCATGCGTGTGGAAGGTGCACGCATCAGGGTGTGGGCGAGTGGACAGGGTGTGCCCTTCTCCGAAAGTGCCGTCACGAGCGCCTCACCGATACCGAGGGTCGTCAACAACTCTTCGGTCTTGTAGAAGTCGGTCAGTGGATAATTCTCGGCGGTCTTCTTGATCGTCGTCCGATCCTTCGCTGTGAAAGCCCGCAAGGCGTGTTGCACTTTCAGGCCTAGCTGGCCGAGTACGGCATCCGGCACGTCCATGGGATCCTGTGTGCAGAAGAACACCCCAACACCCTTCGAGCGGATCAGCTTGATGATGGTCTCGATCTGCTGCAACAACGCCGGCGTTGCTGTATTGAAGATCAGGTGGGCCTCATCGATGAACAGGCAGAGCTTGGGCTTCTCCACATCCCCGATCTCCGGAAAAGTGCTGTAGATCTCCGCCAGCAGACAGAGCATGAAAGTGTTGAAGAGCTGTGGCCTGTCCTGGATATCGCTGAGGCGCACGATATGTACCACGCCTTTCCCATCCCGCTGTACCAGCATATCCTGCGGGTCGAAGCTGCGTTCGCCAAAGAACCGCTCAGCCCCTTGCTGCTCGAGTTCGATGAGCTTGCGCAGGATGATGTTGACCGTGGCGGGACTCACCGAGCCATACTGTTTCTGCAGATCCGCCTTCCCTTCCTGAGTGATGAATTGGAGCACGCGTCGCAGGTCCTTGATGTCCAGCAGCGCCATGCCGTTGTCATCGCAATACTTGAAGACCAGCGCCAGAACGCTCTGTTGCGTCTCGTTCAGGTCCAGTATGCGGCTGAGCAACACCGGTCCGAACTCGCTCACGGTGGCGCGCAAGCGGGCACCGGGCTCATTGCTCAAGGTGAGCAGTTCCACGGGTATCGTGGCCGGCTCGTAAGCGAATCCCAATCGCTCGTGCCGTGCGTTGATCTTCTCGTTCGCCACGCCCGGGGCTGCGATGCCGCTCAGATCGCCCTTGATGTCCATGAGCAACGACGGCACACCGTGAAGGCTGAGCTGTTCAGCCAGGGTTTGCAGCGTTTTCGTCTTGCCGGTACCCGTCGCACCCGCGATCAGTCCATGACGGTTCATCGTCCGTAGGGGCACCTTCACTTGGGCGTCCTTCGGCACCGTGCCCTCGAGCAACGCACCGCCCAGCAGGATGTGATCGCCTTGGGTGGCATAACCGTCGCGTATCGCGGTAGTGAACTCTTCGAGCCTGCTCATGTCGTTCGATATAGGCCCAAAGGAAGGAAGAGAAGTGCCTGCTCTAGCTGAACTTGATCCGATCGATCGCGAACCGGCCGCTCCCCGTGAAGAGGATGGTGATGAAGGCGAAGAGGTACATGAAGGCCAGTTCCTTATCCCCGAAGGCCGCATCACCCTTCACCATGAACACCACCACGGCCATGGCGACGATCACCGGGACCACGGCGATGCGCGTCCAAAGCCCCAACACCACCAGCAAGGAACAGATCACCTCGGCGATCAGGATCAGGATCAATGAGAACGTCGGCCCCAGTCCGAATGGATCCGCGAAATCGTCCGCACGTTCCGAGAAGGACATGAGTTTGGGCCAGCCATGCTGCCAGAACAATGTGCCTCCAGCGCTGAGACGCAGGAACAGGTAGCCGAAGTCCTCCGAAATGGGTTCACTGTTGAGCAGCATGGTCGTGGGATGTGGGTCAAAACTACCCGGGGCTTATGCGACGGCCCCGAACCTCCGGTCCGACTTTTCCACCAATGCTGTGGGAACTTTTCCCGGGGTGTCCCGTTGCACGGTCCGCATGAGACCTCTCACCCTCTCCACGTTGCTCCTGTCCAACGCCTTTGCCATGGCCCAAGGGCCAGGTGATGATATGCTCGCAGGGATGTCCGCACTGCGCAAGGAGGACCATCCTGCCGCTGAGAGCGCGTTCAGTCGCGCGGTGGTCAGCGAACCCCGCAACGCGAAGACCTGGTACTACCGCGGTGTGAACCGCTTGACCGCCGGCGATGCCCAAGGTGCCTGGAACGATCTGGACCAGGCCTTGAAACTGGCCCCGGACGATGTGCACAGCCTGTTGCGTCGCGCCGAAGCGTCCTCCCAGCTGGGTGCGGAACAGATGGCCATCAATGATCTGCAACGCGTCATCGAACTGCGACCGACCGGCCCTGCCACGGAACATGCGCTGCTGCAACTGGGCAACTTCGCGATGGCGAAGAACGACCTGCCCGCTGCGAAGGGTTTCTATGACCGGTTGGTCGAAATGGCTCCCCAGAACGCCTTCGGTTGGTGCGACCGCGGGATCGTGCTCAGCGCCATGCACATGGATGATGAGGCCCTTGTCGACCTGGACAAAGCCATTTCCATCGACCCGACCCTGGACCAGGCCCATGTGAACAAGGCCATGATCCTCTTCCGTATGGACCGCCGCCAGGATGCCTGCTATGCCTTGCATGAGGCCCACGACCTGGGCGACAGGTCCGTGGAGGAACTCATGCTCATCTACTGCGAGTAACCGCTTCCCTTTGCCGTAGCCCGAATGGACCCTCGGGCGGTGGTGGGGCTTCCTCCAGGAGGGAGCCCTTCTGCTTTTGTGGAGAGGCACTTCCGATGTGCTCTCAAAACCCGGCGAACGGCTACTTTTGCCGCCCTGTTCGCGGACTGTTCGTAGAGTTCGCGGCACTGAACATGAAGATCAAGGTGACCCTGCCGGACGGATCCGTCCGCGAATTCGAACCCGGAGTTTCGGCCATGGACGTGGCCAGGAGCATCAGCGAGGGCCTCGCCCGCAATGTGCTTTCAGCCAAGGTGAATGGCGAGGTGCGCGATGCCAACCGGCCGCTTCCCGGTGATTGTACCCTGCAACTCCTCACCTGGAACGATGCGGAGGGAAAGTCCACCTTGTGGCACTCCTCTGCCCACCTGATGGCGGAAGCGTTGGAGGCCCTTTACCCAGGGACCAAATTCGGCATCGGTCCCCCCATCGAGAACGGTTTCTACTACGACATCGACCTGGGCGAGCGCACCATCGGCGAAGGCGACTTCGCGGCCATCGAGGCCAAGATGAAGGAACTCGCCAGCAAGAAGGAGGCTTACGTCCGGAAGGAAGTGAGCAAGGCCGACGCGATCGCCTACTTCAAGGAGAAGGGTGATGAATACAAGTTGGAATTGCTCGAAGGACTGGCCGATGGCGAGATCACCTTCTACACACAGGGGAATTTCACCGATCTGTGCCGCGGGCCGCACATCCCGGACACCTCCTTCATCAAGGCCTCCAAGGTGATGAGCGTGGCCGGAGCGTACTGGCGTGGGGATGAGAAGCGCAAGCAGCTCACCCGCCTGTACGCCATCACCTTCCCGAAGCAGAAAGAACTGGACGAATACCTGGTGCTGCTGGAGGAGGCGAAGAAGCGCGACCACCGCAAACTCGGAAAGGAATTGGACCTGTTCACCTTCAGCGAGAAGGTGGGTGCTGGATTACCGCTGTGGCTGCCCAAGGGCACCGCGCTGCGCGAGCGCTTGATCAACTTCATGAAGAACGCCCAGGAGCGCGATGGCTACGAACAGGTGGCCACTCCGCACATCGGCGGCAAGGCGCTTTACGTGACAAGCGGTCACTGGGACAAATACGGCAAGGACAGCTTCCAGCCCATCCACACGCCGAACGAAGGCGAGGAGTTCATGCTGAAGCCCATGAACTGCCCGCACCACTGCGAGATCTATGCGAGCCGGCCGCGGAGCTATAAAGACCTCCCCTTGCGCCTTGCCGAGTTCGGTACGGTTTACCGCTACGAGCAGAGCGGCGAGTTGCACGGCTTGACCCGGGTGCGTGGCTTCACACAGGACGATGCCCACCTCTTCTGTCGGCCCGATCAGGTGAAGGAGGAGTTCATCAAGGTGATCGACCTTGTGCTGCTGGTGTTCAAGGCGCTGGACATGAACGACTACGAGGCCCAGATCAGCCTTCGCGACAAGGTGGATCGGAGCAAGTACATCGGCAGCGAAGCGAACTGGGAGAAGGCTGAGGCGGCCATCATCGACGCAGCAGCTGAGAAGGGCCTCAAGACCTTCGTGGAATACGGCGAGGCGGCCTTTTACGGCCCCAAACTCGACTTCATGGTGAAAGACGCCCTGGGTCGCCGCTGGCAGCTTGGGACGATCCAGGTGGATTACAACCTGCCCGAACGGTTCGAACTGGAATACGTGGGTAGCGACAATGCGCGCCACTGCCCCGTGATGATCCATCGTGCGCCTTTCGGATCCCTTGAACGCTTCATCGCCGTGATCATCGAGCACACCGCCGGCCGTTTCCCCCTCTGGCTCACCCCTGAGCAGGCGGTCGTGCTCCCCATCAGCGACAAGTACGTGGACCAGGCCCGGCAACTCTCGGCTTCCCTGAAAGATTCCGATATTCGCGCCTCCGTTGACGAAAGGAACGAGAAAATAGGCCGCAAGATCCGCGACGCGGAACTCGCAAAAACCCCGTTCATGCTCATCATCGGAGAGAAGGAAGCCGCTGAAGGAACCGTTTCCGTGCGGGAGCATGGCCAGGGCGATCTGGGTACCATGCCCGTGAAAGCGTTCACCGACCTGGTGCACGCCCGGGTAACGGCGCAACTCGGCGGCTTGTGAACTGAACAGGAACCAAAACCCCATAAGTGGCAGGCCCTCCTTATCGTCCCAGTAGTCCCCGTCCCAGCGGCGGCGGCCAACGTCGTCCCTTCCGCGGTCGCGTCATCAAGGAAGACCCGCACCGGATCAACAACAAGATCTTCGGGGTGAGCGAGGTGCGCCTGGTGGGCGATAACGTGGAACAGGGTGTGTACCCCTTCAGCCAGGCCCTGCGCATGGCGGAAGAGCAGGGACTTGACCTTGTGGAGATCAGTGCGACGGCGGTACCCATCGTCTGTCGGATCATCGAGTACAAGAAGTTCCTTTACGATCTCAAGAAGAAGCAGAAAGAGATCAAGGCCAAGCAGGCCACGGTCGAAGTGAAGGAGATCCGCTTCGGACCCAACACCGATGAGCACGATGTGAACTTCAAGTTGAAGCACTCGCGCAAATTCCTCGAAGAGGGGCACAAGCTGAAAGCCTTCGTGTTCTTCCGCGGCCGCAGCATCGTGTTCAAGGAACGCGGTGAGATCCTGCTGTTGAAGTTCGCGCAGGATCTGGAGGATGTGGGCGTGGTGGAGAGCATGCCCAAACTGGAAGGCAAGCGGATGATCATGTTCATGATCCCGAAGAAGAAGAAGTAACACCCATTAGACCCGGCTCAAGCCCGGAGTGACAAATAAGAAGAAGGCCATGCCCAAGATGAAGACCAAGTCCGGTGCGAAGAAGCGGTTCAAACTGACCGGCACCGGCGAGATCAAGCACAAGCACGCGTTCAAGCGCCACATCCTCACCAAGAAGGAGAAGAAGCGCAAACGCGCCCTCACCCATATGGGGCAGGTGCATCCGCGCGACAAAAAGGCGATCCTGAATCTCCTTCACTGAGAAACCCCAACCGCACCGGGTAGCAATAGGTAGCGTTAACCAGGACGTGCAGCACCAAAGACCTCCCCTGACCGGGAAGCGCTCACGCCCAAAAACCCACGAACAATGCCACGCAGTAAGAACAAAGTAGCCAGCCGCGCTCGCCGCAAGAAGGTGCTGGATATGGCCAAGGGCAATTTCGGCCGCCGCAAGAACGTGTACACCGTGGCGAAGAACACGGTGGAGAAAGGCTTGAGCCATGCCTACGATGGCCGCAAGCTGAAGAAGCGCGAGTTCCGCGGCCTGTGGATCCAGCGGATCAACGCGGCCGCACGCCTCAACGGTCTTAGCTACAGTGTGTTCATGAGCAAGTTGAAGAAGGCCAACATCGACCTGGACCGCAAGGCCCTGGCCGAGATCGCCTATGCCGATCCCGCAGCCTTCGCGGCCATCGTGAACAAGGTGAAGTAAGACCGAACAGATCCGAACGAAGGGGTCCGCCGCACGGCGGACCCTTTTTCGTTGGAGTGGTAAGCTTTTGGGACGGATTGCTGCATCGTGGTCCGGTACCTTCGCCCTCCCGAAATGATCGGGACGAAGACGCATGCGCCCCCTTTCCCTCGCCCTATTGTTCCTGCCTACTTTGGCCCAGGCACAGCCCCCGCCTGGCTACTACGACAGCGCGGCCGGGCTTAGCGGCGAGGAGTTGCGCACAGCGCTGTACGAGATCATCAGCCCGCACGCGGTGATCACCTACAGCAACCTGTGGAACGCGTTCGAGGCGGTGGACCAGAAGGTGAACGGCAAGGTGTGGGACATCTATTCCGATGTGCCCACGGGCACCCCGGCCTATGAGTTCACCTTCGGTGTGGACCAGTGCGGCAACTACAATGCGGAGGGCGATTGCTTCAACCGTGAGCATAGTTTCCCGGAGAGTTGGTTCAACGGTGCATCGCCGATGTACTCGGACCTCTTCCACATCTACCCCACCGACGGTTGGGTGAACAACAAGCGCGCGAACTGGCCTTATGGCACCGTCGCGAGCCCTGCGTGGACCAGCACCAACGGAAGCAAGCTCGGGCCATGCAGCGCACCGGGATGCAGCGGAACGGTATTCGAACCGATCGACGCCTACAAGGGTGATCTGGCGCGTGGCTATTTCTACATGCTCACATGCTACATGCCGGATGTGGACACGTGGCCGTGTCCGATGATGACAGCCGGCAACTTGAGCCCCTGGGCCGAGACCCTGCTGCTGAGTTGGAACGAAGCGGATCCAGTGAGCCAGAAGGAGATGGATCGCAACAATGGCGTGTACCAGTTGCAGGGCAATCGCAACCCGTACATCGACAACCCACAATGGATCAATTCCATCTGGGTTTCGACGGCCGGTGTCCGGGAAGCGGGAACGCGACTGGCCCATCTGAGCTACAACAGCGAGCAAGGCTTGAGCGTCGTGCTCCAAGACGTGGGACAAAGCGCAACGCTGATGGTATTCGACATGACGGGGCGCTCGGTACTCGCAGCTACCGTTCGCGATGCGCGAACAACCGTCCAAGTTGACGCACCGGCGGGAATCTACCTCGCGGTGCTCTCCTCCCTTATGCAGCGATCGGTATTGCGCTTCGTGCGTTGAGTTCAGTCGCGCAACCGTCCGGTGATGAAGCCGGTGGTCCACGCGGCTTGGAAGTTGAAGCCGCCGGTGATGCCGTCGATGTCCAGCACTTCACCGGCGAAGTAGAGACCAGGGATCTTCGTGCTGTGCAAGGTGAGCGGATCGATCTCTTCGAGCGATATGCCACCCGCCGTGACGAATTCCTCCTTGAAGGTGGTCTTACCCTGCACGGTGTAACGGTCGTTCGTCAGCAGATCGATCAGTCGGTTGCGTTCCTTCTTTTTGAGATCGCCCCATGGATCCTCGGGTACGATGCCGGCCTTGAGCAGGAGGAAGGTCCAAAGGCGGTTCGGTAGTTTGAAGATGTTGGCGTTATCGGCCTGTTTGCGCCGGATCGTTTCCTCCTCTTCTGTGAAGCGCTGGCGCACGACATTCTCGCTGAGGCCACGGAGCCAATTCACCTGAATGGTAAAGCGATAACCCATCTCATGAACCATCCGTGCTCCCCATGCGCTGAGCCGCAGGATGGCTGGACCACTCATACCCCAGTGCGTGATCAGCAAGGGCCCGACGCTTTCGAGGTCGGTACCGATGATGCGAACGCGGACCGGATCCACCACCACACCCATCAACTCGCGCACGGGCTCATCGGGCATGTTGAAAGTGAAGAGCGAAGGCACGGGTGCAACGATGCTGTGGCCCAGATCCCTCAGCCAGTCGTAGCCTTCGGGCTTTGGATGGCCGCCACTGGTGACAATGACCCGATCGGCATGTTCAGCGCGACCGTTGGTAAGTTCAAGCGCAAACCCGGCTTCGCTTCTCTTCATCGCCACAACGCCGGTTCCCATGTATACACGAACACCCAGCCGTTCCGCCTCGCTTGTCAGGCATTCGATGATGGTGCTGGATCGGTCCGTCGTCGGGAACATGCGCCCGTCGGGCTCCGTCTTCATTTGGACACCACGTTGAGCGAACCACTCGACCGTGTCACGCACGCTGAAGATCTCAAAGGCTTTGCGCAGGAAGCGCTCTCCACGCGGATAGTGAGCGGCCAGCTTGCGATCGTTGAAACAGGCGTGCGTTACGTTGCAGCGCCCGCCCCCACTGATGCGCACCTTGCCCAACGGCTTGGTACTTTTCTCATACAGGACGACCTCCGCGGACGGATGATGCGTTTTCGCGCTGAGCGCTGCGAAGAACCCCGCCGCACCTCCGCCGATCACCGCAACGTGCATCCGCTCCCGATCCATCAGGAGGCAAAGATGACCGGAACGCCCTCAGGTCAGTCCACCTTCACGATGCGCACCCACTGTTCGGTGGCACTCTGGCTGCGCAGGATGTATACCCCGTCAGGTAGTGCACTGATATCCATGCGCACGGTGCCGGGGGCGAACTTCTCGTTCATCACCTCGCGCCCACTGACATCCAGGATGCTGATGAGCGAGGTCGCTTCCAAATGGAAACCGATGATGCCATTGCTCGGGTTCGGAACAACGTTGAGCGTCGTTGCCGCAGCATGTTCCGTAATGCCGGTGCTGAGAACCGTACACGTGACCAGTTGGCCGCATGCCAGTTCAGCGCAGAACTGGGCCACGAAGGTGACGGATGTTACCGGGTCATAATTCAGGTAGCCGACATGGTCGCTACCGGGATAGCTGAGGAAGCAATTTGGGATGCCGACGTGGGCGAAGCGCAGGTGGAGATCATGACTGCCCGAGGCGATAAGGCCGGTGGGCACGCCGATGACCGAAACTTCCTGGGTGTAGTAAGGCACCACGCCATCACCCACTTCATGCACGCTCACCAGCGGTTGGTCGCCGGGTTGCACCCACAGCGTGTCGCCGATCGCGCCGCTGAAACTGTAGCAGGCCATCACTTCACTGGAATAGCCGGGGCTTCCACTGTTGCCTTCGATGCCACCCAGCGCGGGCATCTCCGAAGCGATAGCCGCTGGCACTTCGGCATCCTCGTCAAGGTAAACCGCATGGATCGCGCTAATCGCACCGGCGGAAACACCACCCGAGATGATGCGCGTGGTGTCGATGTTGTATGGGTTCCCAAGTTCCGCGACGGACTTGCGCAGGTAGCGCACGCAGGCCTTCATGTCGTGAGCGCCGCGCATCACCGCACGCATGGTGGTGGCCGCATTCGGGAAGAAGAACCCAACGCGGTAGTCGGGCGCGACAGCCACATAGCCCATCTTGGCGAACGTGGTGCACAGATCGGCAACATCCGCGCGGGATCCCGCAACGAACGAACCACCAAAGGCCACCAGGATCACCGGGCGCGCGGTGACGACATCTCCGGTCGGCTGGTATACATCCATGCGCAAGGTCTGGGTGCCACCGGCCACGGCCGTATTGCTACCAAAGACCACACCTGAGGTGACCGTGACATCGGAGAAGACAGCGCTGCTATATCTGCCGCTGCCACATTCCTGGGCTGCGGAGGGAAGAACGAACGCGATGGAAAAGAGCGCAGAGTAAATGAGTTTCATTGGCCGTGGTGGTTCGGGTGGCCCGAATGTAGAGAAGTTGAGCGTGCCAACAACTTGAAAAGCAGGAGGTCCTGGGCGGATCCCGTTCTCCCATCGACCAGCCTCCACGGATCTGGCACGCGGTTGGCAAAGCGGCGGACGACCAAGTCAAACCAACCATGAACAAGCTTTTGATCACCCTGGCGATCGGTTCGCTCGCAACGGCCGCCCAGGCGCAGTTCCAGGTGAATCCGCAAGTGGGTCTCTCCTACCAGAACATGACATCACCGGCCGAAGGCTTCAAGTACAAGGGGGCCGCCGGCTTCCAACTCGGTGCGGACTTCCGCTTCGGTGACCGCCTGTACTTCCAGCCCGGTGCCTTCCTCGGCCGCAACACGACCATCGTAAGCAATACCGGTGATACGATCACCTATGAGGATGGACTAGTGCGTACCAACCTGAAATTGAAAGGCATGGTGGGCTACCGGATCATCGACACCTACCAGTTCGACATGCGCTTTGCCGTTGGCCCTACGTACGATGTTCTCCTGAGCGTTGACGATCGTGATGAGAACGATGGCATCGACTTCAACAAGGGCGACTTCAACAAGGGCTCGTTCAACATCGATGCGGCCCTGGGCTTCGACATGGGGCTGTTCACGGTGGAACCCAGCGTGAGCTTCGGTCTGAGCCGAGTGTTCGACAAGGACGTGATCGTACTCAGCGAGATCGACAGCCGCTACATCACCTACGGGATCAATATCGGTATCAACATCGGTAATGACGACTGATCGTTCCGATCCTTTATAGCGAAGCCCCTGCATCTGCAGGGGCTTCGCTCGTTTTGAACGTCGGCGAGAGTTACTTCTCCACGGCATACCCTGCCTTCTTCCAGCCCATGAACCCGGTCGTGAGATGCTTTACGGCGAATCCCTTCTCTTCCAGGTATTCTTTGGCTTGTTCGCTGCGGCCACCGGAGTGACAATAGAGCAGCACGGGTTTTTTCGGATCCAAGGTCGCGAAGCGCGCCTCGTAATCAGAGGCGGTCCAGTCGATGTTCACGCTGCCTGCGATATGACCACTGGCATATTCAGCGGGTGTGCGCACGTCGACGAGCACGGCCTTGCCCTTCTCGATCTCCGTCTTGAAGGTTGCGGCATCCAGATCCGAGGTAACGACTTGATCCTCCCCTGGGGCAGCCTTCGAAACGTCACCCTGTTGGGCTTTCGCACAACCGGCGACAAGAAAAAGTAAAGCGACCGAAGTGCTGATCAAGGGAATCGAGGTTCTCATGATGTGGACCGGGTCTTTGGGAAAGCGAAGATGCGCCATCCTGGCGGGAAGAACTCGGCGTGCGAGCCACCGATGTGTGGAGCTGAAGGGAGTCGAACCCTCGACCTCGTCATTGCGAACGACGCGCTCTGGCCAGCTGAGCTACAGCCCCTTGGGGATGCGAATTTGCGAAGTTCTGCCGGATCATAAGGTGTGTATGCGAACAGGAGTGCGAGTTCAGGGCGTGGAACACTTGCGGCGGCGCGGCGTACAAGGGGGCAAGTGCTTGTCGACATGCGCCCCCTGCTTACGCTTCTCGCTCTCGCAGCTGCCACCTCGTTGTTGGCACAGGATGACGGTTACGTGGCCTACGTTCCCAACAGGCCCCCTGAACATACCGCGGATGATGTACGCGTCGGCTTCGTTGAAGGGACCCTGCCCGGAACCGTGGAACTGAGCTTACCCGCCGGAACCTATCAAGTGGACCTTTTGAACGCCCGTGGCAACGTGAAGCGGAGCTTCCCAGCTGGTGAAATCGACCAGATCGACCTGACGGAGCTCAGCCCTGGCACCTGGACATTACGGGCATGCACATCCGAAGGCTTGTTGGTGCGTCGTTTCGCCGTGCTTACCCAAGGGGGTGTCTTGTGGACACTTCCACAGCCAAGGCGGCCCAAGTGATCAGTGCGCGCTCACGCGCACGCCCTTCGTCTCCAACCGGCTCAGGCCCTCGGCGGCCAATGTGAAACCGGGAGCCAGCAATAGCGCCTGCTTGTAGTCCATCATTGCGCTGTCGAGACGCCCTTCCTTTTCATAGGTCAGCCCCCGATTGTAGTACGCCTCGGTGTAGTCCGGTAAGAGGTCGATCGCCTTGCTGAACTGCGCCCGGGCAGCGGGAAGGTCGTGTTTGTGTTCCAAGAGCACGAACCCTGTGTTGTACCAGGCGAGTGGATACTTCGGTTCGATCGCCTTGATGCGTTCATAGCAAAGCAGGGCAAGGCTGTCGTCGCCATGGTCCTGTGCGAACATGCCTTTATCATACAAGGCCTCCACGCTTCCGGGCTGGATCTCCAAGGCAGAGTTGTAGTACTGTAGCGCGAGCGGATCGTGCTTCGCGGCGAGCAACAGTCCCAACGCCATGTAGGCTTCATAGAACTGCGGATCCTGCTCGACAGCGGTCTGGTAGCTGCTGATGGCGAGAGCGGTGTCACCTGCCTCCGCGTGGATCCAACCTTTGAGGTAGTATCCGCGGGGTTTCAATGGATCGATGCGCAAGGCCTCATTGGCCAGGGCCATGGCCTCCTTGTTCTGGTGCTGCAGGAGCTTCATTTCGCTCAGCTTGAACCGCGCTTCGGTCCCTTGGGGCTCCAGGGCAAGGGCTTTGACGAACTGCTCCTCGGCCGCGGAAAGCATGATCTTTTTGTAGTAGAGGTCGCCCAGCGCGATATGCCAGTCGGCGCTCGTGCTGTCCAAGGCGATGGCCCGCTTCCAATCGCTTACAGCACGTCGCAGGCTATCCACCTGCTCATAGAGGCGGGCCCTCTCTGCGAAATGTGTGGCTTTGTCCGGTTCCGCCAGGATGCGCTGCTCCACATTGGCCAACGCATCTGCGAAGTTACCCGCTGGTTTGGTCGTGGTGTTCGCCTGGTCCGGCTCACGAGTGGCACAAGAAGCGAAGAGCAAAGCAGGGATGACCGTGACCCAAAAGGTTCGCATGAGCGGGAAAAAGGAAGACCCCGGGAAACACTCCGACCCGGGGTCTTCAAAAGTAGCGGGTGTTGCCGATCAGGCGGTCACCGCTTGCTCGGTCTTGACGACCGCTTCCTTGATCCGCTTTTCCAACTGCTCGCAGAGTTCCAGATTGTCGTCCAGCAGCTGACGCACCATGTCGCGCCCTTGGCCGAGTTTGTTGTCCTCGTAGCTGAACCAGGAACCGCTCTTCTTGATGATGCCCAGTTCAACACCCATGTCGATGATCTCACCGGTTTTGCTGATGCCCTTGCCGAACATGATGTCGAACTCGGTTTTGCGGAAAGGCGGGGCCACCTTATTCTTCACCACCTTCACCTTGGTGCGGTTACCCGTCACGTTCTCTCCTTCCTTGATCTGCGTCATGCGCCGGATGTCCAGTCGGATCGAAGCATAGAACTTCAACGCATTGCCACCGGTGGTCGTCTCGGGATTGCCGAACATCACACCGATCTTCTCACGCAGCTGGTTGATGAAGATGCAGCAGCAACCGGTCTTGCTGATGGTACCGGTGAGCTTGCGCAAGGCCTTGCTCATCAAGCGGGCCTGCATACCGACCGCACTATCCCCCATTTCACCCTCGATCTCCGCGCGTGGTGTGAGTGCCGCAACACTGTCGATAACCAGGATGTCGATGGCGCCGGAGCGGATCAGGTTGTCGGCGATCTCCAGGGCCTGTTCACCATTGTCCGGCTGGCTGATCAGGAGGTTCTCAGTATCGACGCCAAGGCTCTCGGCGTAGTGCCGGTCGAAGGCATGCTCCGCATCGATGATCGCCGCGATGCCGCCACGCTTCTGGCATTCAGCGATGGCGTGGATGGCCAGCGTGGTCTTGCCGCTGCTCTCGGGTCCATAGATCTCGATCACCCTTCCCTTGGGATAGCCACCCACACCAAGGGCCAGATCCAGGCCGATGGATCCCGTGGGGATCACTTCCACTTGTTCGATGGCATCATCACCCATCCGCATGATCGCCCCCTTGCCGAAGGTCTTCTCCATCTTGTCCATCGTCAGCTGAAGGGCCTTCAGCTTCTCCTTGTTCACTTCGAGTGCCATGATCGTTGAGGTTTGATTGTTGCTTAGGGCGGTCTTTCAGTTGTTTCGCCCGGGGAAGTGCTTTGACGTGTTTTCTGTCTAAAAGATGACGCACAAATAAGCATCGCCAAATGGGATCGCCAAATTTCCCGGCACAAAAAGTTTTGAACCGCTTGCGGGATCGCGTGCTATCGTGCCTTCCTCACGCACCGGAATACCTTCGCTGCGATGGATGAGCATGCACCCCTCGCCGAGCGCATGCGCCCACGCACCTTGGACGAGGTGGTGGGACAGGAACACCTCGTTGGACCAGAGGGGATCCTGCGCAAGGCCCTGGCCGGTGGGATGCTGCCGAGCATGGTCCTCTGGGGCCCGCCGGGTGTGGGCAAGACCACGCTCGCACGGTTGATCGCTCAGGACCTCAAGCGCCCGTTCCATACGCTGAGCGCCATTAGCAGCGGCGTGAAGGATGTGCGGGAGGTGATCGAGCAGGCCAGTGGTGGTGGCCTCTTCGCGCGGAGCGCAGTGCTCTTCATCGATGAGATCCATCGCTTCAGCAAGGCGCAACAGGACAGTTTGCTCGGGGCTGTGGAGAAAGGGACGATCACCCTGATCGGTGCCACGACCGAGAACCCCAGCTTCGAAGTGATCGGCGCGCTCCTCTCCCGCTGCCAGGTCTATATCCTGCAGCCGCTCGCCGAGGAACATCTGTTGACTTTGCTCGAACGCGCCATGCGCGATGATGAGGAGCTTCGATCGAAGCGGATCGAAGTGAAGGAGACCACCGCGCTCATGCGGGCCAGTGGTGGCGATGCCCGGCGGCTCCTGAACACCTTCGAACTCTGCGTGAAGGCCGTCAAGGGGAACGAGGTGATCATCACCGATGCGCTCGTGCAGGAAGTGGTTCAGAACACCGCGGCACGATACGACAAGCAGGGCGAACAGCACTACGACATCATCAGCGCGTTCATCAAGAGCATGCGCGGCAGCGATCCCAATGCGGCCGTCTACTGGCTCGCCCGCATGGTCGAAGGCGGCGAGGATCCACTCTTCATCGCACGCCGGATGGTGATCCTGGCCAGCGAGGACATCGGCAATGCCAATCCCAACGCCCTGCTCATGGCCACCACCACCATGCAGGCCGCCCAGATGATCGGTTGGCCGGAAAGCCGGATCATCCTGAGCCAGTGCGCCATCTACCTCGCCTGTTCACCGAAAAGCAATGCGAGCTACATGGCCATCGGCGCGGCACAGGCCGAAGTGAAGAAGAGCGGTGATCTACCCGTTCCGCTGCACCTGCGTAACGCTCCGACCAAATTGATGAAGGAGATCGGTTATGGGAAGGAGTACCAGTACAGTCACGACGGGACCGACAATTTCATCGAACAGGAGTTCCTGCCCGAGGCCATCAGTGGAACGACACTGTACCGACCGGGTGACAACCGCAAAGAGCAGGAGTTCGCCGCCTACCTGAAGAAACTGTGGAAGGATAGGTACTAGAGTGACCGGCTCGATCTCAGTGTGCGCGCTCCTGGTCCATGAACCGCTTGTGCATATCGTAGATGATGCCCAGGCTGACGGCCAAGCCCCCCAAGCCTTGTTCCACCATCTGCCACAGGATGTCCACCACCACGTGCATCATCCCGTGCTTCGTAAAAGTCATCCCCAGCACGAAAATGACCAGGTAGACGAAGAACCCCGCGACCGTCCCGATCAAGGCGGCCATGAACGGGAATGCTCCTTTCAACGAGATCCACTCGTACTGGATGGCCTTGTGGACGACCAGGGTCAGCACGAGGCCAAGGACCAGATAGACCAGCAACGCCAGCACGAAATAGAGCGTGAGGGGGATCTTCAACTCCTGCAGGTCCGTGAGGGCCAGACCGTGCCAGACATAGGACATCCCGAACATGAGAAGCGCTGAAAGCAGCGCAGGCAGCACGATATGCCGTCTCATCAACATGGTCATCCTAGAATAGCGGGGGTAAAGTAAGGCCACCCGCTCCAGTGACGGCCTGATGAACGCGGTGAGCGCGTACTTTGCCTCCGAATGGAAAACGTACGGACCCAGGGGCTGGTTGCCTTGGCGTTGATGGTATTCTCCTTCACCTCCACGGGCTGCCGGAAGGAGGATGCGAAGCCCCAGTGGGATGTTGACCTGCTCGCGCCGTTGGTGCACAGCACCCTTACCATTCGCGACGTTGTTCCGGATTCGGTACTGGTCGTGGGGCCTGAAGGCGCGATCACCCTGCTTTTCCACTCGGACCTTTTCGTCCTGGATCTCGATTCCTTGCTGGGCGCGCCGGATACATCCTTCGTTTATCCCTATGCATTGCCGACGCCAGGCCCCCTGAATTTCCCGGCCGGTACGAATTTCTTCGGCGAGAACGATGTGACGCGGTTCGACCTTCAGGACCTCGCTTTGCGGCGGCTGGACCTGCGTGAAGGCACGCTCCAGCTCAGTTTGAAGAACATGGTCGCTAGTACCGTTATCGGTACGGTGGACCTGCCGGGTGTCACCTTCACCAGCGGGACTTCCGCGATGAACGCGTCGGTCGGACCAGGGACCCCGGCCACCCCGGCGTATGCCTCCGCTTCACGTGACCTGGCAGGCAGCGTCTTCGATCTGCGCGGACCGGACTTCAACAGTGTGAACACGCTCACCACGTCGATCAGCGCTCGACTGGATCCCGACGGGGCTGGCGCCACGGTGACCGATCAGGACAGTTTGATCGCTCGGGTCAGCTACGAGGGCTTGGTACCCCAGTATGCCAGGGGTTATTTCGGCCAGCGCGATGTACATGTGGGCCCTGAAGTGGCCAGCCTGGGGCTCTTCAGCAATGTTGTCGGTGGTACGATCGATCTGGACCAGGTCGCCTTGCGCATGCGCTTGGAGAACGGCTTCGGTGCCGACATCCAGGTGGCACTCAACTACTTCACGGCCATCAATAGCAACGCCAGCACCAGCGTAGACCTGACGCACTCGATCATTCCGGGCCCGATCAACCTGAACCGGGCGCTCGATCTCGGCTACGGGTTCACCCCAAGTGTTTATGTGAACGAACTGGACAATAGCGACAGCAACCTGGACCTCTTCCTCGAGAGTCTTCCCGACCAGTTGAGCTATGAACTGGACGTGCACCTCAACCCGCTCGGCGACATCAGCAACGGCAATGACTTCCTCTACTTCGAGAGCCAGTTGAAGGCCACCCTCGAGTTGGAGATCCCACTTCGGCTGATCGCGAACGACCTCACCTTGCAGAACACCGTAGCACCCGATCTGCCGGGTACGGCTGTAGCACACGGCCTGCGTAGTGGCGACCTGATGCTCTTCGCCACGAACAGCTTCCCGTTCGATGCACGACTGGAACTGGACATCGTGAACAGTGACGGTCTGGTACTGAGCAATGTGCCGATCACGGGGACCATCGCTTCAGGCATCCTTGGGATGAACGGCTTGGTACAACAGGCAACCGATTCCCGGATGGACGCGCATTTGACCACTGAGCAGATCGACCTGTTGTATGCGGATGGCCGCTTGCGCAGCCGCATCGCTTTCACCACCACGGAGCAGACGCAGCACCTGCGGATCCTCGACAGCTACAAGATCGATCTGCAGATCACCGCCGCGGCCAACTACATCGTGAACGGGGATGAGTAGATCGGTCGCCTATCCGGTGGCCGCGCTCTGCAACCTGGCCGCGTTCGCGCAATTCCCGGCCTTACAACGCGACAGCCTTATTGATCTGCCGGGTCGCTGGGGTAACCGTATCGAGGCGGAAGCATCCTTCGTGTTCAACGCGAACAGCGTTTACAACGAATTGCCTTGGGCACTGTACCAAGGTGGGTTCATCGACCGCGACCTGCGCCAGCGTTCCATGGACGCCGTTCATGAGAAGGCGCGGAACGCTGCGGGCCATGCCCTATCCGCGCGCATAACGTGGATCGGACCGGACTGCTTCCTCAAGCATCCCCATTGGCGCCCCATGGTAAGCGCGGCCCATCACGATGTGGAGGGCATGCATTTCACCGACGATCTGTTCGAGGTCACGTTCTTCGGGAATGCCTCGTTCGAGGGTGAGCGCGCTGACCTCGGCCCGTCCGCCTACACGCAGACACGCTACCAGACGCTTGGTTTTGGGATCAATGATGATCGCTCCGGTTCGTACGTGCGCCTCGACTTGGTGAACGGCCAATCGATCTATAAGGCCGACGCGGAATGGGCGGGGCTCTATACCGGCGTAGATGGCCGCGTCCTGCGCGCATCGATCCTGGGCGACTTCTACCAGAGCGATACCGCAAGCAGCGCCTTTGGTGGCAGCAATGGGCTGGGGCTGGCGTTCTCAGGCCGGTGGGCCACAACCGTACGACGCACACACCGCCCGATCGATCTGGCGTTCGAGGTGCAGGATCTGGGTTTCGCGCGTTGGAACGGGAACGCCGTCCGGATCCGAAAGGACACGGTGATCACCTATGAAGGCTTCGAAGTGGCCAACATCTTCGACCTCGATCAACTGCTGATCGGCGAGGCGCAGTTGCGGGACACGTTCGGATTGCAGTACAGCACCGGTGGCTTCTCCAGCCTCCTCCCCTTCCAGGCCAGCGCATCGGCAAGCATGGAACTCGGCCATGGTTGGCGGGGCACTGCGGTGATCGATCAACGCTATCTGCCGGGGTATGTTCCGCAGGTCACCTTTACTGGAAGCCATCGTTGCGGATCGCATGCTTTGCTCGGCGCAAGCCTGAGCTACGGTGGCTTCGGAGGCCTGCGCATAGGGCTGGCTTCCCGGATCCGTATCGGTGAGCGCGTGCTGGTGAGCATTGGTTCCCCGCATGTGCCGGGGTTCTTCCTGGGCACAACACGTGGCGCGGGTCTCTCGTTCGGTGTGTCGGTCGGATTCTAATTCGTAGAGATGAAGCGCCAGGCCATTTGGATCTTCATTTGCGCTGCCGCCTTGCTCGGGTCGATGGGCCTGTGCCCCGCCCCTGCTCCCCGCATCGCGGAACGCATCCTGGATCCTGCGACCGAGTCGATCGCCATGTATTGGAAGAACGACAGCGGCCAGGTCTTCGGGAACATCGGCTCACTGCAGCGTTCGCTGGAATACCAGGGCAAGGCACTGCGCTTTGCCATGAACGGGGGCATGTACACCACGGAGCGGTCGCCGCTTGGCCTGTATGTGGAAAAGGGTGTGACGCTGAAGGCGATCGATAAGCACACCAAAGGCTATGGCAATTTCTACATGCAGCCCAATGGTGTCTTCGGGATCATGGAGGATCGCAAGGCCTTTGTTGTCCGGACAGAAGACTACGTCCCCCGGAAGATCGTGGAGTTCGCCACGCAAAAGCGGTCCCTTACTGGTTACGAAGGGAACGATCAATCCATTGTTCAAGCCGGGTTCGATGAACCTGAACATCCGCAATGGCGTTGGCATCCTTCCCGATGGCCGGGTGCTGTTCGCCATCTCGCGCGAGCCGTTGAATTTTTATGACTTTGCCAGTTACTTCCTTGATCGTGGCTGTGGCGATGCGCTCTACCTGGATGGCTTCGTGAGCAAGGCGTTCATTCCGGAGGAAGGAGTTGCGGATATGGACGGGGACCTGGGCGTGCTCATCGCCGTGACGGTCGCGAAATGAGCTTTCCCTCCGCCTCTACCTTCGGCACATGAACTGGTTGATGCTCATCATCGCGGGCCTGTTCGAAGTGGGTTTTGCCACCTGCCTCGGCAAAGCCAGGGTCAGCGAAGGGAACGCAACACTCTGGTGGATGACTGGTTTCTTCATCAGCCTTGCGATCAGCATGATCCTCCTCTACAAGGCCACGCAGACACTTCCGATAGGCACTGCATATGCTGTGTGGACGGGCATCGGCGCGGTAGGGACCGTGCTCGTCGGCATCGTGCTCTTCAAGGAGCCGACCGATTTCTGGCGGCTGTTCTTCATCTTCACGCTCATCGCCTCCATTGTTGGTTTGAAGGTGGTGACGCACTGAACCCCAGGAAGACCTTCAAGCACATGCGTTCCACATTCCTATTGGCCGTGGTCTTGCTTACGGTGCCACTCGCCGCACAGGACTTCAGCAAGTCAAGCAAACGATTCGCAGGTAAATTCAATTACGAGGCCGCGCGGGAGGAGGAAGTTGTGCGCACCTGGTTCCACTATGTCGTCTCAAAGACTCCTGATGATCGTTGGGTGGTGCGAACCTTCTATCCGGAAACGGGCCAGATGACGGCGTTGGTAACCTATTCCGACAAGCAACTCACAACGTTGGATGGCCCCTATATGCGCTGGTATGACAACGGCCGCCTACGAACACAGGGTGCCTATTCGCATGGCGAACGAACCGGGCCCTGGGTGCACGCTGAATTCGACGGCGGCAGGCGCGAGGGGCGTTACGCCAGGAACAAGGAGCAGGGCATCTGGAACAGCTGGGATAAGCAGGGGCATCAGCGCGAGAGCGTTCCGTACTTGGACGGATCGCTCCATGGTATCGGTCACAGCTACGACACCACTGGTGTGGTGCTGGATACGCTGGTCTATGAGCACGGCTCACTGCTCAACAGCGGAACATCACCGGATCTGGTGGAGCGCATGCCCTGCCTGGTCATCTGCGACAGCATCGCGAATGATGCGCAGCGGAACGCCTGCACGGAGGATCTGATCATGAAGCATCTCCAGAAGAACATCCACTATCCCCCGGATGCCATCGACATGAACGTCACCGGGCAGGCGCTCTTCCAATTCACCATCGACAAGGAGGGCCGCGTTGTGGAGGTGGAGGCACTGAACGGACTCTGCCGATCGATCGAAACGGAATGCCGCCGGGTCTTCGCGACGCTGCCTCCGTGGAAGCCGGGCCAGCAGGATGGTCGCTTCGTTCAGGTGCGGTACAACCAGCCGGTGAAATTCGATCTGCGGTAACGCCTTATTGCGCAGCGCCTCTGTGCCGTTTTTGGTGCAGGCCGGCTAAAAGATGGTTACTTCGATGGAGAATAGCATTGGTCCATGCGCAGTCTGCTTTTAACGTTCGTGTGCCTTCCTCTCTGGGGAGCCGCCTTTGGGCAGGGCTGGGATCGGATGTACCAGGTCTCGCCGATGTCTTCGTATACGGCGGTCACCCAGGCTCCCAATGGCAATTGGTTCTTCGCCGGGATGTACCAGCAATCCACCTTTCCCTTGTCGTTCTCCTTCCCTGTTATCCTCAGGGAAGTCGCATCGAACGGTCAGGTGTTGGGTGAATGGACCTTCGCTGTTCCCGATAACGAGGCTACCCATATCGGCGATCTCATGGTGCTTGATGACGGATCACTGATACTGAGCGGTTATATGAGTTACAACTGCGATCTCAGTCCTGTAGTGGGTTACGCACGCTGCTTACTGGACGGGGCCCTCCTCTGGGATCGGAGCTTCGCGATGGGCCCATTGAACGATGCAGCGCAGAACGACTCGCTACTGGCCTTTCTGTCGGACGGTGGAGTGCTGTTCACCGATCACTCAGGCGATAGTCTGTATACAACCACCTTCCATCCGATCCCTTTCACTAGGCGCATCGTCGCGACGGATCAAGGTTTTGTGGTTAGCGGTTACCATGGGGCGCAAAGCTTATTTGCTGACGGGGCCTTATCCGATTCACTCGTCGGAGTACATGTGGAAGACATCATCCAAATGCCGGCTGGAACATTCCTGGCACTCACGACCGACTCCGTACTGGAACTCTCAGCGAACCTTGAACGCACAGGCATCGGAGTACAGGTCAACGGCTACGAGCCGCGGGGGATCGCATATGAAGGAGGTGCGGTGTACGTCCACACGGTCGATTCGCTTTTTTCGTTCACTCCCGGCCTCGTTCCATTGGGTCATGTGGCAATGGATCAGCCATGGGAACCGACGGGGCTGATGAACGAAATAGTGGGCTACTGGCCTCGGGTGGTCGCGTTCAGCGATGAGGAGGTGATGACCGCAGGATCGTATGCTTGCGGGGTCAGTGGGACGGCTTCGCGTTCAATGCTATTGAACGGCACTCCTTCCGATCTAGCGATGGATGTCGCCTTGACGAACCTTACGGTCGATTCTCTCATTTATTCCGGGTCTTATGGCACAGCTTGGACACGAGCATGGTTGCACAATGAAGGGGATGCCGTGTTGACCTCCGTAACGCTCAACCATGTCCTACCCATCGTGATATGTGGTTGGAACGCGGACTCGCAGGCTTATGATACCCTTGCTCTTGCCCCCGGCGATAGCATCAAGCTTGCTTTCGGCCCCTTCGATCTCTATGAACCATTCTTCCAAGGGGACAGCCTGGATATATGCATCTGGGCCGCACGACCGAACTATCGCCTGGACCGCGAACCATTGGATAATGAAGTGTGCATCGGCATGGCGATCGATGTCACCACTGGTTCGTATGGCCCGTTCGGGGAAGGGCCGCATACGCTTTTCCCGAACCCGGCTTCTGGCCAGGTCATGCTCCTTCCGGACGTCCCGCAACACGGATCGTTCGACCTGACTTTTTACGATCTACAAGGCCGTATTATCCTCAGACGTTCGATGAGCTTTGCGGGTGCGCCGTTAGCGATCGACATCTCCGGTCTCAACTCGGGCTCATTCATCCTCGAGGTCGTACAGGCCGACCATCGTTCGCAGCATCGGTTAGTCGTGGAGTGAACGCGTATCCTATAGCACCGTCACCTCGGTGCGGCGGTTCTGTGCCCGGCCCTCCTCCGTATCGTTCGTAGCAACCGGTTTCGTTTCGCCGTAGCCTTTGGCCGTGAGCCGAGCAGCGTCGATGCCATGTGCGATTAGATGATCGCGCACGGCCTTGGCTCGTTGGTCGCTTAGGGTCATGTTCGCGGCATCGGCACCAACGTTGTCGGTATGGCCGCCGAGTTCGATGCGCAGCGTCGGATTGTTGTTCAAGAGCTTCACCAACTTCTCGAGCTCGGCATTGCTGGTCGGAAGCAGCTCATAGCTGGCGGTGTTGAAGAAGATGTTGCGCAACGCGATGGTGCTGCCTGCGGTGAGCGGACTGAGCGGAACATTCAGCGTGTAAGGCTCTTTCGGAGTGCCTACCGCCACGTTGTAGTTCTGTGAGAAGAACAGATAGCCCTCGGAACTTGCGTTCAACGCGTACTCACGACCGGTGGGGATGCACACCAGGAATTCCCCGGTCTTCGGGTCGCTATACGCGCCTGTGGCCAGCTTGCCTGTCGACACATCGAACAGTTCAATATCCGCTTCGACGGGTTGGCCATTGGTCTTGTCGGTGACCTTGCCGCGGATGTAACTCACTGCCAGCGGGCGCGCTTCCGGATAGAGTTCGAACCCATAGAGATCCAGATCCCCCAGTCCGCCGGCGCGATCACTCGCGAAGTAGGCCACCTTGCCATCCGCGCTCACGAGCAGGCTGTTCTCGTCGGCCCCGCTGTTGATCGGATAGCCGAGGTTTAGGGCCTGGCCCCAACTACCGTCCTCTCCTCTACGGCTCACGAAGATGTCGAGCCCGCCGAAGCCCGGGTGTCCGTTGCTGCTGAAGTACAAGGTGCGCCCATCCGGATGGATCTGTACGCTCTCCTCCTGGAAGGGCGTGTTCACGTTCGGGCCAAGTTTCTCGGGTTTGCTCCACGCACCATCGTCCTGCAAGGTGGTCGTGTAGATGTCCATGCTCTTGATCCCGTCGCGCGCCACAGCGCCACGGATGTAGTAGAGAGTGCGGCCATCGCTGGCCATGCTGGGTTGTGTTTCCCAGTTCGCCGAGTTCACCGGTGGCCCCAGGTTCTCCGGCGGGGTCCAGCGATCCCCGATGCGGCGGCTGATGAAAAGGTCGCAGCTACCGAGCCCGCGGAGGTCACCACCGTAGGAGCCATCTTCCAGTGAGCACTTGGTAAAAATGATGAAACGGCCATCCGGCGTAAGTGTGCCGGCACCTTCGTTGTACTGCTTGGTGTTCACCGTGGGGATCGGGTTCGCCGGCTGCCACGAGCCATCGACGCCTTTGTGGCTCACGTAGAAATCCTCCTGCATGCCCCAGGGAATGATCTCGGGGGCTTTCACGCGCCGCGTGTAGATCAGGGTGGCATCATCTGCGGTGATGCAGGGGAAGTATTCGGGATCAGCACTGTTCACTCCGGGTCCGAGGTTCTTCGGCTCGAAAGGCACAGGCTGCTTGATGGCTTCCGCCGCGAACACGCAATTGTCGATGCCCAGCCGGGCGCGCGCCTTGCGCTGCGGTTCGTCCTCTTTCTTGAGGAATTCCCGGTAGTTGCGTTCCGCATCGGCGTATTGCCCGCCCCTGAACTCCAGATCGGCGAGGTGCAACTGCGCGATCGGGAAAAGCGCAGGCGAGATCGCCAGCACTTCGCGGTAACGCGTGATGGCCTCGGCATCCTTGCCTTCCTCTTCGAACATCTCGGCAAGCATCAGCCGGGGCTCGGCGAAATGTTCATCGGCCTGTGCGGCCTTGGTGAACTCGCTCAGCGCACAATCCATCTTCCGCGTGCGCAAGCACTCCACACCGTTCTCGTATTTCTTGATCGCGCCTTTGTCCTTGGTGGTATAGCCGCCGGGTTGGCAGTAAGTAGTTTGCAGTAAGCAGTTGGCAGTTAACGCCAGTATCAGCCGCACAGATCGAATTTTCAGAACTGCCGACCGCGTACTGCCTGCTGCCAACTTCTTGTCGCTCATGGAATGTTCAAGTACTTGTGTGTCTGCAAGGAGATCCTCCAGCGCGGGTCCGTCTTCACGTGCTCCACGACCAAAGGCATCATGGCGTCGCGTTTGTCCCATTCGGGTTGTAGGTAGAGGATGCATCCGGGTTTCGTGCGTTCGGCTTGTTCCTCGGCCCACTTCAGGTCGTGTTTGTTGAAGACGATCACCTTGAGTTCATCGGCTTGCTCGAAAGCCCCGGGCAGGGCGGCCTTGAACTTCTTCGGGCTCAAGCATACATGGTGCCATGCTCCGCTGAAGGGGTGCGCGCCGCTGGTCTCGATATGCGTGCGGAAGCCCGCCCGGCGCAGGGCTGCGGTGAGGGGACCAAGGTCGTGCATCAGTGGTTCGCCGCCCGTGATCACCGCGATGCGGGCGGGGTATCTGGAGGCCTCTGAGACGATGGCCCCGACGCTCAACTTGGGATGCGCCCCGGCATCCCAACTGGCTTTCACATCGCACCAGGTACAGCCCACGTCGCAACCGCCGAGCCGGATGAAATAGGCCGCCTGCCCCGTGAAGGCTCCTTCGCCTTGAACGGTATAGAAGGCCTCCATCACAGGAAGCGCGATGTCCGGAGGTGCGATGGTACTGGCAGGGGATCCCTTCACGACGGCACAAAAAAAGCCCACACAGGGCCACGTTCAAAGAAACCCATGGTATCACATGGGCGGGATCGCGATGATGGCTTCCGTAATCCTCCTGTTGCCGAAGCAAGTCCGCACCGAAGTGTGGCTGAGGCCCGCCGTAGACCACCGAGGGTGCGATCCCTGATGGAAATTGTTGGTTCCAATGAACAGATGGCCTGTGTGGGCTTTATCGTGAGCCTCTTGTCAGGCGTAAGGATCAAAGAACGGAGCAACGGAACGAAAGTAAGTGCGTGTACAGGCGGATGCAAGGAATGGTGGAAAACTTCGACCAGGGAGGCACGTGTCATGTCGGAGGCTCACCTCCTGCCCATGGGACGAGCCACTAGGCGTCCCCTTTCTGCCCCACGAAATGGTCCTCCTTGTCCTCGAACAGGATGTTGAAGGTGGTGAGCGACCCATAGCAACGCGTGATGTACTGTTGCAGTTCCACCTTGTCCTGTTCGCTTAGCGACGGGTGTGCGTTGATGCGCTGTTCCAACACACGGAACCGGTCGCGGATCATGACGATCTTGTGGAAGAAGTCATCGATCGGGATCTCCTTGCTCTTGAGCGAAGGATCCTTCGGTTTCATCTCCAACGTACCGCCTTCGTACCTCCTCGCCATTTCAACGGGCCGCTGGGGTAGCTGCATTTCCTCCAGCACATCGCGCAGGGCGTTCTGCACGCTGTCGATGTCCAGCTCTGCCTCAGCGATCTCCGGGCCCGGAGCGATGGTGACCAGCCCTTCGAACGAACGACTGATGGGCTGCTCCCCATGTTCACGGAAAAAGACGTGGACGATGTGTGCGTCGATGTCATAGACCACCCCCACGCCCATGGTCGGATGTTTCACCCGGGCACCGATGCCGATGTCATAAAGCTCCATGCTAGAGAATGTCCTGGATGGTGTAGGCGATCCCGTTGAAGGTGGCCGTGTCCCCCGGGCGTTTGCCGAGCAGGGTTTGGATCAGCGGGGCCTTGGGCGTGACGCCCAGGTAGCGTTTGCCGCCCGCATCGAATTCCTCCAGGCTCGTCGCGATGAGGAAATTGCGGCGATCGGTGTGCACCACCGCGCCCACCTGCACACGATCCATTCGCTCGGTCGCATCGATCGCGCCGAGCTGGTCGATATCACGCAACAGGTGCTCGTACTGTTCACCAAGGGAATTCATCAGCTCAACGTCGGAGCCGCGGGTGCTTTCGGTCTGGCTGGCACTCTCGGCGTTGTCGTCACCGATCGTCACGGCCTGCAGGTCCTTGATACGTTCCTTGAGTTCGCCGGCGGTGTTCTCCAGGCGTGTGCGGGCGGCTTTCAGCACACCCCGCTTGAGCGCGATCGGATCCATGAGGGAAAGGTCTGGGAGTATGCCTCCAAGGTAGCAAGGATGGGGGTTCTCAACAATGCTTTCCGTCACCCTTCCGGTAACCGTGTCGGGGCTTCCAACGGGGTGTACTCGCTCAGCTTGGCCAGGTCCATCCGCATGGAGCCATCCTTCGAGCTGAAGGCCCGCACATAACGTCCGCCCCAGATGATCTCATCGTACCGGAACGAATGACGGGTGATCACCTGTTGCATATAGCCTTCGTCGATCCCCTTGAGGATGAGGATCACCTCCGCGCGGCGCTTGATGAGCTCTTCGTGGGACATGCCCGCCAACGGGCTCTCCGCTGTGATCGGGTGCACAACGGTCCAACTCAACGGCAGGAAACTGACCTTGCTGAACTGCAGCTTGAGGTTGTAGTAATTGAGCCGCTCGCCGAGTTCGTCCACGTCGGCCATCACCATGAGCAGGCGCGCCTCGATCTCCACCAGCAGGGTGGTGCGCTTGTTGGCCAGCCGCAGTTGCAGGCTCCACCCCTCCTGGAACGGTGCGATGAGCGCTTGGTCGCTGTAAGCTAGTCGCGTTGTGGGCCGGGCGAAGCGCGCGTAGATCACCGCACTGATCAGCGAGAAACCGAGGATGCCGAACACTCCCTCCACAGCCGCGAGTCCCCAGGCGGCTGTGCTGTTCGGGTAAAGCGAGCCGTAGCCCACGGTCGTGAGGGTCTGGATGCTCATGCCGAGCGCGCTCATCCACCTGCCGCTTAGCGAGGTCATGTTGGCGTTCCCGATGTTCTCCACCCCGACGATCATATAGAGCGAGCCGAAGAACAGGTTCATGCTCAGGTAGGCCACGACGAACGTGAGGATGAGCCGCCAGAGCGGCATGGTGGCCAGTGCCACGAATCCTTCGCGAAGCCCCGATAGCTGTCCGATGCGGTTCACACGGAAGCTGCCATCCGCCGCCACGAGACGATCGAGCGGCCGTTCGAAGGAGGTGCCGATCCCCGGGTCCTCGGTCTTCTGGGCTTTGATCCGCATGGGTGGTTCGAAACGGGGCGAAGATCGTGCTGTCCGGTCAATGGGTCACGCGAAGCACCGGGTACCGCCTGTAATTCCGTTCGCGGTAGGGGCTGTGCTGGAGCACGAAATTCAATTGCGCCCAGGGATCACCGGCGAACGCCGGATCAGCACCATGTCGTTGGTCAAGCTGCTTTTGCAGGTCCGGGTCCTGCTCGAGCATGAAGGCGGCGATGTCCTCGAAGTTGTATGGCGTGAACCATTCTTTCTGCTGCAGGATGCTATCGAAGAAGCCCCACGCGAAGAAGCTGTCCTCGGCCTCGCACTCCAGCACTTCCATCACGTAGCGGTCGGTGGCTGCGCCCATGGGGACCAGGTAGTCGCCGGCATGTGCCGTTGTCGAAGTGTGCTCGGTGGTTGCTTTCACGTCGCGGTGCAGGTAATGCCCTTCAAAGGGGGAATGTCCCGTTTCGAACGCCATGATCGTGGATACTTCGACATTGAGGACGGTGTCCTTGGTGATCGACAGGGCGTGCACGCCGCTTGCTTCCATTCGTGGAAGCAGATCGCGCGACCACGCTGCAGGCATGAGATAGGCCTTCGGTTTCGGCTTGGTCAGGCCTGGCAGATACGTTCCCATCCAGGGCACCGTGATGTCGATGGCCTTCCTGTTATCATACTCCAGCCGGGGCAGCCCCGTGATGCGGCTCGGCTCATAGCCGGCCGCGTACCCCTTCCACGTCAACGAGTCCATCCGTGTGGTGTCGGGCACCCAATTGAACGCGAATTCACCCACACTCCCTGTGCGCACCCTGGCCGCCTCCCGCGCTTTGAGAAGCTCGCTGCTGTGCTTGTTCAATACCGCGAGCGTAGCGAGCATCAATTGGAACGTGGCGTTCACGCGGGCCGGGTATGGTTTGAGCATGTGGCTCTCGCTGAGGATCCCGATCCGGTCGAACAATGCGTTGTAGCCGGTGCTATAGCGCGGAGAGTCATAGAAGGCCACAAGTCCGCTGTCCGGCGTTTCCTTCAAGGTTTCGAAATACGGACACATGAGCATTCCCTTTCGATCCATCCAGGCGTGTAGTTCCGGGACCATCGTCTCCGTCATGAAGGAGCCCAATGAGGGGGCCAGCTTGTCCTTTTCGGTGGTCAGCAGTTCCATCACATAGCGGTGGTCGGCACCATCGCTCACGTGTGTCTCGAAGTACACGTCGGGATCCCAGCGGGCGAGTGCCGTTTCCAGTGCGCGCGTGTTCTCCGCATCCATCTTGATGAAGTCCCGGTTCAGGTCGAGGTTGCGCGCATTGCCCCGGATACCATGTTCGGCAGGCCCTTGCTGATCGGGGCGGCTGGGGTGTTCCCGTTGCTCCGCACCCCAGACGTTGTAGACCGGTACGATGCAGACCGCGGTATGCACCAACAAGCCCATCAGTTGATCGCTTTCGAGCAGCGCCTGGGCCAGCATCAGGCTCGCGTCAACACCGTCCGGTTCGCCGGGATGGATGCCATTGGTGATCCACAGGATGTTCTTGCCCGCAGCGCGGATGCTGTCGGGTGTGAAACCGCTGCCATCGGAGAGCACGAACACATGGATCGGTGACCCATCATCGTCGTTGCCGAACTCCATCAGCCTCGCACCGGTGTGCATCCGGTCGAGTTGTTCATATCGTGCGATGGCCTGTTCCCAAGTGGCTGTCGTATCACCCTTGAAGGTCCATTGGGCATTGAGCAAAAGAGCCCACACGGAGCAGGGAACGACGAGCAGGGTTCGCACGGTCATGGGACAAATGTGCGGAACGGCGAATTCCGGTCACAACGCCGGTGACGGTTCACGCAGGTCGAAGGTGACCCGGCCGAAGCGGTATTCCCGCTTGCGCGAGGCGAAGAAGAGCATCCGATCATCCTCCAGTTGGAAGCACCACCGGCGTGCGGTGATGGCATCGGGCTTGTCCGGAGCGAGCAAGGCCTCCCTGTGTACCGTGCCGGCCTCATCGATGGTGACCAGGGTGCTGAGCGCTTGCTCGCCGGGCAGTCCGCTGTTGCTACGACACACCGTATCGCGTAACGCGAAGTCCATCACGCTGCGCGCAACAAAAAGCGACCCCGGTACCTGGGCGGAAGTACCGGGGTCATCGGAACACAAGCCAAAGGCTTGGATCAGGCTTGGGTCAGCATGTGATGTCCAGGACGAGATCGGTGTCTTTGATCGCGGGCAGTTCCTCCGTCGCCGGCGCCTCGATGGCCGGGATCTCTTCCAACTTCGGCTGGTTCTGCGCGAAGAGCTGCTCTTCGTCCGTCAAGCACAACAACAGGGTCAGGGTTTGTACAGGCCACATGGGGTATGGTTTCTAGCGTGATCGATCACCCTGAAAAGTGATGCAAGATGTGGGACTAACGAACCGGATGTCAAGACGAATGTGCGGTTAGCTTCGACGAATACCCTTGGCCTGCATCCATTCGTCGCGCGTGAGCAAGCATTGGATTCCGCTTGCGATGCTCCAACTTCGCTGCTCGTCTTCGCCATCTCGGCTTCGGCGGGCAGAGCATGACCAACGAGCGATACCGCATCAGGACAGCAGAGGATTACCGCAACGCCTGTGCGCAGGCCGAGGCTGACCCGGAGGCGTTCTGGGCGGGTCAAGCGGAGCAATTCATCTGGAGCAAGCAATGGAGCAGGGTGCTGGAATGGGATTTCGAAAAGCCCACCGTGAAGTGGTTCATCGGCGGGAAACTGAACATCACGGAGAACTGCCTGGACCGCCACCTCGCCACGCGTGGCAACAAGCTGGCGATCATCTGGGAGCCGAATGACCCGAAGGAGCGCTACGTGCGCCTCACCTACCGCGAGTTGCACGAGCGCGTGTGCCAATACGCGAACGTGCTGAAGCGCAACGGCGCGAAGAAGGGCGATCGCATCTGCATCTACATGCCCATGATCCCCGAACTGATAGTGGCCGTGCTGGCCTGTGCCCGCATCGGAGCCATCCATTCGGTGGTGTTCGCAGGATTCAGCGCGCAGAGCATCGCCGATCGCATCCAGGACGCGCAATGTTCGATGGTGCTCACCAGCGATGGCATGTTCCGCGGTGCGAAGCAGATGCCTGTGAAGCGCGTAGTGGACGAAGCGCTGGAGACATGCCCGAGCGTGAAGCGTGTGATCGTCGCTGAGCGTGTGGCGTGGGACGTGAACATGGTCGAAGGCCGCGACGTGTGGCTGCATGAGGAATTGAAGCAGGTGGACAAGAACTGCCCTGCGGAAATGATGGATAGCGAGGACCCCCTCTTCATCCTATACACCAGTGGCAGTACGGGAAAACCGAAGGGTGTGGTGCACACCTGCGGCGGCTACATGGTCTACACGGACTACACCTTTCGCAATGTGTTCCAGTACGAGGAGAGCGACATCTTCTGGTGCACGGCCGATGTAGGCTGGATCACCGGCCACAGCTACATCGTCTACGGGCCGCTGCTCGCAGGTGCCACGGGTTTGGTATTCGAGGGCATCCCCACCTTCCCTGATGCGGGCCGTTTCTGGCAGGTGATCGACAAGCATGGCGTGAACATCTTCTACACCGCGCCCACGGCGATCCGTTCCCTGATGGCCGCCGGGCTTGATCATGTGCTCCCCTACGCGCTCGATTCGCTCAAGGTGATCGGCAGTGTGGGCGAACCGATCAACGAAGAGGCCTGGCACTGGTACAAGATCCATATCGGCAAGGACCGGTGTCCGGTGGTCGACACCTGGTGGCAGACCGAGACGGGTGGGATCATGATCAGCTCGCTCGCGGGCGTCACCGACGAAAAACCGAGCCATGCGGCCTGGCCATTGCCGGGAGTTCAGACCGTGCTCCTCACCGCCGACGGCAGGGAGATCATCGAGAACGAACAAGAAGGCTTGCTCGCCATCAAATTCCCCTGGCCCTCGATCATCCGCACCACGTACGGCGATCACGAGCGCTGCCGCCAGACCTATTTCAGCAGCTACAAGGGCTACTATTTCACGGGCGACGGTGCGAAGCGCGACGCGCAAGGGCGTTACCGCATCATCGGCCGTGTGGACGATGTGATCAACGTCAGCGGCCACCGTTTCGGAACGGCGGAGATCGAGAACGCGATCAACCAGGCGAAGGGTGTGGTGGAAAGCGCCGTGGTCGGCTTCCCGCACGACATCAAGGGCCAGGGCATCTATGCCTACGTGGTCACAGCGACGCCGATCGCCGCGGACGACAAGGCCGCGAACGAGAACATGCGCGGCGAGATCATGGAGGCCGTGGTGGCCGGCATCGGGCGCATCGCGAAGCCGGACAAGATCCAGTTCGTGAGCGGCCTGCCCAAGACACGCAGCGGCAAGATCATGCGACGCATCCTGCGCAAGGTGGCCGAGAATGAGTTGAACAGCCTGGGTGATACCAGCACACTGCTTGACCCTTTGGTGGTCGAGGAGATCAAGGCGGGCAAATTGTGACCGAACTTAGAGGCATGGACCACCTGAAGGACGCGTACGAGGACGGGAAGAAGATCAGCCCGAAACTGCCCGAGGGGAAGAAGAACTTCCTCATCGACATCGACGGCACGATCTGCGAGGACATCCCCAACGAGGAGCCCGAGCGTATGCTTGATGCCGCCTTGTTCGATGGCGCATTGGAGATCTGCAACGGCTGGTACGATGCAGGGCACATCATCACCTTCTTCACCAGCCGCACCGAAGCGCACCGCGAGGTGACCACCGCCTGGCTGGACAAGCACGGGTTCAAGTACCACGGCCTGCTTTTCGGCAAACCCCGCGGCGGCAACTATCACTGGATCGACAACCACATCGTCCGGGCTACGCGCTACACGGGCAAGTTCACCGAACTCGTTGAGGCCGATGCAGTGATCGAGGTGTTCAAGGATTGAGCCCTTCGACGGGCGCAAGGCGACAGATACACTTCAGCCTTTCGCCGCCTTCAGCGTATTCAGCAACAGGCTGGTGATCGTCATCGGGCCCACACCGCCGGGCACGGGCGCGATCCACGCGCATTTGGGCGCCACCTCGTCGAACTTCACATCGCCCACGAGCCGGAAGCCGCTCTTCTTAGTGGCGTCGGGAACGCGGTGGATGCCTACATCGACCACCACCGCTCCTTCCTTCACCATGTTGGCGGTCACGAACTCGGGCTTGCCGAGGGCGACGATGAGGATGTCCGCTGTACGCGCGATCGAGGCCAGATCCTTGGTGCGGCTGTGCGTGAGCGTGACCGTGCAATTGCCGGGATAGGCGTTGCGGCTCATGAGGACACTCATTGGTGTACCCACGATGTTGCTGCGTCCGATCACAACGCAATGTTTGCCGGCTGTCTCGATGCTGTAGTGTTTCAGCAGTTCGCAGATGCCGCTCGGGGTCGCAGGCAGGAAGCCCGGCAGGCCAAGCACCATGTTGCCCACGTTCACGGGATGGAAGCCGTCCACATCCTTGCGTGGGTCGATGGCGAGCGTAACGCGATCGGCATCGATGTGCGAAGGCAGCGGCAATTGGACGATGAAGCCATCGAGCTCCTTGTCCTTGTTCAAGGCCTTCACACGGTCGAGGAGTTCGTCCTCCGTGATCGTCTCCGGCAGGCGGATCAACGTGCTGCGGAAGCCCACGCTCTCGCAGGCCTTCACCTTGCTCTCCACGTAGGTCTTGCTCGCGCCATCGTTGCCCACCAGCACGGCGGCCAGATGGGGTGCACGTCCGCGTTCGGACTTCACCTCGGCGGCCTTCGCAGCGATCTCCTTGTACAACGCCTCAGCGCAGCGCTTGCCGTCGAGGAGTTGATAGGTGGTGTCCATCGCCGTCTCCATTGCCCAAGCTTACGGCTAAGTTGGCAGTTGACAACCGCTCACCACCCGCTCCGTGCCTTCAACCGGGTGATGTGCGCCAGGTGGTGGCCGCTGTGCCAGACGTACAGTTCCAAGGCCTCGCTCAGGGTTATCTCGCGCTGTTGCTCCGGGTGGACGAAGGGCCGATCGAGGTCGGCCGGGGTCATGCCGCGCATGAGCACCACCCAGCGGGCGTGGGTACCGGCGATGATCTGCAGCGAGGGTTCCACGGGCATCATGCGCGCGTCGATCTGTTCGGCCCACAGGTCCTGCTTGTAGGGCTTGATCACCGGCTTGTCCTCGGTCAACGCCAGCTTGAAACGGTGCAGGGTCTGGCCGTGGCTGTCGGCGAGGTGGTGCACGGTTTGCCTCACCGTCCAGCCGCCGGGACGGTAGGGCGTGTCCAATTGTTCATCGCTAAGACCGTGCAGTTCTGCGCGGAGTGTCGCGGGAAAAGCTTCGAGTACGGCGATGCAGGCGGCTGTGCGCTCTGGCGTTCCAGCCTTGGTGCCACGGACGAATTTGCCTGTGGGATACTTGAGGGTCTCGAGGTCTTGATCGGTGATCGCGGTGCTCATGGTCGTTCTTCGGTGCGAAATGGAAAGGTCTCTGTTCCGGATCACGGCGCCGTCCTTGGCTTGCGCATGATCCACACGTACATGGGGATGTTCTCCTTGTCGGTGCTATAGATATGCGTGGCTTCCATCACCCAGCCCTGCGCCTCCAGTTCCTGGAGCTTGTGGAAGAACGAGATGATGTCGGCATCACGCTTCTCCATGTTCACCATTTTGAGGTCGGTGACAATGGCTGGTTCCAAGGTGGAGAACACCGCCAGCTTCCGCATCGCGGGTGAAAAGTCCACGGAGATGTAGTCATACACCTGCTGGGCCTGGGCCCCGAACGAGGCCAGTGCGAGGGCGATGCCGGGGATGATCTTCTTCATGGTTGTGCTAATGGCTGGTCGGGTCCAAAGATCGTACCTCGTTCCGCAGTATCGCCCAGCCGGATGTCCGACAATGCGTTGCCGCTTGTGGAGGATCACTGGATGGTGCGCTGAAGCAAGTCGTCGGGATCCGACCATGCGAACAACGCGTCCAGATCACCGACTTGCTGCTCGAAGCCGCCGATCGCGCCTAGATCCTCGTGACAGTCATAGTCGATCCTCCTTGTGCGCCCGTTGACTTCCAGTTCGATCCAACAGGCGCCGCCATCGCTGCAGTCAGGGCAGCCGATGCGCGTGGGCATCTTCCAGAAGGCGGTCGTATCCAGTGCGGCCAGGACTTGGGCGTAGCGCGCGGGCGAAACGAGAAGCACCTGCCGTTGCGTCGGATAGTCGATCGTGTCGCCCTCCCCTATCTGCCAGGCGCGGCGTAGACGGCGTAGTTCACTGGGGCGCAACTCGCATTCATACCAGCAGTACCCGGCACACTCCCCGAAGGACGAACCGAACCGGATGATCAGGGTGTCCAATGCCGCCGCTTGAGCGGTGTCGACGGTCGGATGATCGGCAGCCGTCTCAATTGGCGTGTCCTGGGGATCCATGCCGCTCTGCGAACACGCGGCCAACCAGACCAGCGCCACACCAAGCAAGATCCGGGAACCGCGCATTCTGATCAACGCCGCATCCCCTGCGCCTGCTGCATGCGTTGCATCATCGCCTTCATCTTCGTTTTGTCCCCCATCATCTTCATCATCTTCCGCGTCTCCTCGAACTGCTTCATCAGCTTGTTCACCTCCTCGATGCCGCGGCCGCTCCCTTTTGCGAGGCGCGCACGGCGGGTGCCGTTGATCACGCCCGGGTTCGTGCGTTCCTCCACCGTCATGCTCCGGATGATCGCTTCGATCCCCTTGAAGGCATCGTCGGGGATGTCCATGTTCTTCATCGCCTTGCCCATTCCGGGCACCATGGCCATCAGGTCCTTCATGTTGCCCATCTTCTTGATCTGCTGGATCTGGTCCAGGAAATCATCGAAGCCGAACTGGTCCTTGGCGATCTTTTTTTGCAGCTTCCGCTGTTCCTCCTCGTCGAAGTGCTCCTGGGCCTTCTCCACCAAGCTCACCACATCGCCCATGCCCAGGATGCGGCCGGCCATGCGCTCGGGGTGGAACTCGTCCAGCGCGTCCATCTTCTCGCCGGTGCCGATGAACTTGATCGGCTTGTCCACCACGCTGCGGATGGAGAGCGCCGCACCACCGCGCGTGTCGCCATCGAGCTTGGTGAGCACCACGCCGTCGATGTTCAGGCGATCGTTGAAGGCCTTGGCGGTGTTCACCGCGTCCTGGCCGGTCATCGCATCCACCACGAAAAGCGTTTCCTGCGGGCTGATCGCCTTCTTCACGCGGGCGATCTCGTCCATCATCGCCTCGTCGACCGCGAGGCGGCCAGCGGTATCGATGATCACCAATGTGTGACCATGCTGCCTGGCATGGGCGATGCCGTTCTGCGCGATGCGCACGGGATCCTTGTTCTCGCGCTCGCTGTAGACATCGATTTCCAGCTGCTTGCCCAGCGTCTCCACTTTCCAGCACATTGGGATCCTAAGCTTAGAATTCCACGTGGACAAGTTGTCGC
>JADMIO010841907.1_pt1:0-32500 | contig 112495 bp, 102 predicted proteins | sample 8958161 | NCBI WGS metagenome assembly JADMIO01 (sample SAMN16585339, study PRJNA669376) | soil metagenome | isolation source: Crop rotation soil | place: USA: Cullars Rotation, Alabama | collected 2011
CTTTCCCCTCTGTTTTTGTCCGTGGAATGAACAATGGAAGTCCGAGCTCATCGCTAATAACTTCGTATAGCATACATTATACGAAGTTATATTCGATGCGGCCGATCTAGCAGAAAGTCAAAAGCCTCCGACCGGAGGCTTTTAACTTCTGTCACCTAGGTTACGCCCCGCCCTGCCACTCATCGCAGTACTGTTGTAATTCATTAAGCATTCTGCCGACATGGAAGCCATCACAAACGGCATGATGAACCTGAATCGCCAGCGGCATCAGCACCTTGTCGCCTTGCGTATAATATTTGCCCATGGTGAAAACGGGGGCGAAGAAGTTGTCCATATTGGCCACGTTTAAATCAAAACTGGTGAAACTCACCCAGGGATTGGCTGAGACGAAAAACATATTCTCAATAAACCCTTTAGGGAAATAGGCCAGGTTTTCACCGTAACACGCCACATCTTGCGAATATATGTGTAGAAACTGCCGGAAATCGTCGTGGTATTCACTCCAGAGCGATGAAAACGTTTCAGTTTGCTCATGGAAAACGGTGTAACAAGGGTGAACACTATCCCATATCACCAGCTCACCGTCTTTCATTGCCATACGAAATTCCGGATGAGCATTCATCAGGCGGGCAAGAATGTGAATAAAGGCCGGATAAAACTTGTGCTTATTTTTCTTTACGGTCTTTAAAAAGGCCGTAATATCCAGCTGAACGGTCTGGTTATAGGTACATTGAGCAACTGACTGAAATGCCTCAAAATGTTCTTTACGATGCCATTGGGATATATCAACGGTGGTATATCCAGTGATTTTTTTCTCCATTTTAGCTTCCTTAGCTCCTGAAAATCTCGATAACTCAAAAAATACGCCCGGTAGTGATCTTATTTCATTATGGTGAAAGTTGGAACCTCTTACGTGCCGATCAGATTAAAACGAAAGGCCCAGTCTTTCGACTGAGCCTTTCGTTTTATTTGACCATGTTGGTATGATTTAAATTAATACGACTCACTATAGGGTCAGTGCGGCCGCGACTTCAAGTCACGTGAATTCCAAGCTTCGGATCCCACTGTGCTGGAAAGATACGTTGGTGTTTACCGTCGTAGAGTCGGTGCTGTTGAAGCCGTTGCCCTACGGCGATCCCGATCGACTGGCGATGGTGTGGGAGCAGCATCCGTCTTTCGGGAAACTGCAGGTCGCTTACGGCGACTTCCTCGATGTGCGCGAGCAGTCAAAATCATTCGAGCAACTGGCAACCTACAGCTACAAGGGCGAAGATCAGCGAGTTCTGATTACTGGGTCTGGGCCGCAGCAGTTACAGGCAACGGTGGCATCGCGGAATCTCTTATCTGTGCTGGGGGTGAGGCCGCAGTTGGGTCGCGACTTCGCGCCGGGAGAAGACCAGGACGGTCACGATCATGTGGCGATTCTTAGTGACACCCTGTGGCGAAATGCGTTCGGAGCGGATCCTTCGATCGTTGGGAGAGCCATCACGCTTGGCGCGGATCAGTTTACGGTGATTGGTGTTATGCCGAGGGAGGGTGCGTTTCCGGAGTGGGCGGCGGTCTGGCTGCCGTTATCGCAGATTGCCCCTGCGTATAAGCAAAATGCGAGGGTATTCCATCCTCTGGAAGTCATCGGCCGGCTGAAACCCGGCGTCACCATGCAAGCGGCGCAGGCGGACCTCGCGACAATAACGGCGAGGTTGCAGGCGGCGTATCCAGCGACGAACAAGACCATTTCGTTGAAGCCAGTGAGCCTGACGCAGGAGATTCTCGGGAATGTTCGTCCGTTACTGTTGCTGCTATTGCTGGTGGTGTCGCTGGTGTTGCTGATCGCCTGCATTAATGTTGCGAACTTGCTGCTAGCAAGATCACTCTCTCGACAGAAAGAGTTTGCGTTACGTTCGGCATTGGGAGCGAGCCGAGGTCGATTAACTTCGCAATTGATTGCTGAGAGCCTGCTGCTGTCCGGGATCGGTGCGGCGCTGGGATTGTTAATTGCTTATGTTGCGATGCCTGCGATGCGCCTGTGGCTCACGGGCATGCTGCCTCGAGCCGAAACATTGAGCGTCGATGGCACGGTGTTCGGGTTCACTCTCGCGCTTGCAGTGATCACAGCGGTGACGTTTGGGTTATTACCATCTATCTCTTCGTGGCAGCTCAATCTGTTCGGGATTTTAAAAACGCGTAACGCAGGCGATCATTCTCCCCGGACGAAGATATTTCGTAGCGCATTGATCGTGGGCGAAGTTTCACTGGCCCTGGTGGTTCTGATCACGGCAGGGCTCCTGATTCGCAGCCTGGGGAAGCTACTTTCGACCGATGTGGGCTTTGCACCAGAGCAAGTAATGTCGATGAAGCTGACGCTGCCGGCAACGAAGTACCCGAAACAGCCGGACATCGACAACTTCTATCGCCAACTGATTCAGCGGCTGCAAAGCTCGGGGCAGGTGGAGAGCGCGGCAGCGATCAACAATCTGCCCATGCGCAATGAATTGGCTGTCCAGAGCCGCTTTGCGGTTCAGGGAATGCCAACACCTGCAGCCGGACAGTATCCGGTGGCACAGGTTCGGGTCGCGACTGCGACATTCCTATCGGCCATGAAGATCCCATTGATCGCAGGACGCTGGTTCGTGGATCGCGATAATAACGATAACGTCGTAGTGGTGAACCAGGCATTCCAAAAGCGGTTTCTGAGCGGACAAGATCCAACACTCTCCAAAGTTCTATTGGGAGTGATGACGCCGACGCCACAGGCATTCCAGGTGTTGGGCGTGGTCGGGGACGTAAAAGACGTGGCGCTGGATGCCACGCCGGAACCCGCCATTTACTTTCCGGGCTATTCCAATAATGAAGTTGTAGTAGTGCGAACCAAAGGATCACCGTTGAGCGCCGCCCCACTTATGCGCCAGGCCGTCGGGGAACTTGATCCCAATCAGCCGATCGAATCGATGCAGACGCTGGAACAGATACTGAGCAGTTCATTGGCGAGACAAAGACTTTCCGCAATGGTGATGGGAGCGTTTTCGTTCATCGCGCTTATGCTGGCAGCGATCGGTATCTATGGTGTGATGTCGTACCTGGTGACACAGCGCAAAAGAGAGATCGCGATCCGTCTCGCGCTGGGCGCGGGAAGATCGCACGTGCTGAGACTGGTAGTGGGCCATGGCATGCGACTGGCACTGGCGGGTGCAGTATTGGGAGCAGTTGGAGCGATCATCGTAGGTCGTGCCATTTCCAATCAACTCTATGGCGTCCGTCCAATGGATGCGTCTACGTATCTGCTGGTTGGCGCGACTCTGCTTGGCGTTGCGCTGCTGGCGATTTACCTGCCGTCGCGACGAGCGGCCAATGAGGATCCGGCCAGTGTGCTGAAGTACGAGTAGGACTCAGGAAGCGTAGCGATTGATCAGGAATTGTGAGAAGTCCTGCTCGAAGCGGTCGTAGTCAACGTGCAAAATGTCGCGAAGCGCATCTTGAACGTCGCCACCTTGAGCGAGATGTTCGAGAAGGCGGCGAATGTCGCTCATGCCATACGTTTCGTTGAGGTAAATGGCCGCAGCGAGGGATTCCTGGTATGCGAGCACCGCGCGATACGAAGAGAAGTTCATGAATGAACCCTCCAGGGATTTCAGCGGCACCTGGATCTGCGACTGGTAGATCAAGGCGAGTCGCGGTCCGTGACTACCCAGTTGTCGTCCCTCGACCAATTGCGCGATGCCTTCGTTGAGCCATTGCGGACAACGTCCAGTAGAGGCTTGATTGATAAACGAGTGCGCGAGTTCGTGCTTGAGGACGCGCGCCAGTTCAGGGCTAAGGAACTCTAGGCCGCGGACGGGAATGCGTAGTTTGCCGTCATTGATAGCGCCGGTCCAAGCGGGAGCTTGCGTGACGTCAAAGAACGTCTGCTCGGTGTAAAGAATGACGGGAATATTCTGAGTGGGCGTAATGCCGAGCTGCGATGAGAGCTCGTTGTAATCGTTTTCCAGAGCCTCGATGATCTGCTGGCGGAGTGTGTCCTTGGTGGCTGCGCCTTCGTAGCGCAGCGTGAAGTGACCGGTGTCGTGCTCGTTGAAGTTGGCTTCGGCGGTAAGTTCACGTTTCGCTTTCGCCAATACGGCGGCGAGACTCTTGTCATTGCGGAGACTGAGCGATTTCTCCCACGCGGGAATGGCGTCACGAGTGCGATCCACGTTAAAGAAGGCGTAACCGAGAATGCTCCAGGCATCGGCTGAATTGGGAGCGTTTTGGGTGGCGTGTTCGGCGAAGTTAATCGCTTCGCGCGCGCGACCGAGTTGGATCAGGATGGCAGCGTATTGAGTGAGGAAGACCGGGTTATCGGGACCATAGGAGAGCGCGCGCTCGAAATAGCGGCGGGCACTTTCGCGATCGCCGCGGTCGAACTCGGCGCGTCCGGCGAGGAAGTAGCCGGCGCCGGCGGCCTCGGCGTTACCGCTTGCCTCCAGTGTATTCAGAGCATCGAGGTCGACACGACCATCCTTAACTGCCGTGAGCGCTTCTTTCGGGAAGCGCAACTGCATGCCGGAGAGCGGGGGCGGGGGCAGGGCTTCATTCGCCTTGGGACGAGTTGCAGAACTCGAACTGGTGGGAGGGGCGACGTAGTATGTGGAGGTATCGATTTTCTCGACGAGTGTTTTAGGGATACGATAGACATCGTCTCCGATCTGATATTCGACTTTGCCGTTTTTCTCGGAAACGTGTTCGGCAACAATGGTGCGACCGTTTTTGAGGTAGATAGTTTCGGCGGGGCAGACTGCTGCCGAAAACAACAGGAAACTGATGAAAATCCGGTGCACTAGCGCGAATTCTAGCAGACTGTGGTGGCGCGTTCTGCGCACGGTAGTTCTGGGTGTGAGTGTACTCCTGCTCACGGTGTCCGTGTCAGCGCAGGACGATGAGCAGATGATGCACAACGCGATGCCCGCCGCTTCGCCGCCCGGACCGCTGCCGGAACCGTTTCGCATTGGGAGTCCGCGAGCGCAGGGTCAGGTAAATAGCGCGACAGCGACGGAATCGGCGCAGCTCTACCGGCAGCTCCGTGACATGCATCTCGATGGCGGCAAGGTGTTCCGCATTCGTGAAGCATCCATCGAGCGAGAAGATGTGCACATCACGCTGGAAGACGGGGTGATCGGATTCACGCGTGCGGTGAATGGCCGCATCACGGGAGCGTTCTTTGAAGGCGAAGGAGAAATCCTGTTAATCCCGCCCGATCGAGTGGAGAAGCGGTCGCTGGGACTTTTCACAAAAGCAGCGGTGCTGGAAGAGAAGCTGACGTCGGCGTTCTTCCGCTTTAACGACGATCTTGCCGATGAGTTGATGGCCGCTACGCGCGGAGAGGCGGAGGATCCGGCAGCGTTCGTCAACAAGTGGGACACGACGGTGAACAGCTTGTCGGAGGCGGATGCGTTGCGCTTGATGACGTCGTTTCTGAACGGAACGATGGTCAACGGCAAGGCGACCTCTCCGGAAGGCGACCACATGTTGCGGGCGCGCATCAGTGGCGAGCACCTGGGCGTGTTTGATTTGTTCTTCGATACCGATGCGCGCGAGCAAATCAGCGTGGGGCAGTTGACGCGCGACCAGTACGGACGAAGCTTCTTCAATGTGTGGACTGCGTTTCCGATGCGCTCCATGCGCATGCGCGCGCGTCAACGAGTCACCAAGACAGGAACGAATGTCACTCCGGCGGCGCTGGGCTCGACGACCGATCTCGAGCCGGAAGACCGGCTGCACATCACCGATTACAAGATGAACATCAAGGTGAAGCCGCCGAGCGACCTCGATGCAGAATGCGTGATGAATGCCGAAGTCGCGCAAGGCGGGCAGAGGGTGATCCTGCTGGAACTTTCGCGCAACCTGCGCGTGAGCACGATCGAATACAACGGCAGGCCGCTGGAGTATCTGCAGAATGAAGCGCTGGAAGGAACGGCGCTGGCGCGGCGCGGCAACGACCTGGTGGCGCTGATTTTTCCCGAGACTTTGCAGACAGGGCAGAAGCTGCAGTTGCGTTTCGTGTATGGCGGATCGGTGATGTCGGATGCCGGCGGCGGATTGTTGTATGTGGGCGCGCGCGGTATCTGGTATCCAAATCGTGGTGTGTCGATGGCGAACTTCGATTTGGAGTTCACTCACCCGAGCGAATGGACGCTGGTGGCAACGGGTCGTCGCGTGAGCGGACAAACGACGGAAGGCGAGATGGTGTCGCGATGGAAGTCGGACCGTCCGATACCGCTGGCGGGCTTCAATCTTGGTCACTATCAGCGGGCGGAAGCGAAGCTTGGCAATGTTCCCATCGAGGTATATGCCGCGCAGGGTGTCGAGAAGAACATGCAGATGGCGAACAAGGTGCTGGTGGAAGTGCCGACGATTGGACGACGCGTTGGCGACGACAACCAGACATTGGTGACGCTGCCGGGGCCATCGCCGTCACAGCATGCACAGCAGGTGGCGGATCGCGTGCAGAAAGGACTCGCGGAGTTGTCAGAAGAGCTTGGCCCTTATCCTTACGACTCGCTCGTGTTGTCACAGATGCCGGGGCGCATGAGCCAGGGCTGGCCGGGACTGATCTTCTTGTCGAGCTATGTCTTCCTCACTCCGGATGAAATGCAGCGCAGCAAAATCGAGGGTGCGGATGCGATTCTTTATTCGAACCTGATGCCGATTCATGAGTCGGCACACCAGTGGTGGGGAGACCTTGTCGGCTGGAAGAGCTATCGCGATCAGTGGCTGGTGGAAGCGCTCGCCAACTATTGCGCATTGGCCGCAATGGAAAAGAACCAGCCAAAAGAAGTGCAGCAGGTGCTGGAGCTCTATCGCAAGCAATTGCTGATGTCGAACAAGGACAAAATGCCGTTGAGCGATGCGGGTCCGGTGACGCTCGGGGTGCGGCTGTTTTCATCGCAGTTCCCGAACGGCTATGACGCGATCAGCTATGGACGGGGAACGTGGATCTTCCACATGCTGCGCAACATGATGCGCGATGCAGAGCCGAAGTCGGGGAAGAGCGAGAACCTGGGGGATGAACCGTTCTTTCGCGTGCTGCGCAAGATATGCGAGCGTTACCAGGGGAAGTCGATCAACAACAAGATCGTGCAGCAGGTATTCGAGGAAGAGTTGCCGGAGAGCTTGCGTTTCGAAGGAAGGAAATCGCTCGATTGGTTCTTTGATGAATGGGTGAACGGCACTTCCATCCCGAAGCTGCAGGTATCGAACGTGAAGTTTACGAACGCTGCCGGCGGAAGCACGGTGACAGGGAAGCTGGTGCAGGAAGAGGCGCCGATCGAACTGGTGACGTCGGTTCCGATCTACGGAGTGACCGCGAAAAAAGATCTCGTGCTGCTGGGCAGGGTGTTTGCGGATGGGCCGGAGACGACCTTCCGATTGAAGGCTCCAGCAGGCGTACACCGCATCGAGATCGATCCGTACGACACGGTGCTGCGCCGACCGTAGCTATTTCTCGTCGAGCAAGTTCTGAACCGACCAGCTCGTCTTACGGACTTGATCGATGGCCTTGCGAAATTCTCTCAGGGTTTCAGGGTCGACCATGCCGGCCTGGAGCAGCAGCTCGAGCTTCTGGATCTCCTGCGTGACACGCTTGACCTGGCCTGACACTAGCTGGGCGAAGGCGCGATCAGCGTCGCGCGCACCTTCGAATTGTGCTGGACTCAAACTCATTTCCATCTACTCCATAACCTTTGGTTGTGCGGCTGCGGGATCGAAGACCAGTTCGACGGCGACGTCAGAAGGTTTCGAGGTGGCCACGTAAGTCCACTTCCTGGCGGCAATGCAGCTCAGCTCCGCCAGGACCGGATTTCCACCTTCGACCCTGGTGCCGGTTACTTTGCCATCGGCTGCAACGGAAAGCCGGAGCTTCACGCGACCGCCGATCTTGAGGGAGCGCAACAGCGCCGGATAGGCCGGGGCTTCCCGGTGCGTGCAGCGAAGGGCATTCTCCGCAAAAGCCGGAAGGGCCATTGCCGAGATCAACAACCACGCTGCGATCGACTTGTTGGTGATCCTCATACCGCTTACCTCTGGGGGTAAGACGAGTTTGCGACTAACGCTGCCGTGAGTCCAATGAACTTAGGTAACGCGGGGCACGAAGGTAATGAAATGGTGGGACTGGTCCTTGTTTCTTATGCGGCGAAGATGCTTGACACCGATTTGGAATGTTGAAGGTGGCCCGTTTTGAGAAATTGGGAGTGTCAGGGATGAAATCGGCACAAATCCGGAAGCTCAGCTATAATGAGGGTCGATTCGCTTCCGGTTCCCGCCGGAAGGTTTGGAAGTCCCGCCGGAGAGATGGCCGAGTGGCTGAAGGCGGCGGTTTGCTAAACCGTTATAGGGTCAAAAGCTCTATCGGGGGTTCGAATCCCCCTCTCTCCGCCAGAAATTCTGAAGGCCTCACTCATTATCCCCTCTCGTAAGAGCGCACTGGCAATCTCTCAGCTAGATCGCCGAAGCTCGCGGCTGATCCGGTGCGACCTGTATCTTCTTCTCACCGCTCGAAGGTAACTAATTGGCCTGCGGCAAACTCTATCTCGCACATCCAATTTTTCCTGCAACTTGGTGAAGCTATGGGCCGTGACGAAAGCAAGCTGCGGCCGGTCGACTGGTTCCAAATCGGAACTGACTACTGATATTTGCAGTTCACCGAACGCAACTATCACATCTAAATGAGTGTTCCGTTTACGCGGACTCCCTAAACATGCTCTCGATGCAACAAGTGCAGGACATCCGTGCGGTTGCACCCGTCTCTGTTCCGGCGGACCGCTACCGTCAATACAAGACGCGGCTTAAGCGCAGCATGCATGGACGTCGACGCCGGTTCTGGATCGCCTTTGGGCTCGCTGTCGTTACCCTTGGCAGCGGGATGCTGAATATCTTCTCGGTAATGGGCGGACCCAGCCATCCCCACTTCCTCCGGGCGATCTTTCCGATCGAATTCATCCACTTGTCCCGGTCACTGACACTGTTAATTGGGTTCGCGCTGGTCATCACTTCGTTGAATGTTCTCAAGCGCAAGCGCCTCGCCTGGATCATTGCAGTCGTGCTGGCTTATGCGTCGATCCTGTTTCATTTGACGAAAGGCCTTGATTATCAAGAAGCATCGGTCTCGGGCGGGTTGCTGATCGCATTGTTGCTATCACGGAAGATCTTCTCCGTGCGCAGTAGTGCTCCAAGTCTGCGCAGCACAGCGATTCGTCTTGCCGTAGCCGTGACGGTGGCCATCGGATATGGAGTTGCCGGATTTTGGTTCCTTGACGAACGGCACTTCGGCATCAACTTCCACATCGGCCAAGCGATCGAAACAACGTTCCGACTCATTACGTTCGCGGCCGATCCACGACTCATTCCTCTGACCGGGTACGGCGCCTGGTTCCTGCGTTCCGTTTATACGATGACGGTCGCAGCGCTCGCCTACTCGGGATTTGCGCTCTTCCGCCCCGTGGTGTACCAGTACCGCACCATCCCGCGGGAGCACATACTGGCCCAGTCGATTGCCGCAGGGTACTCGCGTACTTCACTCGATTACTTCAAGCTGTGGCCAGACAAGTCTTACTTCTTCTCGCCTTCGCATCATTCGTTTATTGCCTACCGTGTTGCGCGTAACGTGGCGCTGGCACTGGGGGACCCGGTCGGACCTCGCGACGAAGTTCCGAATCTGGTTCGCGAGTTCATTGAGTTTTGTCGCGAGAATGGGTGGACAGTGGCCTTTCACCAGACACTGCCCGAGTTTCTCGATTACTACCGCGCCGCGGGTCTCAAACGATTGAAGATCGGGGACGATGCCATCGTTGACCTCACTCAATATTCGCTCGAAGGGAAAGGGAAAAAGGAATTTCGCTACAAGGTCCGCCAACTGGAAGGGATGGGCATTTCCTTCGGCGCACACAAGCCGCCGCTACCTTCAGATCTTGTTCATCGCTTGAAACAAGTATCGGATGAATGGTTGGAGATCCCGGGCCGGCGCGAGAGAACGTTCACTCTCGGCTACTTCACCGCAGAGTATATTGCTTCGACACCGGTATTCACCGCGACCGATGCAAACGGCATCGTGCTCGGCTTTGTGAACCTCATTGAGATGCCGAACTCGAAGGAAGTGAGTCTTGACCTGATGCGCCGTCGCACCGACGCGCCCAACGGCATCATGGAGTATCTCTTTGTGAAAGTATTTATATGGGCGCGGGAACATGGATACGAAAAGTTCAATCTTGGTATGGCGCCGATGTCCGGATTCCAGGAACGTGAGGAAGCGCGTCCGGAAGAACGAGCCATTCATAGCTTTTTCCAACAACTGAATTTTTTGTTCAGCTTCCGCGGGCTTCGGCAGTACAAGGCAAAATTCGCTACCGGATGGGAGCCTCGTTACCTAATTTACAGCCAGGCTACGGAATTGCCGCGCGTTGCACTTGCGCTACGCCGCGTTTCAGAACTGCAAAGAGATGAGGAGGCGGACCGAGATGTCAACAATACGGCAGCGTAACTTCCTGTTTGCCGCGGCGGCGCTGCTTCTGTTGACTTGTTCCGGGTGGACGCTCGCTGCTCCTCACGCCGGTAAGAACAATGTTGTGATTCGCGGCAAGACACAGGATGTCTATTTTCTTCCTGCGACGACCAGCGGACCTCATCGCAGGGTACTCTATGCGCCGGGCGACGGAGGCTGGCGCGGATTCGGTGTGACCATCGCCGAAAAGATGGCCTCTGCCGGGTACGACGTCTATGGCCTCGACACACGCAAATACCTTCAGAGCTTTGCAGATGCAAACCTCGGCCCCCGGGATATCGCTGGCGATTACCGATCGCTCGGCGAGTGGGTCCGCGAGTCCTCAAAAGATCCGATTCTCCTGGTCGGGTGGTCGGAAGGCGCGGGACTTGCGTTGGCCGCAACGGCAGAAGATGCCAACCGCGATATTTTTCGTGGTGTGGTGGCGATCGGAACCACGGAACAGAACATCCTCGCCTGGAGATGGTCGGATACATGGGCTGAGATAAAGAAAACTATTCCGCAGGAGCCGACCTTTGCCAGCGCCGACTACATCGGCCGTGTGTCTCCCACGCCGCTCTTTATGATCGCTTCAGCGCGCGACGAATACGTGACCCTGAAGAGTACGAATGCGTTGTTCGCGAGGGCCGCGAACCCGAAGCGCTTGATCGTAATCGATGCGGACGACCATAAATATGGCGGCCACGTCGAAGAGCTCTTCCATGCGCTGTCGCAGGGATTGCAATGGGTTCAGACCAATCGATAACGGGTTCTGTCCCAGTGACCTCAACTCCTCATCATCGAGGCCTGCGGATCGGCGCGGGATACTTGTTCGCAGCCGCATGCCTCGTGTGGGTATTCCACGACGTGCACCCACAGCGTGTGCTCAAGCAAATGACGATAGAGCGCTGGGCGTTCCTCGCGCCGGCCGTGTTCTTTGACGTGCTGACGTACGTTCTCCAAGGCTGGCGTTGGTCGTTGTTATTGCGCCCAGTCGGACGAGTTGGCGTGATTCGCTCGACGCAAGCCATTTATGCGGGCCTATTTACGAATGAAATCCTGCCGCTACGGATCGGGGAGGGTGTAAGAGCGTTCCTGCTTTCCCGTTGGCTAGACTCTCCCGTGAGCCGCGTTCTTCCTTCCATGGTGGTGGAACGCTTACTCGATGCCTTAAGCCTGCTGAGCGCGGCTGCATTTGCGGCCATTGTGGTGCCGCTGCCGCATTACCTTGCAGTCGCCGGGGACATCCTGGGGGTCGTCGTCCTGATCGGCACCGCTATTTTTGTCTCCATCGTCCTGCGCGAAGAATTAGGTGAGCAACAGGTTCAGCAGCCGTCTTCGCGTATCCGCCGATTCGTCGCCGAACTCGCCTCCGGTCTCCGACGCATCGGTGTCTCGTCATTGTTGTGGATCTCTCTCGCGCTTTCCGTTGCACTCCTCCTCTGCCAAGGTTTGGCGACCTACTTTGTGATGCTTGCCTTCGGCCTCCACTTGCCATTGGTGGCGGGACTCGTGGTTCTGTTCGTCATTCGTTTGGGCACTGCCATCCCGAATGCTCCTGCCAATGTGGGAAGCTTCCAGTTTTTTGCCGTTGTAGCGCTCGCAATGTACGGGGTCGAAAAGAGTGCTGCGACGGCATTCTCGCTGGTGGATTTCATTGTGCTAACGGTTCCGCTCTGGACCTTGGGCCTCATTGCCATCCTGCGCTGCGGGTTCAATCTCGCCTCGTTGCGAACGGCGGCCAGCACTGGCCTGCAGAGCTAATCTTCCATTTCGCTTCTCCGAGTACGTGGATCGTTCCTCACGTCGTAAGTCCTCCGTTGTTCCGTTTCTTGCATAGGGCCGCTCTGATTGGCATCATTGGTCGGTGCAAACGATCTTTGAAGCCGTAGGGAAGATAGATGGTCTGCGGCGTCTCGCTCACGCTTGGCATAAGCGCGTGATGGCCGATGAGGTGGTGGCCCATGCGTTTAGCCATGGGTTTCATCCGCAGCATACTGAGCGGCTCGCAGCTTATTGGGCTGAAGCGTTGGGTGGTCCATCTTTGTACTCTGGTTCCTATGGCGACGAAACAAGCGTCGTGAAGATCCACAGCGGGAATGGCGAGCACGAGGAGATGAATCGGCGTGCGATCGATTGCTTCGACGTGGCGTTAGCCGATGTCGGACTAGATAAGGACGCCCGGTTGCGGCAAGTGCTGCATGACTACTTTGCATGGGCGACCACGACGACCATGTATCGGTATCACCGTTCCGCCGACGATGTGCCGAGCGGGCTCAAGATTCCCCGCTGGTCATGGAACGGGCTGCAGGAGTGAACTTTCCGCCTCTCCGTTCAGTTTTTCATTCTGCCGAGCTAGGCCACTAATCCTGAGTTTTGCCACTGAATCTTCCTCCCATTTATTTTTTGGAAATTTACCTGGGAGTGTCGAAATCCCGCGAGCCAGTTCGATATACCTGTGAAAACGCAGAAGCCAAAGGCTTTGAGATACACAAAACGATTGAAGGAGATTCAGAATGCGATTTTTGAGCATTTACAAGACTGCCGAGCGTACCTCACCGCCGACGCAAGAGGAGATGAGCCGCATGGGACAACTGATTGAGGAAGGGATGAAGGCAGGGTGGCTGCTGGGAACGGAAGGGTGCCTGCCCAGCGCTTTAGGGGTTCGCGTGCGGCGTGCGGGCGAGAAGGTGACGGTCACAGACGGTCCTTTTGCGGAAACCAGAGAATTAGTTGGTGGTTTCGCAATTCTGAAAACCAGTTCCAAAGCAGAGGCCGTGGAATTGGCCCGGAAGTTTCTCCAAGTGGCCGGAGAAGGCGAGTGCGAACTGCGCCAGTTGTACGAGCCCGGGGCAGAGTCCAATTGTGCAGGCAGCGTGGATCGGATCGAAGTCCCCGCTTAGGGGCTTGATTCGCAGAGGCTAAGAGGCGGCTTCGTCGCCGCCTCTACTGCCCGAACAATCGTGCGTTCCAAAATAAGGCATGAACCCTGCATTTTGGCGTCGCGTCGTTCCATCTTGGCGCAAGGGAAGTTCGTCCCATAGAAAGCTGTTACTTCGGGAAAGGTGATGTGTCCTAGCGATCGGCAGGGCACATGACGAACTTCCGAAGTTGGGCTGCACTTCCCATCCGACTCATTGTTGGTTACGGCTTCATGGCACACGGCTACGCCAAGCTGGCGAGAGGGCCAGAAGTTTTCATTGGCATTCTGCATGCGATGGGAGTACCGGCTCCGGCGCTCATGGGATGGGTCACCATTTTGGTCGAACTGCTCGGCGGCTTTTGCTTGCTGATCGGCGCATTTGTGCCGCTGGTCAGTCTGCCGATGGCCGCAGTTCTATTGGTCGCGGCAATCACCGTGCATCTTCCGTATGGGTTCAGCTCCATCAAGCTACAGGCATTTACCGCTGCAGGTCCGAGATTTGGACCGCCCGGATACGAAGTGGCACTGCTTTATCTGGCTTGTCTCGCGACGGTGCTGGGAGGTTCTGGACCGCTCGCACTGGACACATGGATTCGTCATCGCCGCAGTAGACACACGCCAGTTTGTTCAGCATCGTTCGGTTTCAATGGAGAGAGCCCACAGAGGTAACTTCGGTGAATGACGTTCGAATCAGACCTGCAGAGTTGCCTGACCTGGATCAGCTGGCGGAGATGTGCGAAGCGCTGTGGCCGATTTCATCTGCCGAAGAGCATGCAAGGGAACTGCGACTGCTGTTGAACGGTAGAGCATCACTGATTGTAACGATGCCGCTAGTCATCCTGGTTGCAGAAGCCAAGTATGGGCGACTCGTCGGTTTTGTGGAGGTCGATCTACGTTCGCACGCCGATGGGTGCGATCCGTCGCGGCCGGTCGGGTATATCGAAGGCTGGTATGTCGGCGAGGAATATCGGCAGTACGGGATCGGCAAGATGCTGATTGTGGCGGCAGAGGAATGGGCGCGGAGTCACGGCTGCGCGGAGGTCGCGTCCGATGCCGTCATCGATAACGTGGTTTCGCAGCGTGCCCACGAAGCGTTGGGCTTCGAAGTGGTGGATCGCTGTGTGCATTACCGGAAGAAGCTCTGACCCACTCTTAAATGAAATCCCGACATTCTGCTGATCGGCACTGACAGGGGAGGCGGCCGTCATGATGGGAGAGTCCGTAGTCGACGGTCATTTCTTCTCCGGCGGCGATGTTTCGTAGCGCATAGAACTCGGCGCGGCCGAAGGCGATGCGCACGAAGACGTTGGGATTGCAGGAATGATTGATGTACTGGAATGGTCCGCCGCCGACACTCTCGTCGACGGCGTGGCGATCGTCGAGTTCGATGATGGCGACGTGCTTGCGAGTCCTGGCGCGACGGCGCGCCTCGCGGACGGAAATGCGCTCACCTGTGTACTCGCCGACTTTGCTACGCGCAGGGATGGGCGCGTCGGTGAACAATCCTTTGCCTTCAATCCTGCTTTTTCGAACCACCAGCATGTGCGTAAATCTACCAAGAAACTAACTCCGAATTAACAGAGGCGATCAAAAAAATAAGCCCGGCTTGTCGCCGGGCTATTCATTCGATGAAAGTTTCTTACTTGACGTTGAGCGTTACGTCATCAACCACGAAGTTCGTACGCAGTGACGAATCCTCGGCTGCGACGAAGTACAGGCGGATGGCGCGACCGCGATAGGCGCTGAGATCGAAGGTACGTAGCTGGTATCCCACGGCTTTGTTGACGTTCGAGTATGACGCCAAGATTCCGAGCAGACGACCATAGCTGTCGAGCACCTGCACGTTCAGCCGGTCGTGCGCGATGCCGGTAGTGTCGTAGCTGTCCACGTGCAGCCAGAAGCTGAGCGTGGCCGATAGCGTGTTGGAAGGAATGCTTACCTGCTGGTACATCGAGCGAGTGGTCGGATTGCCGTAGCCGGAGAGCCACGCCTTCCACGAGCCGGTGTGAGCGTACTCGCCGCTGAGGTAGGTGATCACGCCAGTGGTGGCCGCCCAACCGGTTTGTCCGCTCTCGAAGCCGGGATTAACGATGAGCTGCGATGCTGTGCCTGTGCCACCACCCGATGAGGTGATCACCAGCGTGAAGTTCGTCGTGTGCGCTTTGCCGCCACCGTTCGCAGACACAGTCAGGTTGTAAGTGCCGGCTGCCGCCGCGGTGCTTGCACTGACGGACAGCGTTGAACTGCCCGCGCCAGGCGCGGCGATGGTTGCCGGATTCATGCTGGCCGAAACTCCCGAAGGCATGCCGCTTACCGACAGCGTGACCGACGAGTTGAAGCTGCCGACCAACGCGGTGCGCACCGTGGCCGAGCCACTGGTTCCTTGCGGCATGGTGACCGATGCTGGACTTAACGAGAGACTGAAGTCGCTGCTCGTCGTGACGGCCGTGACGGTTACAGCAATGTTGGTGCTTACGGTCTTGGTGCCGTCATAAGCATTCACCGTCGCCGTGTAGGTCCCCGCCGCGAGTGTGCTCGCCGGACGGAAGGTCAGCAGAGACGATCCTGAGCCTCCGGCGATCGACGTGGTGCTGAACGAGGCGGTGAGTCCGGAAGGCAAGCCCGAAACAGACAGCGAAGTTGTGCTCGCGCCGCCTGAGACGCTGATCGTGCTGGAACCTGATCCGCCCTGAGCGATGCTCAGAGCAGTCGGGGAAGCCGAGATCGCCAGGCCCGCCACGGCGTTGATGCCATAGTTAGCGTTCGCGGAGCCGGAGTAGGTGGTCGCTGCCGAGTTCGTCGCTTTCACCACGGTGCTGTAAACGCCGCTGGTCGCGCTGGAAGGAGAAGTCACGGTCACGTTTGCCGTTCCGCTTGCTCCCGGGGCGAGCGACAGCGTGGTTGCGGTGAGTGCAGCCGACCATCCGCTCGGTGCTTGCGCCGTCAGGCTGTAGTTCACCGTCGAGCAGCCAGTGCTGTCGTTGTTCTTCACTGTCGCGGTGTAGGTGAGCGCCGTTCCCGCTGCCGCGTACTGCGTTGCCGACGGGGAGATCGTCACCGTTGGGCTGGCAGTGGTGCAACTCGGAGCTGAGCCACCTACAGTCACGGTAACAGAAGCACCAGAGCTACTGGTGGATTCCGTCTTGATCGTGACGTTCGCCGCCGGATCATTAAAGCTTTGTCCGGGCTGGAGTGCGGCATCGGTGAACGAAGAGGAGGACGGAGCCATATCGAGCAGGAAGCTGGTGTCACCGCCGGATTCCGAGCCGGTGTGAACCAGCACGCCCGTGGTGGAAGAAGGATACTTGCTCAAACCGCTGTCGAAGCCGACTGGCTGGCGGAATTCAACGTAGTAGTAAGTCTTCTTGCCAGTGGAGGCGTCGGTGCTTTTCAGGATCTTAAGGGCGCGCGTCCCTGAGGCGGTACTGCTGTAAGGCGTGAGCGAATAGGTTCCGCTGGAAGTCACCGTGGTGATCGGAAGTGATGCGCCGTAATTCAGCCAGCCGAGCCGTTCCTTCTGGAAGGCGTTGAAGTGCGACGACGTTACGTTGCCCATGGTGTCGAAGATGTCGCCGTAATCTCCGGTCGAGCAACTGGAACCGATGGTGGTGCCGCTGCAGATCAACGAGTGCGAGTGATAGAGGCCGAAGTTGTGACCCATCTCGTGCGCGACGACCTGCAGCATCATGGCGCCGTTGATCCATGCCTGGCTGGGGCTTCCGCCGATCGTGCCGAGGCCCGCCCAGCCGCCGCAATCGGAAAGCTGCGGGAAGATGAAGACAAAATGCTTGTAGTTGGCGATCTGCACGCCGGCGTTGGTCATCGCGGTCTTGGCGAGCGACGCGATCTGGTCGGTGTTGCAGGTGGCGTTCATCGGCAGAGTGTAGTAGCCGAAGACATCGCCAGTAAGCCAGGTCTGGTTCTGCGAGTTTTCCTTATCGAAGTTCGAAACCTGGTTGAAGACCAGGTCCCGCGCGGCATCTACCGTGTAGGGCTGGGTGGTCATGTTCTGGAAATTCACCAGCGCGACCACCGTGGATTGTGCGCCGAACGTATTGCTGGAAGCTAATGCCAGGGTTTGCAGGCCGCCGCTCGCATTCGAAGTGCTGCCGCTCGTTAGTTCACCGGTAGGGAGGAAGATTGCGCCGTCCACTTTCGTTCCTCGGACGCGAACTCGCGTGCCGGTGTGCAGGTCTTTGGGCGCATTCTGCGCGAAGTGAAGCTGCAACTTTTCCGTCGCCGTCTTCAGAAAATAAAGCGTGCGATGAGAAGTGGGGAAGTCCTGCACCATCACCTGCAATTCGCCCTTCTGATCGGTGTCGCTTTCCATATAGGGCTGAGCGGTGTCAGGCAGCTTGCTGCTGACGCTCTGCGGCACGAGAAGACGATATGCCTTTGCCGGCGAGGTGTTGCCCAACTGAAGAATCAGCTGGCGACGCTGCTGCGCGAGTTCCTTTGCCTGCTGGCGAAGCTTGGCGCGCTCTTCGGGCGATGCGCTCTCGAGCTTCGTGCTCATGTCGCCCAGGGTGTCGGTGATCTGCTGGATGAGCGTGGGAACGTCGGTGTTGCTTGGCGCGTTTTGCGCGTTGCTGACGCCGCCGAAAGTGAAGGACATTACGATGGCGGCAACGAACGCAGCCAGTCGAGGGGAGGGGAACAGCTTTGTAAGACTCACTAAAACTCCTGTTGGTAGTTCGCCTCGACGAAGGACGCAGGAGTGGCCAACGCAATCGGGCGAACGGATAAAGATTGCCCAGTTGCACTGACCGGGGCCTTTGAGTGTTTCTGTGTAGTTATTCTATGGAAGCTGGCGCCCAGTGCCTATTGGCGTTTCGCCCTAGCACGTGGCGTTGGAGTTAGTGACCTAGACACGAATGTTAGCGTGAGGAATGACAATGAGTTAGGAGAGGTCCTTGCTCATTAGGATGGCGTGGCACGCGGCGTCGTCCTTGAGGGCTCGGGTGGGCCGGAACTCTTCGGTGCCGGTTTCGCGGTAGCCAAATTTGCGGTAGAGGGGCGGAAGTTCCGGGCGCAGGCTGAGCACCGTGATCTCCATGACCCGGCAGCCATGGCGTCGGCCGTAATCTTCGGCAGCCTCGATCATCAGGCGAGCCAGCCCTTTGCCCTGCTGCGATGGATCGACTGCAAGCATGCCGAAGTAAGATCGCTCACCCCGCAATTCGACGTAGATGGATGCCGCGATGCTTTGCTCTTCTTCGGCGACGAGAAAGATGCCCTTCTTCATCAACTCGGCCATGCGGGCTTCGTCGGTGCGCGTACCCTCGAAAAATGTCTCGACCGCAAACGCGGCATTCACGATCGGAATGATCGCCGGGATGTCGTTCAAGGTTGCGGTGCGTACGGCGATCGCCATGCGCCATTATTCCATTGCCAGTAGCGCGGCCATCGTTTCAATACCGTCCCAGAGGTTCTGCAGGCGGATGTTTTCGTTGGCGCTGTGCTGGTTGTTGTCGTGATTTGCGATCGGGACGGAGATCGTGGGCGCGGAGGTCGCGTGCTCGATCATCTCGAGGGGAACGCTGCCGCCCATGGTAGGCAGCTTGATTACTTTCCCGCGTGCTCCTTCCACCGCGGAAATGACGAGTTGTGCGATGGGCAGATCCATAGGGGTGCGTACAGCGTTGTAGCTGGCGAGATCGCGCTTGACGTAAGCGACCATCGGATTCTGCAGCAGTACTTCACGTGAAGGCTCAGTTTCAACCACTGTATATCCACGTGATTTGATGAAGTCGATGACGCGGTCCTGCTGCTGATGCCAGTCCAGACCCTTTACCAGGCGCAGGTCGATGTCAGCCGTTGCAGTTGAGGGCACAACGTTGTTGGAGCGAGCACCGGTGCGCGCCGACGCCGTGCCGTTAATGTTCAACGTCGGCAGATTGATCAGGTTCAGGAGGCGTTCTCCACCGCCTTCAGTGTGGCCGAGCCAGAGCTCTTCGCGAAGCTTCTGGTCGTTGTTGGGGGCGTCGGCAATCGCCTGCTTCTCGAGCGGTGTAAGTGGGGCAATGCCGTCGTAAAAGTGCGGAATCAACACATGGCCTTTGTCGTCCTTCATGCTGGCCAGTAGCTGTGCCAGCATCATCGCTGGATTGGGAGCCCAGTTGCCGTAGTGTCCGCTGTGCAATTCTCGTTTCGGGCCATAGACGGTGACCTCAACGTGCGTGTCGCCGCGCGCCCCGAAGACAACCGTCTGCTGCCGGCTCTGATCGACCGGGCCGTCGCAGATGAGAAAGACATCACCGGTGACAAGCTGTTTGTTCGCCTCAAGGATCTGACCCAGATGTGGCGAGCCGGCCTCTTCTTCGCCTTCCCAAACAAAGCGAATGTTGGACTTAATCGGGATGTTCGCGGCTTGCAGTGCGTCAAGCGCCGCGAGCTGCGCGAAGATGGATCCTTTGTCGTCCGACGCGGAACGGCCGACGATGAACGGCTCGCCGTCGATGGTCTTCTGCTGCGGCGTGAACGGCGCGTTGTTCTCCCATTCCGAGGGCGTGACGGGCTGGCCGTCGTAGTGCGCGTAGAAAACGATGGTGTGCTTCGCGCCGGGAGTTTTGATCTCGCCATATACGACAGGCGGTGCCCCTTCGATCCGCAGCAGCCGCGCATTTACCTTGCGCTTCTGCAGCATCGAGACGAGCGCGTCGGCATTGCGCTGTATATTCGGCGTGTCGCTGGCGATATTCGGGATCGCGAGCAGGTCCTGGAAATCGCGCAACAGCTGTGCTTCATGCGCCTCACGGTAATTACGCGCGGCAGTTGCAGGCGCAGACATTTCTGCGCCGAAAGCTGTCACTGACAGCAGCAGAGCAAGCAAACCGACTCTCTTCATGGGATCGCGAATATAACGTCGGGAGAGTTGCTCGGCAAGAGCAACGTCATCGAGGTCGTTGCAGTCGCCCCGGTGCACACGTAACATGTCGCGTGCCGCGTTATGCGCAGCCAGCTCAAATCGCTACTTCGGCAGCAGCCTGTCTTCCTGGGGATCGCCGCGTTCGCGGTAGCGATCTTCTGGACGGTAGGCCAGCCCACGAACATTGCCGTGTCACTGGTGTACTCCCTCATGCTCGGCAACATGAACACCTTTGCCGTGATGACCTTGTTGCCGATGCTGCTGGCACGTCGTTTTCCCTGGGACTGGATCAGCTTCTTCGTTGCGCAAGTTGTCCTCATCCCATTTGGGGTTTTCGTCTCGACCATGGTCGTCTTTCAGATGCTGGGACGGCCTGGCGGTCAATTCTGGCCATTTCTGGCCAGCGGATGGAAGTTTCCCTCACTGATAACACTTGTTTTCGGCATCTTCTATTTTGTCTATTACCGTGCCGAGTCTCGGCTGGAGACTCGTGATCGCGAATACGAGCATGTGGTGAGGACATCGCAGGCTGAACGCGAGATGCAAGAGCAGGAACTGCAACGCGCCCGTGAAATTCAACAATCACTGCTGCCGAAGCAGATTCCGCAGATTGCCGGCTTCGCAGTTTCAGGCGTGTGGGAGCCAGCCCGCGTTGTCGGTGGCGACTACTACGATGTGATCCAGCTCAGCGATAACAGACTGGCCATATGTCTGGCGGATGTCGTCGGAAAAGGTGTTTCTGCTGCGCTACTGATGGCCAACGTGCAAGCGACCGTGCGTGCCTATGCCCGCGTAGACGTTTCGCCCGACTGGGTGTGCACGCGCGTGAATGAGGTGTTGTGCAGCAACATCGCATCTGACAAGTTCGTCACTTTCTTCTATGGTGTGCTGAACACCGAGAGCCGTACGCTTGAATATTGCAACGCCGGACATCTTCCTCCGATCGCAATTGCGGCCAATGGCTCTCCCAGAACGTTGACAGAAGGCGGCGCCGTGCTGGGCGTATTTTCAACGTGGAAGTACCAGACTGCCACTCATCAGTTTGGCTCCGGCGACCGGTTGCTGCTTTTCACCGATGGCATCACCGAGGCCATGCGTGCGGACGGCGAAGAGTTCGGCGAAGAGCGACTGGTCTGCGCTACTCGGGCTGCGAATTCTCATCCGCCGGAAGAGCTGAACGCGCGACTGATGTCGGAGGTGAAGACTTTCTGCGACGATCATCTCCACGACGATGCGACGCTAGTAGTCGTCAGCGTGAGTTAGTGGCGCTGTAGAGGTACGCTCGCAACATAGAGAAGTCCTGCTGCTGCTCGAGTTCGCGATGCTCTCGGGCAGCCTGTTTCAGTTGCTGAGCGATGGTATCCTCGCCCGTGGCACTCATGTTCTCGCTGATCAGCAGCCACACGCGCCCATGTCGCTGGCGAATCGCATCGAGCGTTTCCGGTGTCACTTTGCTCGCGAAATCGCGCCACGTCGGGCGATCGGTTCCGGGATACACGATTGCTGGCCCTTGTTGTCCCGCGTAATAAGCGTAGGCAAACCGGTTCTGTCCCTTATGGAAGACGATGACATCGCCGGGCGCGGCACCTGCCAACACGTATGCCGTTGCACTCCGAAAGTCTTCCCGCTTGAGGTCGAAGTCGCGCTCGTAATAGCTGTGCACTCCGCTCAGAGCAAACCAGCAGATCACGGCCAGCGTCGGAGCGGCAACCCACCTCCATGAAAGCGAACTCAGTCCTGCGGCGACCGACAACACTAAAGCCGGAATGCAGACAAACAAATAACGTGGCATCAGCACCGGCTTGATCAACGAAACGAAAAAGGTGATTGCGATCGGAATCAGGAACCATGCCGGTAGCAGGCGATAACTTTGCAGGTTTGGAAATCTCCACGCTGCGAAGGCGGCCAACAGGATGCCGAGAAGGTAAAGCAGCGTCAGTGGCAGTCCACCGTGGCCGGCGTAATCCCCGAAGATGATCCACATTCCATGCAAGTTCGGACGCGGTATCCAGTTGATCGGCCCTGTGCCTGTGGTCACGATGAAAATCCAAACCGGCAGCGTGAACACCGCGATGCGCTTCAGCGCGCAAAGCAGTTCGGTCTTCGCCTGTACATTCCACAATGCAACTATTACTGCCACCAGCACGAGCACAGCAAAGAAGTGCGCATAGATCGCCAGTACGCTGAACGCAACAAACCAGTGCCAATCGCGTTTCCGTCCCGATGGCAAAGCCGCAACTAGAAAGTAGACGGCGAGCGCGATCAAGAAGGCGACCAGGCTGTAGCTCCGAGCTTCCTGAGCGTAGCGGACCGAGTAAGCGTTCACCGACCACAGCAGTGCAGCCGCCAATCCAGTCCATTCCCCGAAAAGTTTTCTTCCCAGCAAAAACAGGACCGGAATTGTGGCCACCGACCACAGCGAGGAGAACCCGCGCAACATCGCCTCAGAATTGCCCAGGTGTGACCAACACCGCAGCAGCAGGTAGTACAACGCCATGTTGCCTTCTCGCCGCCACAGGATGCGCAGCAGGTCGTACCATCCCAGCGAAGTGAAGGCGGCGCTGATGCCTTCGTCCGTCCAGAAGCTCTTGTCGCCGATGCCGTGCAGACGCAGCCAGGCTCCCGCACCTGCGATCAGCGCGAGTGCGGTCCACGAAGCCCACTTCGGCATAGTGCGAGCGCCTATCATCGGAAGCGTCAGTGTACAGGAGCACTGAATTCGCTAAGATGGTAAGAAGGTCATGTGGTTACAGGTCATTGTTCGCGAAGCCTTGCGCGCACTACGGCGTAACAAGATGCGCAGCGTGCTTACGGTACTCGGCATCACGATTGGCATCGGCGCAGTTATCTGCGTTGTCGCCATCGGCCAGGCAGGGTCCGAGCAGGTGCAGAACCAGCTCGACAATCTCGGTGAAAACTTCGTCTGGATCGAGGCTGGTTCCCGCGCGCCGAACGGCATTCGCACCGGCAGCCACGGCACCAAGACGCTCATCGCCGAAGACGCGACTGCCATCCTGAAGCAGATACCGCTGGTCAAGGCAGTCACGCCACAGGTGGATGCAAACGTCCAGATCATCTACGCCAACAAGAACTGGGCCACGCATTATCGGGGCGTCTCGCCGGAGTACATGACCATCAAGCGGTGGAATGTGGTGCAGGGCGTGCCGTTCACAGCGGAAGATGTAACGCGTGCCGCTAACGTTTGTGTGATCGGTCAGACTATCAAGGATGAACTTTTTCCCAATGAGACGCCGATCAATAAAACAGTCCGGCTCGGAAGTATCCCGTGCCAGGTCGTAGGCGTTCTCGAAGCGAAAGGGCAATCCGGGTGGGGTCAGGATCAGGATGACACGCTTCTGCTTCCCTGGACGACGGCCCAACGCAAGCTGAAGGGCATCAACTGGGTCGACGACATCATGTGCTCGGCCGTGTCGCAGGAAGCTGTGAATCCCGCCATCGACCAGATCACTGCGCTGTTGCGCGAACGGCATCATATCCGGCCTGGGCAAGATGACGACTTCAACGTTCGGCGACCGGACGAAGTGATTAATGCGCGGCTGCAAGCCAGTCACACGTTTTCGCTTTTGCTCGTGATCGTAGCTTGCGTATCGCTACTGGTTGGCGGCATCGGCATCATGAATGTGATGCTGGTGTCGGTTACGGAGCGCACGCGCGAGATCGGCGTGCGCATGTCCGTAGGTGCCACCGAAGGCGACGTGCAACTCCAGTTCCTGGGAGAGTCCGTGATCCTGAGCCTGTTCGGCGGAATCATCGGCGTGGCCTTCGGTGTGTTCGGGTCCTACCTGCTCGGCAGCATGCTGCAATGGCCCATGTCTATCCCCCCGCAGGCCATCTTTGTAGCCGCCGTTTTCGCTACTCTGGTGGGTATCTTCTTTGGCTATTATCCTGCGGTCAAAGCCTCGCGCCTTGACCCCATCGAAGCCCTTCGCTTTGAGTAACTAGAGCCGACCCATTAAGAACAGGATCAACAGAATGATCAGGATCAGGCCGAGTCCGCCGCTCGGGTAGTATCCCCAACCGCGGCTGTAAGGCCAGGCCGGAGCTGCCGCCAGCACCAGCACGAGCACAACAATCAACAGAATCACCATCACTCACCTCCGGGACGGGTTTGTCCCATGCATTGGGATGGCGAGACTCTCGATTGTGCTGCTCCGCCTGTTCAGTTTTGCCCGTGAACCTCCAAAATTGGCCTAGCTGGCATCAAAGAACAGGGGACAATTTAAAGCCGAGGGAAACATGGGAGAGTTGTGGGGACAATTCTGTGGTCGGTTCGGTAAAGCTGCGGCCAGCGCTTCGTCGTGGGTGGGGACCCCAGTCGCTTTCGTGTTAGCAGCGCTTTCCGTCATCATTTGGGCGTTCCTGGGGCCGCGATACGGCTACTCAAATACCTGGCAGCTGGTGATCAATACCGGCACCACCATTATCACCTTCCTCATGGTGTTCTTGATCCAGAACACCCAGAACCGCGATGCGCGCGCACTGCACTTGAAACTGGATGAGATCATTCGCAGCCTGAAAGCCGCGCACAACGACATGATCAATATCGAGAAGCTTTCCGACGAAGAGCTCGCTGGTCTGGCCAAGAAATACGAAGCCATTCGCGAGGAGTTCGAATCGCGCAAAGCTGAGCACGCCGCCTGATCTCTCCACTGCGTAGACCGGCGGCGTAGAATTGTTTCATGCGTTTCGCCGGAATTATGCTGGCGTGTGTCGCAAGCATGGCAGTCGCTCAGAACAGCGCAGTACCCGTTGAGAAGGAGCCAGTTCACCACCTGGTGCTGGGGAATGAGTTGACCCGCGTGTACTCGGTAACGGTGCCAGTCGGTGGACAAACTCTGCTTCACCAACATAACTACGACTACGTGTTCGTCGCGCTCGACGATGCTGTCTTCGATAATCAGCCTGAAGGGAAGCCAGCCACCAGGGTAGAGCTGCACGCCGGAGATGTTCGATTCGCGAAAGCCCCGCTGGCCCACATTGCTCGTAATGTCGGGAATACACCCTTCTGCAACATAACGATCTCTCTGCTCAAGCCTGGAGATGCAGGTGAGACACAGCAGATGCTTTCCGAGATGGGCTCAGCCTCAGTCAGTGTGCTGTCCAATCAAAAAGTAAGTGTGCGTTCCTTCGTGGTTGGTCCGAATGGCTCGGCCGGTCCGATTGCGACCTTCCATCCCCACCTTCTGATCGCAGTCTCGGATATCCACTTTCGGGAAGGTGATAACGATTCCACCTTGAAGGCCGGGGATGTGCGCTGGTTCGATCATGCGGGTACTCTGTACATTGAGAAGAGCGCCACTGCCGGGAAGTTTGCGCTGGTGGAGTACAAGTAGTTTGAGGCGCCAAGAAAGGCCGATGCACACCCGCCGGTGATAGTTATCACTGCAAGTCGTTTTGTTCCGCATTAGAAAGAAGACGTACGGGGCCTCGTCCAAGGAGGTCGCGATGGCTACTACTCACGCAGTTCCTGTCTCATCCTTCCCCCAGCTTGAACTGAAACATATCCTGGTTACCACGGATTTTTCTGAATGCTCGCGCATGGCGCTAAAGCAGGCAATCGCCGTAGCGAGGCTTCACGCGGCAGATCTCAGCATTCTCCACCTGATGCCCCCGGAACCGATCATCTATTCGGCACTGGAAGCCGCCGACTATTCTTCGGAAGCGGATCAGGAGCGGTTGCTCCCGCTTATCGAGAAACTCGAGGAAGAGGATGGCATCGCTTCCATCTCACACCAGTTTCTCGTCGAACGAGGACCCCTGGAGGAGGTGCTCGAGCGCGTGGTTCGTGACCGGCAAATCTCCCTGTTGATGTTAGGAACTCACGGACGAACCGGTCTGCGCAAAGTGTTCCTCGGGTCGATTGCCGAAGAAATTTTCCGTATTGCCAGTTGTCCGGTTATGACCATAGGGCCGGAAATTCCATCGCCGCTCCTGAGCCACGGGAAGTTCAGCTCTGTTTTATTCGCGACCGATTTTTCCGCCGGTTCGCAACATGCACTTTCGTACGCAATTGGGTTTGCGCAAGAGAGCCAGGCGCGGCTGATTATGTTGCACGTGCTCGAAGAGCAGTCTGTTACTGCGATGTACATGCACGATGAGCTCAAGAACACGGCACGCCAGCGAATGCTGGATATGATTCCTTCTCCCGCGTTGCTTGCTTCAACAGATTTCGAGCTGATCACCGGATACCCGGTGGAAAGTATCCTTCGGGTCGCTCAGCAGCATGAGGCCGACCTGATTGTTTTAGGCGTGCACAAGTCGAGCGGCATGGGTGCGCGTGCTTCTGCGCATTTGCCATGGACGATCGCCCATAGCGTGGTTTGTCACGCCAAGTGCCCCGTACTGACCGTGCGGGGATAGAAAGCTTGCCGTCAGCGGAGTTGCCGGCGTTCGAAACCGTATCGCCGATTGAGCGACGATCGAAACCCAGTCGGGCTCAAGCCAGCCTTCTGCTGACGGCAATTTTTAACACGAGCGTGCGGGTGCGTCCGGAAAGCGCGCGGAAGTCCTGGGATCGTTCACAGGTCGACAACCGTCTGCGCTTGCGCCCGGGAGGAGCGCTACGAGATCCACGCACCCGCCTCGAACTACTTCTTCGCCGCCTTGGCTGGCTTCTTCACTGCCTGGTCCATCGGAATCTCTTTGCCGTCTTTATCGACGTAGTGAATATCGAAAGCTCCTTCGGGCATATCGAAAAGCAAGCAATTGGCCGTACAAGTGAATTCGTGCGTGTGCTTGCCCGGCAGGAACACGTAGTCCCCCGGTTTCACGGTCTGCGGCTTAGGATCCTCTTTCATCTGCATCTTGCCACTGCCGCTGATGAACACGATGTTCTCGTTAGCGGTATGCCAGTGCCATGGAATCTTGCATCCGCTGGCAGCTTTCAACAGAATCGAAGACGGACCTTTCGAAGGATCGCCGCGCTGAACCGAGATCGTGACACACGAGGGAAGCACGGGAAGCGGCGCGAACTTAGAAGCCGAGACGGGAGCGACAACAGGTTTGTCATCTTGCGCGACGAGCGTCCCGGCGCACACGATCAAGAACAGCGCAAACAAAATCCCCAAGCGTTTGCTGAACATCTTCACACCTCACTGAATGGAATGACTCGATGAGCCCATGAGAAGGCGAAGAGTATAGATCAAAACGGAATTTTGTTCAGTTGCCGAAGCGCATGGCCGAGCGCTCGCGAGCCTTGGCGGCTTCTTCCTCGCGGTTCTTCGGTGGAGCGACAGTCTCCAGCGCACGCAGCAACTTTGCCGACGCGGCGGAAATTTCCTCGATCGCGGCATTGAAAGCTACTTCGTTGGCCTTGGATGGTTTGTTGAATCCGCTGATCTTGCGCACGAACTGCAGTGCGGCATCGTGGATTTCGTCGTCGGTGACAGGTGGTTCAAAATTAAAGAGATTTTTGATATTTCGACACATTGCAGTTCCATTCTATTTCCAGAGGTATATCGAACGACAGGCGGCGGAATTGACGGTCTCAAAAGAAATCCTACGCCAGCGGTAAACTGTTGGGCCATGAAACCCGCTCTGCTTCTCTGGTGCATCCTTTTATTGTGTGTCTCTGCTTCGGCCCAGTTTCTTCAGGCGGTTCCACCATCCGGCGACTGCGAAAAGCGGGCCGAGGTAATGTACAAATGGCTGCAGGATTGGCCTAATCTTGCGCGGTATCGGCAGGCGGACTTGGACATCAGCGGCAACTCGAGTGGTCGCGTCGTCTTTATGGGAGATTCCATCACCGATGCTTGGGATTTGGTGAAATGGTTTCCGGGGAAACCGTATGTGAACCGCGGAATCAGCGGACAGACGACCCCGCAGATGCTGATCCGCTTCCAGCCCGACGTGGTGAACCTGAAACCGGCGGCGGTGGTGATTCTGGCCGGAACCAACGACATTGCCGGGAACACCGGACCGACGACGCTGGAGGAGATCGAGGACAACATCAGCGCGATGACGGCGATCGCGCGAGCCAATCACATCGGAGTTGTAATCTCGTCGGTGCTGCCGGTGAACGACTACACCGAGAACTCAAAGCGCTTCTTCGGGGAACGGCCAATGGAGAAGATCCGAGGCCTGAACGCGTGGCTCAAAGACTTCGCTGCGCGGGAGCATTATGAATACGTCGATTACTTCACTCCGATGCTTGATGAACGTGGTCTGCTCAAGCGCGAGTTAGCCGACGACGGACTGCATCCGAACGCGGCGGGTTACGCGCTGATGGTGAAACTGCTCGAACCTGCAGTCAATCGCGCTTTGGCGAAATAGCGCGCGGACGCTGCTGTTCCCAAAGAGGGAAAGCTTTCGTTTCTTTTGAAAGCCGCCGTTTACTTCGAAGTCTGCAGGCGGATAATCGCCCTGTATTGGAGGGCGATATGTTGCAGCGATTTGTTTCTGCGGCAGTAGTCCCCGGGGTTTTGATCGCGTTCGCCGCCGGCGGGCTCTTCCTTCTCACGCACGTGTATCACGAGTGGAACAATCCATATCTTGCGACGGTTGGCTGGTGCGCACTTCCGCTGGTTTGGGGCGTGTGGGCGATGCTGGCGCCGAAGTCCTGGTGGCCGGATCGACTGGCGCGATGGGGCGCGATCCTTGGAGCGATTGTCGGTTACATGGTGATGTTTGTGCTGCGTGTGCCCGACCGAATCATGGCCGTGAGATTTCCAACTGCAGGGAAGTTGATCGCGACGGCGATCCTGATGCTTCTGTATGCCGTGCTCTGGATGATCGTTGGCGAAATTCATCGGCGGCTGACAAAGGCACCTGAGCAGAAGGTGTTCAAGCAGGCGGCGTAGTGCAGAGTGCCCCCCCGGGGGGATCTCTGGAATCAGTGGCTTACGGGGAAAGTCTCCGAAGTTTTGTTGATGCTGAAGGACTTACGCGTAAGTTATAGATTCGAAGGATTTTACAGGACAGACGATACCCCCTCCCCCGGTGACCATGAATCTAAAGGACTTATTTCGCAGACCAACAAAACAAAGCAGTTAGCGGCCAGCGAATCCTGTGAGTGTGGTGTCTCAGCAGGTTATTCCCGAAGAAGCGGGAACGGGAAGCTGGTGGAGCGTGGTGCAGACTAGCATGCGGACGGTGGAAGTTGTAGTGGCGAAGCCAAAGGGGAAGGTCGGCATTGCGGTGCTCAGAGGAGGGGTAAGAGCGGGCATCGACCCATTCGCGGAGTAGGGTCTGGATGAAGCGTTCCGCTTTGCCATTGGTACGGGGCGTGTAGGGACGAGTGAAGGATTGCTCGAAGTGGTGGTCGCGGCAAGCCTGGCGGAAGCGGCGCGAGCGGTAGCAGGAGCCATTATCGGAGAGGATGCGACGGAAGGAGATGCCGAAGTGGCGATAGAACTGGATCACGGAATGGAGGAAGTAAACGGCGGAGCGAGCTGACTGATCGGGAAAGATGCGAGCGTAAGCGATGCGCGAGTGATCATCGATGGCGACATGCAGGTACTGGCGGCCAAGATAACGAGAACGAAGGCCTTTGCGAGTGGCAACGAGGTGGAAGCGCGGCAGGGGCTTGATATCGAGATGAAGCAGGTCGCCGGGTCTGGGATGTTCGTAACGAACAATGGGGGGTGCGGGATCGAGGTCGCGCAGACGGCTGAGCTTGCGTCGGCGCAGAATGCGCGAGACCGTAGCACGGCTGAGCCGCAGCACCAGGGCGATGTGCATGCCGGTCCAGCGCTGCAGACGCAAAACCTCTACGAATTGACAAAGCAATTCGTGGATCTGGGTGGGCGACTGATGCGGACGCGAACTGCGATCGTAGAGTCCGGAAGAACCCTCGCTTTGAAAACGCAAGACCCATTTGCGAACGGTTTTGGGCGAGACGTGGAAGTCGCGTCCGGCTCGGATCAGGGAGTGGTGATCGTCGAGAACGGCCAGCACTAACTGCTCTCGACGAAGGAAAGTGAGTCGGGCATTCTGGTGGATGTCCATTCGGGGAGTTCCTGAAAGTGGATTGCTTCAGCACAATCAGCTTCTCCGGTCTCTTCCGAATGGACAACCTCCTGAAATCCCACACGAGTCTGGGGGTGTCGTGGGCAAAAAGCAGATGCCTCGCTTCGCTCGTCATGACAAGATCCGGTGTAGTTCAAGTTGTCAAAGAACAATAAGGTGGTGAGGGCGCGTTTGCGCCTTTCACCACCTTATGTATTCAGAATAGCAAGTTGGATGGGTGACCCTGCCAAATGGTGCGAAATTTTCGGGCGTTGGAGTGCCGGATTGGGAAGCCCACGATGCCCTCCGGGCCGGAGAGCAGAGTGGAATCCGGCCCTTCCAACTGAAGGAAGGACCGGGCACCCGGCGGTCTCTGGACCGCGCCCGACACAAATTCATTTTCCTGCTGTCGATGCTTCTTGTTTCGTAGCCGTCACCTTAAGAGTCTGTCCATGGAGTTTGTCCTGAATGTCGACGGTCATTGTTTTCCCGTCGGTACTGACCTCGATGCGCTCGATGAAGATCGTCTTTCCATCGCGTTTATCGGATTCCTCGATGGTGCGGTCATTGATTTGTTTGAGTGACACGGAGGTGATGCCGGGGTCGCCCTGGTAGGGGTAGTCGGCGCCATCGAGTTCGGCAGTGTAGCCCTCGCCGGTCTTAGTTTTGTAGGTGAGTTCGTTGCCTTCGCCACTGAATGTGTATTCGAGTTGGTTGGCGGAGGCGTCTTCGATTTTGGCGGAGCGCCACTGGCCAGAGAGCTTATTTCCCGATGGCGCTTTACCGATGCGCGTAAAAACGTTGGTGCCAGTCTCCATCTCTCCGCTGGCGGAGGTGTAGTCCTTGTACTTGATGGTCAAGGTGTTGCCGTCGGCGCTGACCGCGTAAGAGGTCTCGCCCATGGTCTTTCCCGCCTTGGTCGAGCTGGTTTCGGCTGAATTGTTGTCGATGATCTTGACCGTCATGGAATCGTAGTAGGGGGAACCGGTGACGGGATGCGGCGAGCCGTCGGCCTTGACGTCGATTTTGGGGACGCAGCTGGAGCAAGTCCATTGACCTGATTTCACCTGAAGTTCGAGCGGCTTCTGCGGCAGCTGGATTTTGTCGGGCAAAACTCTCCAGGTGCCGGCAAAGGGATTTTGGGACCACGCGAGCGAAGTGGAGAGGAGAAGGGCCGCGAAAACGATACGTTTCATGGAGCCTCCTTAGATTGTGGCGCGAATTGTAGGTACGGAGCGGAGGGAAGGCAAGGGGCGGGTTCACCACAGAGGCACAGAGACACAGAGAAGTCTTTAGGAAAGACACTTGACGGGGGCGGTGTTGGTGAAGGGACGGATGTGGTTTAAGAGAGCTGGTCCTGCGCGGGAGGAGTGGAAAACACTTAACGCGGGCGGTGGTGGGATATCTCCTCTTATGCCCAAAAGCGGTACTAGAGAGCGGGCACCCGGCCTCGGCGCTAGATTAACAACGCCTGCATCGTTATCCTGGCGGTGATGGCCGCATTTTACGCTAACAACGTAAGGGGTTTTCTAGAACACTCAGATGACAATATTCTGGCCTCGTTGTTGCGAGGAACGGAACAAGACGCCTTCCGGCAGATGGAGGTGGCGTCGATTGCTGCATGGAAAGACGAGATTAGCAATTTACGTCAATGCTTTGAAGGCATTGGGGCAGAGGTTTGCGACGAATGGGGTGTGTTGTTGGAGTTCTCGATTCCCCGAAGGCAGAAGCGAGCCGATGTTGTCTTACTCATCCGCTCCACGATCGTAGTATTGGAATTCAAGACATCCGAGGCTACTGCCGCCGCAATTCAACAGGTCGAGGATTACGCTTTAGATCTGTCCAGTTTCCATTCAGGCAGTCATGGCAGGCATATCCATCCCATTGTTGTTGCAGGTCGCCTCACAGAAGGATCACCGCGTCCGGCTTTTGATTCCGTTGCTGCGCCTCGCACTTGTTCACCATCTCAACTCGCTGCAGTACTTCGAGAAATAAGTTCCGGAGATAGAACGTCTCAAATCGAATTTCGAGAGTGGAACACAGCGCCTTATCATCCGGTCCCCACAATAATTGATGCAGCTGTGGCAATTTTTTCGGGCATGGAGGTCCGGGAAATTGCGAACGCGCACGCGGATCCAGGGAATCTGACAACCACCGTTGACCGGATCGTAGACATCGTTGAGCACGCACGAACTCACGACACGCGCTGCATATGCTTCGTGACGGGAGTTCCTGG